>PJTO01000094.1_pt1 | contig 121779 bp, 104 predicted proteins | sample 1512101 | NCBI WGS metagenome assembly PJTO01 (sample SAMN08177690, study PRJNA422409) | Soil metagenome, whole genome shotgun sequencing project. | reverse complement strand
GCCTGCTTGGTGTCGCCCGCGATCGCCAGCGCGAAGGCGCGCGTGCGCCAGCCCGGTTTGTCCTGCTTGCGCAGCAGCGGCATGATCGTTGTCTCGGAAGCCTGGGCATCCCCGGCAATCGCCTGGCTGATCGACAGACGCATGCGCACGTCCTCGTCGCTCGCACCGCCGAGCGCCATCGCATAGTAGCGCTGCGCCGTCGCATTATCCCCGACGAGGTCGTAGGCGAGGCCGCGATCGACAGCCAGACTGGTGGGGCTGGCCCCGGCCCGCTCGGCCTCGGCGAAGAGCGGCAGCGCCGCCACCGGATCGCCGCTCTGCGCCAGCGAGGCCGCAAGACCAGCCTTCACGCGGGCATTTCCGGCGGAAATCTCGTCGGCGCGACGATAGAAGCCGATCGCGGCATCGAAATCGCCGAGCCTGCGCGCCGCATCACCGGCATCGATCAAGGCGGAAACGTCGCGCGGGTCGCGGCCGAGACGGGCCAGCGCCGCATTCAGCTTCGTCTGGTCCGCGCTGGGCAGCGCCTGAACCACGGGCGCGGCTGAGGCCGGTGTCGCCACGAAAGCGACCGCGAAACCTGCGGCAGGAACGGCGAGCGCAACATGGGCAGCTGCCGAAGCCAGCCACTTGCTCGAAACCCTCTGACGTAGCCGCACGAACCGAAAAACCTCTTCAAACAGACAAAGGCCCGAGTGGATCGGGCCTTTGCTGGAAATCGACCGGTCGTGCCTATGGCGCGACGATCCTGAACCTTGCGAAAACGGGCGGCAGTGCGCGCATCACCGCCCGTCTCACTTACTGATTGTTCTGCCGCCCCAGGAAGCGCGGGATGCTGATCGAGGCACCGTCGTCCTCGTCACCGGCAGGCTCCGCCGGAGCAGCCTTCGGACGCGAGAGGCTGGTCATGCGTTCGAACAGCGTGGAGCCGCCGCCGACCGGACGAGCCGGAGCGGGGGCAGGCTGGCTGGGCGCTGGCGCGCGCACCGGCGCTTCCGGCTCGGCGTGCTGGTTGCCGTTCAGCAGCAGTTCGTCCTGCGGGCGTGCTGCCGATTGCTGGGGCGCACCCAGATCGAGGGGCTGGCTGCTGCGCAGACCGGCGTAGGCAACCGGCGCTTCCGGCTCGACTTCCTCGCTGGCGCCGAGTTCGAGTTCGAACGGCTGCTCGGCCGCCTCGGGAGCGGGGGTCGAGAGTTCGAACGGCTCGGAGGCCGAAGCGGCAGGCGTCTGCGGGATCGCCACGGCCGGAGCCGGGGTGACGAGCGGTGCAGGCGCGCTGGGCACCGGGCGCGAGACCATCGGGCGGACCGGGCCGCGCGAGGCGCTGAGGTTCAGCGGACGCGCCGCGATCTCGGCCATTTCGGTGGTCTGTTCGATGCCGGTGGCGACCACCGAGACGCGGATCTTGCCTTGAAGGTCGGGGTTGAACGCCGAACCCCAGATGATGTTTGCATCGGGATCGACCAGTTCGCGGATGTGGTTCGCGGCTTCGTCGACTTCGAGCAGCTTCATGTCGTCGCCGCCGATGATCGAGATGATGACGCCCTTGGCACCCTGCATCGACACGCCGTCGAGCAGCGGGTTGGCGATGGCGCGTTCGGCCGCTTCCAGTGCGCGGTTCGGGCCTTCGCCCTCGCCCGTGCCCATCATCGCCTTGCCCATCTCGCCCATGACCGAGCGGACGTCCGCGAAGTCGAGGTTGATGAGGCCCGGCATGATCATCAGGTCGGTGATCGAGCGCACGCCCTGCTGGAGCACTTCGTCGGCGAGCGAGAAGGCTTCCTTGAAGGTGGTGTCCGCCTTGGCGACCAGGAACAGGTTCTGGTTCGGGATGACGATCAGCGTATCGACGTGCTTTTGCAGTTCCTCGATACCGGCGTCGGCCGAGCGCATGCGGCGCGTGCCTTCGAACATGAACGGCTTGGAGACCACGCCGACCGTCAGCACGCCCTTGGCGCGCGCGGCCTGGGCGATGATCGGCGCGGCGCCGGTGCCGGTGCCGCCGCCCATGCCGGCGGCAATGAAGACCATGTGGACGCCTTCGAGCAGGCGTTCGATGTCCTCGATGGTTTCCTCGGCGGCGGCGCGACCCACTTCCGGACGCGCACCGGCGCCGAGGCCCTGCGTGATTTCCGGGCCGAGCTGGATGCGCGTTTCCGCGATCGAATTGTTGAGCGCCTGGGCGTCGGTATTGGCGACGACGAAGTCCACGCCCTCTATCTGGGCTTGGATCATGTTGGCGATGGCGTTGCCGCCCGCACCGCCTACGCCGATGACGACAATCCGCGGACGAAGTTCTTCGATCGCCGGCGGTCCGATGTTGATGCTCATTTCGTTCTCCTGGCAGGCACGTGCGCGAAGAAAATTATCTTGACTAGCCTGATTGCACGCCTGCCTCCATCAAGGCAAAGCGCGCGAGCTTGTTGTCCACAGGCGAAACCGCCAATTCCAGCCAATCCTGCCGCCCCGGTCGCAGGGATTGCACGACTGGCCAAAGTGCTCAAAAGTATTCCCTCAAGGCTCTATAGACGCGATTGACGACCCCGAGGCCGCTGTAACGTACTGTACCCTGACGGTTCTTGCCGAACGTGCGGATGTCGATGGGGTCTGCGGCGGCATAGAGGACCAGGCCCGCCAGCGTCGAGAAGCCCGGTTTCACGTGGGCTTCGGCCAGACCGGACAGATGCGGCACCCGGCCGATGCGCACCGGCTTCCCCAGCGCGGCCTGCGCATAATCCGCCAGCCCCACCAGTTCCGCGCCGCCGCCGGTGAAGACCACCTGCTTGCCGCGCTGGGCATTGAAGCGCATCAGCTTGAGCGCCTTGTTGATCTCTTCCATCAGGATGCCGAGCTGGCCGGTGATGACGCCGATCAGTTCGGCACGGGGGATCCGGTTCTTGTCGTCGGCATGCCGTGCGATCGGGCCGGTGCCCTCTTCGCCGGGCGCGTTGACCGGGATCATCTCGCGGTGGTCGTGCGGGCTGGCGATGGCCGAACCGTTCACGCATTTCAGCCGCTCGGCCTGGAAGCGGCGGATACCGAAGGCTGAGGCGACCGCGTCGGTGATGTCCGCCGAACCCATCGGGATCGAGATCATGTCGATCAGCAGCCCATGCGAATAGACCGCGACATTGGTAACTTCCGCGCCGAATTCGACGAGCGCCACGCCCAGATCGCGCTCCTCGGGCGAGAGGCAGGCCTGCCCTGCCGCGATAGGCGAGCCGACCACCGCCTCGACTTCGAGGTGCGCGCACTGCACCGCCTCGGTCAGGTTGCGGATCGGGGCGCCGTCCGCCAGCACGATATGGATATCGACGCCGAGCCGCTCGGCATGGAGGCCGGTGGGATTGCCGACACCATGGGCGCCGTCGAGACGATATTGCGCGGGCTGGGCATGAAGCACCATGCGACCGTCCGGCTGGATCACCTCGCGCGCCGAAATCAGCAGCTGGTCGATGTCCTCCTGCTCGATGCGGCGACCGCCGATCTCGGCATCGAACTGGTCGATACGGCTGGCCAGCCCTGCCCCCGAGCAGCCGATCCAGACTTTGGTGACGCTGGTGTCGGCCATCTTCTCGGCACGGTCGATGGCGTCGCGCACGGCGTAGGTCGCCGCGGCCATGTCGGTGACGTAGCCGCGCTTGATGCCCTGGCTGGCGCGGTGGCCGGAGCCGAGCACGATCATGTCGCCCATTTCGGACATGCCCGCGACGATCGCGGAAATGCGGAAGGAGCCGATGTTGACCGCGCCGAATACGCGAGTGATGCGAGGCGGCGCCATTACTGTTCCTCCGCCGCCACGGCGGTCGTGGGCGCCGTGGCCCCGCTCGCTTCTGCACCGGTATGCGGCACTGCCCCCGCCTTCATTGCCAATTCCTGTCCTTCGCCGTCCGGCACCCGCAAGTAGATGCGGTCCTTCGCGCGCATGTCGATCGCCGTCACTTTGCCGCCGATCAGCCGATTGGTGCCATCGAGCCTTGCGAACGTGACGAGCGCGCTCGCCGATTCGGTGTCGCCTTCCGGCAAGGCCAGCACTTGCCCGGTCTGAAACGTCAGATTCCAGCGGCGGTTGCCGATCCATTCGGCTTCCTGAACTTTCGGCTGGAGCGCAGGCGCGGCTTCCAGCAAGTGCCCGAGCTGCGTCACCTGCTGGCCCGCGCCGGGGCCGGAGACGATCAGCTTGCCCTTGGCGTCCTTGCGGGCGATCGCCTCAAGTTCCTGCCCGGTCTCGTCGATCAGCACGAAGCGGTCGGCCTTGCGCAGCACCGCATGCGGGGCGCGCTCGACGATGTCGATCACCAACGTGTCCGGAAGCTGGCGCGAGACGCGCGCGTCCTTGACCCACGACAGCCCCATCAATTCGCCGCGCAGCCCGTCGAGATCGACCTGGGTCATCGCCCGGTCGCGCTCGGCCAGTGCCTTTTCGTAGACTTTCAGCTCGTTGAGGTTCTTCACCCCGCGCACTTCCACGCGCTTCACCTCGAACCCGGCATCGGCAGCCACTTGCGCGAACTGCTTGCCCGCCAGCATCGGCACGCCCGCCGCATTGGCGACGACCCAGATGAGCAGCCCCGCACCGCCGAGAATGGCGACGAGGAAGATCTTGTGAAGCTGCTCCTCGGTGAAGGGCAGCCAGCTCATCACCGTGTCGACGGCCGTGCCGCTCGTCGCCTTGGCCTGGCGCACCTTGGCCTTGGTGTTCCGGGCCGCTGCGGCCTTTCGCGCTGTCTTCGGCTTGCGCCGGATCGTCTGGCTCATTTGCCCCCCTTGGCGACCTTTCCGGCGTCCGCCAGCGCTTCAGCGATAATCGCCTCCACGAGATCGGGGTATTCCATGCCGCAGGCGCGCGCCTGTTCGGGGACGAGGCTGAGCGGGGTCATGCCCGGCTGGGTGTTGACCTCCAGCAGGAACAGGCCCTCGATACCCTGCGTATCGTCCCAGCGGAAGTCGGCGCGGCTGGTGCCCTTGCAGCCGAGCAACTGGTGGGAGCGCAGCGCGAGGTCCTTGCAGGCCGCGGTGATCTCGTCGGGGATTTCCGCCGGGCAGACGTGCTCGGTCATGCCGTCGGTATACTTGGCGTCGAAGTCGTAGAAGCCGGACTTGGGCTTGAGTTCGGTGACAAGCAGAGCGCGATCCCCGATCACGGCAGTGGTCAGTTCGCGGCCACGGATGAACGGCTCGGCGAGCAGGCGGTCGAATTCCTGCCACGGGCCCTTGGCATCCGGCGCGACGGGATTGCCGTAGTTGCCTTCGTCGGTGACGATCGCGACCCCGACCGAGGAGCCCTCGTTGACGGGCTTGAGCACATAGGGACGCGGCAGCGGATCGCGCTCGTGGATTTCGGCGCTCTCGACGATGCGGCCGCCGGGCATCGGAATGCCGTGGGGGACCAGCGCCTGCTTGGTCAGTTCCTTGTCGATGGCGATGACCGAAGTGGCGAGGCCCGAATGGGTGTAGGTGAGGCCCATCAGGTCCATCATGCCCTGCACCGTGCCGTCCTCGCCCGGCGCCCCGTGGAGCGCGTTGAACACGACATCCGGCTTCGCTTCCGACAGGCGCAGCGCGACATCGCGGTCCATGTCGATGCGGGTGACCTTGTGGCCCTTGGACTCGAGCGCCTTGGCCACACCCTCGCCGCTCATCAGCGAGACCGGCCGCTCGTTCGACCAACCGCCCATCAGGACCGCGACGTGGAGTTTGGAGAGGCTCACTTGCTTGACTCACTCTTGCTGTCAGCGGATCGACCCACCCGCTGTTGGTCTGCCGCTTCGGCAAACATGCCTACGCGCTGTATTTCCCATTCGAGCGTGACGCCCGACTTTTCCCTGACCCGGCGGCGGACTTCCTCGCCCAGGGCCTCGATATCGCTGCTGGTGGCGTCGGCAACGTTGAGCAGGAAGTTGGTGTGCTTCTCGCTCACTTGCGCGCCACCGAGGGTCAGGCCGCGGCATCCGGCTTCGTCCACGAGCTGCCAGGCCTTGTGGCCTTCGGGGTTCTTGAAGGTAGAGCCGCCGGTCTTGCTGCGCAGCGGCTGGCTGGCCTCGCGGCTGGCGGAGATACGGTCCATCTCGGCCTGGATCGCTTCCGGTTCCCCAGTGCGCCCCTTGAAGCGCGCGGCGACGACCACGGCACCTTCGGGTAGCTGCGAGTGGCGATAGGTATAGCCGAGATCGGCATTGCCGAGCGTGACCAGCGAGCCGTTGCGCAGGACCACGTCGCAGTCGATCAGGATATCCTTGACCTCGCCGCCATAGGCGCCGCCGTTCATCCGCACGAAGCCGCCGACGGTGCCGGGGATCGAGCGCAGGAACTCGATCCCGGCAATACCGTTGTCGCGCGCGGTGGAGGAGACGAGAATGCCGCTCGCCCCGCAGCCGCACTCCAGCGTGACCTCATCGACGCAGGCGACTTTGGCGAAAGCCTTGCCGAGGCGGATCACCACACCCGGCACGCCGCCGTCGCGCACGATCATGTTCGAGCCGAGGCCCAGTGCCATGACTGGAACCGAGGGATCGAGATCGCGCAGGAAGCCTTGCAGGTCGGTGAGGTCCTTGGGTTCGAACAGCCACTCGGCCGCCCCGCCCGACTTGAACCAGACGAGCGGCGCCAGCGGCGCATCGGCTTTCAGCTTGCCCTGCACGTCCGGGAGGTGAGGTTGCGCCACGTCCATCATCCTTCGACAGGCTCAGGATGAGCGTGGCTGGTGGACGCAAAGCAATAGAAACCCACTCGTGCTGAGCTTGTCGAAGCACATTGGCGAGGCGTGACGATGCCGCTCATCTTGCCCTCTTTGAACGGATCGCATCGGCAAGGCCCGCCGCCCACTTGGTGATATCGCCCGCGCCGAGGCAGACGACCATGTCGCCCGGCTGGATCGAGGTCGCCAGCACATCGGCCAGCGCGTCCGGCCCGGCGACGACTTGCGCCGAGCGGTGGCCGCGCGCCTTCATGCCCGAGACCATGTGCTCGGAATCGACGCCTTCGATCGGCTGCTCGCCCGCCGCGTAGACCGGCGCGGCATAGACCACGTCGGCGTCGTTGAAGGCGCCTTCGAAGTCTTCCATGTGGTCGCGCAGGCGGGTGAAGCGATGCGGCTGGACCACGGCGATGACGCGATTGCGCACGCCTTCGCGGGCAGCAGCCAGCACGGCGCGAATCTCGACCGGGTGGTGGCCGTAATCGTCGATCACGGTCACGATACCGCCCTCGACTTCGACTTCGCCAACCTTCGTAAACCGGCGCTTCACGCCGCCGAACTTCGAGAAGCCGTTCTGGATGCAGTCGTCCGAGCAGCCCATTTCCACCGCTACGCCCACGGCGGCGAGTGCATTCTGGACGTTATGGCGTCCCGGCATGGGAAGCTCGATGCCCTCGATCCGGCGGAACAAGCCGTCGCGCTGGCGCAGGGCCACGTCGAAACGGTTGCCGCCGGGGATCGGGGTGACGTTCTCGCCGCGAATATCGGCCTGGGCCGAGAAGCCGTAAGTCACCACGCGGCGGTCGCGCACCTTCGGGATGATCGCCTGCACTTCCGGGTGGTCGATGCAGAGCATTGCCGCGCCGTAGAACGGGACGTTCTCGATGAATTCGACGAAGGAGTCCTTCACCTTGTCGAACGAGCCGTAGTGGTCGAGGTGCTCGGGATCGATGTTGGTGACGACGGCGATGGTACCATCGAGACGCAGGAACGAACCGTCGCTCTCGTCGGCTTCCACCACCATCCAGTCCGACGCACCGAGACGCGCATTCGAGCCGTAGGAGTTGATGATGCCGCCGTTGATGACGGTGGGATCGACCCCGCCCGCATCGAGCAGTGCCGCGACCATCGAGGTCGTGGTGGTCTTGCCGTGGGTGCCGGCCACGGCCACGGTGTTCTTGAGCCGCATCAGCTCGGCCAGCATCTCGGCGCGGCGAACCACGGGGATGCGGTTTTCCAGCGCGTAGACGACTTCGGGATTGTCGCGCTTCACGGCGGTCGAGGTGACGACCACGGCCACGCCTTCGACGTTCTCCGCCGACTGGCCGATCATGACCTTGATCCCGCGCCCGCGCAGGCCTTCGACCACATAGCCCTCGGCAATGTCGGAGCCTTGCACCGAATAGCCGAGGTTGTGCATCACTTCGGCAATGCCGGACATGCCGATGCCGCCGATGCCGACGAAGTGGATCGTGCCGATGTCGGTGCCGACGCCCCTCACTGAGCCGACTCCTTCGCCAGCTTGCTTTTCGCGAGGGCCTCACCGCTCTTGGCGGGCATGGCTTTCTCCATGCGGATCACGTCCATGATTGGCGCCGCGCCGAAGCTCTCGACGAGGTCGGCCAGATCGCTGGCGGCATTGGGATAACCGCAGTTCCACGAGGCGTGGGCGGCATTGGCAAGGGTTTCGGGATGCTGGGCCATGGCCTGTATCTGTTTCGCGAGCGTGGTCGCGGTGAAGTTTTCCTGACGGATCGCACGGGCGCCGCCTGCCGCGACGATCTCGCGGGTATTGGCGGCCTGGTGGTCGTCGGTGGCGATCGGCAGTGGGATCAGGATCGCGGGACGGCCGACGGCGGTGAGTTCCGCGATCGTCGAGGCGCCCGAGCGGCCGATGAACAAGTGCGCACCGGCAAGCCGCTCCGCCATGTCCTCGAAATAAGTCGCAAGTTCGGCGGGAATGCCGTGCCCGGCATAGCGGGCGCGGACAGCCTCGATATCCTCCGCGCGGCACTGCTGGATCACCTGTAGCCGCGAGCGCAGCGCCGGGGGCAGCATGGCGAGGCCATCCGGCACGACTTCCGACAGCACGCGCGCGCCCTGGCTGCCGCCGGTCACGAGGATGCGCAGCAGGCTGTCCTCGGCGAATTCGGGGAACGGCGCCTCGCGCAGGGCGAGGACTTCGTCGCGCACCGGATTGCCGACGAGCGTGACCTTGTCCGCCAACTTCGGGTCGAGCCGGTCCACTTGCGCGAAAGCCGTGGCGATGGCGTTGACCTTGCCCGCGAAGTAGCGGTTCACCCGGCCGAGCACCGAGTTCTGCTCATGCAGGATCGTCGGGATCTTCGCGGAATTGGCCGCCAGCATCGTCGGCAGCGCGGGATAGCCGCCGAAACCGATCACGGCGGTCGGCTGGAAGCTCTCGAACAGGCGCAGCGCCATGGCGCGGCCCGACAGGATGCCCTTGAGGCCCTTGAGCCAGTTCAGCGGGTTCTTCCCCGCGATGCGGCCCTGCGGCAGGACATGGGCGGGCAGATAGTCGGGCTTGCCGGGAATCGCCGCGCCGCGCTCGTCGGTGATGAGCGCGACGTGATGGCCGCGCCGGTCCAGTTCGGCGGCGAGCGCGAAAGCGGGAATGAGGTGTCCGCCCGTCCCGCCCGCGGCGAGGACGTAGTGGCGGCTTACCGAGCCTTTTACGGCCGAACTCATGAAGAAAAGTCTCCAACGGCGCGGAGCGAGAACTTCTCGCGCTTGATGAACGGGTTGCGGCGCGTGATCGCCAGCAGCAGGCCCACGGTCATGCACATGGCGACCGTGGACGAACCGCCGTAGCTGATCAGCGGCAGGGTCATGCCCTTCGAGGGGAAGAGCTGGAGGTTGACCAGGATGTTGATGAAGGCCTGCCCGCCGAACTGCGAGGCGATGCCGGAAGCCGCGAGAACGGTGAAGAGGTCCTCCTCCTCGGTCAGGCGCAGCATCACCCGCGTCAGCAGCGCGAGGTAGATCATGACGATGATGACGCAGGCGATCAGCCCGAATTCCTCGCCGATGACCGAAAAGATGTAGTCGGTATGCGCCTCTGGCAGCGCCATCTTGCGCGCGCCCATCCAGAAGCCCTGCCCGAACCATCCGCCGTTGAGCAGGGTGCGCTGGGCAAGGTCCACCTGGTCGAAGGCGTTGCCGCCCGACAGGAACGAGTCGATGCGGTTCCGGCCGTTGTCATACGTGAAATACATCAGGACGATGCCCGCGACGCCGAGCCCTGCGAACAGGCCGATGCGCTTCAGCGGAATACCCGCCAGCAGGATCATCACGAAGAAGGTGCCGGAAAACAGCATCGTCGAGCCGAAGTCCGGCTGCGCCATTAGCAGCGCGCCGAGCAGGCCCATAAGGCAGAAGCAGATCGCCACCACCGGAATATGCGGATCGCGCGCACGCCACGAGAGAATCCAGGCGAGCAGGATCGGGAAGCCGGAGCCGAGGAACTGCGAAGGCTGGATAGAGAAACCGAGCTTGAGCCAGCGCCGCGCACCGTTCACTTCGGAGCCGACCACCGGCACCAGCACCAGCCCCACCAGCATGACCGCCGCGATCAGAATGCCAACCCGCCGCGCGCTGTCCTTCGACAGGCTGGAGGCCCAGAACATCGCGCAGAGGCCGACGAACTGCCAGCGGAGATGCAGCCAGAAGAAGTGCAGCTGCGAGAGCTTCTCGTGCGCGGTCGAGAGGCGCCGGGCGCTTGCCGGGGAACCGGCGGCAACGGCCACGGCGCCGATCCCCATGAGGATCAGGACGATGGCCAGCACGGTGCGGTCGATCTCCTGCCACCAGATCGCCAGCTGGCCGCGACGGTTGCGGTTGTAGCGGACATTGGCGGGAGACGCTCCGGTGCCGGGCGCAATGGTGGCCATCAGTGCTTCATCCCTTCGGCATCCGTGCCCTGCGATTCCAGCAGCGCCTCGACGATCTGGCGGAAGGCCAGCCCGCGCGCCTCGTAGTCGCGGAACTGGTCGAAGCTGGCACAGGCGGGCGAAAGCATGATGACATCGCCGGGGACGGCGCGGGTCATCGCCTCGCGGATGGCCTCGGCCATCATCTCGCTGCGGTGCACTTCGGTGTAAGGCGCAAGGATCTCGGCGAAGCGCGCACCCGCGTCGCCGATCGTATAGGCAGCGGCGACATTGCCGAAGAACGGCACGCATTCGTCGAGATTGTCGCCCTTGGGCAGGCCGCCGAGAATCCAGTGGATGCGCGGTGCCGGTGCGGGCGGATAGGCCGCCAGCGCGGGCGCGGTGGAGGCCGGGTTGGTCGCCTTGCTGTCGTTGATGTAGAGCACGCCGCCCGCCTCGGCCACGCGCTCCATGCGGTGGGGCAACCCGCTGAACGTGCGCAGCGCCGGTTGCCATTGCTCGGCGGAAATCCCCAGCGCCTCAACGATGGCGACGGCCACGGCAGCGTTCTGAAGATTGTGCGGGCCTTGCAGCGAAGGCCAGTCCGGCTGGAGTGCGGCGAGATCGTGCCCGTCCACGCGGCGTACCGCACCGGGCGCCCGGCGCGATTCCTCCGCCTCGGCGATGTCCAAAGTCTCGCGGTCGCCGGTGCCGAATACCGCTGCGCGGACGGCAGCCTGCATTGCGAAGAGGCGCGCCTTGGAGGCGGCATAGGCCTCGAACCCGTCGTAGCGGTCGAGGTGGTCGGGGGTGACGTTGAGCAGCGCCGCCACGTCGCAGTCGAGACTGCGGGTGAGGTCGATCTGGTAGCTCGACAGTTCGAGCACATAGACGCCGCCTTCCGGCAGCGGATCCTCGCCCAGCACTGGCACGCCGATATTGCCACCGACGCGGGTGGGCACGCCTGCGCTTTCGAGCAGGTGATGGACCAGCGAGGTCGTCGTCGACTTGCCGTTGGTGCCGGTGATGCCGACCACGCGGTGGGCGGGCAGATCGGCGCGGGCCAGCGCGAAGAGTTCGATATCCCCGATCACCGGCACGCCCTGACGGCGCGCGGCTTCGGCGATCGGGTGGGTGTTGAGCGGAACGCCGGGCGAGACGATCACGCCGTCATAGCCGGTGATATCCGCCGTGACCGGATCGGCCAGCTCGATGTTTTCCTCTTCACACCGGGCGCAGAAGGCCTGGCGCGGCTCCTCGCGCGCGTCCCAGGCCATGACATGGGCGCCGCTAGCGAGCAGCGTCTCGACCGCAGTGAGGCCGGAGCGCGCAAGTCCGAGAACCGCGTAGCGCTTTGCGGCAAAGGCGGAGGAGACGATCACGGCCAGACGCCCCTTATCGCAGCTTGAGGGTGGAGAGGCCGAGGACGGCGAGAACGATCGAAATGATCCAGAAGCGGATCACGACGGTCGATTCCTTCCAGCCCTTCTGCTCGAAGTGGTGATGGATAGGGGCCATGCGGAACACGCGGCGGCCAGTGCGCTTGAACCAGAACACCTGGATGATGACCGAAGCCGCTTCCAGCACGAAGAGACCGCCGACGATGGCCAGCACGATCTCGTGATGCGCGGCCACGGCAATGGCGCCGAGCGCGCCGCCGAGCGCGAGACTGCCGGTGTCACCCATGAACACGGCGGCAGGCGGCGCGTTGAACCACAGGAAGGCGAGGCAGGCGCCGATGATCCCGGCGCAGAACACGGCGAGTTCACCCGCGCGCGGAACGTGCGGAATGCCGAGGTAGCTGGCATAGTCGACGCGGCCCGCGAGGTAGCAGATGATCGCGAAAGTGCCCGCCGCGATGATGACCGGCATCGTCGCGAGACCATCAAGGCCGTCGGTCAGGTTCACCGCATTGCCCGCGCCCACGATCACCACGGCGGCGAAGACGTAGTAGAACGGACCCAAAGGAATGTAGCGGCCCGAGAGGAACGGCACATAGAGGTTGGTGTTGAGCTGGCTGACGATGATGTAGGAGGCGATGCCCGCCACCACGAATTCCAGCGCGAGGCGCAGCTTGCTGGAAAGCCCGGCGGTGCTGCGCTTGGAAACCTTGTCGTAGTCGTCGAGGAAACCAATGATGCCGAAGCCCACCGTCACGGCCACGCAGGCCCAGACGAAGGGGTTGGTCACGTCCATGAACAGGATCATCGAGCTGACCAGCGCGGTAAGGATCATCAGCCCGCCCATCGTCGGCGTGCCGCGCTTGGCGAGGTGGCTCTGCGGGCCGTCCTCGCGTATCGGCTGGCCCTTGCCCTGGCGCACGCGCAGCATGTTGATGAAGCGCGGCCCGATCAGCAGGCCGAGGCCGAGCGCGGTCATCAGCGCCGCGCCCGAACGGAACGACTGATAGCGGAAGAGGTTGGACAGTCCCTCGTAGTGGAACCATTCTGCGATAAGATACAGCATCTTGCGGGGTTTCCCCCTACCCTTCCTGTTTGTCGAGCGCGTTCACCAGGGAAGCCAGGCCCACCGAATTCGACCCCTTGACCAGGATGACGTCATCCTTTTCGAGGCCGAATTCGCGCAGTGCATCGACAGCTTCCCGCACAGTCAGGCAATGCGCGAAGGGCACGGCCTTGCCAAGCGGAAGACCGGCGGATTTCCCCAGTTCCCCTGAATTTCGGCCCGCTTCAAGCACCTGCGCGAGCGGCGCCATCTCCTCGCCGACCAGCACGGCGTAATCGACGCCCGCTTCGCCGATCGGACCGGCCAGTCCGGCGTGGTAATCGGGGCCGTGGCTGCCGAGTTCCTTCATCGCCCCGAGCACCGCGATCCGGCGGTGCGCGGGTGTGCGGCCCAGTTGCTCCAGCGTCGCGCGCATCGAGGCGGGATTGGCGTTGTAGCTCTCGTCGATCAACAGCGCCTTGCCGTCGCCGGAGACGTCGATCTGGAGCCGCGCGCCCCGGCCCGGCAGCCCGCCCATTTCGGCGAGCGCCACGCCTGCGGCGCCGAGGTCGCCCTTGACCCCGCGCACTACGGCCATGACCGCGAGCGAATTGATCACATGGTGCTCGCCCGGCGCGGCGACTGTGTAGCAGACCCGGCGGTCGCCCATGTCGATCGTCACCAGCGAACCGCCGCCGATCGCCGGAACCGCGTCGAGCAGGCGGACATCGGCATCGCGCGCCTTGCCGAACGAGACGACTTCGGCCCCGGAGGCCAGTGCGGCTTCCTTCAGCCGGTTGAAATAGGGGCTGTCGGCCGGAATCACGGCCACGCCGCCCTTTTCCAGCCCTTCGAAGATTTCCGCCTTGGCGTCGGCGATGGCCTCCATCGAACCCAGCATCTCGATGTGGGCAGGCGCGATCGTGGTGATGACGGCCACGTTCGGGCGCACCTGCCGGGTCAGCGCGGCGATCTCGCCCGCATGGTTCATGCCCATCTCGAAAATGCCGAAACGGGCGCGCGCGGGCATCCGCGCGAGGCTGAGCGGCACGCCGACATGGTTGTTGTAGCTCTTGACCGAGCGATGCGCGTCACCCCGGCTCGCGCGGTCGAGCGCGTCGAAGATCGCTTCCTTCACGCCGGTCTTGCCGACCGAGCCGGTCACGCCGATGATCGGCCCGCGCGAACGCTCGCGCGCGGCGGCCCCGAGCAGTTCCAGCGCCTCGGTGGTGTTCTCGACCAGAATGTGCGGGCCGTCGACCGGACGGTCGACCACGACCGCCGCCGCGCCTTTGGCGAAAGCGCCCTCGACGAAGCGGTGGCCGTCCATCGTCTCGCCCTTGAGCGCGAAGAACAGATCGCCGCCCTGCACGTCGCGGCTGTCGATCTCGACGCCGGAAACGGTGAATTCACCGCTAGCCTCGCCCTTCATAACCCGCGCGAGCGTGGCGGAATCCCAGAGCGCGGAAGACCACGGGGCAAGCGGGTTTGCCTCCGCCTCATCGGTGGGCCATTCGAGGATCCGGGCTACAGCATTCATCGCACTACCTTCCCTGCGGACCGGACATTTCCCTGGCCACGGTGACGTCGTCGAATGGCAGGACGCGCACTGCGTCGCCGCTGCCGATGATCTGCCCCTGTTCATGCCCCTTGCCGGCGATGAGGACGATGTCCCCACGTCCGGCCTCTGCGATGGCCGCACCGATCGCCTCGCGACGGTCGCCGATCTCCTTCGCACCTTCCCCCATGCCCGCGAGGACCATGGCGCGAATCGCTGCCGGGTCCTCGCCGCGCGGGTTGTCGTCGGTGACGATCGCCACGTCCGCACCCTCGCTGGCCACCCGGCCCATTTCCGGCCGCTTGCCCTGGTCGCGGTCGCCGCCCGCGCCGAACACGACGATCAGGCGCCCTTCCACATGCGGACGGAGCGCCGCGATCGCCGCCTCCAGCGCATCGGGCGTATGCGCATAGTCGACATAGACCGGCGCGCCTACCGAAGAAATCGCCGCGCGCTCTAGCCGCCCGCGCACGGTGACGAGCCGCTTCAGCGCATCGAAGGTCCGATGCGCATCACCGCCGCTGGCCAGTACCAGTCCTGCCGCGACCAGCGAATTGGCCGCCTGATAGGCGCCGATCAGCGGAAGCTCGAGCACGTAGGCTTTGCCCTCGTGCTCGAGCTCCAGCTTCTGGCCGAGTCCGCCCGGCTTGCGACCCGAGAGGCGGATGCCGGTGCCCTTGGCACCAACGGTGAAAGTCTTCAGCCCACGCTGTTCGGCATGGGCAATAGCCTTGTCGGACCACGGATCGTCGGCCCAGATCACGGCGGTGCCGCCGTCGACGACCACTTCGTCGAACAGGCGCATCTTCGCCGCGAAATAGTCCTCCATGTCGGCGTGGTAGTCGAGATGGTCGCGCGAGAGGTTGGTGAAGGCGCCCGCCGCGACGCGCGGCCCCTCGATGCGGAACTGCGAAAGACCGTGGCTCGACGCCTCGTAGGCGACATGGGTCACGCCCTCGCGGGCAAGGCCGGTGAGATTGGCGAGGAAGGTCACGATATCCGGCGTGGTGAGGCCGGTGGAGACGGTCTCGTCGCTGGTGGTCACGCCCAGAGTGCCGATCGAGGCGGCGCGCTGGCCCGCCATGCGCCAGATCTGGCGAGTCAGCTCGACGGTCGAAGTCTTGCCGTTGGTGCCGGTAACGGCCACCAACGTCTCGGGCACCGGCTGGAAGAACGGCGCGGCAAGGCGCGCGAAGAGACGGCGCGGCTCGGCATCGGCGAAGTGCACCGCGCCTTCGACTTTGGCGTCCGGATGGGCGACGATGGCGACGGCGCCTGCCTCGACGGCAGCGGCGATATAGTCCTCGCCATTGAACTTGGCGCCGCGAAACGCGCCGAACACCGTGCCGGGCGCGACCTTGCGATGGTCGATGGCAAAGCCGGTCACGTTGATATCCGCGCTGCCCGCGAGGGGGGCATCTGCGCTATCCGCGAAAGGAACATCGGCAGCGGCGCAGAGGGCAGTCAATTTCATTCTTCCAGGCTCACTCTTCAGCGGTTCCGGCCGGGATCAGCGGCTTGAGGTCGGAAATGTCGATGTCGCGGGTTTCGTCGGGCATCACGCCCAGCAGCGGGCCGATGCGCGGGACCACGCGCTGGATCACCGGGGCCGAGTTCCACGCGGCGGTGCGCTGGAACGAGGTCGCCTCGGTGCCCTGCGGCTCGTCCATCATGGCGATGACGACATAGCGCGGGCGGTCCATCGGGAAGGCGGCGGCGAAAGTCGCCACCAGCGAGTGCTTGCGATAGCCGCCGACGCCCGGCTTTTCGGCCGAGCCGGTCTTGCCGCCGACGCGGAAGCCCGCTGCATCGGCCTTGCGGCCGGTGCCGTAGGACACGATCATGCGCAGCAACTGGCGCATGCGGGCGCTGGTCGCGGCGGTGAAGACACGGCGTCCGGCGGGGACCTCGGACGGCTCCAGCTTCTTCAGCGTCGCCGGGCGCCAGATGCCGCCGTTGACGAGCGAGGCATAGGCGGAAGCGAGGTGCAGCGGCGTCACCGCGATACCGTGACCATAGGCGACCGTCATCGTCCGCAGCCGCGGCCATTCGCCGCGCGGCCAGAGCGGGAAACCGCGCGCGGGCAGTTCGACATAGGGCCGCTGGTTCATCGCCAGCGATTCCATGGTCTTCTTGAGCCGCTCGCCGCCGAGTTCGTCGGCAATGTGCGCGGTGACGGTGTTCGACGAATGGATCAGCGTTTCAAGCACGTTCAGCGAGGAGCCGTAGTTGTGCAGATCGTGGATCGTGAACTTGCCGACATGGAGCGGCGTGGCGGGCCAGCGGCGGCGCAAGTCGGTGATCGTGCCCGCATCGAGCGCGGCGGCGACGGTGATCGGCTTGAAGGTCGAGCCGAGTTCGTAGACCTGGTTGGTCACGCGGTTGAAGCCGCGCGGCACGTCGCCCGCCTTGGCCTGCTCCTCGGTGATCACGAGGTCGCTGGGCTGGACGTGGTTGGGATCGAACGAGGGCAGCGAGGCCAGCGCAAGGATTTCGCCGGTATCGACGTCGAGGATGACCCCCGCCGCGCCCTTGGCCTTGCTCAGCGCCATGCCCTTGCCGAGTTCGTCCTCCAGCGCGCTCTGCACGCGGAAGTCGATCGAGAGCGTCGCGGGCTGGGCGCGGCCTTCGGGGCTGGTGAGTTGCTTGTCGAAAGCCTGCTCCATGCCGACCTGGCCCTTGCCGAAGGTATCGACATAGCCCAGCACCGAGGCCGCCATCGAACCCTGCGGATAGAAGCGCGTGGCTTCCTGCGGATATTCCAGCGCCGGTTCGCCCAGCGCGTGGACCTTGTTGGCATCCTCGGGAAGGATCGACTTGCGCAGATAGCCGGGCTTGTCCGAGGAAAGCTTGGCGATCAGTTCGGCGCGGTCGAGATCGGGGAAGATGCGGATCAGGCCGTCGGCGATTTCTGCGGGCGTGTGGATCAGCGACGAGCCTTCGCTCATCGCCTTGGGGTTGAACCACAGCGAATAGGTACGGAATTCGCGCGCCAGCGGCACGCCGTTGCGATCGACGATCTCGCCGCGCTGGGGCACCAGCAGGTCCGACAGGTCGCCGCCGCGCACCGAAGGGCCGGTCACGCCGAGGTAGACGATGCGGAAGAACGCCAGCATCCCGATGAGCGTGAACACCCCGAGAATCCACAAGGTGCGCATCTTCGCCGTCAGCAGCGACTGCTGCCGGACGTTGAAAAGCTTGCGCCTGCCGGTCGAGACCGTGGTGGGGACCGCTCCGATCGGGAAGGCCGGAGCGTTCACTGCTGGGCGGCCTCCGCCACTTCGATCCGCGCCAGGCGGCTGCCGAGCGCCGCCGCGTCGCGGGCCATCTGGTCGCGCTCGGGATCGCGGTTCTTGCCGCCCGCGCCCTTGGCTTCAGGCTGCGCGGGAGCGGCAGCGCCGCTTACCGGCGAGACCATCGCGAGAAGCCCGCCGTTGTCGGCCGCGCCGTCCTCGCCGGTCTTGTCGGCATTGGCATAGCGGATCGGTGCCGGGGCGCCCGGCCCCACCGGCATGCCCAGCGCGGCAAGCTGGCGCTCGCCTTCGATATACTGGCCCGCAGTCGGCGCCTTGTAGCCGAACTCGACATCGTTGAGTTCCTTCAGCGCCTGCTGGTTCGAGCGGGTCTGGAATTCGGTTTCCAGGAAGTTGATGTCCTGCTGCACCCAGACGATCCGTTTCTCGGTATCGTGGACCTGGCTCTTCACCGCATTGACGCGCAAGGTGAGGCCGATCGTCAGCGCCCCGCAGACCAGCAGCACGGAAATCCATCCAATCGAATGGACGCGATCGCGAGTGAGGTTCATGGGGCACTCCTGGGGTCTTTACGGCCATCGTGGGCCGCTGTTCTTGGGGGGGCTTGCGTTCGCACGGCGGCGCGCAGGGTTGCGGATCGGGAGCGGGGATTGGCGGTGAGTTCCGCCTCCCCCGGCCGCACGGCCTTGGCCACCTGTTCGAACGTCGCCTGCGGACCCGAACCCACTTGCGGCAAGTGCCGCGAAGTGCTCTGGGCCTGCCCGGCGGCGTCGCGCAGGAAGCGCTTCACCTTGCGGTCCTCGAGACTATGGAAGGTCACCACCGCCAGCCGCCCCCCGGCGCGCAGCAGGGTTTCGGCCCCTTCCATCCCGGCATCGAGTTCGTCCAGCTCTCCGTTCACATGGATACGGATCGCCTGGAAGCTGCGCGTCGCCGGATCCTTCGGCGCGGCAGCCCCCTTGTAATTGGGATTGTAACCCACGGCCTTGCGGACCACGCGGGCAAGTTCGCCGGTGGTCTCGATCGGACGCGCGGCGACGATCGCGCGGGCCACCCGGCGCGACTGGCGCTCCTCGCCATAGAGGTAGAGCACGTCGGCGATCTGGGCCTCGTCGGCCTCGTTCACGAAGTCGGCGGCGGACATGCCCGCCTGGCTCATGCGCATGTCGAGCGGGCCGTCGGCGCCGAAAGCGAAGCCGCGCTCCGCCTGGTCGAGTTGCATCGAGGAAACGCCGATATCCATGACGACGCCGTCGACCTCCGCGACGCCGACTTCCTCCAGCCCCGCGACCATTTCCGAGAAACGGCGGGCGTGCAGCACGAGGCGCGGCGGAACCGTGTCCAGTTCCGGCCACTTGCCGCGATTCGCCTCGATCGCGGCGATGGCGTCGGGATCGCGGTCGAAGGCGTGCACGGTCGCGCCCGCATCGAGCAGGCGGCGGGTATAGCCGCCCGCGCCCAGCGTACCGTCGACGATGACGTCGCCGCCCTGGGGGTTCAGGGCGGCGACGACCTCCTCAAGGAGCACCGGAACGTGGGGAACGCCCTCGGGTATGGTGCGAGAGGCGCTCATTTCTTCGACGCTTTCTGAAGTTCCTTGGCCGCAAGACTGCGACAGGCGGTCTGCGCCGCTCTCCAGTCCTGGTCCATTTCGTTGAGGTTTTCCGGGCTCCACACCGTGAAGAAGCGGCCATTGCCGCGGAAGTAGAGCTGGTCGGTGACATTGGCGAGCGCGGCGAGGTCCTCGGGCAGGACGAAACGGCCGCTGCCGTCGAACGGCACTTCGTAGGAGGCGTAGATGTCGCTCGCGCGCTTTTCCGCGTCGAAGTCCTTGCCCGCGCGGATCGCCATGTCCTGCTGTTCGCGGATTTCCTGCTCGAAGTCCTGGATGCGCGAGAGACCGAAGCCGACAAGGCAGGGCCAACGGTCATGGGTGGTCAGGCAGAGCAGGTCCTTGCCGCTCGATTCGCGCACGGTGCCGCGAAATGCATTGGGCAGCACGAAACGGTTCTTGTCGCGTAGCAGCGAGAAGCCCTGTCCGTTGTAGATGAATGGCTGCCCAGCCATGATATCCCTGTTTCGCCCCTAAGCTCGCCTCTCGGGCATGAGAGAACCCCACCCCGCCGCGCAGCCGCGCGATGAGGTCCGCACCCTGCGAAGAGGGCACGACGAGACTCAGCCATTCCGATTGACATTGCTTTTATAACGGGAATTTTGGGGATTAAAGGGAAATGTGGGGATCGGCGGGAATAAATCGGCGGATTTCTTCGGATTTTCGACACGGGTCGTCCCGCAGGCGAGTGGGTTAATCGCCACTCAACTACAAAAACTTCTGATTTTTAACGGGTTTTCCCGTATTCGAAGCCCATCTCTGTACTTCCCCGCTCAATCCCCGTTTTCGGCCCAGCCTATCAGTTCCGAGAAGACTTTTCGCCGCTGAGCAAGCGAAGCGGGATCGTCCGATTCTTCGAGCACGGCAGCATCGGAAATCGCGAAAATCTGCCCTTTTTCAACGGCGCAACGGGCAAGAATCCCCTCCGCCTCCAGCCGACAGCGGCCGGGTCCATCCCCGCTCGTCCCCATGATCCCGGATTTTCCCGGATCGGCGCCGCGATCCCCATCCGTCCCGTGCTTCCCCGAAAATCCCGGTGACGATGCGCTCTCCCCGGAATTCCCCAGAAGGCGAAAGCGTCCGGCAAGGTTCACCGGAAGCGGGCCGAACGCGGTCTCGACCAGGTGTTCACCGGCGGGCTGGGCCTCGTCGAACTCCAGCCGCAAACCCCAGCGGGCGAGGATCGGCGAGAGCAGCACGGTGTCCTGCGGCCTGCGCGGATCGCCCAGGGCATAGCGGGTCGGCGCGGTCAGCAAGGGGTCGGCAAAGAGCAGGACCCTGCCCCCTTCCCGCACCCAGCGGTCCAGCGCGACGTTCTCCTGCGGCGAAAGCGGACGCGGCTGGGCAAGTACCAGTAAAGCATCACGGGGAAGCCGATCCGTCACGGTGTCGAGCGGATGCAGCGTACCGGCGGAAGACAGGACGGCCAGCGCCCAGTGACGGGGCCGTTCCTTTTCGAGCAGTTCGCGGATGTCGCCGCTCTCGCCCCAGACGATCGGCAGGCTGGTGTAGAGGCCGATTTCGCGGCCGGGCAACGGAGAAGGCTGCGAATCGCCGCAACCGGCGAGCGTCAGAACGCTCGCCAGCAGCAGAGCGGCGCGCAGCTTACTGAACGGCAGCGCCGCTCGCTTCGGCATCAGTGGCCATCGTCGGCGCCGGAGTCGGGCTGGGATCGGATGCGGGCACCACGCCGATATCCGCGAGCGGGTCGCTAGCGGCTTTCTTCGGCTTTGCGTCCACCGCGACGACCTGCTGGATAGGATCGGCAGTATCGATCAACCGCGTACGATCGTTGATGATGTTCGCGAGGCCCACGATCAGGAGCATGGCGCAGAGGCCGAACAGCCCTACCTGCAACCTGTGCACGGCCTGAGACCGCAGCTCACGACCCGTCGGCGGCACGAAGTGCTGCGGAGCGGTGATCTGCTCGACCATTTTAGGCGGAATGTGTCCTGCCATCGACAGACCGTTTACCTCAGGATTGCAGCCAGGGGAAGACGGGCAGGTTCTTCGACTTCAACCATTCCGGATTGTACAGCGAGGAGAGGTAACGGAAACCGGTGTCGCACAGGATCGTCGCCACGCGCGCGTCGCTCTTGCCTTCGGCCACGAGCTTGCGGCCCAGCGCGACCGCACCTGCGACATTGATGCCCGAGGACAGGCCGAGGCAAAGCCCTTCTTCCGACAGCAGACGGCGCACCCACTCGAGGCCTTCCTCGTCCGAGATGCGGAACTGGGTATCGATCGGCGCACCTTCGAGATTGGCGGTGATGCGGCCCTGCCCGATGCCCTCGGCGACCGAATTGCCCTCGGCCTTGAGTTCGCCGTGCGCATAATAGTTGTAGAGCGCGGCGCCGTGTGGATCGGTGAGCGCGATGGTCACGTTCTCGTCGAAGGCCTTGAGACCGAGGCCGATGCCCGCGATCGTGCCGCCGGTGCCCGCCGCGCAAGTGAAGCCGTCGATGCGGCCTTCCATCTGCTGCCAGATTTCCGGCGCTGTGCTTTCGATATGGGCCTTGCGGTTGGCGATATTGTCGAACTGGTTGGCCCAGATCGCGCCCGGCGTCTCTTCGGCGAGGCGGCGCGACGTATGGACGAAGTGGCCCGGATTCGAGAACGGCGCGGCGGGAACCAGCACCAGTTCGGCGCCGAGCGCGCGCAGGGTGTCCATCTTCTCGCGCGACTGGGTCTCGGGCATGACGATGATGGTCTTGTAGCCCAGCGCATTGGCGACGAGCGCAATGCCGATGCCGGTATTGCCGGCCGTGCCCTCGACGATGGTGCCACCGGGCTGGAGCAGGCCTTTCGCCTCGGCATCGCGCACGATCCACAAGGCGGCACGGTCCTTTACCGAGGCGCCGGGATTGGCGAATTCGCACTTGCCCCAGATCTCGCAGCCCGCGGCCTCGCTCGGTCCCTTGAGCAGGACGAGCGGAGTGTTTCCGATGAGGTCGAGAGTGGCGCGCTGGGGAATGGGTGCAGTCATGGCCGCACAGGTAGGAAGTCCGGCGGAAAGGCGCAAATGATTTGCAGAGTTTTTTGAACGAGCCATTCACCTGGCACGAATGGCTCGCTGCACCGGCCCCCGCAAAACGACCCAATGGCCGTTCGTGGGAGCCGTCAGGTCATCGAAAAATCAATCTTCAGCGGCGATCGTGACCTTGCAGCCTTCGAGCGCGGCCGTCACCGGCACCTGGCACGACAGGCGCGAGAATTCGTTGCGATGGTCGGAACTGTCGAGCAGGTCGTTCTCGTCCTCGCTCATGGCCGGAAGCTTGTCGACGAAGGCCGGGTCGATGTGTACGTGGCAGGTGGCGCAGGAACAGCAACCGCCGCAGAGGGCCAGAAGCTCGTCGAAACCGCCGTCGCGGATCGTTTCCATCAGGGTGCGGCCTTCGACGGCCTCTACAGTGGATTCTTCGCCCGATTGATTGATGACGATGATCTGCGGCATTCTCGTCGATCCCCTTGGTGATGGTGCATGCAGGACAACATGCTTGTCATGGCTTTTGACGGCGGCTGCTAATGGCTGACACCTCCTTTTGCAAGGTAATCGACGTATGGGCTTGAGCGCTGACGCACTGAAACTGGGCCTCGACGCCATTGCCGCGCAGGAACCGGCGATCGCCCGGGCACTGGATGCCGCAGGCTATCCCGAACCCCGCATCCGGCCGACCGGCTATGCCACGCTGCTGCGCACGATCGTCGGCCAGCAGGTCTCGGTGGCGGCGGCCTCCGCCGTGTGGGCGCGGCTGGAAAACCTGCTCGGTCCGGGGATCGCACCCGAAGCCCTGCTGGCGGCGGATTTCGACGCCCTGCGCGCCTGCGGGCTGTCGCGCCAGAAACAGGGCTATGCCCGCAGCCTCTGCGAACTGGTGTCCGCCGGAACACTGGACCTGGAAAACCTCCCCGAAGACGACGAGGAGGCGATCGCCCAGCTCGTGCGGATCAAGGGAATCGGCCGGTGGTCGGCAGAGGTCTACCTGCTGTTCGCGGAAGGCCGGACGGACATCTGGCCCGCCGGAGATCTCGCGGTTCAGGCCGGGCTGCACAGGATTCTCGGACTGGAAGCACGGCCCGATGAGAAGGAAGCACGGGTTCTGGCAGAACGCTGGCGCCCGCACCGCGGCGCGGCGGCGATCTTCACCTGGCATTGCTACAACAACCCCGCGCTCTGACAGCGCGGGAAGTCAGGGCGCGACGGCGTCGATGAACCGGGCCATGTCCACGTCGCGGCGGCTGAGGCCGCCCGCGTCGTGGGTGGTCAGCGTGATCTCCACCCGGTTGTAGACGTTGAACCACTCGGGATGGTGATCGACCTTGTCGGCCTGGATCGCCACGCGGGTCATGAACCCGAAAGCCGCGTTGAAATCCGCAAATTTCAGCTTGCGCACCAGGGCGAGGCCGTCCTCGCGGAGGTCCCAGCCGGGCAGCACGGCAAGCGCTTCCTCGCGCTCGGCATCGGTAAGGCGGGCTATCGACATGGCGTAACTCCGTGAAGCGGCAGCCAACTTGGCACCTGCGCGGCTTTCCACTATCGCGTCACCTCATGCAAGGGGCCTCCATCGCCATCGACGATCTCGCCTGTCGGCGCGGCGACAGGCTGCTGTTTCGCGGCGTCTCGCTGCGGTTGGCGGCGGGACAGGCGCTGCAGATCACCGGCAGCAACGGGATCGGCAAATCAAGCCTGCTGCGGATCGTCGCCGGACTGGCCCCCGCCTTCGCCGGAACCGTGGCGAGCGAAGGCGCGATCGGCCTCGTCGACGAACGCCCGGCGCTCGATCCGGCGCTGACGCTGGGCAGCGCGCTGGCGTTCTGGCGGCAGATCGACGGGGGAGACGACGAACGCCATCTCGCCCGGCTCGGCCTCGAAAGCCTGCTCGACGTTCCGGTGCGCTATCTCTCGACCGGTCAGAAGAAACGCGCGGCCCTCGCCCGTCTGCTCGGTCAGAGGGCGGAAATCTGGCTGCTCGACGAACCGCTCAACGGCCTCGACGCCCATGCCGTGATGCTTACCGAAACGCTCGCCGCCGAGCACTGCGCAAGCGGCGGCATCGCCCTGATCGCCTCGCACCAGCCTTTCACGCTGCCCGACATGCAGACACTCCCACTCGCGGACTACGCGGCATGACCGGACGATTCCGCCCCCTGCTCAAGCGCGACCTCGCGCGGCTGCTGCTTGGCGGACGGGGCGGCGGTGCGCTGCTGCCGATCCTGTTCTTCCTCTGCGTCGCGATGCTCTACCCCTTCGCGGTCGGCCCCGACGCGCCGCTGCTCGCAAAGACAGGCGGCGGGGTGATCTGGGTGGCCGCGCTGCTCGCCGCGATCCTGCCGCTCGACCGGCTCGTCGAACCCGATATCGACCTCGGCCTGTTCGACCAGTGGGCCTTGCGCGGCATTTCCGAGGAGCTGGTGATCGCGGTGCGGGTGCTTGCCCACTGGCTGAGCTTCGGGCCGCCGCTGATGCTGGCGGCCTTGCCCGCCGCCGCCCTGCTCGGGCTGGACGGCGACAGCCTGCTCACCGTCGAGATAGGCCTCCTGGCGGGTACCCCCGGCCTCGCCGCGCTCGGCGTGACGGTGGCGGCGCTGACGGCGGGCGTGCGCGGCGGCGCGGCGCTGGGCGGGCTGCTCGTCATCCCGATGGCGGTTCCGGTGCTGATCTTCGGCGCCGGCAGCCTCGGCACCGGCGGCGAGAGCGGCCTCGCCCTGACCGCCGCCGCCAGCCTCGTCCTGCTTGCCATTGCGCCTTTCGCGGGCGGCGCGGCCGTGCGCGCAGCGAGAGGCTGAGCGGAAGCGGTTTATCGCCGAGGCGGTTGGCCCCACCTCGCCGAGCCGCCCATAGTGCCCCAAATCCGCAAAGCCGAACGACTATCGGGACGAGGGGTAATGACGATGCGCGAGGTAATCACAGGCCCGGTGCAGTTCGACGCCGCCGCGCGAGAGGCCCAGACGATCGCGGGCGGCCCGCGCTATGCGCCGCTGCGACTCGATGAAGTGAGTCCCGAAGGCCAGGAACAGGTCGATGCGATTCGCGCCGCCTTTCAGATTCCCGAAAGCCGCCCCTTCCCGGACGTCAGCCTCATCACCCTGCGCCATCCCGGCATGTTCAAGGGGCAGATGGTGCTCGGCATCGAACTCGCCGCCAAAGGCGCGATTCCCGGCCGCGACCGCGAGCTGATGATTCTGCGCCTCGCCCTTCTGGCCCGCGCACCGTTCGAGTGGTGCGAACATGTCGATATCGGCAAGGCCTTCGGCATTACCGGTGAGGAGATCGAGCGGGTGATCGCCGGTTCCACCGCCCCCGGCTGGAGCGAGCACGAATCGGCGATGCTGCGCGCCGTGGAGGAACTCGTTGCCGACCACTGCATGAGCGATTCGACCTGGGCTACGCTCGCCGAAAGCTGGAACGAGAAACAGATGCTCGAAGTGCCGATGCTGGTCGGAGCCTATCTGATGACGGCGATGCAGCAAAATTCCCTGAAAATTCAGCCCAAAGGCGGGTTCGACTACCGCTGATCCCGGCTCCGCGCGAGTCGTCAGGTGGAAAAGCTTTCGATTCGTCGATTCGAATCGGCCTGATCCCCATCCGATTCGGATGGCCGCCATTCCATGGCCGGCGGTCTTTTCGCGGGAAAAATATCGCCCGTTTTTCTGCACGGTTCACCGGCTCATCGACCCAGGAGGGCTGTGGGTAAACCCGGCACAACACCGGTATATCGCCGGGAAAACCTCTGGATTTTCTGGGAAAAAGTGGGCCGGGGCGCTCTCTCGCACATAGCGTGAGATCGCCCCGGCCCAGTCGACAGGAAGGGCAGGACGGCGCCCCATGACAAGCGCCGGCCCTTGGTCCTTGGTGCAGGCTTGACGGGCAAGACAAGCTGCGTAGACATAGCTAATGATAATCATTCTCAAGTGCAAGCCCATGGAGAACAGGCATGTATCAATATGTCGATCGCCCGCTTAATTCGCTCGACGAGGGATGCCGTTTCCTGGTCTGGTCCATGCGGGCCTGGGTCACGACCCTGGCCCGGCGCCAATGCCCGGCACAGGCCTTGGCCCCCGCTTTCGCCAAGTGGCGGATGATCGGCGGACTCCAGCCCTTCCACCGCGCCATGCTGCTGTTCAACCGCGACGCGCTGGAGACTTTCGCCTTCTGCCCGATGGCCTGCAGCCACGTTTCCGAGCACGAGGCGGTGATTCTCGAACTCATCACCTCCTTGCGCGACCGCGGCCCGCAGCAGACCCGCGACACGCTGGAGATGGTGATCTCCGAAGACAGCGTGGGGGATATGCTGGAGACGCTCTCCAAGCTCGGCGCGGCTATGGCGATTGCGGGGATTTTCCCCGGAGAGCCGGTGGCGGCGAAGAACCTTCGGCATTGAAGGGCAAGGGAAGAAGCAGGGGTTAACACCCCTGCACCCCAATACCGTCTAGGTCACGCGGGCCGACTCCGTAGCGCGCCCATGGCTGCGCCGGGAGACTTAATGGCTGCGCCGCAAGGAGCGCACCACGGATAGGTAGCGCGCAAGGTCGACATTCCGAGGGTCTGGGGGATCATCCCCCAGGACTTCTTCTGTCCTTAAACCCCAATCAACTCCCGCCCGATAAGCATCCGCCGAATCTCATTGGTCCCAGCGCCGATATCGAGCAACTTCGCATCGCGCAGATAGCGCTCGACCGGCCAATCCTTGGTATAGCCCGCCCCGCCGAGCGCCTGCACCGCCTCGCCCGAGACGCGGAAGGCGTTCTCGCTGGCCAGCAGAATCGCGCCTGCTGCGTCGAAGCGCGTGGTCTGCCCGGCGTCGCAGGCCCGCGCGACCGCATAGACGTAGGCCCGCGCCGATTGCAGCGCGACGTACATGTCCGCCACTTTCGCCTGCATGAGCTGGAACGTGCCGATCGCCGTGCCGAACTGGCGGCGCTCGCGGACGTAGGGGATCACCGTGTCGAGGCAGGCCTGCATGATACCGATCTGTAGTCCGGCGAGCACCACGCGTTCGTAGTCGAGGCCGCTCATCAGCACTTTCACGCCGCCGTGCAGCGGGCCCATGACGTTTTCCGCGGGCACGAAGCAGTCGTCGAACACCAGTTCGCACGTGGGCGATCCGCGCATGCCCATCTTGTCGATCTTCTGGCCGATCGAGAAGCCGGGCATGTCCTTCTCGATAAGGAAGGCAGTGATGCCTTTCGAACCGGCTTCGGCATCGGTCTTGGCGTAGACGACCAGCACTTCCGCATACGTGCCGTTGGTGATCCAGAACTTGGTGCCGTTCAGGCGGAACCCGCCCTCGACCGCATCGGCGCGCAGCTTCATGCTGACGACGTCCGACCCGGCGCCGACTTCGGACATCGCGAGGCTGCCGACATGCTCGCCGGAGATGAGCTTCGGCAGATACTTCGCCTTTTGTGCGTCATTGCCCCAGCGGCGGATCTGGTTGACGCAGAGGTTGGAGTGCGCGCCGTAGGAAAGGCCTACCGAGGCCGAGGCACGGCTGACTTCCTCCACCGCGATCACATGCTCCAGATAGCCGAGGCCGGTGCCGCCCCACTCTTCCTCGACGGTCAGGCCATGCAGGCCGAGTTCGCCCATGGCGGGCCAGAGTTCGCGCGGGAACCAGTCCTCGGCGTCGACCTTGGCGGCGAGTGGGGCGATCTGTTCGTCGGCGAAGCGGGCGACGCTCTCGCGGATCATCTCGGCGCTTTCGCCCAGCGCGAAATCGAAATCGGGGGTGGCTTTCATCTCATCTTCCCAAAACGACGGCCCGCGTTCCTGCGGCCTTTCCGGGGAGACTATCGAAAGGACATGACTCAAACAAATTGAAACTTGCATGGACTTTGAATAGATTTTTCCAATGATAAAGCGCGCGCATATCCGGCATTTCCTGGCGGTCGCCGATTCCGGCAGCTTCAAGCAGGCGGCGGCGCGGCTCCATGTGACCCAGCCAACGGTCTCGACCAGCATAGCGGAACTGGAAAAGCTGGTCGGCTCGCCGCTATTCGTGCGAGACCGGCGCCATGTGCGCCTGACCGAGCCGGGCGGAGCCTTCCTGCCGATCGCCCGCGATCTCGAAGCCGGCTTCCGCCGCGCCGACCAGTTCGGGCGCCCGGTGCAGGAGCAGTGGCCGGGTCTCCGGCTGGGGGTGATCCCCACGATTTCGGGGCCGATGCTGGAATGCGTGGCCCGCGAACTCTCGCGCGATTTCGGGATCGAGCTGGTCGAAGGCGACGACCGGGAGCTGCGCGGCCAGCTTGCCAGTGGGAAAATCCAGCTTGCACTGACTTTGCTGGGAGAGAGCGATGAAAGCGCCGATCCCCTGCTGGAGGAACCTTACGTCCTCGTCATGCCCGCCACGCACCGCTTTGCCGGAATGCGGGAAGTCTCGCCGCAGGACCTCGCCGGAGACATCATGATCGCGCGGCGGTCCTGCGAAGTGCTGCAAAGGACCAGCCGGTTCTTCACCGACGCCGGGGTGCGCCCACGCTTTGCGCTGCGCAGCGAAAACGAAGACCGCTGCATGCGGATGGTCGCGGCGGGACTGGGCGTAACGGTAGCGCCGCGCTCGCTGGCGCCTGCGGGAACGGCAGTGGCCGAAATCGCCGGTTATGGATTGAAACGCAGGCTGGGTCTGGTGCGGGCTGCGGACTTCCCCGCAGGATTAGAGGAACGACTGACGGCGACGCTGGAGATCGTCACCGCCAGCCTTCCCTCCCTAGGCCCTGAACCTCAAGATTGAATTCAGCGGAGCGCCCTCTGTCGTGACGATGCCGCAATCTTTTTTGTATAAAACCTGCCCCGAACCTTGCCCCAAATTCGCCCTTGCATGCGCAAAGCCTGCAAGCGGGGGCGCCACTGCAAACGAGGTCCCTTTTTACACCCGTCGCAGAAATGCGCCCCCAACCGCAATGCGGGCCTGTCGTCAGCTTCCTCGTTGGGAGAGAGAATCACCGTCGATGCCGCCCGCACGTTTCGGCGTTGCCCAATGCGTAAAGTCCTGACACGATGCGCGCAAACGCAATGAATTCGACGAAGCGTTGCAAAAATTAGAGCAGGTTGGAAACAGACCCCATGCCGGTATTTTCTCGCTTCCTGCGATATTTCCTTGCGGTGGGCCGGCTCGGCTCGATCCGCCGGGCGGCAGATGAACTCAACGTCTCGGCTTCCGCGATCGACCGGCAGATACTCAATGCCGAGGCCGAACTGGGCCTGCCCCTGTTCGAGCGCCTGCCGACCGGACTGCGCCTCACCGCCGCAGGGGAGATGATGATGGCCTCCGGCGTGCAATGGCAGCAGGATCTCGCAGGGCTGCGGGCAAGGGTGGAGGATTTGCGCGGCCTCAAGCGCGGCCATGTCGATATCGCGGTGATCGACTCCCTGGCGCGCGGGCACGTCCCGGCCACGATCCACGCGATCCAGCAGCGCTATCCGGGCATCACCATGGGCGTGCGCGTGCTCGGCAACGACGCCGTGCGCCGCGCCGTGATCGACGGCGAGGTCGATTTCGGCATCCTGTTCGAGCCGCAGTCCTACCGCGAACTCTCGGTCCGCGCCTTCACCGAAGTCGTGCTGGGCTTCGTCACCCCTCCCGATCACCGGCTGGCGAAAACCCCCGCCGCACGCTTCTCGATCTGCGCCGACGAGCCGATGATCGTCCCCTCCGCCCCGCTGGCCGTCCACCAACAGATCGCCGTACTCGAAGGCGCGACCGGCGTGACGCTCGACCGGCGGGCCAGTTCGGACAATATCGAAACGATCACCGCCCTCGTCCTGCAAGGCGCAGGCATCGGCGTGCTGACCTCGCTCGACGTCCGCACCGAAGTGCAGCGCGGCCTGCTGGCCTTCACCCGCATCTCCGATTCGCTCCTACGCCCCATGACGCTGGCACTCTGCACCGCCACGGCCCGAACTCCCTCCTACGCCGCCGCCATGGTGCTGGGCGAATTCGAGACCGGCTTCGCCCAGCTCGGCCATGCCATTTCAGCCACTTAACCCCGCCCACACCCAGACGCATCCGCTCCGGCGCTTCGCGCAATTGCGAATTTCGGCCAAAACCGATAAGCGGAGGCGCTTCCTCCCCACATTCCCGTTCAGGACGTGCCCACCATGAGTGAAGCTTCCGAGCCGCAGCTCCATTTTCTCGAATACTACGAAGACTTCCTCGCCAAAGTCCGCCAGCTCTCGCGGCAGGTGCAGAAGAACGACTGGCAACCCGACTTCATCATCGGCCTGGGCCGCGGCGGACTGGTTCCGGCGGTCTATATCTCGCACCAGCTTGCCCTGCCGATGCTGTCGATCGACCACTCCGCCAAGATCCCCGGCTTCGCCGACGAACTGCTGGCGAAAGTCGCCGCGATGAGCGCCGAAGGCACGCGCATGCTGTTCGTGGACGACATCAACGACACCGGCGGCACCATCGAATATATCCGCGGCCAACTGACCCAAGGCGGCGGCAACCACGACAACCTGCGCTTCGCGGTGGTCATCAACAACAAGAGCTCGAAAGTCGAAGTCGACGTCTGGACGGACGTGATCGACCGGGCCGACGACAAGCGCTGGTTCGTGTTCCCGTGGGAGTCCGTCGGCACGCGCGAGAGCATCGTCGAAGAGGCGCTTTCGGTGCCGGAGCGATTAGCCTGAAGGTTTGAAGGTTAAGGGAAGACGCAGGGGTTAACACCCCTGCACCCCATTACCGTCCAGGTCACGCGGACCAACTCCGTTGCGCGCCCATGGTGGCGTCGGGAGACTTAATGGCTGCGCCGCAAGGAGTGCGCGACAGCCAGGTAGCGCGCAAGGTCGACATTCCGAGGGTCTGGGGGATCATCCCCCAGGACTTCCTCTTCTCTTCAAAATCTCCCCCAACTGGGCATCTTCCTTCCCTGCCAAGGCCAGCATCGCCTGATAGGGATCCCCCTCCAACCCGAGTACCTCTGCGAAAGCAGGCTCGGTCTTAGCCCCTGCCCGCCGCGCCGTCATGACCGCCTCGCGCAGGCCCTCACCGCCCAGCCGCAACAGGCGCGCTTCCACGGCGAAGTGTCTCCAGCCGCACTGCTCCTCCACCGGCAGTGCCTGTCCGAAAACTTCGAACGGCACGCCCGCCACCGAGAACGCCGCGACCACCGGGCGATCTGCTTTCTGCCACTGCCACATCGCGAAATGTTCGAAGTCGCGGCAGGTCTCCCACAGGGCCTCGGCGAAAACCTCAGCATCGGGGGCGTGGCAGAGCACGTCGATATCGCTGCCGGGCACGGCGAGGCCGAGTGGGAAAGTTCCCGCTATATGCGGATCGAAGCGGGCGAGCCGCGTCAGAACGCCGCTCGCCGCGAGGGCCGCCTGCCAGTCGCTCAGCGGTGGGCCTCAAGGTAGGCGTCGAGGCGGCCAAGGTGCTCGGCCACCGCTTCGGCGGGCAGGAACGAGCCGGTGAAGCTGTTGCGTGCTAGGGTGGCGAGGGCATCGCGGTCCAGCCCGCGCGCGGCGGCGATGGCGCGGTAGTTGTCGGCCACGTAGCCGCCGAAGTAGGCCGGGTCGTCGGAGTTGACGGTAGCTTTCAGGCCTTGGGCAAGCATCGCGTCGATCGGGTGGTCGGCGAGGTCGTCGACGACGCAGAGCTTGTGGTTGGAGAGCGGGCAGACGGTGAGCGTCATTTCCTCGCGCACCAGCCGTTCGATCAGAGCCGGGTCTTCGAGGGCGCGGTTGCCGTGGTCGATGCGGTGGACGCCGAGGAGGTCGAGCGCCTGGTGGACATATTCGGGCGGGCCTTCCTCACCGGCGTGGGCGGTGATGCGCAGGCCCTTTTCGCGCGCGGCGGCGAAGACGCGGGCGAACTTTTCGGGCGGGTGGCCCAGTTCGGAGGAGTCCAGACCCACGGCCTCGATGCGGTCGAGCCAGGGTTCGGCTTCGGCGAGGGTGGCGAAGGCGGCTTCCTCGGAGAGGTGGCGCAGGAAGGAGAGGATGAGGCTGCTCGACATGCCGTGTTCGGCGCGGGCGGCGGACATGGCGGAGAGCAGGCCCTCGATCACTTCGGAGAACGGCACGCCGCGATCGGTGTGGGTCTGGGGATCGAACATGAGTTCGGCGTGGACCACGCCGTCCGCTGCGGCGCGCGCGAAGTAGGCCATGGCGAGGTCGTGGAAGTCCTGCCGGGTCAGCAGCACGTTGGCGCCCGCGTAGTAGATGTCGAGGAAGTCCTGGAGATTGGAGAACTGGTAGGCCGCGCGCACGTCTTCCACGGTGGCGAAGGGGATCGAGACGCCATTGCGCTCCGCCAGCGCGAACATCAGTTCGGGTTCGAGGCTGCCTTCGATGTGGAGGTGAAGCTCGGCCTTGGGCAGGCCGGCAATGAAGGTGTCGAGGTCGGTCATGTCTTGTTCCTGTTCCAGGCGCATTTGCCCAGCAGATAAGTGCGCGCTACGGCGCGGTCGTCGCCCAGCACCTGCAACGCGAAGAGGCGCTGCGCAAGGTCGGTGTCGCGGGTGCGTCGCGCGAGGAGCGGGGTGGCGGCGGTGTCGAGTACCACGAAATCGGCCTCCTGCCCCGGTTCGAGGCGGCCTACCCGGTCGCCGATGTGGAGGAGGTCGGCGCTGCCTGCGGTTGCCAGCCAAAGCGCGCGGAAGGGATCGAGCGCCAGTTCCTTCAGCTGCGCGGCCTGATAGGCGAGGCCCTGGGTGTGCAGCAGCGAGAACGTCGTCCCTGCCCCGACATCGGTGCCGAGGCCGAGGCGCAGGCCGTGGCGCTGGGCCTGCGCGAAATCGAAGCAGCCGGAGCCGAGGAAGAAGTTGGAACTCGGGCAGACCGCGATCCCGGCGCCGGTCTGGTGCAGGCGGTGGCAGGTGCGGTCGGGCAGATGGATGCCGTGCGCGAAGACCGAGCGGGGGGTGACGAGGCCGAAGCGGTCGTAGACGTCGAGATAGTCCGCCGCCTCGGGGAAGCGCTCTGCCACGGCGGCGCATTCGCGGCGGTTTTCCGCGAGGTGGGTGTGCATCAGCACATCCGGATGCTCGGCCAGCAGTGCCCCGGCATCCGCCAGTTGCGCATCCGACGAGGCGAGCGCGAAACGCGGCGTCACCGCATAGCCGAGTCTGCCGCGACCGCGCCAGCGGCGGATCAGCGCCTCGCTTGCGGCGCGGCCCGAGGCCGGGGTGTCGTTGAGGCCTTCCGGGCCGAGGTCCATCAGCACTTTGCCGGAGATCACCCGCATGTCCCGCGAGAGCGCCGCTTCGAACAGGGCGTCCACCGACTGTTCGTGGACGGTCGGGAAGACAAGCGCGCTGGTGGTGCCGTTCCTCAGCAGTTCGTCGAGGAAGAAAGCGGCGACGGTATCGGCGTGGGCCTTGTCGGCGAAGGCTTTCTCGGCGGGGAAGATGTGCCGCTCCAGCCAGTCGAGCAATTGTTCGCCGTGGGCGGCGATGCGGTCGGTCTGGGGGTAGTGGACATGGGCATCGACGAAGCCGGGCACGACGAGGCCGGGCAGCACTTCCACCGGCACCTGCGGAAATCGACCGGAGAGTTCGGCATAGGCCCCGCGCGCGATGACCAGGCCGTCCTCAACGACGAGCAGCCCGTCCGGCTCGTGGCGCACGGCATCGGGATCGTCGGTGGGATCGCGGGAGATGGAGAGCAGTTCGGCGCGGAAGGCGTGGATCATGCGGGCCTGTCCCTCAACCGCCCGACAGCCAGACGAAGCGCGCGACGAAGATCAGCGCGAGGACCAGCAGAAACCAGTCCTTCCGCTCGATCGTGCCGCGCACCAGCTTGAGCAGGGCATGGGCGGTGATGCCGAAAGCGAGGCCGTTGGCGATCGAGAACGTGAAGGGGATCATCGCCACCGTCAGGAAGGCGGGGATCGCCGCCAGCGGGTCTTCCCACTGCACTTCGGTCAGCGGCAGCAGCATGAGGCCGCCGACGACGATCAGCGCCGGGGCCGTCGCCGCCAGCGGAATGATCTGGGCATAGGGCGCGACGAACAGGGTCGCGAGGAACAGCAGGCCGGTCACTACCGCGGTCAGGCCGGTGCGCCCGCCCGCCTGCACGCCCGCCGCGCTTTCGACATAGCTCGTCACCGTGCTGGTGCCCGCCATCGAGCCGACGATGGTGGCGGCAGCGTCGGTCACGAGAATGCGGTTGAGGCGCGGGATTTTCCCGTCGCGGTCGATCAGCCCGGCCCGCTTGGTGACGGCGACGAGCGTGCCGATATTGTCGAACAGGTCGACGAACAGGAACACGAAGAGAATCTCGAACAGGCCGAGACCGTGGCTGCCGGAAAGCCCGAACACGCCCGCAAGGTCCAGCTTGAAGGCGGTGCCGGTCAGGGCCTCCAGCGAATAGGGCTCGGGATGGACCGTGACGAGGCCGCAGAGCCAGCCCAGCGCAGTCGTGGCGAGGATGCCGATCAGCATCGCCCCGCGCACGTTCCACACGGAAGCCGCGCCGATCAGCACCAGCCCGAACAGCGCCAGCGCGGCGCCGGGGGCCTTCAAATTGCCCAGCGCGACGAACGTGGCAGGGTCGGCCACGACGATGCCCGCGCTCTTGAGACCCACGAAACCGATGAACAGGCCGATCCCGCCCGCCACCGCGGCGAAGAGATATTGCGGGATCGAGGAGACGATCAGCTGGCGCACGCCGGTGACGGTCAGCGCCAGGAAGGCCACGCCCGAGAGGAACACGCAGCCCAGCGCCACCGGCCAGGGCACGCCCATCTGCTGGACGACGGTGAAGCTGAAATAGGCGTTCAGTCCCATGCCCGGCGCCAGCGCGAGCGGCGTATTGGCGACGAGGCCCATGAGAATCGAGGCGAAAGCCGCCGCAAAGCAGGTCGCCGCCGCCACCGAGGCCACCGGCATGCCCGCCGCGCCGAGAATCGCCGGGTTCACCAGGACGATATAGGCCATCGTCAGGAACGTCGTCGCGCCCGCGAGGACTTCGGTGCGGGCATCGGTGCCGCGTGCGCTCAGGGCGAAACGGCGTTCCAGCAGGCCTGTCGGCAGGGTCTCGGTCTGGCTCGGCATTGCGTCCTGGAGGCCCCCGGAAGTGTCTGATGGTTCAAACACCTCCTATCGGCAATTGCCGGGGGCGGCGCAATATCTCCCTGATCCGCCCCTCTTTCGTCCGTTGGGACGACTAGGTACGCTCCGCGACCCATTCGCGGCGCAGAGCCGGACCGGCAAGGCTCATCAGCAGCGCGGCCAACAGATAGAGCGCCAGTCCGATCAGCATCGAGTAGCGCAGCGATTCCGCGCCGTAGACCGGAGCCAGTGCCTTCGACAGCGCGCCGAGCGCATAGATGCCGCCGCCGAGGCCGATCAGGTTGTTGATGAGCAAGAACAGCGCCGAAGCCGTCGCCCGCGCGGGCGGCTCGACGAGGTGCTGGACCGCGCTCGTCACCGGCCCCAGCCAGACATAGGCCAGCGCCTGCGGCACCAGGAACAGCAGGAAGGCGAGCGGCACGCTGGAGGTCCAGATTCCGCCCGCGAAGAGCGGCACGGCGACGACATAGGCCATGGCCGGAACCCGGCCGTACCAGGCGCGGTCGGCCTTGCCGAGGCGGTCGGCGAGCAGTCCGCCCATGAGCACGCCCACGGTCCCGCCGATCAGCAGCACCGCGCCGATGAACCACGACGTCTCGACCAGATCGAGCCTGAAACTGCGCTGGAGCAGGCTCGGCAGCCAGAAGGCGAGGCCATAGCCCAGCATCGAACTGGAGGCGGCGCCGAAGCTCAGCAGCCAGAACGCGCGCTTGCGGGCGAGCAGCGCCGCGACTTCGCCGAAGCGGATCGTGGGGGTTGCCGTTACGGGGCCGTTCCCTGCCACTTTGGGCTTGTCCTTCACCACCAGCTTGAACAGCGGTGCGATCAGCAGTCCGGCGAGGCCCACGGCGACGAAGGCCGCGCGCCAGTCCACCCGCGCCGCGACATAGCCGCCCGCCAGCACCCCCGCCGCCGAGCCGAGCGGAATGCCCAGAGAATAGACCGAAAGTGCGAAGGCCCGCCGCTCGCTGGGGAAGTGGTCGCCGATCACCGCGTAGGACGGGGCGACGCCGCCCGCCTCCCCCACCCCGACGCCGAGCCGCGCGAGGAAGATGTGCCAGAACCCGGTGGCCGCGCCGCAGAGCGCGGTGAACAGGCTCCAGACCACCAGCGAGCCGGTGATGACCCAGGAGCGACTGGTGCGGTCGGCCAGCCAGGCCAGCGGCACGCCGAGCGTCGAATAGAGCATCGCGAAGGCCAGCCCGCCCAGCATGCCCATCTGCGCATCGTCGAGGCTCAGCTCCTGCTGGATCGGCGCGGCCAGGATCGCGAGGATCTGGCGGTCCACGAAGTTGAAGATATAGACCAGCAGCAGCATCGCCAGCACCAGCCGGGGCGATCTCGATCCGGCCACTTTTTCGTCACGCATCCTATTCGCCCCGTTTCGTCGCCCCGGATCAGGTCCGGGATAGCGGCATATACTCTTTCAGGAAGGCGGAAATCGCCGCCACGGAGGGCAATTCGTCGAGGATCGGCGCATGGCCCACGCGGGGAACCTCCACGGCCGAGAAGAACCCGGCGTGGCGCCCCGCCATTTCCCGCACCGTCTCGGCGGAAAGGAGGTCGGACAGCGCCCCGCGCACGACCAGCACCGGCGCCGCGTCCAGAAGGTCCCACAAGGGCCAGAGATCGAGCGGCACCGTCTGCGGCGCATCACCGCCGATGCTTTGCGCAATGGCCGGATCATAGGCGAAGGAGACGGTCCCATCCGCGTTCTCCCGGCAAGTGCGCCGCGCGAAGGCCAGCCAGTCCTCTTCCCCGAAGTCCGGAAAGGCCGCCGCGTTGACCGCCCGGCACCGCGCCGCGGCCTCCCGCCACGAGACCATGACCGCGCCCGGCCCGACATAGCCCTGGATGCGCGTCAGACCGGCGGGATCGAGCACCGGGCCGATGTCGTTGAACACGAAGCCGCTGGCGAGCTCCGGCCGGAGCGCGTTCATCACCATGGCCATCAGCCCGCCCATCGAGGTGCCGATCAGACAGGCCCGCGCAATGCCGAGGCCGTCCAGCAGCACCAGCATGTCCTGCGCATAGACGTCGGGCCGATACTGCGCCGGGTCCGGGTCCCATTCCGACAGCCCCCGCCCGCGCTGGTCCGGCACGATCAACCGGTAGCGGCCCGCCAGATGCGCCGCGAGCGGCTCGAAATCGGCGGAATTGCGGGTGAGGCCGTGCATCATCAGCAGGACCGGCGCCCCGGCTTCTTCTGCCGGATAGTCGCGCGCGGCGAGATCGAGCCTCCCGCAGGCGCTGCGGTAGCGATGGAGGCGATATTCCATGGCGAGCATTGTCCTTTCGGCCCGCAAGAGACCGGATGACGGGCCTCACCTTCCCCGGGTGAGGCCCGTCCGGCGTGATCAGAATTCCAGCGTCCCGGTGACGAAGACCTGGCGCGGATTGCCGTAGAACGCGGTCAGCGTACCCTCGCGGCCGAGCGTCGGGATCAGGCCGCCACCGGCATTGCGCAGGATCGCTCCCGTCACCGGGTCGGCGCCGATGAAGGTATAGCCCGAGGTCTTGTATTCCTTGTCGAGGATGTTCTTGCCATGGACGCCCAGGCTCCAGCGCCCGCCCGGCGCGGTGTAGACGAGGCTGGCATCGAGCAGGGCATAGCCCTTCTGGTCGATATAGGGGTTCGGGACCTCGAACTGGTAGGTCTTGCCGCGGTAGGAGACCGTGGTGTTGAACGAGACGTCGCCCTCGCCCACCGGCGCGGTATAGGCCAGCGTCGCGCTGCCGTTCCACTTCGGGGTGTTCTGCACCTTGCGGAAATCGGCCACGTCGACAGGGCCCTGGCCCGGGACCTGGGTGATATATTCCTTGTAGCGGGCATTGATGTAGCCGAGCGAGCCGGAGAGGTTCAGACGGTCTCCCGCAGCCGCGAGGTTCTGCCCAAGGCGGGCATTGGCCTCGAACTCGATGCCGTCGATCTTCACTTTGCCGGCATTGGTGATGACGCCGCAGAAGGTCGGCAAGCCGTTCACCGTGCAGCCCGCCGAACCCGGGATCTGCACGTCCTTGTAGTCCATGTGGAACGCGGCCAGCGCCACGTAGAGACCGCCGCCGAACAGGTTGCCCTTGTAGCCGACTTCGTAGCTGTCCACCGATTCCGGCTTGAAGCTCAGGTAGTCGCTGACTTCGGCATCGGTCGGACGGCCGGGAGTCGCCGCCGGGGCGTTCACGCCGACGCCGCGCGGGTCGAAGCCGCCGCCCTTGAAGCCCTGCGAGAAGCTGGCGTAGAGATTGTGGTCCGGAGTCGGCTTGAAGCTGAGCGAGGCGCGCGGGGTGAACTTCTTGAACACCGCCTTGCCGGAGAAGTCCGTGCTCGGCGCCCCGAACGGCACGCCGAGGCCGCCGAACACCGGGGACCCGCCGCCGAGGTAGTTCTGGCGCAGGATCTCGGCCTTGCGCTCGTCCCAGGTATAGCGCCCGCCGACCGCGAGGCTGAGCTGGTCGGTGAAGTCGAAAGTGAAGTCGCCGAAGACCGCCCAGGTGCTGGTATCGACATCGGCCTGGGTATAGGCGGTAAGACCATTGACGGTGGTGAAGAGGCGCACGTCGAAGGCGGTATCTGCCTTGGCGCCGAGATAATAGGCGCCGATCATGCCCTGGAACCAGCTGCCGTTGTCGTAGAGCAGCTGGAATTCCTGGCTGACCTGCTCGTTGTTGTAATAGGCCGGAACGTCGACATCGACGGCAGGCAGCGCGTCGAAGTCGATCGGCGAGGCGCTCTTGTCCTTGCGCCAGGCGCTGATCGAGCGGAACGTCAAAGCGTCGCTGAGTTCGGCGCTGGCATTGATCGCAAAGCCGTAGGCCTTCACGTCCTGCCGGGGATCGTCGAGGCCGCCCTGGCTGTCGAACACGTCGTCCAGCACCGGCGTGCCGGAGACCATGCCGGGGATCAGGCGGTGACCGCCGCGCGAATTCGACTTGTCCCGCGTATAGTCGCCGGAGATGCGGATCAGCACCGGCTGGCCCTTGCCGCCGATTTCCACGGTGCCGCGCCCGGCCCAGATATCCTTGTTGTAGTTGTCCTCGCCGGTCGTCAGGTTCTTGCCGAAGCCGCCGCGCGACAGGCGCGCCACCGAGCCACCGACGCGCACGAGATCGCTGATCGGGGTCGAGACGGTCAGCACGCCGTCGGCCTGATCGTAAGTCCCGTAAGTCCCGCGCAGCTTGAGCGAGAAGTGGTCGGGCAATTCGCGCGTCACGTACTTCACCGCACCGCCGATGGTATTGCGGCCGTAAAGCGTGCCCTGCGGCCCGCGCAGCACTTCGATGCGCTCGACGTCGTAAATGTCGAGCACGGCGGCCTGCGGGCGGTTGAGGTAGACGTCGTCGAGATAGATGCCCACGCCCTGCTCGAAGCCCGAGACCGGGTCCTGCTGGCCGATGCCGCGAATGAAGGCGGAGAGCGTGGAATTGGTTCCGCGCGAGACTTCCAGCGTCACGTTCGGGGTCGACTGGGCGATATCGGTGATGTCGAGCGCGCCGGACTTGGCAAGCTGCTCGCCGCTGAAGCTGGTGACGGCGATCGGCACATCTACCAGTCGCTCCTCGCGGCGGCGGGCGGTGACGACGATCTCGCCGGTGCTCACGTCATTCGTGGCGGCGGGCTGATCGGCCTCCTGGGCCAGAGCCGGTGTGGTAAAACCAAGGCTCATGGCCAGCGCGAGGCAGCTTGCCCCCCTGCCGCCGGTCCTCATGCTGCGAAAACGCCCCTTCTGCATCGCTGAAACTCCCATCACACTCTACTGGTGTTGCCCTCTCGATATCGAAACATGAACCACCTTTCAATATTGAAGGTTTGCCATGACAGCGATCCGGGTCTAGCTGTGACTTTGTGACCACAGATAAAGCGCCTCAGGATCGGGAAGACTCGCGGGAGCCGGCGATTTCAGCCAAAGTTCCGCGCACGGAACGCGGACGACGCACCTTGCGCAAGCTGCTGGATGCCGCCGCCGTCGAATTTGGCGAGAACGGCTTTCACGAAGCCTCGATAACCGGGATCACCCGGCGCGCCGGAACCGCCCTCGGCAGCTTCTACACGTACTTCGATTCCAAGGACGAAATCTTCCGCGCGCTGGTGGACGACCTCAGCGGCAAAGTGAAACAGGCGGCGCGGGAAGCGCTACGCGAGCCGCTGCCCGCGCTCGAAACCGAGCAGGCCGCCCTCACCGCCTTCCTGCGCTTCGCCCGCGAGCACAAGGAAATCTACCGCATCATCGACGAGAGCGAGTTCGTCGATCCCGCCGCCTTTCGCATCCACTACGAATCGACCGCCCGCCGCATTCGCGAACGTCTGTCTGAAGGCGCCCGCAAGGGAGAGCTGCGCGAAGGGTTGGGCGAGGCCCATGCCTGGGCGATCATGGGGATGAACGTGTTTCTCGGCCTGCGCTATGCGGTCTGGTCGAATGAGGGCACGCCGGAGGAGCTTGCCGAGCTGGCGAACTCGATCCTGCGCGAAGGCATCGCCGCGCGGAACAAGGACGGGGACAAGCGTTAACTTCCGCCCCCCGCCAGTCCCCTTGCGGGACATCGCGCAGAGTGCGCTGGCATTCGTGGCGGCCTTGCGCGATGTTGGGCTGGTGAAAACCGCCGAACCGACAGGACACTTCTTCCCGTGACCCCCCGCCTCCTGCTCGCTTCCGGTGTGCTCGCGATTGCCGTGATAGTCGGCGTCTTCACGCTGTCCTCCTCGAAACGCGCCGCGCCGGTCCCGCACCCTGTCGCCGCAGCAGTCCCCGTCAAGGCCGCCCCCCAACCCACCCCCAAGCCTTCCGTGCCGCCCAAGGACGAACCTTTCGTCATCAAGCGCATCCTGCCGATCGAGGGCGCCATCAAGTACGGCGACTGGCACTGGGACGAGGCGAACGTCCCCGCCGGGCCGATCGTGATGACCGTCGATCTCGACGCGCGGGTGATCTCGGTGTTCCGGGGCGGCTACGAGATCGGCACGAGCGCGGTGCTGCTCGGCACCGGGGACACGCCCACCCCGCTCGGCGTTTTCCCGATCACCGAGAAGGACAAGGACCACGTCTCCAACATCTACACCGGCGCACCGATGCCCTACATGCAGCGGCTGACCAACGACGGCATCACCCTGCACGGCTCGGACGTCGCATTGGGCTACGCCAGCCACGGCTGCGTGGGCATGCCGGTGGACTTCGCCGCCAAGCTGTTCGGTACGACGAAGATCGGCGACAAGGTCTATATCACGCGCGGCAAGCAGGTGGGCCTGGGCGACGATCTCGCAGGCGGCTGACGGGGCTTGAACACCGATCGGACTTGAACCGGGGGCCGCTATGCCCGAAGACGCCGCCACGATGACCGAGACCAGCCTATACGACCGCATCGGCGGCGCCGCGACCATCGACGCCCTCGTCGATAGCTTCTACGCGCGCATGGACCAGTTGGACGAAGCCCGCACGATCCGCGCCATGCACCCGCAAGACCTCGCCCCGCTGGGACAGGTGCTGAAGGACTACCTCTCCGAATGGCTCGGCGGCCCGGCGCTGTTTTCGCCGGTGCGCGGCCATCCGCGCATGCGCCAGCGCCATATGCGCGTGCCGATCGACTCCGCCGCGCGCGATGCCTGGCTGCTCTGCATGCGCGGCGCCCTCGCCGAAACGGTGACCGACGAAGCGGCCCGCGCCGCCATCGACGAGTCGATGGCCCGCCTCGCCGACTGGATGCGCAATGTCCCCGACAAGGCCCCCGCCGAGACCACGATTAGCCAGAACTAATACCCTTTCAGGCCAATCCCCTTCGCCTTTCCTGCGGTGTCGGGCCTAGAATGACGGCCTGAAATTCCGATAATGCAGGAGAGCACGTGATGAGTGGTATCGTCGTCCAGAACATCGAGCGGGCCGACCCCGCGGTGATCGACGGCCTCGCCAAGTGCGGCGTCGCAACCGTCCATGAAGCCCAGGGCCGCACCGGCCTTCTCGCCAGCTACATGACCCCGATCTATCGCGGTGCCCGCATCGCCGGCTCGGCCGTGACCATCAGCGCGCCTCCGGGCGACAACTGGATGGTCCATGTCGCCATCGAGCAGCTCAAGGAAGGCGATATCCTCCTCCTCGCCCCGACCAGCCCCTGTGAGGACGGCTATTTCGGCGACCTGCTCGCCACCAGCGCCATCGCCCGCGGCTGCCGCGGCCTGATCATCGACGCCGGTGTGCGCGACGTGCGCGACCTCACCGAGATGGAATTCCCGGTCTGGTCCAAGGCGGTCTACGCACAGGGCACCGTCAAGAACACGCTCGGCTCGGTCAACGTGCCGGTCGTCTGCGCCAATGCCGCCGTGAACCCCGGCGACGTGATCGTGGCCGACGATGACGGCGTGGTCGTGGTCCCCCGCGAAAAGGCCGCCGAAGTGCTCGCCGCCGCGCAGGCCCGCGAAGCCAACGAAGGCGAAAAGCGCGAGAAGCTGGCCGCCGGCGTGCTCGGCCTCGACATGTACAAGATGCGCGAGCGCCTCGAAAAGGAAGGCCTCAAGTATGTCTGAGCGGATCACCTCGTGGCACGCGGCCCCGAGCAAGCCGCTCTACACGCCGCCAGCTGGCGCCGTTGACGCGCATTGCCACGTCTTCGGCCCGATGGCCGAGTTCCCGTTCAGCGCCAAGGCCAAGTACCTCCCCGAGGACGCCGGGCCGGACAAGCTCTTCGCCCTGCGCGATCACCTCGGCTTCGCCCGCAACGTGATCGTGCAGGCAAGCTGCCACGGCACCGACAATGCCGCGACGCTCGACGCCATCGCCAAGTCGGACGGAAAGGCGCGCGGCGTGGCCGTGGTCGATCCGGCGATCTCGGACGCGGACCTCGCGAAGCTGCACGAAGGCGGCATTCGCGGCATCCGCTTCAACTTCCTGAAGCGCCTCGTCGACGATGCACCGAAGGACAAGTTCCTCGAAGTCGCCGGCCGCCTGCCTGAAGGCTGGCACGTCGTGATCTACTTCGAGGCCGACATCCTCGAGGAAATGCGTACCTTCATCGCCGCGATCCCCGTGCCGGTCGTGATCGACCACATGGGCCGCCCGGACGTGACCCAGGGGCCGGACGGCATGGACATGACGGCGTTCCGCTCCCTGCTCGATTCGCGCGAGGACATCTGGTTCAAGGCCACCTGCCCCGACCGTCTCGACCCGACGAATGACCCGTGGAACAAGTTCGCCGAAGCGGTCGCGCCGCTGGTGGCGGACTATCCGGACCGCGTGATCTGGGGCACCGACTGGCCGCACCCGAACATGCAGGACAACATTCCGGACGACGGCCACCTCGTCGATATGATCCCTCGTATCGCGCCCACGGCGGAGCTTCAGCAGAAGCTGCTGGTGACCAATCCGATGCGGCTTTACTGGCCGGAAGAACTTTAAGTTAAAGGGAAAGGCAGGGGAGCATAGCCCCCCTGCACCCCCAATACCGTCCAGGTCACGCGGACCGACGCCGTTGCGCGCCCATGTCTGCGTCGGGAGACTTATTGGCTGCGCCGCAAGGAGCGCACTACGGTTATGTCGCCCGCAACGTAGACATTCCGAGGGTCCGGGGGATCATCCCCCGGGACTTCCTCTTGTTACTTCAACCGCTCCGCATGCCAGCCGATATGCTCAGCCATGAAGCTGGAGATGAAGTAGTAGGAGTGGTCATACCCCTCCTGCATCCGGATCGTCGCCGACTGGCCCGCAGCGGCGCAAGCCTCTTCCAGCAGATGCGTCTTGAGCTGCCCTTCGAGGAAGCCGTCCGCCGTACCCTGATCGACCAGCAGGCCCGGCAGACGCGCGCCGTCCTCGATCAGCGCGCAGGCGTCGTATTCGCGCCATGCGGCGCGGTCCGCGCCGATATAGCCCGTCAGCGCCTTCTCGCCCCAGGGACAGTTCAGCGGCGAAACGATCGGCGCAAAGGCGCTGACCGAACGGAAGCGGCTGGGATCGCGCAGTGCGATCGTCAGCGCGCCGTGGCCGCCCATCGAGTGGCCGGTAATGCCCTGCCGCGCCATGTCGGCGGGGAAGTGCTCGGCGATCACGGCGGGAAGCTCGGTCTCGATGTAGGAGCGCATGCGGAAGTTCGCGCTCCACGGCGCCTCCGTCGCATCGACGTAGAAGCCCGCGCCCTTGCCGAAGTCGTAGCCTTCGTCGTCCGGCACCTCGTCGCCGCGCGGGCTGGTATCCGGCGCCACGAAGATCACGCCATGTTCGGCGCAGGCGCGGCGGAACTCGCCCTTTTCGGTAACGTTGGCGTGGGTGCAGGTGAGGCCCGAGAGATACCACAGCACCGGCAGCTTCGTGCCCGGCGCATGCTCGGGCACGAAGACCGAAAAGGTCATCGGCGTGCCAGTCTCGGCGGAGGCGTGGGTGTAGACACCCTGCACTCCGCCGAAAGCCCGGTTGGTGGAGACCGTCTCCATCAGAAGACGACGACCGAACGGATCGACTTGCCTTCGTGCATCAGGTCGAAGGCGGTGTTGATCTCTTCGAGGCCCATGACGTGGGTGATCATCGGGTCGATCTCGATCTTGCCGGTCATGTACATGTCGACGATCTTCGGCACGTCGGTACGGCCCTTGGCGCCGCCGAACGCGGTGCCGCGCCAGTTACGGCCGGTTACGAGCTGGAACGGGCGCGTCTCGATGGTCTTGCCCGCTTCGGCCACGCCGATCACGATCGAGGTGCCCCAGCCGCGATGGCAGGCTTCCAGCGCGGTGCGCATCACTTCGGTATTGCCGGTGGCGTCGAAGGTGTAGTCCGCACCGCCATCGGTCATCAGCACGATCTTGGCGACCACGTCCTCACGGCTCATGCCCTTGGTGTTGAGGAAGTCGGTCATGCCGAAGCGGCGACCCCATTCCTCACGGTCCGGGTTGATGTCCACGCCGATGATCTTGTTGGCACCGGCGAGGCGCGCACCCTGGATCACGTTGAGGCCGATGCCGCCAAGGCCGAAGACCACCACGTTGTCGCCCACCTGCACTTTGGCGGTGTTGATCACCGCGCCGACGCCGGTGGTGACGCCGCAACCGATGTAGCACGAGGACTGGAACGGCGCGTCTTCACGGATCTTGGCGACGGCGATCTCGGGCAGAACGGTGAAGTTCGAGAAAGTCGAGCAGCCCATGTAGTGGTAGATCGGCTGGCCCTTGTAGGAAAAGCGCGTGGTGCCGTCCGGCATCAGGCCCTTGCCCTGCGTGGCGCGGATCGCGGTGCAGAGGTTGGTCTTGCCCGAGAGGCACGACTTACACTGGCGGCATTCCGGGGTGTAGAGCGGGATCACGTGGTCGCCCGGCACCACCGAGGTGACGCCCGCGCCCACTTCGCGCACGATGCCGGCGCCTTCGTGGCCCAGCACCGAAGGGAAGATGCCTTCGCTGTCGAAACCGTCCAGCGTGTAGGCATCGGTGTGGCAGATGCCGGTGGCCATGATCTCGACCAGAACTTCGCCGGCCTTGGGGCCTTCAAGATCGAGTTCGACGATTTCGAGCGGCTTCTTCGCCTCGAAGGCTACGGCGGCGCGGGTCTTCATGGGGTATGCTCCTTGAACTTCGTGCGCGCTTTGTAGAACCGGGCCTTGCTGTGATAAAGCGCCCGTTCTGAAAAGTATTATCACCATATGGGGAAAATGATGCTCGGCCAGTGGGACGGGATCGAGGAGTTCGTGATGGTGGCGCGCCACGGCAGCTTCACGCTGGCGGCGGAGGCCTATGGTGCCAGCGTCACGCATATGAGCCGAGCGCTGGCGCGGCTGGAAACGCGGCTGCAGGTCCAGCTGATGCTGCGCACGACGCGCACCCTGCGGCTGACGGAAACGGGCCAGATCTTCCTCGAAACCTGCCGCCGTCTGATCGAAGAACGGGACGAGGCGATCGCCGCCATCACCTCGCAAGGCGAGCCGCGCGGGCATTTACGCGTTACCTGTTCCTACGCGCTGGGAGAGAAGTTCGTGGCGCCGCTGGTGCGCGAACTGTCGCAGGCCTATCCGGCGATCTCGGTGACGCTGGACCTCGACAATGCACTCGTGGACCTCATCGCGGCGGGGTACGATCTGGCCATCCGCACCGGGCATCTCGACGATTCCCGACTGGTGGCGACGCGCGTGGCCAGCCGGGCGCTGGTGACGCTGGCCTCGCCCGCCTACCTCGATGCCCATGGACGGCCGCAGGATCTGGCGGACCTGCGGCACCACGAATGCCTCGTCGGTTCGGCGGCGCAGTGGCAATTCACCGGGGGCAAGACCTTCCGCCCGCAAGGCCGCTGGCGCTGCAACAGCGGCAATGCCCTGCTGGAAGCGGCGCTGGCGGGCATGGGGCTGTGTCAGTTGCCCGCCTTCTACCTGGGCGATCATGTCGCGGCGGGGCGGCTGGAGCCGGTCTTGGCGGAACTGGCGCCGGAGGAGGAGCCGATCTGGGCAGTCTATCCGCAGCGGCGGCATCTCTCGCCCAAAGTCGGCGCGCTGGTGGCGCATTTGCGCGCCAACCTGCCCGCGCGGCTGGCGGAGGCGAGTGCCTAAATCAACCGATCACCAGCGGCGGCGTACCGCCCTCTTCCACATCGTCGTTGGCATGCTCGACCGGGTCGTCGATCGTCGGCGCAGGCACGCGGAAGTAGCCGTGTCGCTCGGCCCGCTCGCCGATCTGCTGGCTCGACGTCAGGCTGATCAGCCAGGGCGAGGCAAGCAGGCCCAGGGTCAGCGGCGAGAGCCACAGCGCCGTCACCGGATCGATGAACACCGTCGCCGCGAAGAGCAGGCCAAGCGCGATGTGCTCCTTGAGGTCGGGCAGCACCTCGCGCACCGAAATGCGGCGGGCGTCGCGGTCCTGGGTGTTCCAGTGCACAGGAATACCCAGCGCCAGGCCGACCAGCGCCTTGACCTGCATGACCATCGTCACCGGCGCCAACAGGATCGCCAGCGGCACTTCCAGCGCGACCGTGCGCAGCACGCCGCTGAAGCCCCCGAAGCTGCGACGCCGCGTCCTATCGGCGAGGACCCAGATCGTGCCCATCGCTTTCGGCCCGAACAGCAGCAGCACGGTGAGCCAGAGCACGCTCGGCGGCGTCACCACGCCCAGAATCTGCCCGCCCTTGCTGGCGGCGGCCTGCGCTATCGAGGTGATGAGCAGCATGAGCCAGCCCGGCGAGGTCAGATAGGCGGAGGCACCGATCAGCAGGTGCAGGCGGCTCGCCCAGTGCAAGCCCGAGGCGTCGAGCAGGCGCAGATGCTGGAGATTGCCCTGCATCCAGCGCCGGTCGCGGATCGCGTGATCGACGATGGTGGGCGGGAATTCCTCGTAGCTGCCGTCGATCATGACCATGTGGACGGCCCAGCCGCGGCGGCGCAGCAGCGCCGATTCGAGCATGTCGTGGCTGAGGATATGGCCGCCGAAAGGCGGTTTTCCGGGCAGTTCCGGCAGACCGCAGGCCTCGGCGAAGGCGCGGGTGCGGACGATGGCGTTATGGCCCCAGAAGTTCGATTCCGCGCCCGACCACCAGAGCAGCCCCGCCGAGGCGATCGGCCCATAGGCCTCGCTGGCGAAGCGCATCCAGCGCTGGAACACCGTCTTGGCATTGATGATCATTGGAACGGTCTGGAGCAGGCCGATCGAGGGCCGCTCCTCCATGATCGCCGCCATGCCGACGATGGCGTCGCCGCTCATCAGCGAGTCGGCGTCGAGGATCAGCATGTTCTCGTAGGCGCCGCCGAAGCGCTGGACCCACTCGGCGATATTCCCAGGCTTGCGCGCGATGTTCTTCTCGCGGCGGCGGTAATAGACGGCGATCGGCGCCTCGGCGGCGATCTCGCGCCAGGCGGCTTCCTCGCGCTTGCCGTGGAAGGCGTTGGAATCGCTCAGCACGAAGAAGTCTATCCACTCCGCCGCGCCGGAGGCCGCAATGGAATTGGTCATCGCCCGCACCCGGCCGAAAGTCGCCTCGACGCTCTCGTTGTAGACCGGCATGAGCACGGCGGTGCGATGCCGCAACGAGGACGCCGGACTGGGGATCGCGGTGAAGCCGGGGTGCTTGCCGCTGATGAGCTGGAGGAAACCGATCGTCGACGTGACGAAGCCGAAGGAAATCCAGCAGAACAGCGGCACGAAGAACAGCAGCAGGATCACATCGATCACGCCGAGACCGTCGCGCGACAGGGCAAAGCGCACCTCGCTCGACGCGGCAAGGCCGATGGTGGCAGTCAGCGCGATCAGCAGCAGGCGCTTCACCAGCATGCCGTGCGGGCTGGTGGCGACGGCGATGGTGCCCGGCGCGATACCGTCGAGGTCCTGGATCGGCATCGCCAGCGGCGCTTCCGCCGGAAGCGGGTTGAGGGCGCGGTTCATGGCTGAATTCCCTGGATCACCGTCTCGCTGAGCGCTTGGTCGCCCTCCGATTTACTGGCCCGCTTCATATATAACCTGAATTCGGGCGAAGGCACAGCCGAGGGCAACACGTCCAGCGTTACCCGCCAGCGGCCTTCCTGCCCGGCCACCGGATAGGCGGCGGAATGGAGCAGCGCGTTTGGCGGCAAGTTGGTCGCCGCAGTCACCCCGCTATCTCGTGTAAGGCCCTTCAGCGCCGGCCCTTCGAAATCGAACACGAACTTTCGCGCTTCCTGCGAAGTCGGCGTGTCGCCCGGTCGCCCGGCCCGGCCCTGCCAGCTGTCCACGCAGCGCGCCGCCGTACCGGCGCTGGGGTCCTGTGAAGCCCAGGTGAGGCGATAGGAAAACTCGCGGCTCTGCCCGGCCTTGGCGGGCTGGTCCGACACCCAGAAGGCGGCGATATTGTCCTGCGTCTCGGCATCGGTCGGCATGCGGTAGAGCATGACCGTGCCCGTGCCCCAGTCCCCCTGCGGCTCGACCCAGAGCGAAGGGCGGCGGTCGTAGAAGGCGCCGTCGTCCTGATAGTGGTCGAAAGTCTGGTCGCGCTGGAGCAGCCCGAAGGCCTTCACATGATCCGCGCGCAAGGCATTGGTGCGGTTCACGGGCGGGTTGGAAAGCGGCATCCAGATGCGCTCGCCGCTGCCCGGCCACAGGGCGAGACCGTCGGAATCGTGGATTTCCGGGCGCCAGTCGGTGCGCCTGGCGGGATCCGACTGGTCGTACCAGAACATGCTGGTGATCGGCGCGGCGCCGAGGCGCTCGATGTCGCGGCGGAAGAACAGCGCCGTCCGCACGTCCTGCGTCACGCCCGCTGCACCCTTCCGGCAGTCGAAGGCATAGGCGCCGGTCAGGCTCGGCCCGTCCAGCAGCGCGTGGATGCGGACATGGTCGCCGCCGAGGTTCTCGACCCAGAACTCGGTGAAGGCGGGGAACTCCTCCGCCTTGGGTAGCGCGGTATCGACGGCGATGCCGCGCGCCGAAAGGCCGTACTGGTCGCGCGAGCCGGAAGCCCGGAAATAGGAAGCGCCGAGATAGGCCATCCAGTCCGAGTGCTGGTCGGCGGTCATGACCCGGAAGCCCGCCGGATCGCCCTGCTTGCCGCCCACAAAAAGCCCGCGCGCATCGACGAGTTCGCGCGCCGCGCCGTTCTCCACGAGGTGGAGCTTCACGGCATGGGGCGACGTGCCGCGCGTCGTCGGGAACAGGCGGACATTGCCGCCGAGCGCCTGCGCCTGCCCGTACGTCAGCCTGCCCGCCGCATCGAAATCGGCGGCGGCATGGGGAGAGGTGGCCGGCTTGGCCCACGGACGACCGGCAAGCGCGCGCGCCTGCTGGACCAGCGTATCCCAGGAAAACGGCGTGGGCGCAGAGAATTTCGGCTGCACGGCGGCCTCGGCCATGCGCGGAAAAGCGGCAAGCCCGGCCATCAGGGCCAGAAGGCCCGAAAATTCGCGCCGGGCGAGCGCTCGCTGCGAGACGGGAAGATCGGCTTCGACAGCCGTATCCGGGCTCTCGCCCCTCATGTTCGTTCGGTTCATGCGGTCAATACGCATAGACGAAACCAAAGTTTCGTTGCGCCTGAAGGGTCCTTCTATTGTCGGGCGCGATCACCGCCCCTGTTACCGGGCAGGCGGATTGCGCCAGCCGATGATCACTTCGTCACCGGGCTTGAGGTCGTTGGCGAAGACTTCCGTGCGTTTGCCGTCGCCAGCGCCTGTCGAAACATAGACCCGGCGCGGCTCCCCGTCCGGCGAAACGAGATAAATGCGCGCCCGGCTGCGGTCGGCCGAGTTCTCGGGATCGAAAGTGAGCGCGGAATCCGGCACCAGCATCACGCCCTTGCGTGCGGGCAAGGCGATCTCGACCGTGGCGGCCATGCCCGGACGGACCGCTTCCGCCGGATTTTCCAGCGCGAAAGCGGCGCGGCGCGATCCCGGCGCATCGGCACGGTCCAGGAGCACACGGGCCAGCTTGGCCTGCTGCACGGCATCCGGCATGGCATCCAGCCTTACGCGGGCCACGGTGCCGGTGCCGATCTCGGCGTCGCCCGCCTTGGCCAGCGGAATCTCGATCTCCAGCGTTTCGTCGCTGGCGGCCAGCGTGAACAGCCGCATCCCGGCGCGCACGCGCTGCCCGGTGCTGATGTTGCGATCCACCACGAAGCCCGCGAAAGGCGCGCGCACGACGGCGGCGGCCAGCTTCTCGCTATCGGCCTTGAGACCGCTCTGCGCCGCCGCCAGCCGCGCCTGCGCCGCCGCGACCTCGCGCGTCGCCCGATCGACGGCGCTGCGGGCGCTTTCCAGCTCGTTGACCGCCGGAACCCGATGCCCCGAACGGCGCCAGACATCCTCGAAACGGCCCAGCTTTGCCGCCGCTTCGTCCCGCGAAGCCCGCGCCGCGGCAAGGTCGGATTCAGCCGCAGAAACCAGCGAACGGTCGGCCGAAAGGGTACTGCGCAGCGGCTCGGCATCGATGGTGGCCAGCACTTGCCCTTCCTCCACGCGCCCGCCCGCCGGGACGCCTTCCGCCGTGACGGTGCCGTCCAGCGTCGCCGTCAGCCCGACTTCGCCACTGCCGTGGATCGTCCCCTGCTCCGAGATCAGCGGCACCACATCGCCGCGCTCGACCAGAGCGGTGTAATAAGGCGAATCCGTGCCGCTCAGGAACCGGACCAGCAACATCACCGAGGCGACCGCCGCCAGCGCCAGCAGCAGCCAGCTGAGCAAGTGCCCCCTGCCCCGTCGTTTTCCGAACCCCAGGAATGTATCGAGTGCCCCCGATTCGGCGTCAGTCACAGGTCGCTGCCCCCATCGGCGGATCGAGATCGGCAGCAGACCAGCCCGCGCCCTCCTGCTTGTGCAGGCGAACGGTCATCGCCGCACGGTCGGCCTTCATGCCGACACGCGCTTCCTCGGCCGCGAGCGCCGCCGCTTCGGCGACATAGAGCGTGGCGAAATCGCCGAAGCCCGCCCGATAGGCCGCGCGCGCGTCGGTCACGGCGCGCTTCGCCTGGGCGGCAGTATCCGCCAGCGCGGCCTCGCGCTTGTCGAAAGCCGCGAGCGCCTCGCGGGTCGAAGCGACTTCGGCGCGCGCGCCTTCATCCGCCTTCGCCAGCTTCTGCAAGGCATCGCGCAGCGCCTGCGGCGTCGTCGGGTCTTCGGGTGCGGCCAGAGCGGCATCGAGCTGCGCCTGCGTCACTTTATCATGCGCGAGGCTGGATTCGAGACGGCTACGCAGCGCCAGAAGATCCGCGCGGTGCAATTGCGCAGGCCCATCGACGGCAAAAACGGGTATGTCCGCCTTCTCGCCGAGCGCGGTGAGCAGATCGGTGTCGCTCATCCCGGTCAGCGCCGAAAGCGCGGCCCGCGCGGAATCGTAGCGCGCGCGGGTGGCGGCGACATCCGCATCGACCACGCCCGCCATGCTATTGCCAAGCCCTCCGTCGATCGCGGTGACAAGTCCTGCCTGACGGCGGAACTCGGCAATAACCGCATTGTCGCGGAACTGGTCGAGCCGCTGGGTCCGCAGCCCCAGAATCTGCTGAAGACGGCGCACCTGCACATAGGCCAGCGCCACTTCGGTCGCGCGGTCGGCGCGCGCCTGCGCATAGGCATAGGCCCAGGCCATGCGCGCCGCATCGCGCTCCGGCGCCTCGTCCTTGCCGACCAGCGCGCGGACTTTGCCCGACAGACGTCGCGACGCCGCCGCGTCCGTCTCCTCCTGCTCGTGCAGACGGGCGGCGCGGCAGGCGAGATCGTTGTCCGCGGCAAGACCGCGCTCGATGAGATTGGCCAGCAACGGATCGCCCGCCGCCTTCCACCAGTCGCCGTCCTGCGGCGCGGCTACCGGCGGGGCGATCGTCAGGCTGGCATGGGTTTCAGGCGCCTTGGTCGTGGCACACCCGGCCAACGCGCAGGCAAGCGCCAGCGCCAGGGGACCGCTTGCGCGGCGGATGACAACAAGATTTCGCACATCGGCTGCGATAGCAGCAAAGCGCGCAGAGGCAATCGTGCTGCGCATGCGAAGACCCCAAGTTCTTGCCGGGGTGACGAAAAACGTACCCACGGCCGCCTGCTGGCCACCGGCCGCTTCCCGATCCATGTTCCGTCATCCCCTCGCTGCATTCCGGTCGAACGGTGCCGAAACGCATGGGAGCGGCGAGGGTGTCGAAAGGAAAAAGAAAAAGCAGGGGATCATAGACCCCCTGCACCCCCGATACTGTCTAGGTCACGCGGACCAACGCCGTTGCGCGCCCATAACTGCGTCGGGAGACCTATTGGCTGCGCCGCAAGGAGCGCGCACCGGATAGGTCGCGCGCGACGCTGACATTCCGAGGGTCTGGGGAATCTCCTGAGCTTGTCGAAGGCCCCCAAGATTTCCTCTTGTTCTTAAACCGGCAACCCCACGTAATTCTCGGCAATAACCCGCCGCGCATGTTCGCTCGACGCAATGTAATCGAGTTCCGCCAGCTGCATCCGGCGCTCGAACGGACCGTCTTCGGGGAAGCGGTGCATCAGCTTGGTCAGCGACCAGCTGAAGCGCTCCGCCGCCCAGACCCGGCGCAGGGCCTTGGTTGAATAGGCCGGGATCGCGTCGTTGTCGGCGTTCTTGAAGAAGGCGGTCAGCGCTTCATGGGCGTAGTAGACGTCGCTCGCGGCGAGGTTCAGGCCCTTGGCGCCGGTCGGCGGAACGATGTGCGCGGCGTCGCCGCAGAGCAGCAGGCTGCCGTGGCGCATCGGTTCGAACACGAAGGAGCGCAGCGGGGCAATCGACTTCTCGATGGACGGGCCGCGCGTGATATGGGCGGCGGCGTCGGGGCCGAGGCGGATCGAGAGTTCGTCCCAGATGCGCTCGTCGCTCCAGTCTTCCAGCTTTTCGGTCAGCGGAACGTCGATGTAGTAGCGGCTACGGGTGTGGCTGCGCTGCGAGGCGAGCGCGAAGCCGCGTTCGTGGTGAGCGTAGATCAGTTCGTGGTTGCAGGGGGGCACGTCGGCGAGGATGCCGAGCCAGCCGAAGGGATAGACGCGCTCGAAGGTCTGGCCGACGCTGGCCGGGACCGCTGCGCGCGAGGGGCCGTGGAAGCCGTCGCAGCCGACGATGAAGCGCGCGTCGATGCGGTGCTCGGCGCCGTCCTTCGTATAGGTGACGAAGGGCGCGTCGCTTTCGATGTCGTGGAGGGCGACATCCGCCGCTTGATAGATCACTTCGAGGCCGCGCTCCGCGCTCGCTTCCATCAGGTCGCGAGTGAGTTCGGTCTGGCCGTAGACCATGACCTGCTTGCCGGTCAGCGCCTTGATGTCGATACGGATCAGGCGCTCGCCGTCGGCGAGGTTAAAGCCGTCGTGTGGCAGGCCCTCTGCCTTCATGCGCGCGTCGAGGCCGAGGCGCTCCATCAGGGCGACGGTGCCCTGCTCCAGCACGCCCGCGCGGATGCGGGAAAGGACGTATTCGCCGGTCTGACGCTCGACGACGACGCAATCGATACCCTCGGCGCGAAGCATGTGCCCGAGAAGAAGACCGGCCGGACCGGCACCGATGATGGCTACTTGCGTGCGCATTTTCGCATTCTCCCAATTCCAAACCTGCGGGCTCGCTCTTCGACCTTATGGCCGACTTGCCGGGGAGCCTCGCTTCGCCCTTGGGATTGACACCGCGCGCGGTCTGGCGGAATGCACCGGACGGCCATTCTTCCGGTACTTTCGAGACACGCATGACACTTGCCCGGCCCGTCCCTTCCTATGTCCTCTATGGCGAGGATATTCCGGACAGCTCTCCGGAATTCGGCCATATAGAGACAATCGCCGCACGAAGTTCCTTGCATGACTGGGAAATCGCCCCGCATCGCCATGTTCGCGGCGTGCAGGTCATGCTGGTATCGAAGGGACAGGTAACACTCACCATCGACGATACGACCGAGACACTGGAGGCGCCCTGCCACATCGTGATTCCGGCGGGCAGCATCCACGGCTTCCGCTTCCGGCCGGAGACGCTGGGCTACGTGCTGATGCTCAGCAGCGGTTTCGCGGAGCGACGCAGCAGGTTGAGTGAGCGCCGCCGCGGGCTGGGCGACCCGCTGCTCCACGCCGCCACCCATGGCCGCTTCGCACCGACGCCGGTGGACATACTCAAGCGGATCGAATTCCTCTGCGCGGAGATGCTCGCCATTCCGCAGGACTGGCGGCGTCCGAACGCGCTGTTCCTGTCCATGGCGGAAGCACTGCTCCGCTCGCTGTTGCCCGAGGAGGAGGCTGCGGACGACGGCAGCGGCGACCAGCGCATCTCGCACCTCCGCCATCTTGTCGAACTGCACTTTCGCGACCAGTTGCCGGTGAGCTGGTACGCCGAGCGGCTGGGCATGACAACGCGCACGCTGACCCGCCTGTGCCGCGCGAAGCTGGACTGCTCACCGCAGGAACTGCTCCACGCGCGGCTCGCGCTGGAGGCACAGCGGCTGCTGTGCTTCGCCAATGCCAGCGTGGTGCAGGTCTCGAACGAACTCGGGTTTTCCGATCCCTCGTACTTCTCGCGGTTCTACCTGCGGATGACAGGCCATCGGCCGCATCTGGACAAGTCCACCCATGCGCACACGGCAGAAGTTTCCGATAACCCGCCCTTCCCGCCACGGGGAGGGCTGTAGCGGCAGAGGCCCGTGCCTGCTTCTGCGCGAGTGCCGGGAGGGCACTTGCCCTTCCCGGCGGTATTTTCAGGGCTTGGGCAAGATCAGACGATCCCGGCGCCGAGGCCCACGGCCTTGCGTTCCTGCGCCTTGCGGTCGCGCCAACGGCTTTCGCGGTAGACGCCCAGCACGTCCGCCGCGCCGCCCGCCTCGACGCGCGCCTTGGCCAGGATCGGGCTGACATCGACGTTGTAGGCCCGGCGCAGCGCCTGGAAGGCCATCATCGTGTCGTTGGCTTCCTGCGAAAGATGCAGCGCTTCGCGGTCGACCAACAGGGCCTTGGCATAGCACGAACCGATCGCTTCGGCCGAAGACAGCATCGATTCGATCGGATCGGTCACGTTGTGCGACTGGTCGATCATGTAGCTGGGCTTGAAGCCGTCACGCGGGGCCAGTTCGGCCTCGACCAGTTCGTTGAACACCAGGAACAGCTGGTGCGGGTTGATCGAGCCCGAATCGAGATCGTCGTCGCCGTACTTGCTGTCGTTGAAGTGGAAGCCGCCCAGCTTGCCGAAGCGGTGGAGGCGGGCGACGATCTGCTCGATGTTCACGTTCGGCGCGTGATGGCCGAGGTCGACGAGGCACTTGGCCTTGGGGCCGAGTTCCTGCGCGGCGAGGATCGAGGACCCCCAGTCGCTGATCACGGTGGAGTAGAACGCCGGTTCGAACATCTTGTGTTCGAGCAGCATCCGCCAATCGTCCGGCAGCGCGGCATAGACCTGTGCGGCGGCATCCAGATAGCGGTCGAGGCTGCGGCCGAGATCCTGCTGGCCGGGGAAGTTGGTGCCGTCACCCACCCAGACGGTCAGGTCGGTCGAGCCGAGTTGGCGGCCGATCTCGATGCACTCGATGTTGTGCTCCACCGCCTGCTGGCGCGTCGCCTCGATCGTCGAGGAGAGCGAGCCGGTGGCGTATGTGTGGGCTTGGTCCTTCTGGTCCTGGAAGGTGTTGGAGTTCACCGCGTCGAAGCCGAGGCCGAGGCTGGCAGCCTCTTCACGCAGCGCCTTGTAATCGCTGACCTTGTCCCAGGGAAAGTGCGGCGAGACGCGCGGGGTCAGGCGCGAAAGCTGGTTGATGACGGCGCAGTCTTCCAGCTTCTCGTGGATATTGGTCGGCTCGCCCGCGATCGGGAACTTCGCGAAGCGGGTGCCGCCGCGACCCGCGCCCCACGAAGGCACGGCAACCGAGAAACCGGCGACCTTGTCCTTGATCGCATCGATGGCAATGCCCGAACGCTCCAGCTTGCGGCCGAGCGAGGCATATTCGTCCTCCAGCGCATCCGCCGCGCGGGCGTTGGCTTCGGCGATCAGCTCTTCGGAAATCGGCAGTCTGCTCATTCTGTTATCCTCTTACCCATCCGGTACCACAGTGCCGGAAAGGGGAATGCGCCGGTTCGCACATTCCCCGAATAGACCTCTTAGCGCGTGAACGCCTGCGCGTTACCCGCATCGACATTGATCATGTTGCCGGTCGATTTCGCCGACTGGTCGCCGGCGAGGAAATAGACCGCCTCGGCAATGTCCGCAGGCAACACGTCACGCTTCAGCATGGAGCGGTTGCGGTAGTGCTCTTCCAGTTCCTTGCCGGTGTCGATCCCGTGGGCGCCCGCGCGTTCCTTGCGCCAGTCGCCGTCCCAGATCTTGCTGCCCTTGATGACCGCATCGGGGTTGACGACGTTGACGCGAATGCCGTGCGGCGCGCCTTCCAGCGCGAGGCAGCGCGCAAGATGGTTCGCCGCCGCCTTGGCCGAGGCATAGGCCGAGGCATTGGTGGCCGCCGCCACGCCGTTCTTCGAGCCGATGAACACGACCGAAGTGCCCCCCTGCTCCTTCATGCCCTTCAGCAGCGGCCATGCGGCGCGGCTGGTGAGGAAGTAGCCCTGCGCCAGCACATCGTAATTGCGGTTCCACAGTTCGATCGTGGTCTCCTCGATCGGCGCCGAGGACGCGATGCCGGCATTGGCGACGAGGATATCGAGCCCGCCGAACTCCCGCGCCGCCACGGCGAAGGCCTCTGAGACTTGCGCTTCGTCGGTCACGTCGCAGACGGCGGCGCGAACCACGTCCTTGCCGAACTGCTTGGCGAAACCGGCGCGCACTTCCTCCACGGCACCCGCATCGCGGTCGGCCAGCAGCACGCAGGCGCCGTCCGCCATCAGGCGCGCGGCCGTGGCGGCGCCGATGCCGCCTGCCCCGCCGGTAACGAGCGCCACGCGGCCGACCAGCGGCTTGGGCGCGGGCATGCGTTGGAGCTTGGCTTCCTCAAGCAGCCAGTATTCGATGTCGAAGGCTTCCTGCTCGTCGAGCGCGATGTAGTCGCCGATGGCCTCCGCGCCGCGCATCACATTGATGGCGTTGCCGTAGAATTCCCCGGCAAGGCGCGCGGTGGTCTTGTCGGTGGCGAAAGTGATGCGGCCCACGCCCGGCACCAGCACGACCACCGGATTGGCGTCGCGCATCGCGGGCGAGTTCGGACGCTTGCAGCGCTCGTAATAGGCTGCATACATGTCCCGATAATCGGCAATCTTCTGAGCCAGATAGTCCTGGTCCCGAAGACGCGAAGGGTCGAGAGTCAGGGGAGCGATCTTGGTGCGCAGGAAGTGATCGGGGCACGAGGTGCCGAGACCGGCCAGCCGCTCGAACTCCACCGAGTTCACGAATTCCAGCGCTTCGGCGTCGTCCGAGAAGTGGCCCAGCTTGCGGCGCGCGCCGGTCATCAGACCGCGCAGGCGCGGCATGAGGTCGGCGGCGATCTCCGCGCGGTTCCCGGCAGTGTCGTGGGCCGCGCCGCCGAAGGCAGGCTTCTCGCCCAGCTTGGCGTTGAGATAGTTCGCCGCGTCCGCGATCAGGTCTACGGTGTGTTCGTAGCAGGACTTGGCGCTGTCGGCCCAGCAGATGATACCGTGGCCCGCGAGCATGACGCCCTCGACGCCCGGATTGGCCGCCACATAGTCGCGAAGCTGCACGCCGAGCGTGTAGCCCGGGCGCTTCCAGCCGAGCCAGCCGATCTTGCCGCCCCAGATTTCCTGCGTCGCCGCTTCGCCGCCCGAACTGGCCGCCAGCGCGATGATCGCATCGGGATGAACGTGATCGACGTGCGCGAAAGGCAGCAGCGAGTGCAGCGGCGTGTCGATCGAGGCCGCGCGGGCGTTCAGGTTGAAGGTGCAGTGCGGCAGGTAGCCGACCATCTTGTCGTCGTCTTCCGGCCCGGCATAGTGCGCTTCGAGGCCGAGCAGCTTTTCCTGATAGAGCGTGGCGAAACCGTCGAGCTTCATCGAGCCGATATCGCCGCCCGAACCCTTCACCCAGAGCACTTCCACTTCACCGCCGGTCAGCGGGTCCGCTTCCGTCAGCTTGGCGGAGGTATTGCCGCCGCCGAAGTTGGTGACGGTGAGGTCGGAACCGAGCAGGTTCGAACGGTAGAGCAGCAATTGTTCGGGAGACAGCGTCGCGGCCAGCGAATCGTCCCAGCGGCTGGAAGGAACGGCAAAAGGCAGCGCAGCCGTGCGGGAAGCGGTCATGGTATCCATAGTCATCCTCTACCAATTCGTGCTTGCATGAGCAATCTGTTTCGCTACAAAACGATCACGTTCGATCATCAAAGTCAATCATAATTGGTCAGAACGGTAAGATTGGAAGAGGCATGACGGGAACGGGTACTTTCATCGTCGTCGATATCGGCAAGACCCTCAGCAAGGTGACGCTGTGGACGCGCGGCGGGCGCATGATCGACCGTCAGGTGCGGCCAAACGCCTCCTGCGAGCATGACGGACTGCGCGTTCTCGATGTCGAAGGAATCGGCAAATGGCTGCGCGCGACGCTGCGCGGTTGGTCGGGCCATCCAGTGGAAGCGATCATCCCCGTAGCCCACGGCGCGGGCTTTGCCGCGCTGGACGAAACGGGCCTGCTGTTCCCCCCGCTCGACTACGAACAGGCCGTCCCCGAACAGATCATGGCGGACTATCGCCGCGAGCGGGACGCCTTCACCCTCACCGGCTCGCCCGCGCTGCCGGACGGCCTCAATCTCGGCACCCACGTCTACTGGGCGGCCCGCCTTCACCCCGAGGAAATGGCCCGCGCGACGCTTGTGCCCTGGGCGCAGTACTGGGCCTGGTTCCTCTGCGGCAAAGCCGCCAGCGAAGTGACCAGCCTCGGCTGCCACACCGACCTTTGGTGCCCCGCCGATGCGCGGTTCTCGCCCATGGCCGAACGATTCGGCTGGGCCGAACGCTTCGCGCCGGTGGTCAAGGCCAGCGACGTGGTGGGCACGCTCCGCCCAGAGATCGCCGCCGAGACCGGCCTTCCCGCCACGGCGCAAGTGCTGGCGGGCCTCCACGATTCCAACGCCGCGCTTCTCGCTGCGCGCGGCTTTGCCGAGATCGCGCGGCAGGAGGCGACGATTCTCTCCACCGGCACCTGGTTCATCGCCATGCGCCTTGCTGCCGAGACCTTCTCCATCGCCGCCCTGCCCGAGGCACGCGACACCCTGGTCAATGTCGATGCCTATGGCTGGCCGGTGCCCTCGGCCCGTTTCATGGGCGGGCGCGAGATCGAATCGGTGATCCAGATCGACACCCGCCGCGTCGATATCCGCCCCGACCAGCCGAAACTGATGGAGGCCGTGCCCGGCCTGCTCGCGCGCGGCACGATGATGATGCCGACGCTCGCGCCGGGCTTCGGGCCTTTCCCCCACGGCAAGGCCGAATGGGTGGACAAGCCCGAGGAATGGGCAGGCACCTGGTACGCCCGCCGCGCCGCGATCTGCCTCTATGCGGCGATGGTGGCGGACACCTCGCTGGACCTGATCGGATCGAAGGAGCGCCTGCTGATCGAAGGGCGCTTTGCCGACGCCGAAGTCTTCGTGCGCGCCCTCGCCGCGCTGCGGCCCGAAACCGAAGTCTACGTGGCGAACGCGCATAACGACGTCTCGTTCGGCGCGCTGCGGCTCATCAACCCGCTGCTTCAGGCACAGGGCGGCCTCCGCCGGGTTGAGCCGCTCGAAGGCGATCTCATGGCCTACCGCGAGAAATGGCGCGCGCACATGCGGGAGCTTGCCTGATGATCACCGCCTCGATCCCCGACTTCCGCGAGGCCGCCCGCCGCCGCCTGCCGCACTTCCTGTTCGAGTATATCGACGGCGGCTCCTATGCCGAGGCGACGCTGCGGCGCAACGTCTCCGACCTTGCCGAACTGGCGCTTCGCCAGCGGGTGCTGCGCGACGTTTCGCAGCTCGACCTCTCGACCGAATTGTTCGGCCAGAAACTCGCCCTGCCCGTCGCCCTCGCCCCGATCGGTCTTGCCGGACTCAATGCCCGGCGCGGCGAGTGTCAGGCCGTGCGCGCGGCGGACAAGGCGGGCATTCCCTTCACGCTCTCCACCGTGGGCGCCTGCACCATCGGCGAAGTGGCCAAGGCGGCAGCCGCGCCGTTCTGGTTCCAGCTCTACATGATCCGCGACCGTGCGTTCATGAAGGACCTCTTGGCCAAGGCAGTCGAGGCGGGCTGTTCCACCCTCGTCTTCACCGTGGACATGCCCGTGCCCGGCAGCCGCTACCGCGACTATCACACCGGACTTGCCGGAACCGGCGGCCTCAAGGGCGCGGCGTGGCGCGCGGCGCAGGCGGTGATGCGCCCGGCATGGGCCTGGGACGTGGGCCTCAACGGACGGCCCCACACGCTCGGCAACGTCGCCCCGGTGCTTCAGGGCCGCACCGGCATCGAGGACTTCTTCGCCTGGATGCGCAATAATTTCGACCCCTCGATCAACTGGCGCGATCTCGATTTCATCCGCTCGGAATGGCAGGGGCCGCTGGTCATCAAGGGTATCCTCGATCCCGAGGACGCCAAGGAAGCCGCCGAACTCGGCGCGGACGGGCTGGTCGTCTCCAACCACGGCGGGCGACAGCTCGACGGCGTGCTCTCCAGCGCGCGCGCCCTGCCCCCTATCGCCGACGCCGTGGGCGACCGCATGACCGTGCTGGCCGACGGCGGCATCCGCTCCGGCCTCGACGTGGTGCGGATGCTGGCGCTGGGCGCCAAGGGCGTGCTGCTCGGCCGTGCCTGGGCCTGGGCGCTCGGCGCCGGGGGCGAGGCGGGCGTGACGAAAATGCTCAAACTGATCGAGGCCGAGATGCGCGTCGCCATGGCGCTCACCGGCACGACGAAAATCGCAGAGATCGACAGAACGATCCTGGCGGGAGGGACCTGACAATGACGCAAACCGCAGAGACGCAAGTCCAAGGGGGGGAGGACAACTGGCGGAACACGATTCTGGCCGGCCTCGCCAATTACATCGACGCCGGCTCGATCGTCGCCGGTTCCGCCGCGCTGGCGCTGTGGCAGGAGAGCTACCACCTCTCCAACGACTTCGTCGGCCTGATCGCCGCCTTCGGCCCCAACGCCATCGGCGCGGGCGTGGGCGCACTGATCGGCGGCTGGCTCTGCGACAAGCTGGGCCGCAAGAAGATCTACCAGTGGGACATGCTGATCTACGCAGCAGGCATGGCGATGCTGGTCTTCGCGGTGGCGCCCTGGATGATCGTCGTCGGCTTCCTGATCGTCGGCCTCGCGGTAGGCGCCGATATTCCCGCAAGCTGGTCGCTGATCGCCGAGCAGGCGCCTGACAACAAGCGCGGCAAGCATTCCGGCGTGGCGCAGGCGCTCTGGTATCTCGGCCCGGTCGTGGTCCTGCTGATGAGCCTTGCGCTGACCTCGCTCGGCGTGCTCGGCGCGCGGATCGTCTTCGCGCACCTCGTGGTGATCGCGCTCGGCCTTACGCTTCTGCGCTCGAAGATGAAGGAATCGGAGCGCTGGGTGGAAGCCCAGAAATCTGAAGTGAAACGCCCCTCCTTCTCCAGCCTGTTCCAGGGCAAGTACCTCGCCTCGATCCTGGGTCTGGTGGGCATGTACGGCTTCTGGAACCTCTGGGCGGGCACCAACGGGTTCTTCTTCCCCTACATCCTGCGCACCATGGGCGCCGCCACGCAGGCGCAGAGCGTCGCCATCCAGGCGGTCTCGTTCTTCGTCGCGATGATCTCGGTGACGTTCGTGTTCATGCGCCTGTCGGACAAGGTGAACCAGCGCACGCTGTTCATCGTCTCGGCGGTGATCCAGATCGCGGGCATGATGCTGCTGGCGGTGTTCCCGCTGACGATCCCGGTGGCGCTGCTCTACGTCTTCCTGCTCCAGTTCGGCGGCGGCTTCGGCGCGCAGAGCTTCTTCCAGCTCTGGAGTTCGGAGATGTTCCCGACGATGCTGCGCTCCACCGCGCAGGGCGTCTGCTTCGCCATCGTGCGCATTTCGCTGGGCGTGTTCAGCTTCTTCGTGCCGATGCTCAACGCCACGGGCTTTACGAACCTGGCCTGGATTCTTACCGGGTTCCTTGTCATCAGCGGGATCATCGGCGCACTCTGGGCGCCGCGCAACGAGGGCAAGTCGCTCGAACAGCTCGAAGCGGAACAGGCTGGCTCGGGCAATAGCTCTCAGAAGGAAGCACAAGTCGCATGCACGCCGAGGAACGCGAACGCCTGATACTGGAGGCCGTCGCCGATACGGGCTTCGTGAGCTACCGCGCTCTCGAAGCCCGGCTCGACGCCTCGCCGGCCACGATCCGGCGCGACCTGACGCGGCTGGAGGAATCCGGCCGCATCCAGCGCGTTCACGGCGGCGCCAAGCTGCCCGAGGACGAGAAGCCCGACCGGCCGCAGGGCCTCGCAGGCACGCCCTTCGAGCAGTCGATCACCCAGAACCTGCCCGCCAAGCAGGCCATCGGCCGCGCCGCCGCCAAGCTCTGCCGGCCGAGCGAGGGGATCATGATCGACGGCGGCACCACCACGCTCCAGATGTGCCCCTATCTCGACGGGCTGGACATGCAGGTGCTGACCAACTCGCTGCACATCGTCCACGCCCTGCTTCCGCAGACGGGAACGCGCGTGCTGCTGCCCTCGGGCACGGTGTTTCGCGAACAGAATATCGTCCTAGCGCCCGCGGGCGAGGATTCGATGCCGCGCTTCCACGCGCCCAAGCTGTTCATGGGCGCGGCGGCGGTCGGCCCCCAGGGGGTGATGCAGCAGGACGTGATCCTCGTCGCCGCCGAGCGCCGGTTCATGGACCGGGCCGAGGAAGTCGTGCTGCTCGTCGACAGCTCGAAGTTCCGCTCCTCCTCGGGCGCGATCGTCTGCGGGCTGGACGAAGTGGACACTATCGTCACCGACGCCGGAATTCCACAGGACATGGCGGATCGGCTGCGGGATCTCGGGGTGAAGCTTGTCGTCGTCTGAGAGGCTGTCCGGACTTATCGCCGCAAGCGCCGCCAGAGCAATTTCCGACCCGACTGCATCGGATCAACTTCTCTAGATCTGGCGCTTCTCAAGCTTGCGCGCGAGGGTGCGGCGATGGAGGCCCAAACGGCGCGCCGCCTCGGAAATGTTGAACTCGCACTCGACCAGGGTGCGGTGGATATATTCCCACTCCAGCGTCTTGATCGAACTCTTGCGTCCGTCGACCGGCACGCTGGCATCGCCCTCGCCGCTGGTGAAGGCCGCTTCGATATCGTCGGTGTTCGAGGGCTTGGCGAGGTAGTGCGACGCGCCAAGCTTGATCGCCTCCACCGCCGTCGCGATCGAGGCATAGCCGGTCAGCACGACGATCCGCGTCTCCGGCGAGCGGGCGTGGAGCGACTGTACCACCGCAAGGCCCGATGACGCGGCGAGCTTGAGATCGACCACTGCATATTCGAAGGCTTCGCCCCGGCTGAGCGCTTCGGCCTCATCGGGGCTGGAGGCGGAACTGACGCGATAGCCGCGCCGCTCGAACGAGCGGCGCAATGTGCGCGCGAAAGTCGGGTCGTCCTCGACAATCAGCAGGCTGGCGCCGTCCGGGTCGATCACTGCTGCGTCTGTCATGGGGCTCCGCCTGCTATGCCACCGACTGTATCGTCGCCCTTTCTGGGCTCGTAGGCCAGAGTAGCAAGGGGAATCGCAAGTTGCACCCTCGCGCCGCCATCGGGCAGGTTGTCGACCGCAACTTTGCCGCCGAGCTTGCGGATCACGTTGACGACGAGAAACAGGCCGAGGCCCCCGCCGTCGCGCCCCTTGGTCGAGGCATAGGGCTGGCCGACGCGCGGCAGCATGTCCGCCGCGAAGCCGGGGCCGCGATCGCTGACGGTGAGGACGAGCCGGCCGTGCTCTTCCCACGCCTCGATGACGACGAGGTCGGGAGAGACTTCCACGGCATTGTCGATCACATTGCCGATCACCTGCCGCAGGCCCGGATCGGAGACGATCGAGCGGTCTTCGGTGATGCGGTCGATGAAGCGCAGCTCGCCTGGCATGCGGGCGCGCCATTCCTCCAGTATCTCGCCGAGGAAGCCGCGCAGGGTTGTCACCGCCGGATCGACGCCGCGCATCTCGCCCGCCGACATCAGGATGCCGCTGACGATGTTCTTGCAGCGCGCGAGTTCGCGTCGCACGTCGGCGAGGTCGGCTGCCATGTCGGGGTCGTCGGCAATGCCGGGCTGGCGCGCCCAGTCGCCGAGGATCACGGAGATCGAAGACAGCGGCGTGCCCAGTTCATGCGCCGCGCCCGAGGCGAGCAGGCCCATGCGGATGATATGGTCTTCCTCCACCGCCTGCTGGCGCAGCGCCGCCAGCTTGGCGTCGCTCTCGCGCCGGGTAAAGTCGAGCCGGGCGACGAAGACGATCAGCAGCACCGCCGCCAGCACGAAGCAGAACAGGCTGCCGTAGATGTAGAGTTCGAAAGGATGCTGCGCATAACGCGCGGGCAGTTGCAGCGGCACGTAGAAATACGTCAGCAGCAACATGCAGAGGCAGGCGTTGATCGCGACCAGCGAACTCCAGCGCAGATCCAGGATCACCGCCGCGATCACGATCTGGAGCAGGAACAGGAAAGTGAAGGGATTGGTCGCCCCGCCGCTGTGGTAGAGCTGCCAGCACAGCGCGATCACGTCGACCATCAGCGCCGAGAACAGCTCGCCCTGCGTGAAGTCCCGCCGCCGCAGCACGACGCTGGCTGAGGCAAGGTTGACGACGATCAGCAGCAACGGCGCCAGCAGCAGCGGCGCCAGTTCCAGCTTCACGCCCAGCCCCTGCGAGACGATGACGATCGTCGCGAGCTGGCCGAACACCGCCGTCCAGCGCAGCTGGGTAAGCAGAATCACATTGGCGCGGCTCGCCGAGCCGCGCGGCAGGCCTTGCGGCGCGAACAGCTCGATCAGGCGTTCCATCGCCCCCGCCGCCAGACGAGGACCAGCGCCGCGCCCGACATCGCGGCCATCGCGAACCAGGTCAGCGCATAGCTGAGGTGGCTGTCGGGGAAATGGATCTGGGTGAGACCGGGGACCGGACGCAGGCCCTCCACGGGAGCCGCCTGCTCCACCTGGACATCGACGAAGGCCTGCGCGACCGCGCCGATGCCGCGCACCGTGGCCAGCGCCCTGACGTCGCGCGAGTACCAACGGTCAATGCCGGGCTGGTTCGACTGGAGAATGCTGCCGCCCGGTTCGGTCGGGCGGAGCAGGCCGGTCACTTCGACGCGGCCCGGCGGGGTGGTGGCCGCGGCTTGCTCGCGCGTGGTTCCGGCGGGGACGAAGCCGCGGTTGATCCAGACCTGCCGTCCCTCGGCGGTCCGGATCGGCGTCATCGTCCAGTAGCCGGTGCCGAGTTCGGTCGCGGCGCGGACGAGCGCGGTCGCCCTGCCCTCGTAAGTCCCGGCGATCCTGACCCGCAGGTAGTCGAGTTCGCGCGCGCCTTCGCCGGTCAGCCGAGCATCCTCGGGCACCGCGACCGGCGCGGCATGGACGCGCGCCTCGACGCGGGCGATCAGCGCGTGTTTCCAGTGCATCCGCTGCACCTGCCAGACGCCCAGCGCCACGAAAGCGATGAGCGCCACCAGCAGAAACGCGGCGAGCCCCCAGGGCCGCCGCGCTTCCGTTCGATCCGTTTCTGTCCGCATTTTCTCGGTCAGTTTCGTCTCTTTTTCTCGACCTTGGTCAGGGCAGCTGGCCCATGTCGTGGGTCGTCATCGGCATCATGTTGTGGTTCAGGTGGTACATCACCCAGAGCGAACCGGAAAGCGTGATGACGAGCACGACGATCGTGAAGATCAGCGCCATGACGGTCCAGCCGTTCTCCGACTTCGTGTTCATGTGCAGGAAGTAGATCATGTGGACCACGATCTGCACCGCCGCGAAGGCCATGATGACCAGAGCCGTCGTCGACTTGTCGGTGATCGCGCCGGTCATCACCAGCCAGAACGGAATCGCCGTGAGGATGACCGAGAGGATGAAGCCGATCACATAGTCGCGCAGCGAGCCGTGGCTGCCGTGATCGTCGTCGTGATGGTGGTTCGGGTGAACGTGCTCGCTCATCACAGCATTCCCATGAGATAGACGAAGGTGAAGACGCCGATCCAGATGACGTCGAGGAAGTGCCAGAACAGCGACAGGCACATCAGGCGACGCTTGTTCGCCGGGATCAGGCCCTTCTTGCCGATCTGGACGACCAGCGTGAACAGCCAGATCAGGCCGAACGTGACGTGCAGACCGTGGGTGCCCACCAGCGAGAAGAACGCGGTGAGGAAGCCCGAGCGCATCGGCGTCGCGCCTTCGTGGATCAGGTGGCTGAACTCGTAGAGTTCGATGAAGAGGAAGGCGCCGCCGAACACGGCGGTGACCAGCAGCCAGAGCTGCGTGGCGCCCTTGCTGTTCTTCTCCATGGCCAGCATTGCGAAGCCGTAGGTGATCGACGAGAACAGCAGCATCGCCGTGTTCAGTGCGATCAGCTTGAGATCGAAGAGATCCTTCGGCCCCGGCCCCGCCGCGAAGCTGCCGCCGAGCACCCCGTAGGCGGCGAACAGCATCGCGAAGATGAGGCAGTCGCTCATCAGGTACATCCAGAAGCCCAGCATGGTGCTGCCGCCTTCGGGATGGTCGTGCTCGTTGAGGTCGTAGAACGCAGCCTGAAGTTCAGGCTGGCTCAGGTTCTTGGACATTTCGGCAGTGGCAGTCATCGATCAGGCTCCTGCCGCTGCAAGCTGGCGCGTACGCTCGGCCTCGGTCGCTTCGACCGTCTCGACCGGGATGTGGTAGTCGCGCTTGTAGTTGAAGGTGTGGAAGATGGCATAGCCGAGGATTCCCGCGAACGAGACGGCTGCCAGCCACCAGATATACCAGATCATCGCGAAGCCGAGGGCCACCGACAGACCGGCCAGGATGATGCCCGTTCCGGTGCCCTTGGGCATGTGGATCGGACGGAACCCTTCGGTCGGACGTTCCACGCCGCAGCGCTTCATGTCGTCCCAGGCGTCGATGTCGTGGACGATCGGGGTGAAGGCGAAGTTGTACTCCGGCGGCGGCGACGAGGTCGACCATTCCAGGGTACGGCCGTTCCACGGATCGCCGGTCTCGTCCTTCAGTTCCTCGCGCTTCCAGATCGACACGGCGAACTGGACGAGCATGGCACCGATACCGCCCGCGATCATCAGCGCGCCGAAGGCGGCGACGATGAAGAAGGGCTGGAGCGACGGATCGTCGAACACGCGCATGCGGCGGGTCACGCCCATCAGGCCGAGGATGTAGAGCGGCATGAAGGCGAACCAGAAGCCCGGAACCCAGAGCCAGAAGCTGACCTTGCCCCAGAATTCGTTGAGCTTGAAGCCGAAGGCCTTGGGCCACCAGAAGTTGATCGCCGCGAAGATGCCGAACAGCACGCCGCCGATGATGACGTTGTGGAAGTGGGCGATCAGGAACAGCGAGTTATGCAGCACGAAGTCGGCAGGCGGCACTGCGAGCAGAACGCCGGTCATGCCGCCGATGGTGAAGGTCAGCATGAAGGCGACCGTCCACATCATCGGCAGTTCGAACCGGATGCGGCCACGATACATCGTGAACAGCCAGTTGAAGAGCTTCGCGCCGGTCGGGATCGAGATCACCATCGTGGTGATGCCGAAGAACGAGTTGACGCTCGCGCCCGAACCCATGGTGAAGAAGTGGTGCAGCCAGACGAGGTACGAGAGGATGGTGATGACCAGCGTCGCGTAGACCATCGACGAGTAGCCGAACAGGCGCTTGCCGCTGAAGGTCGAGGTGACTTCCGAGAAGACGCCGAAGAGCGGCAGGATGAGGATGTAGACCTCGGGGTGACCCCAGATCCAGATCAGGTTTACGTACATCATCGGCGAGCCGCCGAAGTCGTTGGTGAAGAAGTTGAAGCCGAGATAGCGGTCCATCGTCAGCATCGTCATCACCGCCGTCAGCACCGGGAAGGCGGCGACGATCAGGATGTTGGTGCAGAGCGAGGTCCAGGTGAAGATCGGCATGCGCATCATGGTCATGCCCGGCGCGCGCATCTTGACGATGGTCGCGATCAGGTTGACGCCCGAGAGCAATGTGCCGACACCGGCGATCTGCAAGGCCCAGATATAGTAGTCGACGCCGACCCACGGGCTGTACGCGATGTTGGACAGCGGCGGATAGGCCAGCCAGCCGGTCTGCGCGAACTCACCGACGAACAGCGAGGCCATGACCAGCACCGCGCCCGCCGTCGTCATCCAGAAGCTGAAGTTGTTCAGGAACGGGAAGGAGACGTCGCGCGCGCCGATCTGCAGCGGCACGATGTAGTTCATCAGGCCGGTGACGAAAGGCATCGCCACGAAGAAGATCATGATCACGCCGTGGGCGGTGAAGATCTGGTCGTAGTGGTGGGCGTTGAGGTAGCCCTCGTTGCCGTTGAAGGCGATCGACTGCTGGATACGCATCATGACCGCGTCGGCAAAGCCGCGCAGGAACATGATCAGGCCCAGGATCATGTACATGATCCCGATCTTCTTGTGGTCCACGCTGGTGAACCACTCCTTCCAGAGATAGCCCCAGAGCTTGAAATAGGTCAGCCCGGCCACGACCGCCGCGCCGCCGAGGGCGACGACGACGAACGTGGCAAGCACGATCGGTTCCTGTGGCATGGCGTCCCACCACAGGCGGCCCAGTAACGGGCTCCAGTGAGAATGGTCTACAGCTTCCATTGTTCTGTCAGTTCCGGGAAATCTGGGAGGAGTGCGCGGCGTCGTTGGCGGCTACCGGCTCTGCCTTGGCGGCGGGAGCCAGCGCCTGCTCGTCCTTGCCGAACAGCGGCAGGGACTGCGGGGCCTTCATGCCGGCGCCGGTCAGGACGCGCAGGTTCTCGGGCGCCTTGACCGTGTGGTCGGGAGCGGCACCGGGCATCTGGCGGCAGAGGGCACGAACCCAGGCCAGCTCGCGCTGGACGGCGGCGTTCGGGTTGACGTTGGCGGAAGCGGCGGCTTCGCGGCCACGCTTGTCGTAGGTCAGCATCTCGACATTGCGGATACCCGCCTTGCCGAGACCGCCGCGCGCGTCGACAGCCATCATTTCGCTCATGCACATCTTGCCGGGCTCGACGCACATGTCGACGATGGCGCCGTAAAGGTCGGGCGAAACAGTGGCGTAGCGGATGACCGGAACCTTCTCGCTCGGCTTTTCAAGCTGGAGGTAGGCGGTGCGGTCAAGCGTGCCGCCGGCCTTGTCGGCCTTCACGTCGGCAGTCCACTTGGCGAAGTCCGCATCGGAAACCGCGCGCGTGGCGAAGCGCATGTTGGAGAAGCCCGCGCCCGAGTAGTTGGCCGAGAAGCCGATGGTGTCGATCGGCTTGTTGAACACGGCGTGCAGGCGCGTTTCCATGCCGGGCATCGCGTAGATCTGGCCGGCCATGGCAGGCACGTAGAAGGAGTTCATCACGCTCGACGAGGTGATCTTGAACGAGAGCGGACGGCCGGTCGGCACGACCAGCTCGTTGACCGTGGCCACACCCTGTTCGGGATAGATGAAGAGCCACTTCCAGTCGAGCGCGACGACTTCGACTTCCAGCGGCTTGACGTTGGCGGCCACCGGCGTCTCGTGATCGATACGGCCGATCGTGCGGTAGGGATCGAGCAGGTGGGTGGTGACCCAGGTCAGCGCGCCGAGGCAGATGATGATCAGCAGCGGCGCGGTCCAGATCAGCAGTTCGAGCTGGGTCGAGTGATCCCAGTCCGGCTGATAGTTGGCCTCCTTGTTCGACGCGCGGTAACGCCACGCGAAAAGAACCGTGGCGGCCATGACCGGCACGATGATGAGGAGCATCAGCAGCGTGGAGATGACGACGAGGTCACCCTGCTGACGCGCGACATCCCCGGCGGGGTTGAGCACGACGGTGTTGCAAGCGGAAAGCGCGCCAGTCAGGGACAAGGCGGCAAGGACTTTGGCGAGCGCGGTCAACTGCCGCGGCTTCGGTCTGGACTCGGGTGGGCGCATGGGTGGAGCGCCTAAGCCCATGCCGCGAGTGCGAACATAGGACATTTTGTCCAATCCCCTTGAAGCCGGACAATGACGATACGCCCCCCAGTATGTAGCCGGGCGTTTCGCGCGCCCGCCTTGATTCGTCCGCGCACGGCAGGCCGTTATTGAGCCGTCCGCACGCGGACCCGAAACGAAGGCCGCAGAATCGAAATGACCAGCACTCCCCAATCCGGCGAAGCCAGGGGCCAGTCCCGCGAAGCCCTGGGACTGCCGACGTTCAAGGAGCACCATCAGCCCTCGCCCGGCGAGATCGCGATCGGTGTCATCATCGGGCGAACCTCGGAGTTCTTCGACTTCTTCGTCTACGCCATCGCCTCGGTGCTGGTGTTCCCGAAGCTGTTCTTCCCCTTCGTGGACGCTCTGACCGGCACGATCTATTCCTTCGCGGTCTTCGCGCTGGCCTTCGTGGCCCGCCCGATCGGCAGCCTCGTGTTCATGGCGCTCGACCGCGCCTATGGCCGCGGCACCAAGCTGACGATCGCGCTGTTCATGCTCGGCGGTTCGACCGCGGCGATCGCCTTCCTGCCCTCCTACGCGACCGCAGGCAGCACCGCGATCACCCTGCTCTGCCTGTTCCGCCTCGGCCAGGGCTTCGCCCTCGGCGGCACCTGGGACGGCCTCGCCTCGCTGCTCGCACTCAATGCGCCGGAGCATAAGCGCGGCTGGTACGCGATGATCCCGCAGCTCGGCGCGCCGTTCGGCCTGATCGTGGCCTCGACGCTGTTCGCCTTCATGATCGCCGCCCTGCCCGCCCAGGACTTCCTCGACTGGGGCTGGCGCTATCCGTTCTTCGTGGCTTTCGCGATCAACGTCGTCGCGCTCTTCGCGCGCCTTCGCATCGTCGTCACCGAGGAGTTCGAGAATCTCTTCGCCAGCCGCGACCTTCAGGCCGTCAGCGTCGGCGCCACGCTGCGCACCGAGTGGAAGACCATCGTGCTGGGCGCCTTCGCCCCGCTCGCCAGCTTCGCGCTGTTCCACATGGTCACGGTGTTCCCGCTTTCGTGGGTCTTCCTCTTCACCCCCGACTCGCCGATCGGCTTCCTGCTGATCGAAGCGCTGGCCGCCGCCTTCGGCGTCGTCGCCGTGATCGCCTCGGGCCGCATCGCCGACAAGTTCGGACGCCGCAACCTGCTCGGCACGTGCGCCATCGCCATCGCCGTGTTCTCGGGCTTCGCCCCGCAGCTTCTCGATGCCGGTCCGGTGGGCGAGATCGCCTTCATGATCATCGGTTTCGTGCTGCTCGGCCTTGCCTTCGGCCAGTCCTCGGGCGTCGTCGCCTCGGAATTCTCCACCGAGCACCGCTACACCGGCTCGGCGCTCACCAGCGACCTTTCGTGGCTGGTCGGCGCGGCCTTCGCCCCGCTGGCGGCGCTGCTGCTGGCGACCAACGGCGGCCTGATCGCCTCGGGCGGCTATCTGCTCTCCGGTGCGATCGCCACGCTGGCTGCGCTCTGGCTGAACAAGGGCCTGGCCAGCAGGAATTGACGGCTGGACCGGATCGAAAATCAGAAAGGGGGCGCTGCGGCGCCCCTTTTTTTGTTCTGCGACAGTCTGGAAATTCTCCGCGAATCGCGCCTTTCCAGAACCTTGACCGGAATTTGGGCGATCGTTCAAATAACGCCGTGCCGTAGTTTGATTAAAATGAAGCCATTTCATTTGACAACCGACACCCTCCCCAAGCACCCCATTGCCCAACAAGAGCAAAGAAAATCGGAGGGAGAGTCTATGCGTGGGTTCAAGCAGCTGTTGCTGTGTTCCGCGGGCTTGTCGGGTATCTGCGGTCCGGGATCGGCCGCCCTGGCGCAGGAGCAGCCCGATGCCGTTTCGGTGAACGAGGCCAACGTCATCATCGTTCAGGCCCGCCGCCGCGACGAAGACGTGCAGGACGTTCCCGCCGTGATCGACACCGTGACCGCCGACGAGATCGGCAAGCTCAACTTGCGCGACTTCAAGGAAGTCTCGACGCTCGCACCGGGCCTCCAGCTCGACACCAATGCAAACGGTATCGGCGGCAATGCCCGAATGCGCGGCGTCAACTTCGACGTGAACGCCAGCGGCAACAATCCCACCGTCGAATTCTACATGAACGACGCCCCGATCACCACGGGCATCGTGCTCCAGCAGATGTACGACATCGGCCAGATCGAAGTGCAGCGCGGTCCCCAGGGCACCCTGCGCGGCCGTGCTTCCCCTTCCGGCTCGATCACCGTCACCACCAAGAAGCCCGACCTCTATTCCTGGGGCGGCCTGGTCGACCTCACCGCCAACGACATCGGCACGCAGAACGTCAAGGGCGCGCTCAACGTGCCCGTCATCGAGGGCATCGCCGCCATCCGTGCGGCGGGAGTCTGGGACGAGAACGAAGTCGATCGCGTCCGCTCGATCTACAGGAACCGCGATCCGTGGTCGCGGACCAGGAGCGGCCGTATTTCCGCCCTCGTCACCCCGACCGACTGGCTGCGCTTCGAAGGCATGTACCAGCGCCTCGACCGCAACCAGCGCACGTACGACCAGATCGCCTCGTTTTCCGAAGTGAATCCCGGCGCCGCGCCGAGTCCGGTGTATATATCCTCGAAAGATCGCCTCTCCGATGCCGAAGGCCCCCGCCTCGTGAGCCAGGTCTTCGACGTCTACAACTGGCGCGCCGAAGCCAGCGGATGGGGCCAGCGCCTGATCTATCAGGGCCAGTATTATACCCAGAAGATCCATTCGACCGAGAACTTCGACAAGGGCAATGCCTTCGCGGGCGACGTCAACCAGATCACCGACACCCGCTCGACCTCGAAATCGCATGAAATCCGCTTGCAGAACGAGGAACGCCTCTTCGGCATGGTCGATTACGTCGTCGGCTTCTTCGACAGCCGGAACCGGCCGCATACCGACCTCACCAATCCGACCATCGTCGCCCTGCCTGCGGTCTTCGGCGGCGGCATCGCGCAGATCGTGCAGACGCCGATCACCAGCCAGGGCCGCACCCACGAGCAGTCGATCTTCGGCAACCTCACCGTCCATATCGGCGATGCCACCGAGATCTCGGGCGGCGCCCGCCACATCGACTACAAGGACCAGAGCCAGCTCATCGTCAACGGCGCGACGATCTCGAACAATGCCCAGACGGCGAAGAAGTGGATCTACAGCGGATCGATCAAGCACAATTTCACGCCGGACCTGATGATCTATGCCGCCACCGGCAGTTCCTGGCGTCCCGGCATCAATGTCGTGGGTGACTTCAACATCACGCCTTCGGCGCTGGAAAACGCGTTCCTGCACCTGCCGGCCGAAACCTCGAAATCCTATGAGATCGGCCTCAAGTCCACGCTGATGGACGGCCGGATGCGCTTCAACCTCACCGGCTATCACCAGAAGTTCAAGAACTATCCCTACCGCGTGCCGGGTTCGGGCGTGTTCTATGTGAACACCGTCGCCCTGCGCAACGCCAGCGGCGCGGTGACGGGACTGGCGCAGCAGGTCAGCAACTTCAACTTCGCCGGTGCCGTCCCGGTCGAAGTCAACGGTGTGGAGGGCGACGTGTCCCTCGACATCACCCCGAACTGGAGCCTGAACGCCTCGGCGAGCTATTCGCTGGGCAAGATCAAGGGCGGCACCGTCCCCTGCAACGACCTCAACGGCGACGGCGTGCCGGATGCGACGACGACGGCCCCGTCGCTCGCCGAACTCCAGGCCGTCGTCGGCGCGAACAACATCGCCGCCTGCAACGTCACGCAGCGGGCCTCGTTCATGGCGCCCTTCTCGGCCACGGTGCAGAGCGAATACACGTTCCCGGTCTTCGACAAGACCAACGCCTATCTGCGCGGCCTGCTGACCTATACCGGCAAGTCCCAGGGCGATCCCGGCAATGCCTGGGACAACGTGAGCGGTTATGCGCTGGTCAACCTTTTCGCGGGTCTGCGTTCCGACGACGGCGCCTGGGAAGTCGGGCTCTATGCGAAGAACGTCTTCGAGACCACCAAGACCCTCACCCGCACCACTCCGCTGTTCACGGCCTATCAGCAGCTCGGTTTCGCCGGACAGTTCGATCCCGGCACCGGCCGCCCGGTCTTCACCGGACCGACCGCCGCCACCGCGACGAGCACTTATACCGGCGTGACCACGACAGCGCCGCGCGAGTTCGGCATCAACGTGCGCTACGCTTTCGGCTCGCGCTGAGCGCATTCGCCGGACACAGGAAAGGGGCGGCAAGGTATGACCTTGCCGCCCCTTCGTTTGCCGGTTCCCCCGGTCAGGTCTGCTGCCAGCTCCCGCCGAGCGCGCGGAACAGGTCCACTTGCGCGAAGGCCACGGCACGGGTCGCCGCCGCATAGTCGGCCTCGGACTGGGCCAGGGTGCGCTGGGCGTCGAGCACGTCGAGTGAATCGATCTGCCCCCTGCTCTCGCGCGCCAGGCTGACATTGGCCGCCCGCTCCGCCGCATCGCGCGCCGAGCCGAGACGCTCCTTGCGCAGCAGGGCGTTGCGATAGGCCGAAAGCGCGGTCTCGGTCTCTTCCAGCGCGCGCAGCACGGTGCCGTCGAAGGTCGCGAGGTCGGCCTTGGCATCGGCCTTGGCGCCCCCGATCCGCGCGCGGATCGCTTCCTGGTTGGGGAAGGCCCAGGAAATCAGCGGCCCGAGCACCCAGCGCAGCGGCCCGCCGCCGAGGATATCGGTGGCGCCGACCGCCGTGCTACCGATCGAGCCGCCCAGCGTGATCTTCGGATAGAGGTCCGCCGTCGCGACGCCGACGCGCGCGGTGTCGGCGGCGAGACGGCGCTCAGCCGCCTTCACGTCGGGACGGCGTGCCAGCAGGGTGGCACCGTCGCCGACCGGGATCGGCTTGCTGACGTCGGGCGTCGTCGTGCGGGTACGCGCCGCCTCGGGCAGGTCCTGTGGGGTACGCCCGGTCAGGGTGGCCAGCCGGAACAGCGCCGCGTCGCGGGCAGCCTGAAGGCTCGGGATGGCCGCCGCCTGCTGCTCGCGCAACTGGGTCACGCGGATCACGTCGAGCTTCTGGTTGAGGCCGCGTTCGAAGCGGGCATTGGTGATCCGCGCCGAACGGTCGAGCAGGTCCACCGTGCGCCGGGCGACGCCGAGCTGGTCGGCGGCGCTGGTAGCATCGACATAGGCGCGCACGGTGTCGGCCACGACCGTCACCCGCACCGCATCGGCATCCTCCTGCGCGGCGGCGAGATCGCCGCGCGACGCCTCGACCCCGCGCGAGACGCGGCCGAACAGGTCGAGCTCATAGCTCACCGCAAGCTGCCCGTCGGTGCGGCGCCCTTCCCGGTCGAAACCGGGAAGAACCTGGGCCTCGGAAACCCGGCCATACGTGCCGGTGGCGCTGATGTCGGTCTGCGGCAGACGGTCGGAGCGGGCACCGCGCAGGCCAGCGCGGGCCTTCTCGATCCGGGCCACCGCCACCCGCACGTCGGTATTGGCAGCCAGCGCATCTGCGACGAGGCCGTCGAGCACCGCGTCGTCATAGAGCCGCCACCAGTTGTCGTCGGGCGCGGCGGTGGTGACTTCGGCGCTCTGGACGCCCACGAAGGGCGCCCCCGCCGCAACCGGCGGCGTCGGCGCGACATAGTCGGGTCCGACGGCGCAGGCCGAGAGAGCGGTCGCGGCAAGAAGTCCCGCGACCATGTTCTTGATATTCATGGACATCATCCGTCCTTTCATTCCGCCGGAACCACCGCGTGGCTCTCGTGATGCGGCGCGGCCGATTTCCGGCGCAGCGCCACCGCGAGCTTGCGGCAGACGACGTAGAAGGTGGGCGTGAACAGCAGGCCGAAGCCGGTAACGCCGGTCATGCCGAAGAACACCGCCGTACCCAGCGCCTGGCGAAGCTCGGCGCCTGCTCCCGTCGCCACCACCAGCGGCACCGCGCCGAGGATGAAGGCGAACGAGGTCATCAGGATAGGGCGCAGGCGGGTGCGGGCCGCATAGACGGCGGCTTCCACCGGCGAGTAGCCCCGCTCCTCTTCCGCCTGCTTGGCGAACTCGACCACGAGGATCGCGTTCTTGGCGGCCAGCGCGATCAGCACGACGAGGCCGATCTGGGTGAGGATATTGTTGTCCATCCCCCGAAGGTTCACGCCGAGCATGGCCGCGAAGAGGCACATCGGCACGATCAGGATGATCGACAGCGGCAAGGTCAGGCTCTCATACTGCGCGGCGAGCACGAGGAAGACGAACAGCACCGCCATGCCGAACACGATTCCGGCGGTATTGCCCGCATGGGCCTGCTGGTAGGCGATGCCGGTCCACTCGGTGTCATAGCCGGTGGGCAGGGTTTCGCCCGCGAGCTTCTCCATCGTCGCCAGCGACTGGCCCGAGGAGTAGCCCTTGCCGTAGCTGCCGTCGATTTCAACCGCCGGGTGCAGGTTGTAGCGCACAACGCGGTAGGGTCCGGTCTCGTCCTTGAAGGTCGCGACCGAGCCGAGCGGAACCATCGCGCCCGAGTCCGAGCGGGTCTGGAGGTTGGCGATGTCCGCAGTCGATCCGCGATGCTCGGCATCGGCCTGCGCGGTGACGCGGTAGGTGCGTCCCAGCAGGTTGAAGTCGTTGATGTAGGACGATCCGAGATAGACCTGCATCGCCTCGAAGACCTTGGCGGGGGAGACGCCCAGCATGTCGGCCTTGCGGCGATCGACATCGGCATAGACACGCGGCGTGTTCATCGTGAACAGGGTATAGACCTGGCTCAGTTCCGGGGCCTGGTTGGCCTTGGCGATCAGCGCGCCGGCAGCCTTCTGAAGCTCCGCGAGACCGCGTCCTTCCTTGTCCTCCACGACCATGCGGTAGCCGCCCGGAGGGACGATGCCGTTGATGGTCGGCGGCGGGATCAGCAGGACCTGCGCCTTGTCGTAGCCCTGCATGGCGGCCTGGGCCTGGGCCATGATCCCTTCATAGGTCACGCCGAGTTGCTTGCGCTCCTCGAAGCTCTTGAAGGGGAAATAGATGGCGGCGGCGTCCGGCGCGGCGGTCTGCGAGGGACCGTGGAAACCGGCGAACATCACCGCACCGCGCAGGCCCTTGACCGGCAGGATGCGCCTGGCGACGTCCTGCGTCACTTCGTCCGTGCGGTTCAGCGAGGAACCCGGCGGCAGGAAGATGGCGGCGAGGAAGTAGCCCTGGTCCTGGTTCGGGATGAAGCCCGCAGGCGTCGCCCAGAACATGCCGACGGTGGCGGCGATGAGTCCGGCATAGATTGCCATCATCTTCACCGGGCGCTTGACCAGCGTGAGCGTGAGGCGGGCATAGCCGTCGCTCATCCGGTCGAAGCCGTGGTTGAACTTGTCCGCCGCGCCTTGCAGCGCCCGCTTCCAGCGCGGGGCATTGGCGGGAAGGCCGTGCTTTTCCTTCAGCAGCATCGCCGCCAGCGCCGGGGACAGCGTGAGCGAGAGCAGCAGCGAGATCGCCGTGGCCGTGGTGATGGTCACCGCGAACTGCTTGTAGAACTGGCCAGACATGCCGGTGATGAACAGCGTCGGCACAAAGACCGCGCAGAGCACGAGGACGATGGCGATCAGCGCGCCGGTCACTTCGTCCATCGAGCGGCGGGCGGCCTCCAGCGGTGACATGCCCTCCTCGATGTAGCGTTCGACGTTCTCGACCACGACGATCGCGTCGTCGACGACGATGCCGATGGCGAGCACCAGCCCGAACAGCGAGAGGTTGTTGAGCGAATAGCCGACCGCCGCGAGCATGATTGCGGTGCCGACCAGCGACACGGGAATCGCGATGATCGGAATCACCGCCGCGCGCCAGTTCTGGAGGAAGACGAGGATGACGAGGACGACGAGGATCACCGCCTCGAACAGGGTGTGGTACACCGCGTCGATCGACTGGCCGATGAACTCAGTGGGGTTGTAGATGACCGAATATTCCAGGCCCTTGGGGAAGTGCGTGGCGATATCGTCCATCTCGGCGCGGACGGCCTTGGCGGCGTCGAGCGCGTTCGAGCCCGGGCGCTGGAGCACGGCGATCACGACCGTGGGCTTGCCCGAGAGGTAGGTGTTGGTGGTGTAGTCCTGCGCGCCCAGCTCGACCCGCGCAACGTCGCGCACGCGGACCTGGCGGCCTTCGGCATCGGTCCGCACGACGATGTCGCCGAACTGCTCGGGCGTGGTCAGGCGGCCCTGCATCTCGACGCCGACCTGGTACGCATTGCCCCGGTCATAAGGCGGCGCGCCGATCGCGCCCGAGGAAACCTGCACGTTCTGGGCCTTCAGCGCGGCGACGATCTCGCCCGCGGTCAGGTTCATGGCGGCAGCCTTGGTGGGATCGATCCAGATGCGCATGCCGTAGTCGCGCGAGCCGAACAGCTGCACGTCGCCCACGCCGTTCAGGCGCGAGAGGCGGTCCTTGACCTGTGTGAGCGCGTAGTTCGACAGGTAGTCGCGGTTGAACGTGCCGTCCGGGGACTGCAGGTTCACCACCATCAGGAACTCGGGCGAGGTCTTGCGCGTCACCACGCCCATCGCGCGCACCGCCTCGGGAAGACGCGGCTCGGCAATGGCGACGCGGTTCTGCACGAGAACCTGCGCGGCATCGAGGTCGGTGCCGATCTTGAAGGTGACGGTGATCGTCACCTTGCCGTCGCCGGTCGACTGCGAGGACATGTAGAGCATGTCGTCGACGCCGTTGATCTCCTGCTCGATCGGAGCAGCCACGGTATCGGCGACGGTTTCGGCGGAAGCGCCGGGATATTGGGCGGTCACCGTCACCGTCGGCGGGACGATGTCGGGATACTGGCTGACCGGCAGGCCGAAGAACGCAAGCGCGCCCACCACGGTGATGAGCACCGCGATGACGCCTGCGAAGATCGGCCGGTCGATGAAGAACCGGGAAAATCGCATGGGAATATGCCCCTCTGGGGGGAGCGGTCACTCAGATCGAGCGCCGCCCCCCGGTTGGGTGAATGTCAGTTGGCGAGCGTGGCCTGCGCGGCAACGGGCGCGCTGGGGCCGGAGGCCGCATGGGCGGCCTTGGGGTCCACCGCGATCTGGCCGCGGCGGGTATTGACCTTGGCCCCGGTAATCGCGGCCTGGTAGTTGGAGATCACCACGCGGTCCGTGGGGGCAAGGCCCGAGCGGATCACGCGAAGGCCGTCCACCAGCGGGCCGAGTTCGACCGGCTTGGCCGCGACCACGCTGTCCTTGCCCACCGTCAGCACGACCTTGCGGGCCTGGTCGGACTGCACGGCGTCGTCGGGCACCAGCATGGCCTTGACCGTGCCGCCTTCTGCCAGACGCATGTTGCCGAACATGCCCGGCGTCAGGAAGCCGTCGGCATTGTCGAGCACGGCGCGCACGCGGATCGTGCCCGAGCGCGGGTCCAGCCCGTTGTCGGTGAAGTCCAGCTTGCCGTTCCAGCGGTACTGGGTCTCGTCCTGAAGACGGACCTGCACGTCGGCTGCACCTCTATGCTCGGCCTTTTCGCGCTGGGTCTTGAGGAACAGCGCTTCGGAGGCGTCGAAGGTGAAGTAGATCGGGCTGACCGCGTTGATGGTCGTCAGCAGCGTGGCGCCGGTGCCGTTCTCGCCCGAAACGAGGTTGCCCACGTCCACCCGGCGGTCGGAAATCCGGCCCGAGATCGGCGCGCGCACGGTGGCGAACTCGACGTCGAGTGCGCGCTGGCGCACGCGGGCCTCGGCCCCTGCCAGCGCGGCAGTGGCGGCGCGGACCTTGGCGCGAAGCTGGTCGACTTCGCTGGCGGCCATGGCCTCGTCACCCTTGAGCCCGGCGACGCGGGCATAATCCGATTTCGCGAGAACCAGCGCGCTCTGGGCGGAGGCGACTTCGGCCTGTGCCTCGGCCAGCGCCGCGCGGTAGGGGCGCGGATCGACGGTGAACAGCGGCTGCCCCTCGCGGACGAAATCGCCGTCCTTGAAGAAGAGTTGAGTAATCGCGCCCGAGACGCGCGGGCGCACTTCCACCGACTTGCTGGGGGCGAAGCGGCCGACATAGTCGTCCCACTCGGTCACGTCGCGGATCAGCGGATTGGCGGCCTGGACGACGGCGGGCGCCATCGGCGCCGCGTCGGCTTCGGCATGGTGGAAGGTCTTCCAGCCGATACCCGCCACCGCGATCAGCGCGATGGCGGCCACGGCGGCCTGACGCCCTCTTTTCGGACGAGTGCGGGGCAGTTCAGCCTCCGCCTCGACCTTGGCGAGGGTTTCTGGAGATACGGGGAAATTCACGCGGCAAGCCTCCGGAACGGGGCGCGGGAGCGCCCGATGAAGTCGATGACGGCGCCGATCTTGGCCTCGCTGTGTCCGGCCACGCGAGCTTCCTTCATGACGGAAGCGGGCAGCGTGTAGCCGTGGTGCCAGGCCTGCACGGCAAGGCGGCGCAGCGCTTCGAGTTGCTCGTTAGCGAGCATCGGCGACGGCGGCTGCGGGCCGAAGATCAGGCGGGCGAACCAGCCGCGCTTACGCTGCGGCTTCAGCGTGTCGAGGCCATCCTCGCGCGCCAGTTCGACGATCCTGCGCTCGAAGCGCGAAAGCGGCTCGGTGGCGGCGGCGGGCGCCGTTTCGGTTACGGTACGGAACGCGGGCAGCGCCTGGAGCGCCGCATCGGTGAAATCGATGAAGGCCATGTTGTGTGCTCCCTGGAAAATTGCCCAGCGCGCGCCCTCGGGACAGGAGGGGGAAGAAAGGGCGCGCGCCGGGGTGCTCCGGCGCAAGGGGCGTCGGAAAGTCTTGAGGCACAGAAGGACATCCCCCCGGAATCGCACTTCCGGAAACGCCAACTGCACAGGTTCGTATGCTCAGGAGACGCCTGCGGGGGACAGGCGGCACCAAGGGAGGTCCGGTTGACCGGACCCTTGCGAACTCGGCCCCGTCACTCCCTCAAGCGGCGAGTCGGGCTACCTCGTTCTGTACCACTTGGTATATATTGCGGCGCGGTATCTCGTCAAGCGACTTTCTGTACCGCTTGGTAAGATTTGTTCGGAAGCGCCTTTTTCAAGGCCTTAACGCGGGTTGAACGGGTTTTTTTGAGTTCGGAAGAACAGGTTGCGAGACAGAGTGCCTCATAGAGCGCCCGGTCACCCCATCACCGACGTCATCCTGAACTTGTTTCAGGATCCATTTCGCCATTCAGGCCGATGGTTGAGGTTGAGGGATGGATCCTGAAACAAGTTCAGGATGACGTCGTGGCAGGTTGGAAAACCCAGCCCTGCCCTCTCAGCGTCCCGGCCACATCGTCAGGTAGGTATCAACGACACCCTTCAGCTCCTGCGCGCAGGAGCCGCCCTGGGCCTTGACCGACATGCCCTGGAGCACCGTGGTCAGGCATTGTGCCAGACAGCGGGCATCGACGCTCTCGGGCAAGTCGCCCTCGTCCTTGCCACGCTCGAAGCGTTCGATGAGAGCATCTTCGGTGGCGATCCGGCGCTCGGTCACGAAATCGCGGATCGAGGGGTCTTCCATCGTGCAGGTGACGGTGGACATCACGCCGAGGCAACCGTGCGGATCGCTGCCGCCGCAATGGGTCGATATCGCGCCGGACAGCAGCCTCTCGGCCACGCCGCGGGCGGTGGGCGCTTCCAGCGCCTTGCCGACATAAGCTAGCTTGTCGCGCTCGTAGAGGTCGAGCGCCTTCTTGAAGAGCGCTTCCTTGTTACCGAAGCAGGCGTAAAGGCTGGGCTTGGTAATCCCCATCGCCTCGGTCAGCTCCGCCATCGAAGCGCCTTCGTAGCCGCGCTGCCAGAACACCCGAAGCGCGGCCGTCAGGGCCTCTTCAGGGTCGAACTCGCGCGGGCGACCCCGAGTCGATGTGGGTGCGGAACATTTCATACCGGTCGGTATATAGGTAGCGCACTCCTGTCCGTAAAGTGTCACGCTCGCTCACAGACCGAGCGTGACATGCAACGGAAGAAGCGGCGCTGGTTATCCGACGAAGGCGCGTTCGATCACGAAATCGCCCGGCTTGGCGTTCGAACCCTCGGTGAAGCCCCAGGATTCGAGATCGTGCGAGAAGTCCTTGATCATGTCCATCGAGCCGCAGAGCATCACGCGGTCGGTCTCGGGATTGAAGCGCGCATCGCCCTTCAGGCCTTCGAACAGGCGGCCGTTCTCGACCAGCGCACCGATGCGGCCGGTCGTGTGGAACGGCTCGCGGGTGACGGTGGGCACGTAGTGGAGCTGCACCAGCGCCTGTTCGGCGACCAGCGGATCTTCGGCCAGCTGGCTTTCCAGTTCCTCGCGGTAGGCAAGATCGCTGACGCGGCGGACGCAGTGGACGACGATAATCTCGTCGTAGAGGTCATAGACGTCCGGATCGCGGATCAGCGACATAAACGGCGCGAGGCCGGTGCCGGTCGAGAGCATGAACAGGCGCTTGCCGGGCAGCAGTGCGTCGGTGACGAGCGTGCCGGTGGGTTTGCGGCCGAGATAGATCTGGTCGCCCGGCTGCACGAGCTGGAGGCGCGAGGTCAGCGGGCCGTCCGGCACCTTGATCGAGAGGAATTCGATTTCCTCGGCCCAGGAAGGGCTGGCGATCGAATAGGCGCGCAGCAGCGGGCGCTTCTCGCCCTGAAGGCCGAGCATGACGAATTCGCCCGAGCGGAAGCGGAACGAGGCCGGGCGCGACATCGTGAAGCTGAACAGGTGCTCGTTCCAGTGGCGGACGCTGAGAACTTCCTCGACCGAAAGGGCCGTCGTGGGTTCAAGAGTGGGCATCACGGCCTGACCGTCGCTCATCAATTCTTTCCTCGGGTGGTAGAGTGGCAAAACTCACGTATCGGGCCAGACAGCCTCGAAACCCGTGAGTCGATATTTTCATTTTCGGCGAGACCGGCGACGGTCCGCGCGAGATCGATGCACGCGGCGCGCATAGCAGAAGCAGTCGCAGGCGCAAGAGCGGTCGCAAGTGCGGTCTCTGGCGCCCGGTGCCCAGAGGCGCCGGAATGGTCCATGAACTTGAAGGGTCTGCCTGATAGCCGCGATCGCCCCGGAAGCAACGCAATTGCGTTTTCACTGCCGAAAGCCAGACTTCGGCACGGGGGCGAAAAACCGCGAGACAGAACGGCAAAGCCCCGAACGGGCGGCAAGGAGGCCAAAGCGGTCACACCCCGCGACTAGCTTTATTGCTATCGTATCGCAATAGCATATCTCGCTCCGCCGGGAGCGCGCCCTCAGTCGCCGCATAGCTGGCTTCGCAGGGCCTTCAGTTCCCGGTTCAGTTCGGCGATACGCTCGATCGACACACCGGTCGCCTCCACCAGTTCCCCCGGCACGCAGCGCGCTTCGGCGGCGGTTTCGCGACCCTTGTCGGTCAGGGTGATCCGCACCACCCGCTCATCCTCAACCGAACGGCGCCGCTCGACCAGCCCGGCCGCTTCCAGCCGCTTGAGAAGCGGCGTCAGCGTATTCGATTCGAGGAACAGCTTCTCGCCCAGTTCGCTCACCGTCTGGTCGTCCTTCTGCGCCAGCCCGAGGATCGCAAGGTATTGCAGATACGTCAGGCCGAGCCGGTCGAGCAGCGGCTTATAGATGCGGTTGAAGGCAAGGCCGGTGGAATAGACCGAGAAGCACAGGAAATCCTCGAAGGGATCGAGATCGGCTTCCGGCCGGGAATGAGGGGTCTGGGTCATGACCGCAATATAAATCGCGCGCGATTGAATCGCAACGCTTGACATCCGGCCACGACTCACGCATTTACATCGCACACGATTTAATCACTAACGATCTAAATGGAGAACCACGATGTCGATCAATCCCCTCTACAAGACCAGCGCCACGGCAACCGGCGGCCGCGACGGCAAGGCTCGCACCGATGACGGCGCTTTCGAAGTGACCCTGGGCACCCCCAAGGAACTCGGTGGCAACGACCAGGGCAATAATCCGGAACAGCTCTTCGCCTCGGGCTATGCCGCCTGCTTCCTCGGCGCGATGAAGTTCGCCGCCAGCCAGGACAAGAATCTGCCCCGCGTGCCCGCCGACACCACGGTCAATGCCACCGTCGGCATCGGTCCGCGCAGCGACAAGGGTTTCGGCCTGACCGTCGAACTGGTCGTCACCCTGCCCGGCGTCGAGCGTGAAGCCGCCGAGGCGCTGGTCGCCGAAGCCGACACCATCTGCCCCTACAGCCACGCCGTGCGCGGCAATATCTCGGTGACGCTCGCCGTCGCCTGAGCGGTTTCAGGTCCCTTCGTGTCTGCCGGGGAGTTCGCCCTCCCCGGCATGACATTTCAACAATCTGGAACAATTCGGATCAACTTATCCCAATTCCCGGAAAGCCTCAAAAAGAGGAAGAAGAGGTCAGTCCAGACGCACCCAGCCACACGAGCACGAAAGTCCCCCGCAATGTCCCGCTTCTTCAACCCCATCCACGATCGCGCCAGCCGCCTTGCCGACGCCGCCCAGCCGGTCATCATCGCCATGGGAACCGCGGGCCTGACCGGCGGCGCCATGGCTGCCCTGGCCCTCTTCACCGACCGCGCCATGCAGTCCCGCGCTGCCGCCCAAAGCGCGCGCTGACACGCCTTCCTTTTCCGTCGAAGGACATGAGGGCAAACACTTTCCCCGAGGCTGCGGACAGTCTATCTGTCCCCGCGAAACTCCACCATGCCTCCTTCCGCGCCGCCTTCCCCCTCCCGATCGGGCCTTGAAGCGACTTTCCTCGAGAATCGGGACAAGCTGCTGCACTTCCTGCGCGCCCGCGGCGCCGGGGATGCCGCGGAAGACCTGGTCCAGGAAGTCTGGCTGAAGATCTCGCGCGCCGCGCCCGGCCCGGTCGCCGCGCCGCTGTCCTACCTGTTCCGTACCGCCGACCTGCTGATGATCGACCGTTTCCGCTCCACTCGCCAGTCCGGCACCCGCGAGCGTGACTGGACCGAGGCGCATGCGGACGAAGCCGGTGCCTCTCCCGAACCCTCCGCCGAACGCCGCCTTTCCGCCGCGCAGGAAGCCGGGCGCGTGCTTTCGCTGCTCGAAAGCCTCGGCCCTCGCGTCTCGGCGATCTTCCGCCGCCACCGGATCGACGGCATGGCGCAGAAGCAGGTCGCCGCCGAACTCGGCGTCAGTCTCAGCACGGTGGAAAGCGATCTGCGCGTAGCCTATCGGGCGCTTGCCCAATGGAAGGAACGCAGCGATGAGGCCCTATAATGATGAGGCCTGCGCCGATCGTCTCCGTCTTCGCCGCAGAAGGAGCGCGCGATGAGTGATGACGACAAGATCAAGGCCGAAGCGCTCGACTGGACACTGCGCGTCGGCGATCCGGCTTTCGAGGACTGGGAAGGCTTCACCCATTGGCTCGACGCGAACCCCGCCCATGCCCGCGCCTATGACACCGTAGCCGCCGCCGTGACGGACGGCGCCGAACTGATCGCCTCGGCAGCGCCCGCCAACGATGATGTGGAACCGGCAATCCTGCCTGCCGCACCCCGCCGCCCGCGCCGCGCATGGCTGGGCAGCGCCATTGCCGCATCGCTGGTTCTGGTCGGCGGCCTGTGGATTTGGCAGACGGGCAGCCGTGATCTCTACCGAATCGAGACCGCACCGGGTCAGGTCCGCACCGTCGCGCTCGACGCGCAGACGCGGGTGGATCTCGCGGGCGGCACCGCCATGGAGTTCGACCGCAAGGACCCCCGCTTCGCCCGGCTCGAAAGCGGACAGGCGCTCTTCACCGTCCGCCATGACGAAGCCCACCCCTTCCGCGTGACCGTGGGCGAGGACACTTTGGTCGATGTCGGCACCGTGTTCGACGTGCGCCACGACGGCGGGGACTTCAGCGTCGCGGTGTCGGAAGGCGCGGTGCAGTTCAATCCCAAGGCGCAGGACCTGCGGATCTCGCCGGGCGAAATGCTCCAGCGGCATGGCAAATCGGGCGACTACACGCTCGGCAAGATCGTACCCGCGCAAGTAGGCGAATGGCGCGAGGGCCGGGTCACGTTCGAGGACACCGCGCTGGATTCCGTCGCCGCCGACCTCGCCCGCGCGACCGGCGTGACCTATGTCGTCGCGCCGGGCAGTGCCGACCGCAAGGTCTCCGGCTCGCTGCTAGTGGCGCCGTTGCGGGACGATCCGGCGGCACTCGGGCCGCTGCTCGGCGTCGGGGTTCGCGCAGACGGAAAACGCTGGGTGATCGGCGTGCCCTGACGATGAGAGGTGCGGCGTGGCTTCTGGCGGCCGTCGTGGCCATGCCTCTTCCCGTCCTCGCCCGCGAGGCGGAAGTGGCCACGCGCGCCGGTACCGCCAGCGAGGCCGTCGTTGATCTCGCCCGGCAGACCGGCACCAGCATCGTCATTGCCGACCCCGCGATCGCCCGCCGCGCGATTCCCGCCCTGCGTGGACGCATGGACGTGGCCGAGGCGTTGGGGCGCCTCGCCCGCGCGGCAGGGGCGCGTGCGGTGCCGGTAGGACGGTCGGCCTGGCGTATCGAAGCCGCGCGGCCCTTGGCACCGCTAACCCGGCAGGTCCACGAGGCCCCCCGTTCCGCTGCGCCGCGTCCGCCGATCGAGACCCACAGCGAACCCATCGTCGTCCAGGCCACCAAGCGCGACCTGCGGGTGGAGGACGTGCCCGGCCAGCTCGCGATCCTCGACGGCAAGGCGCTGGAATCGGGCGGCGTCGGCGGCACCGAGAAGATCACCCGCCAGCTCGCGACCGTCTCTTCCACCCATCTCGGCAGCGGCCGCAACAAGCTGTTCATTCGCGGCATCGCCGATTCCAGCTTCACCGGGCCGACCCAGGCCACGGTGGGCCAGTACCTCGGCGATATGCGGCTGACCTACAATGCGCCGGACCCGGACTTGCGCCTGTCCGACCTTGCCCGCGTTGAGGTGCTGGAAGGCCCGCAGGGTACGCTCTACGGTGCCGGATCGCTGGGCGGGATCATCCGCCTCGTGCCCAATGCCCCGGTCATGGGCGAGACCGGCGGCACGGTGATCCTCGGCGGCTCGCTGACGCAGCACGGCGCCCCCGGCGCGGATGCCAGCGCCACCGTAAACCTGCCGGTGGCGGACGAAAGCGTGGCCCTGCGCGCCACGTTCGACAGCGCCACGTTCGGCGGCTACATCGACAAGCCCCTGCTCGGCCGCAGCAACGTCAACCGCTCGAACATGCTCGGCGGAAAGCTCGCCCTGCGCGCCCGGATCGCGCCGGACTGGACGATCGACGTGACCGCCCTCGCCCAGAGCACCGAGGCGGGCGACAGCCAGTACGCGGATCGCAGCGGCAAGCCGCTGGAAAGCTCGGCGCGGGTGCCGGAAGGGTCGAAGGCGGACTATGCGCTCGGCCAGTTCGTGGTGTCCGGAAAGATCGGCGCGGTGAATCTGCGCTCGACCACCGGCGTGGTCGCACAGGACCTCCACGAGCACTACGACGCCAGCCAGGCGGGCGACGAGCCGCGCCTGTTCACGCAGACCAACGAAACCCGCATGATCGTGCACGAGACGCGGCTCTGGCAGAGCGAACGCCATGGTTTCGGCTGGCTGCTCGGCGCCAGCTACACTCACAACCGCACGACGCTGAACCGCGATTTCTCCAGTCCGGCCTTCGATGTACGCAAGGCCGCGACCGGCGTGCGCAACGCCATCGACGAGTTCACGCTCTACGGCGAGGCCAGCCTGCACCTCATGGGGCCGCTCACCGCAACCGGCGGCGGCCGCTTCACCCGCTCGCGCCTCGGCGGCGACGGCGAGGATATTGCGGCAGCCACGGCGGCCTTCCTCTCCACCTCCGGCGTAACCGCGCGGCGCACGATGAGCCGGTTCCTGCCTTCCTTCGCGCTGAACGCCAGGTTCTCGCCCGAGGATTCGCTCTACTTGCGCTACCAGCAGGGCTTCCGCCCCGGCGGCTTCGCGATCGAGAGCAACGTGGTGCGCCGCTTCCAGAGCGACCGCACCGGCACTTTCGAGATGGGCGCCCGCCACGGCCGCGCCGGGGCGACGCCCTTCGACCTCGCGCTGAGCCTGTCCTACACCCGCTGGCAGGATATCCAGGCCGACTTCATCGACGGTTCCGGCCTGCCCAGCACCGCCAATATCGGCGACGGCCGCGTCTGGTCGGCCAGCCTGTCCGGCGGCGTGCTGCTGGCGCCGGGCCTGCGCGTCGAACTCGGCGCGACCTGGAACCGGAGCAAGGTGGACGAACCCTCCGCCGCGCTGGTGCAATACGTGCTGGCGCCAGTCGGCCTTACGGCGGCGACGCTCTCGCGCGCGGAGGTGCTGAGCTATGTTGCCACGCGCGGCATGCAGGTGCCGAACATCGCCCGTTTCGCCGGGCACTCGGCGCTGGCCTGGACCCATGAAGTCAGTGCGGACTGGGCGCTGAATGCCAATGCCTGGGCCAACTACATCGGCCGCTCGCGGCTTGGCATCGGGCCGGAACTGGGGGCGCCGCAGGGCAACTATTTCGACAGCGGTTTCGACATGCGCCTCGGCACCGCCGGCTACGGCATCACCCTCAGCGTGACCAACCTTGCCGACGTGCAGGGCAACCGCTTTTCGCTCGGCACCCCGTTCAGCACCGGGCGCGAGCAGGTCACTCCGCTGCGCCCGCGCACTGTTCGCGTGGGATTGGACGCGCGGTTCTGAGGGGACGATGGCCGCTCCTCACCCAAGTAGTACCCACCAGCTTGCAAAAATTTAATCCCCGACCCACGAGGATTAGCCGTTCTCGCCCGAGTAACCCCGCGAATAACACTTAATAACCAAGGCATTCCGGCGTATTTTAGGCCACCTTTTCTGCCGGTGGCTCGACGGGCGTCGCACCGCGCAAGGACAGACGCGGCGCCCGCGGCCCCGGTTCAGGGGTACGATACGAGGGAGGGCACCCGGAATGTCACACGGTCTTACGCGGCGATTGACGTCGCGGCTGTCTGCGGCTGCGCTGACAGCGGCACTGGTTTCGACATCGATGCTTGGCGGATGTTCGTCGCCCACCGCATCGATGCCCACGCTCGCATCCGCTCCGGCAGGCAACTACCGGGTGGGTGCGGGCGACAAGCTCCACATCGTGGTGCAGGATCTGCAAAGCGCCAACGGCGACTATATCGTCGAGGACAGCGGGGCGATTTCGCTGCCCTATATCAAGCAGGTCGACGTCGCCGGGATGACCTATCGCGAGATAGAGCAGGGCATCGCCGCCTCGCTCCTGCGGCAGGGGATCATGACCGGCGATCCGGTGGTCAACGTCGGCCCGGTGGAGCTGCGGCCCTTCTACGTCGTCGGCGAAGTCAACAAGCCCGGCCAGTTCGAATATCGCCAGGGCATGACGGTGCTGGCGGCGATCTCGGCAGCGGGCGGCTATACCTACCGCGCCCAGACCGGCAAGGTCGCCGTAACCCGCGTGGTGAACGGCAAGGACGTGACCGCCAAGGCCGACGAGTTCGCCACGGTCCTGCCGGGCGACCGGATCCGCGTCTACGAGCGGTGGTTCTGAGGCCATGCGGGGTGCCATCGCACTGGCCGTGCCAGTTCCGTTCCTGCTCGCGGTCCCGCAGCAGGCCCTGGCGCAAGCGCGCGACATCGGATCGACCGCCTCGGCGGTCTATCCCAACGATCCGGAGTACAAGGACCTGCCGATGCATCTCGGCTCGCTGAATGTGAGTCTGGGGGGCGAGGCGCGGGTGGAATACGACACCAACGTCTATGCCACGCCAAGCAAGGCGCGGGACGACGTGCACCTTGAACTGACGCCGGAAGTGCAGATCGCCACGGCGCCCGGCCCGCTGAGCGCCACGGCGCACGGTTCGGCGACGATCCGGCGCTTCGCCGACCTCAAGACCGAGAATACCGAGGCCTGGGTGCTGGACGGCTCGCTGCGCTGGGCCCCGCAAACGACGACTTCGGTGACCGGCCGTGCCTTCTACCAGCGCGCGGTCGAGGAACGCGGCAGCCCGGAATCGCGGCAGGACCCGAACGCCGGCCCGCGCGAGATCGACAGCCTGGGCGTGGACTTGCGGTTCCGCCACATGACCCGGCGCCTGCTGTTCGACCTCCAGGGCAATGCCACCAAGTACAATGCCCTTTCGGCCGCCGACGCCAACCGCGACTTTACCGGCCTGAACGGCGTGGCCACGGTCGGCTGGCGCGTCACCGGGATCACGTTCGTGACCGCCAGCGCCTTCGTGGCCAAGCGCGACTTCCGTCTCGAACGCACACCGGGCGGCAGCAAGCGCAACACCACGACCTGGGGCGGGCGCATCGGCGTGGAGTTCGAACCGGGCGGCGTGCTGGAAGGCAATCTTTCCGCCGGTATGTTCCGCTTCGTGCCGGAGGACAGCCTCGCGAAAAGTCGCACCGGCCTGTCGGTCTCGGGCAGCGTGACCTATCGCCCGCGCCAGCGCACGGCCTTCATGCTGGACGCTTTCAACGGCGATGTCGCGACCTTCCGCAGCGGCGCCCAGTCGCGTACCGACACCACCGTCAAGCTCTCGGTCCAGCAGGAGATCCGCCACAATCTCTACGCCACCGTAGGCGGCGGCTATCGCCGCAGCCGCTACAACGGCTCCGGCGTCAAGGAACAGACGCCGACAGTCTCGGGCGAGATCGAATATATCTTCTCGCGCAGAATGTCGGTCGCCGCTTATGCCAACTATGGCAAGCGCACCAGCGACGATCCGACGCTCGAGTTCGATCGGGCCAAAGTCGGTGCCTCGTTCCGCATGCGCTTCTGACCGCGGTTTACAGTCCCCTGTGAAAAGCCCTCACGCCACACGCGGGAGGGCTTTTTCCTATGCCAGGACGGGCTACTTCCCTGCCAGCTCCTCGTAGACGGCAGTGACCTGGCGGATGTGGTTCTCGCGCGAGAAGCGGCGACGGGCCTCGCTACGCGCGCGGGTGCGGATGGCGTCGAGCCGTTCGGGATCGGCAAGCAGGTCGGCGGCGGCACGGGCCATGGCGGTGGGATCGTCCAGCGGGCAGAGGACGCCGCAGCCGCCCTCCAGCGCTTCGGGATTGCCGCCGGAATCGGTCGCGACAACCGGGGTGCCGACCAGCATCGCCTCCACCAGCGTCCGCCCCAGCGGCTCGCGCGCGGCGGGGACGAGCAGCAGGTCGCAGCCCGCGAGCCATTCGTGCCCCGGCGCACGGTAGCCCATCATGACGACACGCGCGTTGCCCGAGACCCGTGCAATCCGCTCCGGCAGGGCGCCGCCCACTTCGGTATTGCGCGGATCGCCAAACATCAGGCCGACCACCGGTCTGTCCAGCAAGACGCCCAGCTGCTCGACCGCCTCGACGAATTCGAGCGGGCGCTTGCGCTGCACGAAGTTGCCGAACCAGCCGCAGATCACCGCATCGGGCGCGCAGCCGAGTTCTTCGATCAATGTGCGGCGCATCGTCGCCCAGTCGGCGGTGACACTGGTGTCGAAGGGGCTGTAGACCACTTGCGCCGCTTTCGCCGCACTGCTGCCGCCCTGGGGCAGGGAGAAGCGCGAGACGGTGAATATCCGGCTCGCCAGCAGCGGCGCCGCGTAACGCAGGCCCCGCGCATCGGGATCGCCGCGATGGTGCCAGACCAGTCTAGCCCCCGCCAGCCGCGCTGCCAGCGCCCAGCCCGCATGGCTGCGCCCGTCGTTGCTGTGCACCACGTCGATCGCATTCTCGCGCAGGAAGCGCACGCGGCGCGGCACGCCCGCCAGCGCGCGCAGGGCCTTGCCGAGGCCGAACCGCGCGCCCGGCACGAAGGACCGTGCGGGCGGTGCCGGGTCGGGCACTTGCGCGAATTCCGAGAAGAACCCGGCGATCGTGCCTTCCGGCACTTCGGGCACGACCAGCAACTGGTAACGCCCCGGATCGAGGCCTTCCATCAGCCCCCGCGCGGAAACGTGGCTGCCGCCCAGTTCGTCCCCCGCGAAAGGAAAGCAAATGCGCAAGGGGCGGCTTCGTGCGTCCACCCTTGCGGCCGGTGCCGTAACCTCCCGCTCAAGCGGGGCTGCAAGGCTGCTCAAAGGCCGAACCCTTTCTCGCGATAGCTGAGGAATTCCTCGAAGTTCTCGATGCCGTTGCCGTTGGCATCGCCCCAGGCATCGTTGCGGGTGGGGTCGAGACCGTTGGCGCGTTCCCAGGCATCGTCCATGCCGTCCTTGTCGTTATCGACGTAGGGCGTGCCGGAAGTCGGCGTCGGGATCACCGGGGCGGGCGAGCCGATGCGGCCGGTGCGGGCCTTGACGTCCGCCACTGCCGCCTTGTCGATGGCATCGCGCGGGAAGGCCCCGGCACGGGCGAGCACCGAAGTGTAGGCCGCCGAGGCGCTCATCGGCTGGACCGTCAGCGGGCACGGTGCCTGCTGGATCTGGGCAGGCACCACTTCGGGGCTGACATGCTTGAAATTGCCGTCGAAATCGTTGTCCCAGAGGTAGATCGAGGCGGTTCCCGTCGACCCTTGCGTTTCGCGCGCCACGCCCCGGCTCATTGCGGTCGTGTTGGTCCCGGCGATGAAGCTGTTGCCGACAATCGAGACCGGGCTGCCGCCATAGCTCTCCCAGACCTCGGCGAATTCCGAGGCGGCATTGTAGAGCACGTTGTTGATGACTTCCACGCAGGAACCCTTGGGGAAGTTGATGTCCGGGTTGCGATCGCCGTTATGAGCGCAGAGATTGCCGATGAAGCTCAGCTTCTGCTTGTCCACCGGATCGCTGGCCAGCAGCGCGCACTTGTCGTGCTTGGGAATGCCCCAGGCGAAGATCGAGTTGCTGATGGTGATCTCGTCGTTGTCGTCGTAGCCGTTGATCAGCTCGTCACGCGCCCAGGAGGCGCTCACGTGATCGATCACCACCCGGCTGCTCTTTTCGATGGTGATGCTGTCCTCCGCCTCGCGGTTGCCGCCGACGCGGTCGTTGCGCACGCGGATGCCGCGCACGACGACATCGTGGGTATCCTTGATGACCAGCGGGGTCAGGCCGTTCTTGCCGCCGCCATGGGCGAGCGTGATGCCGCTGCCCGGCGCGGTCTGCCCGGCGATCGTCAGGTAGGGTGACATGATCCACGGCGGGCGCTGGGTGAAGCGGATCACCCCGCTGACCCGGAACACGCAGACGCGCGGGCCGGTCGCGGTGACGCAGGCACGGTAGGAACCGGCGCCGGAGTCGGCCAGGGTGGTGACGTAGATGATCCGTCCACCACGCCCGCCCACGCTCGTCGCGCCGTAGCCGACGGCAGCGGGGAAGGACTTCTTGCCGCTCGGGACTTTCACCACCGGCGCCGCCGCCATGACTTCCTCGCTTGTCGTGCCCGCAATGCCGAGCGCAATGGCCGCGATGGCCACCCCCGCAGCCGCAAGGAACAGGATCGTGAGCAAAGGAGGCTTTTTCTTGAGTCTCACCGCCGTCATGCCGTTTCTCCTGCCCCTGGGGGACGAAACCGTCCGGCGCGGTTCTCGAAAACCCTGAAGACCGTGCGGAAACGACGATCTCGGGCCTGCCCCCGCGCAGAGCCATGCAAGGACGGCAGCGTGAGCCTCGGACCCGGCGCGCACAAGTTACCATTTGGACTTAACCCGGCAGGCCGCCTCCCTCTTTTGCGCTAACAACTATGCGCCCCCTTATTGTCCGGACTGGCCTTTGCCTTGGGGCAATTCACTGGCCCATGATCGCGGGCATGGCCGCTATCCTGACCCAGCTACCCGACGACGGGACGCAGCAGTCCGCATCCTGGCGGATTGTCCCCCCATTGGCTCGCGAGTCGGCCTCGCCCTACGACCGCGCGATCGCCGTCCTGCTGCCCGCCGCGGCCTTCTTCCTCAGCTGGTGGCAGGTGGGGCGACTTCCCAATGCCAACCTGACGATGTCGGACATGATCCTGATCGTCTGCACCCTGCTCATGCTCGTCTCGCGCGGGCTGAATGCGCGGATGATGGGGCGGATGTCGGTGCTCTGGGTAGGCGGCATCGTCATGCTGCTGGGCGGCATGCTGGTCGGCTCCACGATGCATGGCGATTTCACCCGCTGGCCGGTGGTCGCAGGGCAATATGCCTTCGCGCTGCTGCTGATCCCGATGGTCCTCGCCAACTGCTCGCTACCAGCGCTGCGCAAAGCCGCGCTCGCCTATGTCTGGGGCGTCGCGGTGTCGCAGGCAGTGGGCATCGCGCTGGTCAACCTGTTCAGCCGCGACATGATCAACCAGTACGTCAACAAGTACGTGGTCACCGGAAATGGCCGCCTCGGCGCCTTTACCGGAGAGCCCAATTCGAACGGCGCGGTCTGCGTCTTCGCGCTGATCTTCCTGCTCCACGCCGTGATCGAGAAGCGTCTGCGTCCGGTGATCGCCGTACCGCTGGCGCTGGTGATCGTCGCCGGACTAGTCTATTCCGCCAGTTTCACCGCCTTTGCTACCACGATCCTGTCGATCGGCTTCGTCCTCGCGCTCTCGCGCATCCGCACGGTGATCACCATCGCCCTGCCGGTGCTGCTGGTGGTCGGCGCCTATGTCGGCCTTGGCGGCCCGGTCCCGGCGGTGTTCGAGCAGCGAGTGGGCGACGCCGTGGTCTCCGGCGATCCGACCAAGGCCGGCACATTCGTCGGCCGCTCGGTGCTGATCGAGGAGGCCTGGCAGATGTCGGGCGACAACCTGCTGATCGGCCTCGGCAGCGACGGCTACCGCAAGGCCAGCGCCTACGGCATGCCGGTCCACCAGCTCTACCTGCTGGTGCTCAACGAAGGCGGCGTGGTCTCCTTCCTCGGGCTGTGCCTGATGTTCGCGGCGATGTTCGTGCACGGCACCTCCATCGCCGGGCGAAGTCGCACCGATGGGGTCTGCGCACTGGCGCTGCTGGGCGTGTTCTTCCTTTACGCGATGTCGCTCCCGCACATGTTCGCGCGGATGTGGAACGGCCCGGCGATGCTGATGTTCGCGCTGGCGAGCGCCGGGGCGGGAGCCGCCACCCTTTCCATGACGCGGCGCCCGGCCTGGCGCAGCCATGCCGAACCCTCGGAACCAGAACGGACCTCGGAAGCAGGATGACCCCTATCGAAAGCGCAAGCGAGGTCGCCGTGCACCGCGAGGCTTCATTCCTGTCCCGGCAGTTCGCCCGCTGGCGCGGCAGCGAGATGCTGCGGCCGCATCTCGTCAGTATCGGCCACCTGCTTTCGGGCAATTTCGGCGGCGTGATGATCATGATGGCGAGCCTCGCCATCGCCACCCGCGCGCTCGGACAGGAGCAGTTCGGCATCCTTGCCGTGGTCCTTGCGATCGGGCGCGTCTGCGAGCGCTTGATCCGCTTCGAATCGTGGCAACCGCTGGTCCGCTTCGTGGCCGTGGAGGAAGAGAACGGCGACGTCGGCCGGATGTCCTCGCTCTATGCCTATGGGCTGTTGCTCGACGTGGCCAGCGCTCTCGTCGCCGCGGTGATGAGCGTGATAGTGGCCTGGCTGGCGGGAGACCTGATCGGCATTGGCCGGGACAATGTCCACCTCGTCGCCATCTACGCCTGCGCGATCGCCTGCAACCCGCGCGGCATGGCGAGCGCGGCGCTGCGCCTCGCGGGCAAGTTCCGCATTCTCGCCTATGTCCAGCTCGCCTCGTTCGTCGCCCGCTTCGCGCTTTCGGCGTTGCTCTATGCGCTGGGCGGCGGGCTGATCTGGTTCGTGCTGGTCTGGACCGTCAGCCAGATCTTCGATTCCGCCCTGTTCAACCTGCTGGGCTTCCGCGCCCTTGCCGAAAACGGCATTCCCAGCCCGCTCAAGGCCGACTGGCGCGATCTGCCGGGCCGGTTTCCGGGCTTCATGCGCTTCGCGATCTCGACCAACCTCTCCTCCACCCTGCGCACGATGACGCACGAGATGGACACCCTGCTGGTCAGTACGTTCGCAGGCGCGACCGCGGCGGGTCTCTACTACCTCTCCCGTCGCATCGCCAAAGTGGCGCAGACTGCCGGGGACATGATCCAGACGGTAATCTATCCCGACCTCGCCCGCCTCTGGAGCAAGGTCGGACCTGGTGCGATGGGCCAGCTGGTCTCGATCCTGCAACTCTCGCTCGCCGGTATCGCGCTCGCGGCGGTGGGTGCCTGCTGGCTGATCGGCAGGCCGGCGATCGAACTGGTGTTCGGCCCCGGCTTCGCGGACAGCTACCAGCTCCTGCTCGTCCAGCTATTCGCAGTGCTGCTGACGCTCCACGCAACCCCGGCGCGCGCCGCGCTTCTGGCGATGAACCGGCCGACTTACGTTCTGGCCGCCAGCTTCACCGCGACCGCCGCCTTCTTCACGGCGGCCTTCCTGCTGATCCCGCGTTACGGCGCGCTCGGGGCCAACTATGCCCATATCGCTTTCGGGGTGGCAACGGTGATCCTGCTCGACCTGGCGTTCTGGCGCAACTTGCGCCGCGCCGGGCACGAACCGGCTCCCGCCAACGGCGCATACGCCATGGAGACCGAGTCATGACGGTCCACGCCCCGATCGGCGCCTTTCCCCGCGATGCCGAGTCGCCCCAATCCCAACTCCAGTCGCTCAAGGTCAGTTCGATCATCACCAGCCTGACTTCCGGCGGCGCGGAAGTCCTCGTCACCAACCTCAACACTGCCTTTGCCGCCAAGGGTGCGCGCGGAACCATCCTCGCTCTCTGCGATGCGCCGACGCTGGGCAATTCGCCGGAGATGGAAGCCGAGCTGATCGACCAGATCGCCCAGAGCGGCTGCCGTTTCGAATCGATGCGCCTCGGGCGCCGCCGCCGTCTGGTGCCGGGCGTGCTGGCCCTGCGCCGCCATCTGGCCGAGGCCCGGCCCGACGTCGTCCATGCCCATACCGTGCGCGCGGTGACCATGCTGGCCTTCAGCGGCTTTTCCGGGCCGATCGTCTTCACCTATCACAACAGCCGCCTGAGCTTCCCCCCGGCGCTGTTTTCCGCGCTGGACCGCGTGGTCCACCACTATGTCGCGATCAGCAACGACACCGCCGGGATCTACCGGCACTGGTCGAGGCGGCCCTTCACGCTGATCCAGAATGCACCCTCCTCGCGCTACAAGGCCTCGTCCCCGCGCGTCGCGGCGCGGCGGCCCTGCAACGTGCTGACGGTCGGCGCCGTTTCCGACCAGAAGAACTACCCGCTGCTGATCGAGACCGCCCGCATCCTGAAAGACCGCGCGAGCGAAGCCACGCCGCCGCCCGTCCTGCGCGTGGCAGGCGGCGGTGACGGGCTTGAGGGCTTGCGCGCCCGCGTCCGCGAACTGGACCTGGGCGAGGTGGTCGAATTCCTCGGCGAACGGCGCGATGTGCCCGACCTGCTGAAACACAGCGACCTCTACCTCAACACCTCGCATTACGAGGGCTTTTCGGTAGCGATCCTCGAAGCCATGGCCATGGGTCTGCCGGTCGTCGCCACCGACGTTTCCGGCAACCGGGGCCTCGTGCGGCAGGGCCAGAACGGGCTGCTCTGCCCGCTCGACAAGCCCCAGGCGCTGGCCGCGGCCATCTTGCGGCTGACACAGGACAATTCGCTCTACCGGCAGTTTTCGGCCGGTGCGCTGGCGACCAGCCGCGAGTACACGATCGAAAACGCCGCCGCGCGCCACCTCGAACTCTACTCCGCCCTGCTGCGCCGCCGCGTCCCCCAAAAGGACTAGTCTCTATTGGGACCCGCGAGGCCCCTATGCCCTTTTTGCACGGCCCGCCTTTGACCGCATAGTTCACGATGAAGACCGTCCCGCGTGGACGACTCCGTACCGGAACCGTCCCGAGGGGGGGCGGCAAGGATCACGAAAAGCCGACCGCAAGGCGGCCAACATCACCTCGCTGGAGGGGCACACATGTCGACTGCAATCGCGCCCAGCCCGATCGGCGGCGCGCCGACGCATTACCGCGGACCGGCGCCCTCGCGGGATATCTCATCGTCCGATCAGCAAGTCGGTCCGCGAGACCTGCTTCGCGTGTTCTACCGACATCGCACGATGATGGCGCTGGTGGTCGGCACGATCACCCTGGCCGTGCTGGTGCAGCAATGGCTCTCGCCTACCCTCTACCGTGCCTCCTCCACCGTGCAGGTCGAACTGATCGACGAAGTCGGCACCAACCAGGCCGACGTCAACTCTCGCAATGCCGAACGTGTCGCCAATGCCGTGCGCCTGCACCGCTCGCGTTCCGCCGCCGAGCAGGTCGTCGCCGATCTCCACCTGACCAAGGACAACGACTTCCTCAAGGAACTCGGCAAGATCCCCGAGGACAAGCGGGTGCTGCAACAGGCAGCGACCAGCAAGGTGCTGTCGATGGTCGCGATCAACTCCGAAGCCGGTTCCGACCTCGTCGAGATTTCGGTGACGGCCGGCTCGCCGGTGCTGGCTGCCTCGATCGCCAACCAGATCCCGGTCTCGGTCCGCTCGCTGCGCACGATGAAGACCAACGAGCGCCGCGCCGAACTGCTCGCCTCGCTGGAACAGGAACAGCAGGCCCGCGCCACCGAGGCCGAGGAGACCGCCCAGCGCGTCGCCGACTTCCGCGCCCAGCATCAGATGCTGACCGGCGCCGGCGGGGCGGAAGACCTTGCCCAGCTCAACCGCATCGCCGTGCAGAGCGCCTCGGCCATCGCCGCGCGCGATGCCGCCATGGCCCGCAGCGCCGGGATCGCCCGCGCCAGCCGCATGCAAAGCACTGCACTCGCCAGTTCCGGCGTACTCGACCAGCTCGAACGCACGCGCGGCGAACTTGTGGCGGAAACCTCCAAGCTCTCCACCAGCCTCGGCCCGAACCATCCTGACGTGAAGCGCCTGAACTCCCAGCTCGCGACGGTCAACGAGGGCATCGTCAAGGAACAGGCCCGCGTCCAGGCCGCCGCCCAGGCCGATGTATCGGCCAAGGCCGCGCAGATGACCGAACTCGCCCGCAGCCAGGCCGCCGGTGACAGCGCCCAGGCGAGCCGTCTCGAAGGCATCGTCGCCGGGCTCAGCTCGACCGCCTATCGCAACACCGCCAATTCCGTGCAGCTCGACAAGCTGGTGCGCGAATCGACCCTGGCGGACGATGCCTACAAGGCGATCGCCGGCCGCGTCGAACAGGTCCGCGCGCAGATGCAGATGGAAGGCGTGTCCTCCTCGGTCGTCTCCCCGGCGGTGCCGGACTTCGACCCCGTCGCCCCCGCGCCGATCAAGATGGCGATCACCGCCCTGCTCGGCTCCAGCGTGCTGGCCTTCCTGATCGCCTTCGCCCGCGACTTCCTCGACGACCGCCTGCGCACCACCGCGCAGATCCGCCGCCTCTTCGGTCTGCCGACCCTGGGAATGCTGCCGCTGCTCAACAGCAACCTCTCGGAGGACCCGAACGACAGCCCGGTCATCAAGGAGCCGCAGTCGCTCTTCGCCGAAGTCGCCCGCTCGACATATACCGAAGTGCGGGCGCTCGACCGGAAAGGCACCAACTCGCAGGTCGTGCTGGTCACTTCGCCGCTGCCGGGCGACGGCAAGTCCACGGTTTCGCTGACGCTCGCCGCCGCCGGGATCGCGATGGGCGACCGCACGGTGATCCTCGACCTCGACTTGCGCAAGCGCGGCGCGCTCCAGCGGCTCCAGAACGAGATGCAGGTGCCGGACCTCGTGGACATCGTCTGCGGCCGTGCCGACCTCGACAGCCTAGTCGGCCCGCGCTCGACCCATCCCTACGACGGCAAGCTTATCGCTTCCGCCGACGGCACCCAGATCATCGAACCGGAAGGCGCCAACCAGATCGTCCTGCTCAGCGCCCGCGAACCGGTGGCCGAACCCGCGCTGCTGCTCTCCTCCAACCGGCTGAAGACCCTGCTCGACCAGCTCAAGGAGCGCTTCGAACTGGTCATCATCAATGCCCCCGCCGCCCTTGCGGTGCGCGATGCCCGCGCCATGTGCCACTTCGCCGACCAGACCGTGCTGGTCGCCCGCTGGGGCCACACGACCGGCGACCAGATGCGCGCCGCGCTGGAGATGCTGGACGACAGCGTCGGCGGGGTGATCTTCGACCAGGTCGACTACGCCGAACATGCCCGCCGCCGCTACGGAGATTCGGTGCAGTTCTACGCCGACTCGGCCAGCTACTACTCCTCGCTGGTTCCGGCCCGCGACGAGTGGGCGGCCAAAGTCCGCCGCTTCTTCCGGGGTCACTCCTGGCGCCCCGTGGAAGCGTGAGCAGGAGCGCGCGAGTGGCCTTCGCTTCCCTTCGATTGCTCGCCACGCTGCTCCTGCTCACCCTTCTGCCGCTGCTCCTGCTGCTGGGGCTCGGCACCCTGCTCTCGATGGGTCGCCCGGTGCTGTTCCGACAGCGCCGGGCGGGTCGCGAGGGGCAGGACTTCACCCTGCTCAAACTACGCTCGATGCGCGATGCCACCGGGGCGGACGGCAAGCCGCTGCCCGACGAGGCGCGCGTCACCGCCTTCGGCCGCTTCCTCCGCCGCAGCCGACTGGACGAACTGCCGGGCCTGTGGAACGTCGCCGCCGGGGACATGACCTTCGTCGGCCCGCGCCCGCTGCTGCCCGAAACGATCGCCACCCTCGGCGCGCGGGGCACGGCGCGGGGGCGGGTGCGTCCGGGGCTGACCGGCTGGTCGCAGGTCAACGGCAATACCCTGCTGACGCTCGACGAGAAGATCGCGCTCGATCTCTGGTACGTGGAGAATCGCTCGCCCTTGCTCGATTTCAGGATCGTCCTGTTGACGCTTTGGGTCATGGTCGGCGGCGAACGCCGCTCGCGCGAGGTGGCCTTGGCGGATTGAGGGGAGCGACTGCCGGATTCACCCAACCCGCCCCAGCCCTCACCCCGCTCATGCTGCGCTTGTCGAAGCATGGATCGGCGCGCCACGCCTCGGGGGCCTTCGACAGGCTCAGGCTGAGCGGGGTTGAGATCTGGCGATGAGGTGAGACAAGGTCCATTCTCCCGCCCCCTTTAGAACCCGCGTTTAGGAAGCGCTCATTCCAGAACCCGCTCAGCCTGAGCCTGTCGAAGGCCCCTCAGCCCAGCGCCAGCTCATCCAGCGACGCCACGACATGATGCGCCGCATGCTCGGGCGTCGGCGCCGTACAGGCATGGATGCGGCCCTCGCGCAGGATCTGCACGGTCGTCCAGCCGCGCGCACGGGGCGTGACGAAGTCCTTGGCGGCATTGTCGGCAATATAGACATGCGCCGCGCCCGGACGACCGGACCACTGCTCCACCATCTCGTAAGCCATGGCATGAGGCTTGCCGCAGCCCTCCGGCAGCAGGCCGGTGAGCACCACCTTGCCGATCCGCTCGTAAAGCCCGAGCGCCGAGACCTTGTTGCCCTGGGTCTGGGCCGGACCATCGGTGATGATCGCGCTCGGCTGCGCGCCGAGCCGGGCAAGCAGCCGCGCCGCGTCTTCGGCCAAGGCGATTTCCGGCACATGGCCGCGATAGATCGCCACCAGCGGCCCCACCTCGATCGCGGCAAGTCCGAGCGCGGCCAGTGCCGCATCGAACACCGTGCCGCGATGCCCTTCGTCAAGCAGACGCGCGCATTCGGCCGCATAGCCGGTGACGCTGTGGCTCTGCTCCAGATGCCGTCCCACCGCCGCGAAACCGCTCCGTGCGAAATCCCGTTCGAGGTAGAGCGTATCGTCGAGATCGAGAACGACGACCTTGTCCGCGATATCAACCACGGAACACGGCGCTGTCGTAGCGTACCATGGTCACGCCTTCGCGCCAGAGGTCGCTCGCGCATTCGGCGCGGCCGACGACGCGGGCCAGCAGGCTTTCGGCGAAGCGCCCCCCGGCATGGTCGGCCAGCGGATAGCCGCCGCCGAAGCGGGCATTGATCTCGAAGACGCGCGGGCCGCGATCGGGGTCGTCGATGAGCTGGAAGCAGAGCACCCCCTCGGCGCCTCTGAGGGCCGCGGCGATGTCGGCGGCGATCGCGATCATGCGCGGGTCGCGCACCGTCCGGCCCTTCTCCACTTCCCCCGCACGAGTCGAGATGCGCAGATGCGGGATCGCCGAAAGCATCCGCCCGCGTGCGTCGAGGTACATGTTGATGGTATATTCCGGCCCGCGCAGCAGTTCCTGCACCAGCATAGGCTCGGGATAGTCATCGCGGATATCCGCCGCCGACTGCAGCACGCCGATGCCCCGGCTGGCGCTGCCGCCCACCGGCTTGACGAAGAGCGGGAAAGTCCAGCCCGAGGGATCGGCGCGCAAATCCTCGATCCGTGCGGTACGCGGCACCGGCACGCCCGCCTCGGCCAGAACCGAGACGGTGCGCTCCTTGTCGCGCACCACGTCGATCACCGGCGCCGCGCTGACGTGGACCAGCGTTCCCGCCTGTTCGAACTGCTCCCGCGCCCGCGAGAGCACGTCGAGTTCGGTGTCGATCGTCGGCACCAGCAGGTCGATCTTCTCGCGCCGGCAATGGTCCAACAGGCGCGCGACATAGTCCGGCGCGGTGCAACGCGGCACCGCGAAGGCCACTTCGGCCTCCAGGCAAGCGGCGCTGAGTTCGGGTTCGAGATCGCAGGCGTGGATTTCGGCACGCAGCCCCAGCTTCTCGGCCGCGCGGCGGAAGCAGCGCGTCAGTTCGACCCGGCGCCCGGCCGACGTGAAAAGTATCCGTACCACCCTGTTCCCCCCGGTCATCGCTTCAGCCCCACACCGCTATCACTTTTCCGACCTCCTCGCCCCTGGTTCCAATCCCCCTCTTCGTCATTGCGAGCGTAGCGAAGCAATCCGGAGCGTCTCTGGACTGCCACGTCGGCTACGCCTCCTCGCAATGACGAAACGGAAGAGAGGAGCGGGGGGCGGAACGGCGCGACAGGACTTGCGACAGCACCTGATCCCACTGCTGGAGTATTCGCCCCGGCTGGAAACGGGTCATCCCTTCCTCCGCCGCCGCACCGATGCGGACGCGGGCGCTGGCATCGCCGATCAGCCCGGCCATCGCCTCGCCCAGCGCCAGGGCATTCTCGCTTTCCACGAGCAGCCCGCTGCGGCCGTGCTCCACCATGTCGGCGGGGCCGAAGTCGCAGTCGGTGGCGATCACCGGCAGGCCCGCCGCCATCGCCTCGCCCAGCACGTTCGGAAATCCCTCGTAGCGCGAGGATAGGACGAAGATTCCCGCCTCCGCCACCCAGGCGCGCGGCCGGGGACTGATCCCGCGCAGCACCACACGCTCCTCCAGCGCGAGATCGCGGACCTGCCCCTCCAGCGCGGCGCGCTCCGGCCCCTCGCCCCAGATGTCGAGTCGCCAGTCGGGCCAGCGCGGCGCCACTTTGGCGAAAGCGGCGACAAGCAGATCGAAACCCTTCTGATGGGCCAGCCGTCCCACCGCGCAGAGACGCTTCACCTCGGCCGCCGGGCGTACCACGTCGGGCAGCGGAACGGGGTTGGGAATCGTCACCAGCTTGTCCTGCACGGCAGCGGGAAAACAGCGTCGCACCGCCGCCGTCTGGCAGACGATGGCGTCGGCGCGGCGATAGAGCAGGCGCAGCAGCAGGTTCCACAAGGGATGGGTATCCTGCCGCTCGGGATTGTTGCGTTCGGCACAGACGAGGCGGGTCTGCGTACCCACCGTGGCGAGCGCGGCGATCAGGTTGTTCTTGGTCAGGAACGAGACGATCACGTGCGGCCGCTGCCGTTGCAGGACCCGGCGCAAGGCAAGTACCCGGCCCGCCATGCCGACGAAGCCGCTGTGTCCGCCCAGCCGGTGCAGCGCAGCTTCTTCCGGCAGACGATGGAACACCGGGTCTTCCGGTCGGTCGAAGACGATCACGTCCACGCCCTGACCGGCTCCGCACCAGTGGCGCGCAAGCTGGGCGATCACCAGTTCCGCCCCGCCGGCACCAAGGCCGGAGGCGAGAATCGCGATGCGCATCGTGCCGGGTGTAAGTGCCAAGGCTACCCCTCGTTCGCCTGGAAAAAAGTCCGCTTGGGTGAAAACCTGTTCCTTCGATTGCCCCGAACCTAATCGATGCCGAAGCGTCGGACAGGCGTTCATGCGGTCTAACCCTTTATTGGAGAGTTCGATTCGGAGGCAGGTCCGGGCCATCGTCATCCGGAGTGGGTACGCCCTAATCGCGCTCACGGTCCGCCCCGCCATCCGCCACACTTCCGCGCCAGGGGTGTGCAACAGGGGAGTCCGATGATGAAACGCGACATGTCGCAGGGCGCCGGGCCAAACCTGGCGCAGGAGCCGGACTTTTCCGCGCCGCCGACCATTCCGGACGGCGGCACCGGGACCGAATCCGCAGGAATGGCAGTCTCGATGTCCACGGGCCTGAGCGACGGACCGGGCGGCCTGTCCCGGCGCGCGACCCCGAACCTGGCGACGCTCGCCGCCTCGGGCCTGCTCGCGGTGCTCTATCTAGGCCTGGTCGGACGATTGCTGGCCTATCCGATCGGGCGAGACGAGAACCTCTTCATCGCCGTTTCGCGTCTCTGGGGCAGTGGCGATATCTATCGCGACTTCGGCTACAACCACCTGCCCTACCTGCCCTACATTCTCGGCGGGCTGTACTGGCTGACCGGCACGGGGCACCTGCTCCTTCTGGGGCGGCTGCTGGTTGCGGCTTCCTGGGCCATTGCGATCGCGGCGCTCTGGCTGATCGCACAGCGCCAGCGCGCCGGTTTTCCGGCCTTCTTCACAGGCGCCATGCTGCTGATGGGCAATGTGCTGCTGATCGGCGCGCCGGGCCTGATGGTGAGCAACAACTTCCTGCCGCTGCCTTTCGCGCTGATGGCGATCCACTTCCTGCTCTGCGGGCTGGACCGCGAGCGGCCTTCATGGATGTGCTGCTTCGTGGCGGGCGTGCTGATCTCGGTGGCGATCGGACTGAAGGCGAACTACATCTTCCTCGCGCCGTTCCTGGCCCTGACCACGGTGCTGGCACCGCTGGCCCATCCGCTACGCCAGCGACTCGTCTGCGGCACGGTGCCGCTGGCGCTGGGCGGCCTGACCGGCGGGGTTCCGGCGCTGATCGCCATCGCGTCCGACCCGGATGCCTTCTTCGCCCATACGATCCGCTACTTCACCCAGCTGCAACCGGCCTACTGGTCCCATTCCACCGATCCCAAGATCATGACGGCGGCGCAGAAGATCCTGCTGGCCGAGGAAATCTGGACCTCGAACGCGACCCTGCTGGCACTTGTCGGCGCGGTCGCGCTCGTCGCCTTGCCGCTATGGCGACGCGGCTGGAGGGACGGCGTGCTGGCGGTCTGGTCCTGGCCGGTGATCCTGGCCGCCGCGCTGGCGGTGATGGGCGTGATCATCTCCTTCGTACCGACCCCCTCGTTCCCGCAATACTTCGTGCCGCCGATCCCCTTCCTCGTGCTGCTGGTGGTGCTGCTGCGCGCCCGCACGCTGAGCGAGAATCGGACGGCGGCCGATGCGGTGCTGCTCTCGCTGGCTTTCGTGGCGCTGCTCTGCGCGGGGTCGCGGCTGGCACCGGGGCTGATCTCGCTATCGCGCCCCGCCACCTGGGAAGGCGTGAAGATCCACCGCGAGATGCGCACCCTTGCCCGCAACGCCGGGGCTTCCTCGGGCGATAGCGTGGCGACGCTCTCACCGGTGCTGGCGCTCGAAGGCGGCTTTGCGGTGCCGGGCGAATTCGCCGCCGGGCAGTTCGTCTACCGCGTGGCGGACTACCTGCCGCCGCAGGACCGGACTTACTGGACGACGACTTCGCCCACCCACCTTACGTCCTGGCTGGACGCCAACCGGCCCTCGGCGATCCTGGTGAGCGGCGAGGAGCCGCTGGAGCAGGCCTTCGCCGACTATGCCCGCAGCCACGGCTACACCGCGTTTACCGGAAAGCGCGGCGACGCCGGACCGGTACTCTACCGCCGCCCATCGGAGCCTGCGGAACTGCAGTGATGTCCCGCCATAACGGCCCACCATGACCGCCGCCCCGCCCCTGCCGCGCAAGCGAAGAGGCCGGGGCGGCGAAAGCGCATAGGGGGCCTTCCCCAAATGGCCTCCCCGCGCATTTGCAGGTGAACGCTTAGCCCTTTGGCACCCCGGCTGGCTAAAGCTGCCTAACCCCGATGAACACTTCTCCACCGGCCCGAACTGCCCTTAACCTTGGCTTATCGACGGGAGCAATTCTCCAGAAAATTCCGACACCGGAGGTGCGGTCATGAAAGTCGTCCTGCTCGCCGGGGGCCTCGGCTCCCGCCTTGCCGAAGAAACGGTCCGGGTTCCCAAGCCCATGGTCGAAGTGGCCGGCCGTCCGATCATGCTCCATGTCATGGATATCTACGACCGCTGGGGACACAACGATTTCATCGTCGCCTGCGGTTACAAGGCCATGGCTATCAAGAGCTTTTTCCAGGACCTCCACCTCATGTCGAACGACTTCACGGTCGGCATCGGCAATGGCGAGATGGCCCTGCGTCCCACCTCCAAGATCGACTGGCGCGTCTCGGTGGTCGATACCGGCCTGGCGACGATGACCGGCGGGCGCCTGAAGCGCCTGCGCTCTTGGCTCGACGACGAGACCTTCATGGTCACCTATTCGGACGGCGTCGGCAATGTCGATCTCGACGCGCTGCTGGCGTTCCACCGTTCGCACGGCAAGCTTGCCACTGTCACCGCGGTCCAGCCTCCGGCGCGCTTCGGCAACCTGGAACTGGGCGCCTGCGACGGCACCGGCGGCCAGGTTGTCGAATTCACCGAAAAGGTCATCAAGTACGAGACCTGGATCAACGGTGGCTTCTTCGTCTTCGAGCCGGGCGTGCTCGATTATCTCTCCGGAGACGAGGAGCCGCTGGAGCAGGCGCCGCTGACGCGCCTTGCCCACGACGGCCAGCTCATGGCCTACAAGCACAAGGGCTTCTGGCACCCGATGGACACCGTGCGCGACCGCGACACGCTGGACAAGCTGGGCACCCAGGCCCTGCCGCCCTGGATGGATTTCGAGAACGGACAGCCGGTGCTCAGCACCGACGTCCCGACGAAGCTGCAACATGCCTGAAAAAGGCACACTGGATCAGGCGCTTGTTTCGGCATTTCGGGGCAAGCGGATTCTGGTGACCGGCCATACCGGCTTCAAGGGTGGCTGGTTATGCCTCTGGCTCAGGCAACTGGGCGCAGAGGTCATCGGGATCGCCTTGCACCGCCCCCCGCAAGGCCCTGATATGTTTCACACGGTCGACCTCGGGGGGCTGGTCGACCACCGCATCGCCGATATCCGCGATGCCCGCGCCTATGAAGAAGCCTGCCGGGGCGTGGAACCGGACCTCGTGTTCCACCTCGCCGCGCAGGCGCTGGTGCGCCCGTCCTACGACGATCCGGTGGAGACTTTCGCCACCAACGTCACCGGCAGCGCCGTCGTGCTCGACGCGGTGCGGCGCATGCCCTCGGTGCGCGGCGTGGTCGTCGTCACCAGCGACAAGTGCTACGAGAACCGCGAGTGGGAATGGCCTTACCGCGAGAGCGACGCGCTCGGCGGAGCCGATCCCTACAGCGCCTCGAAAGGCTGCACCGAACTGGTCGCCGCCGCATTCCGGCGCTCCTATTTCTCCGATCCCGCTGGCTGCCAGATCGCCACCGTACGCGCGGGCAACGTGATCGGCGGGGGCGACAATTCGCTCGACCGGCTGCTGCCCGATGTGGTGCGCGCCACTCTTGCGGGTACTGCGGTGACGATCCGCAATCCCGCCAGCGTGCGCCCCTGGCAGCATGTGCTCGAGCCACTGGCAGGCTACCTGATGCTGGGTGCGCGGTTGCTTGGGGAGCAGGCACCGCGCTTTGCCGAAGCTTGGAACTTCGGCCCCAGCGCCGATGGCTTCATCGACGTCGAGGACATCGCGCGCCACTTCCAGCGGGCCTGGGGGCCGGGCGTGGCGCAGATCGTCTTCGGGCGGCGCCCCGACGATCCGCACGAGGCCGGGATGCTGACGCTCGACAGTAGCAAGGCCCAGGCCCGGCTCGGCTGGCGCCCGCGCCTCTCGACCGAGCAGGCGGTGACGATGAGCGCCGAATGGTACCGCGCCTTCGCGGCCGGAGACGAAGACATGCGCGCCTTCAGCGAGGCGCAGATCGCCCGCTATTCCGGCGATTTTACCGAAACACTCGAGGGGGAAGCAGCACTATGCGCGTGAACTATGGCCAGACCGTCCACGGCGAAGAGGAAATCGCCGCCGTCCTGGAGGTCCTGCGGACGTCCACCCAGATGGGGCCGAAAGTGCGCGCCATGCAGGAACAGGTCTCGGCGCTGTTCGCCAAGGACCACGGGATCATGGTCAATTCCGGCTCCTCGGCGAACTACCTCGCGATCGAGCTGCTGAACCTGCCCGAAGGCAGCGAGGTCATCACCCCGGCGCTGACGTTCGCCACCACCGTCGCCCCGATCGTCCGCTCGCGGCTGGTGCCCGCTTTCGTGGACTCGGCGGTCGGCACCTACAATATCGACGTCGAGAAGATCGAGGCGATGATCGGCCCGAACACCAAGGCGATGATGATCCCCTCGCTGATCGGCAACCTGCCAGACTGGGACCGTATCCGCGAAATCGCCGACAGGCACGGCCTGATGGTCGTGGAAGACAGTGCCGACACGCTGGGCGCCACGCTGCGCGGCACCAGCACCGGCACCCGCTCGCATATCTCCACCACCAGCTTCTACGGCTCGCACGTCATCAACGCGGCCGGTAACGGCGGCATGCTCTGCGTCTCGGACGAGGACCTCGCCCGCCGCGCGCTGCTGCTGCGTTCGTGGGGACGGACCAGCTCGCTCTACGTCGATTCCGAAAGCATCGAGAAGCGCTTCAACGTCGCGCTCGACGGCATCGACTACGACGCCAAGTTCCTGTTCGACGAGCTGGGCTTCAATGTCGAACCTTCGGAAATGGGCGCCGCCTTCGGCCTCGTCCAGCTGAAGAAGCTGGACCACAACATCGCCGCGCGCGAGCACAACTTCGCCCGGCAATACGCCTTCTTCAAGCAATACGAGGACTGGTTCGTCCTGCCCGAACAGCTTCCCGAATCGCGCACCGGTTGGCTGGCCTTCCCGCTCACCATCCGCGAGGATGCGCCCTTCACCCGCACCCAGATGCAGATCTGGCTGGAAGAGCGCGACGTCCAGACCCGCCCGGTCTTCACCGGCAACATCCTGCGCCAGCCGGCCATGCAGGGCGTGCCGCTCAAGGCCGCGCCGGAAGGCTATCCGGTCGCCGACGCGGTGATGAAGGGCGGCATCCTGCTCGCCTGCCACCACGGCCTGACCGAGGCCCATCTCGATTTCATGCACGAGACGTTCGAAGGCTTCGTCCGCTCGCTTTCCACCACACCTTCGCGGGAGACGGCCAATGCTTGAGATGCCGATCCCCGAACAGCAAGCCACCGACATCCTGTCCGAGTGCCGCGCCTGCAAGGCTCCAGCGCCCTACCTGTTCCTGCCGCTGGGCGACCATGCCCCTGGCCAGATGCTGATCCGCCCGGACGATCTGGAGAGCGAACAGCCCGCCTTCCCGCTCAATACCCAGGTCTGCCTGGAATGCGGGCTGGTGGAGATCGCCGATCAGATCCCGGCCGACTTCTTCCGCCACTACCTCTACGTGCCCTCGGGCGCGGCGCGGATGCACAGCCACTTCGCGGATTTCGCAAGCGTGCTGGCCGAACGCGCCGGGGACGGGCTGATCGTCGACATCGGCAGCAACGACGGACTGCTGCTGGCCGCCTGCAATGCGCTGGGCTGCACGACGCTGGGCTTCGATCCGGCCGAGAACATCGCCGCGATGGCCGCCGAGCGGGGCGTGGAAACCCATATCGACTATTTCACGCCGACCTCCGCCGAACTGGTCCGTTCGCAGCGCGGCCGGGCCAGGGTGATCGTCACCACCAACACCTTCAACCACATCGGCGACCTCCATACTTTCATGGAGGCGATCTCGATCCTGCTGGCTGATGACGGAACTTTCGTGATCGAAGTGCCCCGCGCCAAGGAGTACATCGACCACACCGAATTCGATAACATCTACCATGAACACGTCTCCGAGTTCAGCCTGCTCTCGATCGTAAAGCTCGCCGCCTTCTTCGACATCGAAGTGACCGACGCGCTCTCGCTGCCCGACATCCACGGCGGCTCGATGCGCGTATTCCTGAACCGCAAGGCCGCCGGGATCGGTCCCTCGCAGTCGGTCGCCGACATGCTGCGCGACGAACTGGCGGGCGGCATGCTCGTGCCGGAGACTTACGACATGCTGGCGCGCGAGGTCGACGACATCGGCCGCGACGTGCGCGCCATGCTCGACGAGATGAAGGCCCACGGGTTGAAGATCGCAGGCTACGGCGCTTCGGCGCGGGGCAACACGCTCATCACCCATTACGACATCGACACCAAGTATCTCGATTTCCTCGTGGACCGGAACCCGCTGAAACACGGGCTCTATTCGCCGAACACACGCATTCCGATCCGCCCGGTCGAGGCCATCGAGGAAGAGAAGCCCGACGTGCTCTTCGTGCTCGCCTGGAACTTCTTCGACGAGATCTTCGAGCAACAGGCGGCGTTCCGCGCCCGTGGAGGCAAGTTCCTGGTGCCGCTGCCGGTGCCCAGGATCGTGTGCTGAACTGAACCGTCCGGAGCCGGAACCAATCCGGCCCGGACCTTTTCGGAAGGGTTGCCCAGTGGCCGAAGGCGTAACGCTATTGACGGGTGCCGGCGGCTTCATCGGCGCACATCTCGTCCACCGCCTTCTGGAGGAAGCTGGGGAAGTCCACGCGATCGTGCGCCCTTCCACCGAACTGGGCCGCCTTTCGCCTTTCGCCGAGCGCCTGACGATCCACCGCATCGACCTCTCCGACCAGCTGGCGATCCGCGCCTGCATCAGCGCCATGGCCCCTCGCCGCGTGTTCCATCTCGCCGCCGAGACCCGCCTTCCTCCCCAGCCCGACTTCATCGCCGCCCGCGCCGCCACCGCGATCTACCTTCAGCCCGCGCTCAACCTGCTGCAACCGCTGGCCGAACTGCCCCGTCCGCCCGAAGTCGTGGTGCGCGCTGGGACAATCGCCGAATATGGCCGAGCTGCCCTCCCTTACCGCGAGAACGCACGCGCAATTCCCGTGACGCCCTATGGCGCGGGCATGCTGGCCACAACCGACGCCATCGCCATGCTGGCGCCGCGCCTGCCCTTTCCGGTCGTCACCGCCCGCCTCGCGCTCTGCTACGGCCCGGGACAGGCGCCGAGTTTCCTCGTGCCCGCCATGATCGACGCCTGCCTTTCGCGCCGCCCGATAACGATCCGCCGCCCCCACGACCGGCGCGACCTGCTCCAGGTCGACGACGCCGTGGACGCCCTGCTGCACATCGCCCGCCGCGCGCCGGATAGCGCAGACCTCGACTGCGTGAACATCTGCACCGGCGAGGCCCCGACGATGGATGAGGTCGCCCGCCGGATCGAGGCCATGACCGGCTGCGGCGAAGGCTTCCTCCCCCGGTCGGCCATCGCGGACGAGCCCGTGGAACTGCGCTCCAGCCCAGACTTCGCTGCCACGCGCCTCGGCTGGCGCCCCCGCATCGCCCTCGACGAAGGCCTCTCCCGCACCATCGCGGACGAAAACGCCCTCTGCACGAAAGCAGGATAGATCCGTGAACGCCGAGCCGAAGACCCTGGTTTCCATCCTGGTTCCCGCCTTCAACGAGGAACTCAACGTCGTGCGCTGCTACGAGGCGATCGTCCGCGTCTTCGAAAAGCTGCCCGAATACAGCTACGAGATCATCGTCACCGACAACCATTCGACCGACCGCACCTTCGAACTGCTGGAAGACCTCGCCCGCAAGGACCCGGCGCTGAAAGTCATCCGCTTCTCGCGCAACTACGGCTACCAGCGCTCGCTGCTCTGCGCCTACAAGGCGGCGACCGGGGCCTGCTCGATCCAGCTCGACTGCGACCTCCAGGACCCGCCCGAACTGATCCCCGAGATGCTGGGGCTCTGGCGGGTCGGCCACCAGGTGGTCTACGGCATCCGCCGCTCGCTGAAGGACGGCTTCTTCATCGCCACCCTGCGCCGCGCGTTCTACCGCTTCATCACCTGGATCAGCGACGACGACCTGCCGGTCAATGCCGGGGAGTTCCGTCTCGTCGACCGCCGCATCCTTGTCGAACTGCACAAGGTGGAGGATGCCTCGCCCTATCTTCGCGGATTGATCAGCGCGATGGGCTTCTCGCAGATCGGCCTCGAATACGACCGGGGAGACCGCATCGCCGGGGAGAGCAAGTTCCCGCTCAAGTCGATGATCTCGCTGGCGGTGGACGGGGTGCTCAACCACTCGCTGATGCCGCTGCGGATCGCCTCGATCGCGGGCATCGTCATCGGCGTGCTGAGCATGGTGCTGACCTTCATCTATCTGGTCGGCCGGGTCCTGCTGGGTCAGGCCTGGCCGGCCGGTTTCGCGACGACGACGATCCTGCTGCTCATGTCGATCTCGATCAACGCGGTGTTCATGGGCATTCTCGGCGAATATGTCGGGCGGCTGTTCCTTCAGGCCAAGCCCGGCACCAAGCCGATCGTCGAGGAGAAGCTCAACTTTCCCGAAGTGATCTCGCTGGTTGCGCGCGAAAGACAGTGATGCGGGTGAGCACGAAGAGCACGACTGCATAGGTGCAGATCGCCAGCCCCTGCACCAGGGCGCTGCGCTCGAACCCTGCGCCCCGCCCCAGCGCCACCACGGCAAGGTTGGCGCCATAGGCGATCAGGAACGCCGTGCCGTAGCGCAGCGCCTCGCTCAGGGTAGCCCGGTGGCGGGCGCGGAAAGTCAGATGACGATGGAGCCCATAGGATATCGGCAGCCCCATCGCGAATCCCGCGAGATTGGCCGCATAGTCCCCGAGGCCCAGCCGCAGCCAGCCAAGGATCAGGCCATAGCCGATCGCGGTATTGGCCAGCCCCACCAGCACGAAGCGCGCCAGCGTCGCCGCCTCGCGCCCCAGCAGCGCCGCCCTGTCCACGGGGCCGCTCATCCGGCCTCCTGCGGCTTGGGTTGTGCCCATTTCGCACCGCGCAGGTCGCCTACGACAAGGATGGGGCCGGTGGCGACGACGGTATCGGTGCGGTTCACAAGCGGCTTCCTGTTGCGACGGGTTCCGCCGCCAGGGTGCACCGCGCCCGGCACTTCCGGCAATCCCCCGGAAGCATAGCACCTCCGGTCATTCGCGCCGCCGTTCGACCCAAGGGATTAGATACGCGGAGCCGCATCGGGCACCCTAATACCGCCCATCGAAACGAGTGCCTTTCCGAAATGATAAGACAAGAAAAACACGACGATCTTTATTTGTTACGAGTTGATGAAATTTACATCCAAATCGGATGCAAATCTCATGAAATTAAAATTCATACACCGCCACGAACAGCCCTGTTGGCAATCCATTTCATAAAAGGCATGAGTAATCGGAATCCGCGGGGCTGGAAAATCTCTGGATTCGATCATTGATTCAGGGAGGCAATATGAGCGAGCCGTTCGTCGGACAGATAATGCAGGTGGGATTCAATTTTGCCCCGACCGGATGGGCGACCTGCAATGGACAAATACTCAGCATCTCCCAGAACAACGTGCTGTTCTCGTTACTCGGCACGACATTCGGCGGAAACGGCACGACCACGTTCGCCTTGCCGAACGCCGCCGGTCGCTCGTTCCTCGGGCTGGGACAGAGCACCGCGAGCGGGCAGAACTACAACTGGGGCCAGATCGCGGGGACCGAAACGGAAACGCTGACGATCGCCAACATGCCTGCCCATAATCATGCGGCGACCTTCACGGGTACGGCAGGCACCACGTCGGCGAGCGGCTCGATCCAGGCGGTCACCGGCACCACGAACCAGACGAATATCCCTGCGGAGGGTTCGCTGCTGACCAATGCCGCGAATGCCGGTCCGAACCAGGTGAAGATCTATGCACCCAGCGGGACCACCGGCCCCGTCGTCAATCTGGGCGGGGTCGCCGTCACCGGCGGCAGCTTCACACCGCAGGGTTCGGTCACGGTGGGCATCGCCGGCGGCAACGCGCCGTTTTCCCTTATGAATCCCTATCTCGCGGTACAGACCAACATATCGCTCTACGGCATCTATCCATCCCGTTCCTGATCGATCGCCACGAAAAAAGATGCGGCGCCTGTCCTTCCGGACAGGCGCCGCATCGCGTTATATCGTCAGGCGAAAACCGCCTCGTAGATCCGGCGGTCGGGCTGGGGCTGCAACTGCGTGACACAGATGGCGTGCGGGCCGCCCTTCCCGCAGTCGAACTCGTAAGTTCCATCGATCAGATAAGTATCCAGCGCGGATTCGAAGTAGAGCGAAAAGGGCACGCGCACATCGAAGCCTGCAATGACATTGCGGCGATGGATGCGTCCCAAAGTGATTTCGACCGACTCCGGCACCGTTCCGACGCGGACCTTGCGGCCGACCCAGGGTTCAAAATCTTCCGGTGTAAGCAGTGACATGGCTTGCCGTTTCCCCCACGGACGAGCGAATCTTCGTCCTCGTTCCGGAACCTGCCACTATAACCGTCGGTCGTGAAGCCGGGTCGCAATGACGCAGGCCGGTATGTCGACCCGATCGGGAGATGCGTAAGCCGATGGATTCCTGCGCGTTGAAACCGTTCCCCACCGCTCGCCCGATGCCGGCCCTGACCGAAGAACTTCGGAGATCGGCCATCGAACTACAGCCCGCATCTGCTGCGGATGTTCCATTCTTTCGTGCACTATACAGAGCCTCGCGGCTTGCCGAACTGCTGATGGCGCCTTGGTCTGCCGAACAGAAACGAACTTTTCTCGACGATCAGTTCGCCCTCCAGCACAGACATTTCCTGAAAGTCCACCGCAGGGGCGACTATCGGGTAATCGTCCAGGCTGGACGCTCCGTCGGGCGGATCTACTGCGATCGTGGCGGTCGCGACTGGACGCTGATCGACATCCTGCTTTCGCAAGAGACCCAGGGGAAAGGGATCGGCAGCGCCCTTATCCGCTGGATGCAGCACTCGGCCCTTGTCGCGGGCGCGGCGCAATTGCGGCTGAGCGTCGCGCATGACAATCCGCGCGCGCGCAAACTCTACGTCCAACTCGGTTTTTTCGAAACCGAAGTCGGTGCAACCCATATCACCATGGTCTGGACCGGAAACGGCCCCGCTCCATCGGGATCGAACTGCGGCCGCGAATTGTAAGGCGCGAAGCGGCGCCTGGGGCAAGGGACACGCCCCAGGCGCCGCTTCGCGTTCCCCCGCAGGGCCATCGGGAAACGATGGCTCCGCGGGGGAGTCACGGGGTTGTTAGAAGTCCACCTTGGCACCGATACGCAGGTAACGGCCCATGAACAGGCGATCCTGCCAGGCGGGGTTGAACTGGTACAGGCCGTAACCCGCGTTCGGATCGTACTTGGGCTTGCCGTCGAGGACGTTCAGCACGTCGAAGTAGAGCTTGAACTGGTCCGCCACCTTGACTTCGCCGTGGGCATCGAGGTCGAAAGTGCTCGGGCCGTGGCACTGCACGGCATCGCCATTGTCATAGCTGACCAACTGGCCTGCTGCCGCGCTGGCGGCGCAATCCTTGTAAGTGCCCCCGGCATCTGCCGAAGTGCTGGAGTAGCCGCTGGTATAGTTCGCGGTCAGCGTCAGGCTGGCGCGATCGTTGAACTCCAGCGTGTTCTGCCAGGTCAGGCGGAAGCGCGGGGCGCCCGAGCACGAGGTCAGGCTGCAACCGCCCAGCGAACCATCGTAGCGCCACACCTCGCCGTTGTCGTTCTCCTGCTCCAGACGGATCAGGTACGAGGCATTGGCCTTGGTCTGCCACGAAATGGTGTTGGTCAGATTGAAACGGGCATCGGCCGAGAAGTCGATACCCTTGCCGAGCATCGCGTTCTGGTTGTTGAACGTGCCGACAATCTGGCCCAGCAGCGGCAGGGCGCTCGGGTTCTGCGGATCGGGCTGGCCCGGCACCACGGTGATGCCCGGAACATTCACTACACCGTTATTGCCGTAGTACTGCTCGTAGACATTATCGTCGATCATCGGCGACGTGATCAGGTTGGTGATCTTCGTGCGCCAGTAGTCGAGCGTGAAGGTGACGTTGCGGACCGGCTGGACGACCATGCCGAAGGTGTAGGAGGTCGAACGCTCCGCCTTCAGATCGGGGTTGCCGCCAGAGGTCACGCCCGGCGAGTACGTACCGGCGTAATAGGCCGGGTTGCTGCCGTGGGCCGCGCAGAAGGCCTGGTAGATGGCCTGGGTGCAGTTGATCTGCGCGCTGTTGTAGCCGGTCGAGGGCGCCTGGAACGATTCGTTCAGGTTCGGCGCGCGGAAACCGCGCGAGAAGGTTCCGCGCAGCTTGACCTGTTCGATGGGACGGAATTCGGCTTCGAACTTGGGCGAGAACGCCTTCTGGCCGGTCGAGTAGTGGTCGTAGGAACCATCCGCCTTGACGCGCAGCGAGTCGATGATCGGCACCGAGATTTCATACGAGGTCGACCAGACGTCGCGGTGGCCCACCACGCTCACGGCGTTGATGCCGTAGTAGCGCGCGTAGGGGTTCGCATCGTTGGGCGCGTTGGCGCTCGGGTTGTTGATCGATTCGTAGCGGTACTGACCGGCGACGGCCACGTTCACCATGCCGCCCGGCAGTTCGAACACGTCCTTGCTGAGCGTGCCGATAACCTGTGCGAGCTTCGAGGTGGCGCGGCGTTCCTGATCGCGGAACACCTGCTGGTTGGCTTCCGCCGAGTTCTGCGAAGGATCGACGAAGTTGTAGGTGCCCTGCGCGATGGCGTCGGCCAGACCCTGAAGGTAGATGTAGCCGGTGTTCTTGACGTCCAGCGTGACCTTCGAGGCGGTGGCGCCCACCGAGTAGTCCCAACCGTCGCCGAAGCTGCCGTGGATTCCGGCTGCAACGCGGTAGGTCTTGGCATCGGTGAAGGTGCGGCGCGGCTGGTTGGGCATGCCGCTCAGGCGCGCAAGCTGGCCCTGCGAGGCGAAGGGGTTGTTCGGGTTGAGCGTGCCGTTAGAGGCATTGCAGCCCGTCGCCAGCAGGTTGCCGTTGGCATCGACGCTGGAGGTGCCGTTAGCGCAGACATAGACCGGCAGGAACACGTTGGTGGCGGTGATCTGCTCGCCGCCCGCTGCCGTCTGTCCGGCCCACGAGGAGTTCACGGTCTCGTTCGCGGTCTTCACATTATAGTAGTTGAGCGCGAGGAACGCTTCGGCATTGTCGCCGACCTTCACCGTACCACGCAGCGCCGCGCCCTTGCGGGTCGTTTCCGCGGTGTACATGCGGTAGTCGTTGACCAAGTCCTGCTGGCAGACCACCGAGGGGGCGGTATTGACGTTGGTGCCGTTGGTGTACCGGGTCTGGCCGGTAGCCTGCTGTTCAGGCGACAGCGTCGCGGCATTCAGGCCGCCGCAGCCGGCAGCGGCATTGAGCAGTTGGTACGAACCCAGGAACAGAGGGGCCTGGCCCGGCGTGCTGCTGCCTGCGGCGGGAACGGTGCTGGCATAGACCGGCACATAGTTGCCGTTGGCGTCGATCGTCGTCGTGGTCGCCTGGCCGAAGTTGACGGTGGTCGACTGGAAACCGTTGTAGCTGCCGTCGGCCTGGATGCCGTTGCGGATGCCGTTGGTCAGGCAGCCCTGTTCGGCGGTGCCGCAGATCGAGCTCTGGTCGGCCGTGCTCCACGGGCCCTTGCGGTCGCGCAAGTAGAGCGAGTCGTTGTGCTGGTATTCGGCGCTGGCGTAGATGTTGAAGCCCTGGTCGTTCAGGTCGCCGTAGCCGTAGCTGGCATTCAGACGCTGCTCGCCGCCGTCACCGCGCTGCGAGATGCCCATCGAGCCGTCGAGGTGCAGGCCCTGGACTTCACGCTTGGTGATGACGTTGACCACACCGGCGATCGCGTCCGAACCATATGTGGCCGAAGCGCCGTCCAGCAGGGTGTCGATGCTCTGGACGGTCGAACTGGGGATGCTGTTGATATCGACGATGTTGCGCTGGGTATCGTCCGCCAGCGGGTAGTAGGCGGTGCGCATGCCGTCGAACAGCGTGAGCGTGTAGGCATTGTTGAAGCCGCGCAGAGAGGGAGCGGTGGCGCCGGTGGTGAAGCCCTGCGCCGACCAGCTCGCCGGGATGGTGCCGGCATTGTTGGCGGTCAGCGACTGGAGAGCGTCGGAAACGGTGGTGATACCGCGCTTTGTCAGATCGTCGGCGGTGATGGACACCACGGGCGACGCGGTGGCAGCGGCGGGATTGCGGGTGATCGAGCCGGTGACGACGATCGCGTTGTCGTCGGAAACGTCGGCGGTTTCAGACTGCGAAGCGGCATCCTGCGCTTGGGCGCTACCGCAAAGCAGGACAAATGCTGTGAGGCTCGTGGCGCTGCACAGCACGGCCTTCTGGAAGGGGGTCTTCAAATCTACGTTCCTTGTCCATTACTCGGGCGGGACATGCGACCAGACCCGCCAAAAGTGCGGCTGGCGCCGCCATTGGAGCGTTTCGATCACGCTCGACCGCAGCCCATCGCGCGCAGGACGTTAGGGTTCAAACGACTTTTGCGATGTTATTGCATAACATTGCCAATATGTAGCCATTGTGCAACAGGTAGCTAATTGGGGCGATTTTGGTTCTGTTAACAGTTGATGAATTTACCGCGCTCAAGCCCTCGGAATTGAAAATTCCGGACAGGCATCTTTTGCGTCTGGCCTTAAGCTCGCCGCCTGTTCTGCACGAAGATATGACCCTCCCGATAAGTTCGAAACTCTCATCCGATATTTATCGGCCGCGCTTCGATCGGAACCACCAGTTCGGCGGACACCCTCTCCGTCGAACTCAAACCGCCAATCCCCGCAAAACCAATCACTTCGCCCGACGGGTTTCGACGGGACCTCCGTCCGTCGAACTCAGCGCTCCACATCGGCGCTACAATCGCGTAAGCACAAGCTGTTCGAAAGCCACGGAAATCCAGGGCGGCAGGTGAAACGGGAAAATCCCACCCTCTCCGCCAAGAGCCTTGCAACCCTCTGAGGTGCAAGACTTTCCCTAAATTCTGCGGCTCCCGAGCGTCCAAACGCTACAACACGGTGCCTTCACGTTCTCTACGCCGGTGCCAGGCCCAACTCTTTCAGTTCGTTCAACCGCCGATATACGGTTGACCTCGAAAGACTTGCTTCTCGAACGATCTCGGCGACCCCGATACCCGCATCCGAAAAGCGGCGAACGAGTTCCAACTCCTTCTGGATTCGCGCATCACGGTTTCGCTGTTTCTCGGTCAACGCAGCAGACAAATGCGACGATGCTTCGAACCCCACCACGCTCGCGACTGAGTGGCTTTCGCCCCCAACATCATTGCTCGGGGTTTCGAAGCATCGCCTACCCTCAAGCGTCCCCAAGGGGTTCGTTTTGACCTCTAGCACCGCTCCAGGTGGATAGGGCTCGAAGGCCGCGTTATCCCGCCACATGCAGAACAGAACCGTCGCCAACTTCCGAGCAAGCGCAATTCGCCCTTTGTGTCGCCCGATTGAAGCAGACCGATCGAGCCCCCACGCCTTTAGCGCACTGTCAGACTTCGATGTATGAAGCATGGCATTCGCTGCTTGGACCAGATGGTACCTGGTAAGCGTATTCCCTGCCTTCGTGATTTTCCCCCGAAGTTCGGTCGCACCGCTGATATGGATTCGAGGCGTTAGGCCAAAGTACGCACCGACATCGGAAGAGCGCGAAAATCGAGTGGGGTCTTCGATCGCAGTGTAAAACGAGGCCGCAGTAATGGGACCTACGCCGGGGACACCCAGGAATAACCGGCAAACGGGTTCGTTCTCAATAAATTCGCGTATCTCACTTTCGAGCCGCGCTTCCTCTTCGCGTTGCCTTTCCGCCATTTCCAGTAAAGGCAAGATGTGTGGCGCGAGATCATCGCCAGTCTCGTTCCGCACCTCGTCAATTCGGGCCAAGACATGGTATCTCAGCCGATGAGACTTTTGCACCCTCACCCCAATGGTGGTTCCATAAAGATGCAAGTGCGACCTAATTAAATGCTCAGTCCCTTTTCGCTGCTGTATCACCCTATGCCGAGTCGAAATTTTGGCACGTATATTCACACAGCGCTGTGATTTTAAATAAACCTCTGAAATGACTTCTCTGCCGAGGCGAGCAACGTCGGCGATAGAGCGAGCATCGTTTGCATCAGTTTTCGAACGACGAATCGATGCAAAGCGCTTGATTTGACCACAGTCAAACAGCGCAACATCGTATCCCAATCGCCGCAATCCCCTAGCAACAGCAACGCTCGTCGAGCAGGCTTCAATGCCGATCGTAATTTCGCATTTCTTGAACCGGGCCTCAATGTCCGCGTGAATGTCGGCGGCAGAAGTTTTTGCGACAAAACGATCTAGAACTTGCCCGTTCTCGTTGATGCAGCAAATCGAACTCGTCCTAATCGCCGTATCAAGACCGATCCAGACGCGCTGACAAACGAATATTCCCGACAATGCTCGAACCTTCATTCAAAAAATCCAGAGTCAAGGCGCTCTACGGGTTTGATTGCGAAGTATTCGAACGGCTTTACAGCCTCCCACCTATCTGATTGAAATTTATTGCACGATTATGAAATCGACACCGGAAGCAGACAATTGCCAAGTAACCTTGCAAATTCGGAATTGCGCTCCGAATTTGCAAGGTTAGCCATGCCGGTTATGCCGAATTGCAGCTTCAAACAGCCTCCGCCGCCCCTACCACAGCTTGGTCACCACTGGTGCAGCCTATGCCCAGTCTGGGAATTCGATCAACTGCAGCACCCAAGATGTCGATCGGCCAATCACCGTACTCTTCACCAACGGAACGCGGCGCGTGGCCTTGCAGAACATCTCGGATTTCTGGTTCGATACCAGCCCGGCGCGCGAGCGTTTTGAATAGGTGACGCCAGCCGTGGTTGGGTTGCACATGAGGATCGTCCACCCCTAGGTCGCGGACCCATGCCCAACTTGAACAGTGGGTTTCGAAAATACATTTTTGTTCAATAACATGCGCGCGCAGGCGCAAGTGTTACCACTACATTTTTGGGGTCGGTTGAGTTTGCAGAGGCTCAGGTTTGCGGTGG
>PJTO01000093.1_pt1 | contig 123471 bp, 94 predicted proteins | sample 1512101 | NCBI WGS metagenome assembly PJTO01 (sample SAMN08177690, study PRJNA422409) | Soil metagenome, whole genome shotgun sequencing project. | reverse complement strand
TCGGCACGGGTACGACGTAGCGTCGTCTTCGGGCCTTTCAGGCATGCAGTTACAGGGTGCAATGGCGATATTCGCTGTGAATTTAAAGCGGATATTGAAGTTGGCAGACTAAGCAGTAGGAATCAAAAATGCGACACCTTCCCCAAAAACGGGGTCGGGTGTCGCATTTTTCATAATCGTTTTCTGATTTCGTTGAGAAAACGTTAGTTCTTCAGCGGCCTCGTCCCCCCTCGCGGGGGTTTTTTTGTGTTGGAGGCCCGGCAGCAGTCTCAAGCTACATTTGTTAATTCTAGAAAGGAACGAATCATGGAGGCGGCTGTGCTGAACAAATAAACCGAGTCCGCGGAAAAATTGATGGGGAGAAATTGGAGTCGGAGTTGCTGAACCTATCTATTTTCGCGCTTATGGCCATTATCCCAGTCGCTCAGGTAAGTGGCTTAGAGACGGTCGGCAATGGGAAGCTTCTCTATGTATCATGCACAGGCAACATTGGGGAGTGGAAGACAATTAACAGGCTTCTTGGAGTAATCTCTTGTACGTAATTTTGCGTTGATCGGAATGATCTTCACGACGAATTAAGTTGGGATAGGTGAGTGTGGAAGTTATGGCGCTATGCCACAGCAATACCTGAAAAGGATCGGTGTTTCGCCGTTGTTGGTTGTACCCGAAGCTGTACTGATCCAGATATGCTTGAAGATGCTTGGGGCCTATGCCGCAAAATTTCCAGTTGATCCAGTTGGACGCATCCAAGGCGATTTGAAGAAGCGGCCTGTACCTGTGACCGCTGAATTTTTGAATGACAGTAGTAACTTCCGCTTTCGCGGAATCGACATGTTTTTGGATGAAATCGTGACTTCCCAAAGAAGTAATCCGATCATTGATGAGATGGCGATCTGGAACTTGTTTGATTTTGAGGTGGACGACCCCAGCTTCGGCGGAAATCGTTCCTCCGAGAATTAGAGGCTGCTCCTGCGGATGCCGGAAAACCGTCGGATTGTGCGGGCGGCCGTATCCACCGCAATTGACTCGCACGATTCCGGAAAGCAGCTCTTGCGAATCAAAGCTCGTCATGGCGTGGCGTATTTTATGACAGATCAGCCATGCGGTCTTATAGGTAGTGCCGATAACGGAAGCTAGACGAGATGCGCTGACTCCCTGCGGGCGGGCATGAAGAAATAAAGCTTGGAACCACAGGGTCAGGGGCGTACGGCTGCCTTCCATGATCGTACCGACGATCAAAGAGGTTTGGCGGCGGCAAGAGCGGCATTCGTATAGAGGTAACCGGCGGGTGCGGATTTCGTAATGTTCGCGATGGTTGCAGCTTGGGCAAATGAATCCTTGGGGCCAGCGGGAATGAAATAAAGCCTTAACACACTGGATCTCCGTAGCGAATCGGGAACAGAATTGCTCAAACGTCATCTCGTTAGGGGTAGAAATGGAAGCCACCCGCTTTCTTTAACGAATAATTTGAGGCGAGAGAACGGACAGTTTTATCGATGGGAACCTATGTTCTTATTATAAATCATTTTTGAATTATTTACAAGATTTTCATGGCGGAATTGAGGGAGAAAAAGTAATAAATTCTGAATCTATAATGGTTTGTTTTTTGGCATTCTCGAGTGCTGGGCGGGGACAAGCGGGTTGGCTAATACGTATATTTTCTGAGGGAGAGGGATAATGGCCGTAAGGTAAAAAAAGGAAATGCAGTTCGAGCAAAAGGAGATGAACTGAGGTTATCTGAAGTGAATTGAGGTTATCTGAGGTGGTGAAGAGGGGGGAGTGTAGAGAAAATCTGAGACAAAGGGATAATGGCCATAAGCGGCGAAAACAACGAATACAGCAAGAAGTCGAAAAAACGCGAAAGATTGAGGGAGAGCGATTATACAAGACGATAGTTTGGAAAATCACTTCAATTTCAACGAAAACAGAATTATCTGAATATTTAATTTAATTAGGCGATAGACTATAATAAAGACAGAAGCAACCAAGAAACAAAGATTACAACAACAATGATTGTCCTGCTTCAGGTGAAGCTCAGGTGACCAAACGGCGTCTCACAGCAACAAATAAGACGGTCCGGCTCACCCCCAATAATTACTCGCCTGAACTGACAATATACACGACGGGAAGAAGGGAGAATCATCCGATGACGTAGCGAAAGGCGAAGCGTGCCAGCATACCTCCCGGCATGCGGGTATCCGAAAAAAATGAATTAACGAATTAAGCAACACATAAGTAAGAAGAACGTGAATGGTTACATGCCAAGCATGTTCAGGGAAGATTAATTTGAAGTGCATGCGACGCATGTATCGGAGGTTGGAACGAGTACAAATGAATAGCTTACCGCAACTCTAGCCTCGACCATGTAGGTTCATGGTCGGGGCTTTGGCGTTTTAAAGGGATTTAGCGATGAAGCGTAATGCGAAGAAGCTTGTCGTTGGCCGGAGTGCGAGTATAATCCTCAAGTGTGTAGCTGATGCGCGATGTGCCGGATTGGGCATTAAACGCTTTTTTAAGATCCGAAGCGACCGTGACTCCCTTAGTATAGCGAACGATAAGCTCGGATTCGCCGTTGTCGGCGGCTTCCCGGATTCGCTCTGTCAGTTCGGAGACGGTGGAAGCGGTGTAGGCGTCCCCGAGATAAGCATAACCCATCAGGTCGTGCAGCTGTCGGTAAAAAGCGGCCATACCCGTACCCTTAACGGCGAGCGCCGAAATCGCTTGGCCGTAATCGAACGAGGCGGCTGGATATCCAGAAGAGGCGGACCATTTGTGATCGACCCGGATTTGGGCATCGGTCAGATTATAATAGCCGTATTGAACCTTGCCGGGGGCGTCTGGAACAGGATCGTTCCAGGTCGTGTCGAGGTGGTACCATTTTCCTCCGATTTGCACGAGATTCCACGTATGGGCTCTCCCTCTAGAAGTGCCTTCCGCGATCTTCACGGGAATTCCCGCTTGCTTCATCATTTCATAGGTCAACAGAGCGTAGCCTTGACACACGGTCGATCCGTCTACCAACCCATCGTAGGCGGAATGGGACACAAGCCGAGTGTCGTAGGCCAAATTCGCAACGACCCAGTCGTGAACGGCTTTGACTTTCTGATGGTCGTTCATGCCGGGGATAATAATTCGTTTAACTATGGATGCAACCTGTCTGCGAACTTCCGCAGTTTGCGCTTGCGACTCCCAGTAAGTAAAGCTGAAGTCGATGATTGCGTAGTTTCCTTGTATCGATGCTTTATACTTGTAGGTCTTAACGGTATAGTGCAAGTAATCGTCGGTACGAATAGCGGCCTCTAAGATGTCCTTGATTTCCTGTTTGAGAGAGGAGTTCTTATTGCCGACGTATTTCAATTGAATGGAGCTTTGTCGTTGGCTGAGCGCGGTTAGAATATCTTGCTGCATTCGCGCTTGAGACGATGCGGCGTCAGCGGCGTAAATGATTTGGAGAGATTTGCACCCTGCCGTGATCAGCAGAATACCCAACAAGAGCGAGGAAGCGAGCAAAGCTTTCAGTTTGTCGTTCATAGTCGTCGTGTCCTCTCTCGTATCGTCGAGCGTCGAGGCTGCGTCCCGACGGCATCGATATTCAGCCGAACGGGTTATAATCGTAATATAGCATACCGCTCGTTCGGCCGTACATCTTTATTCGGCAGCAGACAGGTTTAGAATGGTCTTCCCATGGGAGGCGCTGGGTTTCTTACGGCCGATCTGCTATGATGGTCGCAGATCGAATCCTGCGCGAGAGAGGACAACAGGATGAAACTCGGGAAGCTCTACCGCAACTACATTCGCAACCATTTATTTGTCAAAGTAATTCTCGTATTCGCGGTCATCGTTAACGCGACGATTATTACTTTTTCCGTTTTGCTGTATCGGCTCATGTCCGCTTCGGTCGTCGAAGGCGAGCTTAACAATCAGAAGCAAGCGATGGATCGGGTCAACCGTTATATTGAGCAAAAATACGATTGGCTGCAGGGCGTGGTGTCGGAGCTTTACCGGAATGACGCGCTGGCGAGCAACGCTTCGTATTTTCTTAAGCATACCTACCCCGATTATGTTCAGCATATGTTGGAACAAAATTATGAGGGGGGAGGCTCGACGGACGTTTTGAACTATTTGTCCAGACGAAGGGAGACGGATCCCGACATTCAGAACGTCATTCTTTACAGCTCGCAAAAGCAGACGATGTACGTCTACGATGCCAACGGAATGGGGCGGTTGTATGACGTGAACGCCACCCGCTCCTACATCCCGGAGATTATGGCTGCTGAAGGTACGGCCGCGTTCGCGCCCAACGTCTGGATCCGCAAGACAATCGGACAATGGAATTCTCAGCTCTATGGAATTCGCGCCCGTCTTAACGATAAGAATTCCTTGGAAAACATCGGGGAGCTGCACGTCTATTTTGACGCCGGTATGGTTAACCGGGTGCTGGAACAGAACCGAATTCCTTTTAAAGGAACGATTCTTGTCCTTACGCCAGAGGGGCGAGTGATGATGGATACGTCCAATCGTTATTACGACGCCGACTTCCCCTATATGGAGCAGCTCCGGTCGCTGAATACGATCGAGACGCTGGACGAGCCTTCCTATATTTCCGCGTTATCGCAAAATAAAGCGGGCTACGTCGTCGTTGGCATCTCGCCAGTCCATGAAGTCGTCCAAGCTTATGCGGGCCTTAAGAGGACGATTATTCTCATCGCGATGATTTGCATCGCTGTAGCGATCGTTATTCCTTCTCTTGTGATCGCCAGCGTGGCCAGAAGAGCAAACCAGATCGTTCTCTTCATGAAGAAGGTCGAGGGAGGCAATCTGACCGCGCGTTTGCAGGATCCGCGAGAAGACGAGCTCGGGCAAATTTCACATAGCTTTAATGAGATGCTGGACGAGCTGAATCGCCGGATCGATCGGGAATACAAGGCGGAAATCAGGATGAAGCAAACCGAGCTGTCCGCGCTGCAGGCAAGGATCAAGCCACATTTTCTGTACAATACGCTTGAGGTCATCCGGATGCGGGCGACTTCTCGCGGGGCAGAGGACGTTGCGGAGATGATCTATAGCCTGGCGGCGCTGTTCCGCAACTCGGTCAGCGCAAGTCCGGACTGCGCGCTGCGCGAGGAATTGGAAATGTGCAGGCTTTATTTGGAGCTGTTTCGCATCCGATATAAAGATAAGTTTACCTATTCGATCGAATGCGAGCCGGAGCTGGCGGGAATCGTTATCTTTAAGCTGCTGCTGCAGCCGTTGGCGGAAAACTACGTCCTGCACGGGCTAGATCCGGAGCGAAAGGATAATGTACTGGAAATCCGGGTATTCGGAGCTGGCGGGCGGATTGTCGCGCAACTGCGCGATAACGGCAAAGGCATAGAGCCGAACAAGCTTAAGACGATCGCCGGCGGACTGGAGACACCGGAGGCCGCCGAAGGGGAATCGTTCGGCCTGCGCAGCGTGAACGAACGGTTGAAGCTGGCTTACGGACCATCCTACGGAGTCGATATAGAGAGCAAACCGGGAGTAGGAACGACGGTTACGGCGGTATGGCCGCTAGAGAAGAAAGGGGCGGAATCGGACGATGTATAACGTGCTGCTCGTCGACGACGAACCGTTTATAACCGAAGGGCTGAGCGACGCGCTCGACTGGTCGGACTTCGGACTGGAGGTCGTCGGCAGCGCGGAGAACGGAAAACAGGCGCTGGAGCTGCTGCGACAAGTGCCGACGGACATTCTGATTACCGACATCTCGATGCCGGTTATGGACGGCTTGACGCTGATTCGGGAAGCTCGCAAGCTGCTGTCCGGGCTTAAGGTCATTATTCTGAGCGGCTATAACGAATTCGATTATTTGAAGGAAGGCATGCGCCTCGGCATCGAAAATTATTTGCTCAAGCCCGTCCATTTCGAAGAGCTGCGAGCGACGCTCCGCGATACGGTCGACAAGCTGAACGCATCGCGGCCCGAGCGGGCTTTCGGCGAGGATGAGCTCGGAATTTTGCGGGACAACGTTATGAAGCGCTGGTTGACGGGAAAGATCGGGGCGGCGGAACTGGCGGAAAGACTGAAAATGCTGGACATTCGGCTGGAGAAGCCCTATTCGGCAGTGGCGATTGTCCGTTGCTCCGGGGGTGGGGACGAAGGCTGCGAGAAGGCGGAGAAGCTGCTCGCGGACGAGGAAGCCGTCGTCCTGTTCAAAGATGCGGAAGAAGACGATACGATCGCCATATTCGGTATGGACAGTCCGGACGAGGGCAGGAGGATGGCCGAGAAAAAGCTGCTTGAGCTCGCGGAGGCCGGTGAGGGGCGCTTGCGTATTTCGCTAGGCGGGGGAAAGCCGACCGAGGCAGCCGGAGAGAGCTACGAGCAGGCCAGACGCGCGCAGCAGATGTTTCTAATCGCGCCGGACCGCCGCTATATCGACTGCAACATGCTCCCTTCGGCTTCCGATATTGCCCTGTCCGAAGGCCTGATGGAATGGGAAGCCTATGCGAAGGAGTTCGTCTCCAAGGACAAGACCGAGCTGCTGCACCGGATTGCCGCCGATTTCGCTGCCATCCGAGCCGTCGGCGTCGAATTGATGCGCGCCAAAGGGGCTGCCGTCGAGCTGATCATCCGAATGAAGCTGGAGACCGACAAGCTGAATCGGCCCGATGCAGCCGAAGCGTACCGAAGCGCGCTGGATCGGGCCGTCGGCGCGGATACGATGGAGACGCTAGAGGAAGCGGTGACGGCAGCGGCGACATTTTCCGCCGATTCGTTTGCTGGTGAAGATATGAGCCCGGTAATAAAGCAGGTGCTGCGGCACATTGAGACGCATTACGCGGATTCCATGACGCTCAAATCGCTTGGACAGACGTACCATATTCATCCCAACTATCTTGGACAATTGTTCCACAAACAGACGGGCGAGACGTTCGCAGATTACGTCAATAAGTATCGCATCGGCAAAGCTAAGGCGATGCTGCTGGAAAGCCCGCTGAAGGTGAACGAGATCGCTCGGCAGGTGGGCTACTGGGAGATCGGATATTTTTACAAACAGTTCAAAAAGCACGTCGGGATTGTGCCCAGCGAGTATAAGGGGCTGCTGTAAGGCAGTCGCCGGTCGCATCGAATGGACGCTAAGCTTCAAGTCGACATCACGACTCGAAGTTTAGCGTCTTTTGTTGTTTGTTTAGTTTGTCCATGGAATCTTTGGTTTCTAATATTTTTGAAAATGTTTTCATCCTTTAATATTCAAAATGAAGATGCAACATACTAGTGCAGGCAGATAAGGGAGGCCATAACATGAGCAACACTCGCAAAAAACTTTCGATCGGGTTAACGTCGATTCTGGCCACGTCGCTCTTCCTGAGCGCTTGCGGAGACAATAAAGCAGCAAACAACTCCTCCGCATCCGGCGAAAACAAGGGCGAAGCGGTTGAACTGAGCTGGTACACGATCGGCACGCCGCAAAAAGACGTGGACAAGGTCATGGCGGAAGTCAGCAAGTACACGAAAGAGAAAATCGGCGTAACGGTCAAAATGACGATGATCGACTGGGGCGACTACAACCAGAAAATGCAGGTTTTGACCGCTTCCGGCTCGGATATGGACATCATGTTTACGGCATCGTGGGCGTTCGATTATGTGCAGAACGCGCGTAAAGGCGCATTCGCTCCGATCGACGAGCTGCTGGAGACCAACGGTCAAGGCATCAAGCAGGTGCTGGATCCGGCTTTCCTGGAAGGCTCCAAGGTCGACGGCAAAAACTACGGCGTTCCGGCGAATAAAGAGCTTCCGGCTCAAGAAGTATGGCGCTTCAATAAAAAGATTCTCGAAGAGAACAACCTGAGCCTGGACGGCGTACGATCGCTGGAAAGCCTGGAACCGCTGCTGAAAACGGTTAAGGCCAACAATCCGGACGTAATGCCGCTTCAAGTAGATAAAAACTACGGACCATACGTGCCGTACGACTACTTGATCGAGAAATTCCCGCTGGCCGTTAAGCTGGACGATACGAGCTACAAAGTTGTCAACATCTTCGAAACGCCGGAAATGAAGCAGGCGCTCGCAACGATGAACAAATACTACAAAGCCGGCTACGTTCCGACGGAAGCGGCGACGCTCGAGTCTTCGACGGATGTCATTGCAACGGGTCAATGGTTTGCCGACAAAGCTACGACGCAGCCGTTCGCGGACAACGTGTGGTCGATGAGCGCGGGCTACCCGATCGTCTCCACTCCGCAAAGCGATGCGCTGATCTACAACGTATCGGTTATGGGCTCCATGCAGGCGATTTCCGCCAACTCCAAGCATAAGGAGAAGGCAATGGACTTCCTGAACCTGCTTAATACCGATCCGGTGCTGCGCAACATGGTCGACTCCGGTATCGAGGGCGTTCACTACAAGAAGCTTGACGATAAGTATATGGAAAACCTGCCGGAATCGAAAAACTACGATATGCCAACCTTCTCCTTCGGAAACGTCATGCTGACGTACCTGGTCGAGGGCGATCCGGAAAATAAGTGGGAAGAGTTCAAGAAGTACAACGATTCGGGCAAACCTGCCATCCTACTGGGCTTTAACTTTGATCCTTCGAAGGTGTCGACAGAAATCGCAGCCGTTCAGAATGCGAAAGAAGCATTCTGGTCGCCGCTGATGACCGGTACGGTCGATCCTGAGAAATACGTGCCGCAAGCGATCGAGAAGATGAAAGCTGCCGGCCTGGATAAGATTATGGCCGAAGCGCAAAGCCAGATCGACGCCTGGAAAGCCGCAAACAACAAGTAAAACGTGAATATTGCGGGCGAATGATCGGCATTCGCCCGCTTTTCACGATCAGGTTCGCGTTTGTATTCTACAGCGCAAGGGGGATTGTTCATGAAAGCCTTAAGGCGCCATTTAAAAGACGTCAACCGCAACAGAGCGTTGCTGCTGATGGTCCTGCCCGCCACCGTTTGGTTTATCTGCTTTTCTTACTTACCGATGCTCGGAACAATCATTTCGTTTAAGGAATACCGTTTCAGCGGCAACTTCCTGTCCAGTATTATCAACAGCAAATGGGTCGGCTTCGACAATTTCAAGTTTCTGTTCCGCACCGACGACGCTTACATTATTACGCGCAACACGATTCTCTATAATGCGGTTTTCATCTTCATCGGCCTCGTCCTGGCCGTTGCGATGGCGATCGTTCTGTCCGAAATCGCAAACAAAAGACTGGCGAAATGGTACCAGACCGGCATGTTCCTTCCGTACTTCCTGTCCTGGGTTATCGTCGGTTATTTCGTATATAGCTTCCTCAGCTTCGATCGCGGTATGGTCAACCGGATTGCTATCGCCTTCGGGGCCGATCCGGTGCAGTGGTATTCCGAGCCGGCGTACTGGCCGCTAATTCTCGTGCTTGTCTTTACGTGGAAATCGCTCGGCTACAACAGCGTCATCTATCTCGCCGCGATTATGGGTATCGACAAGTCGCTGTACGAGGCGGCGATGATCGACGGAGCGAACAAGTGGCAGCAAATCCGCAACATCACGATTCCGATGCTGACGCCGCTGATGACGATTTTGACGCTGCTGGCGATCGGCCGCATTTTCTACGCGGATTTCGGTTTGTTCTATCAAGTGACGCGGGATTCCGGAACACTCTACTCCGTCACCAACGTTATCGACACTTACGTCTATCGCGGTCTGAAGACGACCGGGGAGATCGGCATGAGCACGGCGGCGGGACTGTATCAATCGCTGGTCGGCTTCGTGCTCGTCATCACCTCCAACTACATTGTCCGCAAGTTCAACAAGGACAACGCGCTCTTCTAATTTGCGCAGAAAGGAGCAACTCTTATGGCCTCTTTGGCGAAATCCCGCGATTTTCACCGGCTTAGCCCGGTCTTGAACATTACGTTTAATTTGATCGCCGGCTTGTTCTCGCTTGCCTGCGTGTTCCCGTTTCTGTTCATCGTGATTCTGTCGTTCACCGACGAGAAGACGCTGGCGCGGAACGGCTACTCCTTGTTTCCGGAAAAATGGAGCCTCGAAGCTTACAAATATATTTTCAAGGCGGGAGATCAACTGCTGCGTTCTTACGGGGTAACTGTTTTCGTTACCGTCGTAGGAACGGTGCTCAGCCTCATCTTTATCTCGCTGTTCGCTTATGCGATCTCGCGCAAGAGCTTTAAGTACAGAACGTTCTTCTCGTTTTTTGCGTTTTTTACGATGCTGTTCAACGGCGGTCTTGTGCCGACCTATATCGTGACGACCAAGCTGCTCGGCTTGCAAAACTCGATCTGGGCGCTGATTATGCCGCTGGCGGTCAACGCCTTCTACATCATGATCATGCGGACGTTTTTCTCCACGATGATTCCCGACGCGATTATCGAATCGGGGCGAATCGACGGCGCGGGGGAGTTCGGCATTTTCCTCAGGCTCGTCATTCCTCTGGCTTTGCCCGGTCTTGCGACGATCGCCCTTTTCAGCACGCTGGGCTACTGGAACGACTGGTTTAACGCTTTGCTCTACATTGAAGACCCGAGCATCGTTCCGTTGCAATCGATGCTGATGAGGATCGAGAACAGCATGCAGTTTATTTTGCAAAATACGAACAATCCGTCGATCGGGATGGGCGTACTGCAATCGATGCCTCAGGACACTTCGCGGATGGCGATGGTCGTACTGGCAACCGGCCCGATCGTTCTGGCTTATCCGTTCTTCCAACGTTATTTTATTCAAGGCTTGACTGTAGGCGCTGTGAAGGAATAACGCCTCTGTGTGAAGAAATGTTACTGCTATGGAGGGATTCATACACCTATGGAACAATTTCGACTGCCCAAAATCGCTATGCCCAAGCTGGAACTGCCGCTCGCGGTACAGGAGGTGCTCGCTGAAGCCGAGCAAAAATTGGCGCACCGTCCAAAACTGCTGAAGTTGTTCAAAAACTGTTTCCCGAATACGCTGGAGACGACGACCAAGCTGCAGGACGACGGCACGACGTTCGTCATCACCGGAGACATCCCGGCCATGTGGCTGCGCGACTCGGTTGAGCAGGTGATGCACTACGTACCGCTTGCCAAGGACGACGCCGACCTGCAGCGGATTATTTCCGGCCTGATCAAGCAGCATATGAAGCTTATTCAGATTGACCCTTATGCCAATGCGTTTAATGAAATGGATAACGATTGGCACTGGAACGCGGACGACGTTACGGACGCGTCGCCATGGGTATGGGAGCGCAAGTTCGAGCTCGACTCGATCTGCTTCTCGATGCGGCTGGCTTATGCTTATTGGAAGGAGACGGGACTGGCGGACATTTTCGATTCCGAGTTCAAGAAGGCGATGCGGACGGCCGTCGATCTGTGGAAAAGAGAGAAGCGTCATTTCGAGCAATCTCCTTACCGCTTCGAGCGCAATAACGGCATTCCGACCGATTCGCTGATGAACGACGGATTGGGCATGCCGATCAATTATACGGGCATGGTCTGGTCCGGCTTCCGTCCGAGCGACGACGCTTGCGATTTCCATTACAACATTCCGGACAACATGTTCCTCGTCGTTACGCTGCGTCAAATGAGGGAAATCGCCGAGTTCGTATTCCGCGACCTGTCGTTCGAGCAGGAGATGGCGAAGCTGGAGCGCGAAGTAAATCACGGCATTCAACTGTACGGCATTTACCGACATCCGCAGTTCGGTCCGATCTACGCTTATGAGACGGACGGCTTCGGCAACTACTGTCTGATGGACGACGCGGGCACGCCCGGACTTATCTCGATTTCTTATTTGGGCTATGTGTCGGAGGACGATCCGATCTATCAGAATACGCGGCGTTTTGCGCTGAGCAAAGAAAATCCGTTCTACTACGAAGGCAAAATCGCCAAAGGCATCGGTAGTCCGCATACGCCGCCGGATTATATCTGGCATATGGCGCTGTCCATGCAGGGGCTGACGGCTCAAACGGCGGAAGAAAAGCTGGAAATGATCGCTTTGCTGGAAGCTACGGACGCAGATACAGGTTATATGCACGAAGGCTTCCATGCCGACGATCCGAACCAATTTACGAGAAAATGGTTCGCGTGGTCGAACAGTCTGTTTTCTCAGCTTGTCTATAAGGCGATGAAGGCGGGATTGCTGGATGACTAATACGATAATTTTTTACGACCCTTCGTTCCCGGGCGCGGCCGCGCTCGGAAGCGAAGCTTTGGAGCGCTTGCGGGAGCTGGGCACGGTTGCGGACGCATCCGGCCTGCCGGAGCTGCTCGACAGCTCGGATGGAGGCAGCTTCGTTACGCTGCATGCTCCTTATTTTCCGGCCGACGCTTGGGAAGCCATCCTCGCCTACCTGAAACGGGGCGGCGGTCTGGTCAGCGCCGGCGGCGCGCCGTTCCGACGCCCGGTCCGCTTGGCGGACGGCGAATGGCGAGTCGGCGCCGAACAAACCGCATACCATCGGCAGCTCCGCATTCACGAGATGCTGCCGGTCCAATCAGCGCCTGTCGCGAAGCTGGAAGCGGCGGGCGATCTGCCGTTGTTCCGGGGTAACGAGGCGCTGCTGGACGTTGCGGATACGTGGAACCTCGTGCCGCACGTAACCAAATCGAGCGACCTGCCGCACCAGATGGGTTCGGCCGGTCCGATGGACGCCATGATTTACCCGCTGGTCAAGGGCATCTCGTCCGAAGAGCGGGAAGTGGCCGCCCCCGTCGTGCTGTGGGAGAACATGAGAGGCGAATTCGCCGGCGGACGCTGGCTGTTCGTCAACCAGCCGCTTGGGCATACCTTCGCCGAATCCGGCGGCTTTGCGGCATTGGCGCAATGGGCTTCGTTCTGCGCGGCGGGCGTTACCGAGCTGTGGGTGAAGCCGAACTACGCTTCCTACGAGCTGCACGAGCGGCCGATGCTGACGCTTCAGGCTCAGAAGCTTGGACGCGGCGGACAGGCTCGCGAGTGGACGTGTGCGCTGCGGGTCGTGCGAGAGTCGGACGGAAAGATCGTGCATGAAGAGCGATTGACGGCAACTGTTGGGGACGGGTTTCGCGCGCAGCGCATTCCGCTGCCGATCGATCTGGAGGGCGGCTTCTACGCCGTCGTGTGCGAGGCGGAAGCCTCCGACGGCGAGCGGCGCACGCTGCGCCAGGGCTTCTGGGGGGCGGATGCGGAACTGCTGCAGTCGGGCAGCCCGATTCGCGCCGGCAGGGACTATTTCGAGAAAGACGGGCAACCGATGCCGGTTGTCGGCATGACGTATATGACGTCCGACGTCGCTCGTAAATTTTTGTTTTTGCCGAATGCCGCGGTATGGGACAAGGATATGGCGCAAATGCGCAAAGCCGGCATCAACTGGATTCGCACCGGCATCTGGACCGCTTACCGCAATATTATGCAGGTGGACGGACACGCTTCGGAGGAAGTGCTGCGCGCCATCGATGCCTTCATTATGACGGCTAAGAAAAACGATTTGCAGCTGACGTTTACGTTTTTCTCCTTCACGCCGGAGATGTGGGAAGGGAAAAACCCGTTTCTCGATCCGCGCAGCGTGGAGGCGCAGAAGCGCTTTATCCGCGCGATTGTCAGCCGCCACAAAGAGACGGCGAACATCGATTGGGATTTGATCAACGAGCCTTCGATGTTCGATCCGGAGCGTATTTTTTCGAGCGGGCCTCGGTCCTGTCACGACGAATTCGAGAAGGCGGCATATGCAAAATGGTTGGCCAAGCGTCACGGCTCTATCGCAGAGCTGCGCGAGCACTGGGGCATGACGCCGGCCGAGCTGCCGAATTTCGCGGCTGCGACCCTCCCTGAGCCGGGAGAGATCAACTTCGACGTGCAGGATATGCATTCGGGCAAAAGAGGCACGCGCTGGCTGGACTATGTGCTGTTCTCGATGGACATGCACAATCGCTGGGCGAAGGAACTGTACGATGCAATCAAGGACGAATGTCCGAACCAGCTCGTTACGGTCGGCCAGGACGAGGCGCTTGGAGCGCAGCGGCCTTCGCCGTTCTTCTACCAGGAAGCTGCGGACTATACGACGGTGCATAGCTGGTGGCTGAACGACCATCTGCTGTGGGACGGCATTTTCGCCAAAACGGCCTATAAGCCGAATGTCGTTCAGGAAACGGGCATCATGTACGTGGAGACGCCGGAAGGTTTGGCCAAGCGCAGCGAGGAAGAATTGCGCGCCATGCTGGAGCGCAAGTACGCCTATGCATTCGCAACGGGCGGGGCCGGCGCCATCCACTGGATCTGGAATACGAATTTCTACATGGACAACGCCAATGAGTCGCATATCGGCGCGCTGCGTGCCGACGGAACGGAGAAGCCGGAAGCGGACGTCTCCTATCGCTTCGGCAGCTTTATGGCGGAAGCCGGTCGTTTGTTCCGGGATCGGGAGCTGGAGGACGTCGCTGTCGTATTCCCGTACTCCAACGATTTCTCGAACCGCAAGCTGGCCTTCGAAGCAACGACGCGTCTGACGCGGGTGCTTGGCTATGAATTGAATGTACCGTTCCGCGGCGTGTCGGAGTATCATCTGCACGAGCTGGAAGCGGCTCCGGCCAAGCTCGTCATCGTGCCTTCGGCGCATAACGTGGACGACAAGGCGTTCGCGGAGCTGCTCGACTACGTGGCTCGCACCGGAGCGACGCTGCTGTACACGGGACCGCTCGGCATCGACGCTTACTGGCGGCCAGCCGACCGGCTTGCGGATACGTTCGGTCAGCGGAAGCTGGGCAACGTCGTTCGCGAGGAGCGGCTGTTGATCGGAGACAAGCTGTATCCGGTATCCTACGGCAACCGCCGCATCGCCGAAGTGTGCAAAGAGAGCGCGGTCGGCGGAGACATCGTAGCGGCCGACGCGGTCGTGGCGGCGGCTTACGGCAAAGGACAGCTGATCTGGTGTCCGCTGCCGATAGAGCTTAACGAGCGTTCGGAGCCGATTGCGGCTTTGTATGCCTACGCGCTGAAAGCGTCCGGGTACGAAGCGGCCATGGAGTGGCTCGAAGGCGATCTGCCGGGCTTGTACGGGCGACGCTTGAAATTCGGGGACGGCTCTCTGTTCGTTTTTGTCTCGGAGTACGCTTACGATACGTCGGTTCAAGTTCGAGATACGCTTACGGGAGTTTCGTACGCCTTCAAAGCGGAACGGGAAAGAGCGGTGCTGTTCGCAACCGACGGAGAAGGACGGATCGTATCCGTCTATCGGCCGGAGGAAGTGCGCGTAACCGCAAATGTCTAAACGGTAAGGAGCTTGCGGCATGACAAACAACACGAACAGAAGAACGGCGCATATTATCTCGCATACCCATTGGGACCGCGAATGGTATTTGCCTTATGAGAAGCATCACGTCCGGTTGATAGAGCTGATGGACACGCTGATGGATACGCTTGAGAGCAATCCCGAGTATCGCAGCTTTTTTCTCGACGGTCAGACGATTATCCTGGAAGATTATTTGCAGGTTCGCCCCGACCGCCGGGAACGGCTGGAGAAGCTGATTCATGAAGGCCGCATTCATATCGGGCCGTGGTATATATTGCAGGACGCGTTTCTGACGAGCAGCGAAGCCAATGTGCGCAACCTGCAGATCGGGCACCAGGATGCCGGACGTTACGGCACGATCTCCAAGGTCGGCTACTTCCCCGATACGTTCGGCAACATGGGACAGGCTCCGCAGCTGATGCGGCAAGCGGGCATCGGCAACGCGATTTTTGGCCGCGGCGTCAAGCCGACGGGCTTCAATAACACGGTCGCCGATTCCGATTATGAATCGTCGTTCTCCGAGCTGATCTGGGAAGGTCCGGACGGGTCGCGCGTGCTTGGCATTCTGTTCGCCAACTGGTACAGCAACGGCAACGAGGTTCCGGTCGATCCGACGGAAGCTCGGGATTACTGGGAACGGAAGCTGGCCGACGCAGGCAAATATGCGTCTACCGGCGAGCTGCTGTACATGAACGGCTGCGACCACCAGCCGATTCAGACCGACCTGCCGGAGGCGATTCGCGTTGCCCGCGAGCTGTACCCGGACACCGACTTCGTTCATTCCAACTTCGCGGATTATTTGGCTTCGGTCGAGGGAGCGCTTAGCTCCGAGCTGTCGGTGGTGAAGGGCGAGCTGCGCAGCCAGCGCACGGACGGCTGGTCGACGCTGGTCAACACCGCTTCCGCGCGCGTGTACTTGAAGCAGATGAACCAGCTCGGGCAGGCGATGCTGGAGAAAGTCGCCGAGCCTTTGGCCGCTTACGCTGCTACGGCGACTGGCGCGGCTTATCCGCACCATCTGTTCACCTACGCGTGGAAAACGCTGATGCAAAACCATCCGCACGACAGCATTTGCGGATGCAGCGTGGACGAGGTTCACCGCGAGATGGTGACGCGGTTCGATAAGAGCCGGCACGTTGCCGAGACGATTGTGGAAGCGAGCGCGAAGGCGCTGGCCGAGGCGATCGATACGTCGGAGTTTGCCGCCTATGGAGCCGCTGCGGTGCCGTTCGTCGTGTTCAACACGACGGGCTGGGAGCGCGACGGCACGGTGGAGATCGAGCTGGACGCGGAACGGATTTATTTCCGCGACGGCGTGGCGATGGACGAGATGATCCGCCGCATGAACGCGGTGGATATTTCGGGTCGCATCGTTGTCGATGCGGAAGGCCGCGCCATCCCGCATACGATGGAGGACCTCGGTCTGCAATTCGGCTACGATCTGCCGAACGACAAGTTCCGTCAGCCTTACTGGGCGCGTCGGGTGAAGCTGGTGCTCGAAGCCGATCGCGTGCCTGCGCTTGGGCATAAGGCCTATGCTTGGACGGACGGCTCTGCGGCTGCTCAGGCCGGCGTTGCGTCGGAAGCTGCGGCGGCTTCGGCGTTGGTGTCCGGAAGCCGCGTGCTGGAGAACGAGCATCTGCGCGTCGAGATCGCGGATGACGGCTCGCTAGCGGTGACGGACAAAGCGACCGGCGGCGTGTACCGCGATTTGCTCGTCTACGAGGATACGGGCGACATTGGCAACGAGTACATGTACAAGCAGCCAAATGGCGAGACTCCGCTGACGACCAAAGGACTGGCGGCGGAAATTACGGTGCTGGAAAATACGCCGTATCGCGCTTCAATTGAAATCGTGCACGATTGGGCGGTTCCGGCTTCGGCGGACGAGCTGTTCGAGCAGGAAAAGCGGGAGGCGGTCTACTATCCGGAGCGCAAGGCGCAGCGGGTGGAGCATACCGTACCGATGATTATTCGCACAGTCGTCAGCTTGGAGCGTGACGGCAAAGGCGTCGGCGTGCGGGCGACATTCAACAATCAGGCGATGGATCATCGTGTGCGCGCGCTGTTCCCGACAGATCTGCAGGCCAACGAGCATCGCGCGGATGCGATCTTCGAAGTAGCGGTGCGCGCCAGCGAGCCTTCCGCGGAGTGGCAAAACCCGAGCAACACGCAGCATCAGCAAGCGTTCGCCGACGTCAGCGACGGCTCGCGCGGCCTGACGGTCGCCAATCGCGGGCTGAACGAGTATGAGGTACTGCGCGACGGGCGCAACACGATTGCGGTGACGCTGCTGCGCTCGGTGTCCGAGCTTGGCGACTGGGGCGTCTTCCCGACGCCGGAGGCGCAATGCCTCGGCGAGTATACGGTCGAGCTGACGATTATTCCGCATTCCGGCGACGGGGCGGCCGCGGGAGCGTTCGCGCTGGCCTACCAGTTCCAGGTGCCTTGGACGACCGTCCAAACCGGCGTTCACGAAGGCAAGCTGGCAGCGATCAACGCACCTCTGTATTGGGAGGGCGAAGGCGTTGCGTTCTCTTCGATGAAGCTTGCGGAGGAGAGCGGCGATCTGATGCTGCGCTGGTACAACATGCAGCCTGCAGACGGCGAACTGAGCGTCTACATGACGGGGGATTTTGCCCGCCTCTACAAGAGCGACGTGCTTGAGCAAGTCGGTGAGGACATTACGCCGGCCGACCGCGACGAGCCGCTGAAGGCTCGCCTCGGCCAATGCGAGATCTACACGTTGGGCGTTACGCTATCTGAATAAGCTTGCTAGGGGGGCTATCCCTTTCGGTCAGGAGATGACCGGGGGATGGCCCTCTGTTTTTTAGATGCGTGGATAGGTCGCCGGTTCGGAACAGCAAGCGGTCATTGCAATAGCGGTCGTTTCAAATTAGAATCAAAGACACATACGTAATCGGCAGGAAGGGTGTATCCGGTTTTGGAATCCGCTTTGCTGGGGAGCTTTATTTCGGCGATGGCTACTGTAGTTGGGGCCGCTCCCATCTTTTTCATTCGCAGATTGTCCGAGAAGTGGAAGGATATTCTGATCGCGTTTACCGCAGGCATCATGGTGTCGGCCTCGGCGTTCGGACTTATGCCGCAGGCGATCAAGGAGTCGGGCATTTTTGGGCTGACGATCGGGCTGCTGGTCGGAGTCGTCGTGCTCGATTTGATCGAGAAAAACATTCCTCATATCGACGTCGAGAACGACAGCCGCGTCAGCTCCTTTGACTCGAAATCGCTGCTGGTTATTATCGCGCTGTTCATACATAACATTCCCGAAGGCCTGAGCACGGGCTTTAGCTACGCCAGCCAAAACGATGGCCTAGGGCCGATGGTGGCGATCTCGATCGGAGCTCAGAACATGCCGGAAGGGCTTATTCTCGCCGTATTTCTCATCAACTCGAAAGTCAGCAAGCTGCGGTCGTTCGCCATCGTTTTTTTAACCGGCTTGATGGAGGCCGTCTCGGCCGTTGTCGGTTATTTTACGGCAAGCGGCATTCAGGGCATGATCGGTTACGGGCTGGCTTTCGCCGCAGGAGCGATGCTGTTTATCTCCTATAAGGAACTCATTCCGGAAAGCCACGGGCACGGGTATGAAAGGGTTTCGACCTACTCGTTTATTTTGGGGCTGCTGATCATGCTGTATATTAGCCAGTGGTTCGGATAAGGGGAGACGCGGCGAATGAAAATCTATAGTTTGCGGCCGATTCCGGCTCTTGAGGGAAAGGTTAAACAGTTTCTCGAGGACAACTATGTCAGCATCGGATACCCGGGGATCGGCGATTTGGAAGGTGCGGACCGGCACGAAATAGAGACAAGATTGGCTGACGGCGGGTTTGCGGAGCGCGAACGCGAGGCGGCGGAAATCGATCTATTCGTAAACGGCGTGCAGGACGGCGATTATGTGTTGCTGGAGAATGGAGACACGGTGATGCTCGGCGATGTCGGGGATTACTTCTATGTCGAGTCGTCCGACACCAGCGAGGACGGAGCCTGTCATCGCCGCGGAGTGACGTGGCTGCGTCGGATTCCTCGCTCGGAGCTGAACGATCTCGTGCAGGGCATGCTGGATGCCCCCGGACAGCTCAAGCTGTTCGCTTATCCGTCGCAGTTAGCGCAGCTGGATCGATGGCTGGCCCCGCAGCTCGATAAGCCATCTGACGGCGACTTGCCGCAAGTCGATCGCGAGACGATCGCGGAGGCGCTGGCGGTGCTTAAGGCGGCGCTTCGCAGCGATAATCCCGACCGACGGGAGCGGGCTGCCGTCGCGATATTGCGCTATGCCAAATCGGATTAGCTTATAAAAAAGGCTTTCACCGTCTTGCTTCAAGCGGTGAAAGCCTTTTTTTGCTAACCCTGATTCGGCCTATTCGTCGTATAGCGGTCGCCTTCGCCGAGAATTTCCCGCACGACATTGCGAACCAACCGAACCTGATCGGGCTTCTGGTAGCGAAGCGCCGCCAAGATTTCCTGAAGATCGTTTTCCGAGTCGGTGCGTTTTTCTTCCCCGTCCAGGTAAGTGAACAACTGCGACAAGCTAACCTCCAGCGCTGCGGAGATTTTAGCCAGATTCAGCAGAGCAACATTTTTCTCGCCCCGTTCGATTTGTCCAATATAGGAGTAATGGAAGCCGCCCTTTTCTCCAAGCTGCTCCTGCGACATTCCCCGTTCCTTGCGCAGGCTCCGTATGCGTTGGCCGACTAGCTTAAGAATCTCGTTCGCCAATCGTTCACACCTCTCATTCGTTCCTTATCAGTGTAGAAAAGAGGAGAGAGGGAATGAATCGGTAGAAAGATACAGTTATTAGGAAATTAGTATTCATAAATCGCATTTAAAGCTATAATCAAGACATTAAGTTCTTTTTTTCATACTTAATACGATTAATGAGTATCATCTCCGTACCGAAGAATCTTATGCGCAACAAGCTGCCAGGAAGGGGGGAGACGGATGCTGCTGCCGTTGCTGAGCTCAAGTGGGGAACATCGCTTGCTGGACGTGAAGGAGATTGTCTATTTACAGACGAACGGAGAGGGAAAACTGACCATTTATTCCTATGACGACGAGTATAAAATGATATCTACGATTAAAGAATTGTCCGACTTGCTGGAGGAATCCGGGTTCGTACGGACGGATCGCGGAACGCTGATTCACCCGGAGCGCGTAGAAGCTTTTGACGGGATTTTGAATATCGTCAAGCTGCGCACGAGAAACGGAGAGGTGATTACGCCCGTGTCGGGCAAGGCCCAGAAGCAAATTAAAAATTATTTGAAAAGCTTGAACGAAGTGAACATGGACGAGGAGTAATCCTTAAGAGAGAAATAGCCGATAGGCGGTTTAGCGAGTGCGATTCATGACCATTCTAGTAAGGAATTCATATACTAGACGGGGTGATCGTATGGTCTTATTGCTGTTATCGGCGGGGTTGGCCTCTCTGGCTTGCTTAACGACGCTCGCAATCGGCGCTTTGTCCCCGGTGGGCAAAGCGCTGGGCGTGCTGTCGGCCGTGCTGGGAATCGCGTGCGGCGTAACCGGCGGTTCCGTGGCGGCCGGCCTCGGCGCCGACGAACGAACGGTGGCGGCCGTAGGCCTGTTTTGTTGTTCCTCCTTAATGATCGTTTGCAGCGTCGTGGCACGCAGGCTCATTCGGAAAGCGGAGCTGCAGCGGCACCTCTAAATCCGTCATCCGACGAGGTCGCGCCGCAAAGTAAACAAATCCTTCAATTCCTCCGTCGACAGCTCGGTGATCCATCCCTCGGAAGAGGAGACGACATTATCGCTGAGCTGTTGTTTGCTTTCCAGCATCTCGTCGATTTTCTCCTCCAGCGTGCCGAGCGCGATAAATTTGTGCACCTGCACGTCCCGCGTCTGGCCCATTCGATAGGCGCGGTCCGTCGCCTGGTTCTCGACCGCGGGATTCCACCATCTGTCGAAATGGAAGACGTGGTTTGCCGCCGTTAGGTTCAGTCCTACTCCGCCGGCCTTTAACGAGAGTACGAATACGCCGGGGCGGTTCTCTTCCGAGGAAGAAGGTTCCGCGACTGCCGACTGGAACTGCTCGATCATGCGGTCTCTCGTCGTTTTGGGCGTGCTGCCGTTCAGGTAGAGGACGGGCTCTTCCAATTCCTGCTCCAAAACCCGCCTCAGCATGTTGCCCATGCCGATATATTGCGTGAAAATCAGGCAGCGGTCGCCCTCTTCGCGAAGCTCCTTGACCATGGCCAGCAACCGTTCCAGCTTGGAGGAGCGCCCGACGAGCGCATCGATATCAAGCGGCTTCTCTTCGGAAGAAGGGGCTTCGGGCACGGCTCCCTTCGTCAGCAGCAGCGGATGATCGCACAGCTGCTTGAGCCGGGTCAGCGCGGCCAGAATCGCTCCCTTGCGCTCGATCCCCTCCAGCATCTTCATTTTCTCCATCAGCTCGTTCACCGTCTGCTCGTACAGAGCGCCTTGCTCCGCGGTCAGATGAACATAGGTTTTCATTTCGTTTTTGTCCGGCAGATCCAGTTGAATAGCCGGGTCCTTCTTCTTGCGCCGCAGCATAAACGGCTTGATCAGCTTCTGCAGGCTGGCCGTGCTTTGCTCGTCCCTGTCCTTCTCCACCGCCACCGCGAAGCGTTGCTGGAACTCGCGCGAGCTGCCCAGGTAGCCGGGATTGATGAAATCGTACAGCGACCACAATTCGGACAACCGATTCTCAATCGGCGTTCCGGTCAGCGCGATACGATGTCTGGCCGGCAGGCTTCTCACGACGAGCGATTGCTTCGTTTGGGCGTTTTTAATATTTTGCGCTTCGTCGAGACTGATCGAGGTCCAAATCACTTCCTGCAGCGTCTCTTGATCGAGAGAACAGGTCGCGTACGAAGTAAGCACGACGTCCGCTTGTCGGGCCGCTTCGGTAAACTCTTCTCCGCTTAGACGCTTGCTTCCGTAATGCAGCATCACCTTCAACGAAGGGGCGAAGCGGCTGATTTCCTTCTGCCAGTTGCCGAGCACGGAGGTCGGGCAGACGATCAACGACGGCATTGGACGTTCGGGTCCGGCCGCGCTTTCTTGAATATGCAGCAGGTAGGCGATAAGCTGTACCGTCTTGCCGAGGCCCATATCGTCCGCAAGACAGGCGCCAAGCCCGAACTGGCGAAGGAACGAGAGCCAGGCGTATCCTTCCTGCTGATAGGATCGAAGCTCGGCCCGCAATCCCAGGGGCACGGGAAGCCTCGGCTGCTCCGATTGCTGCGTCAGCTGGCCGATCAGCTCCCTCAAATGCTCGTTCAGCTCAATCTCCAGACGGATGCGCTGCTCCCTGTCAATGTCCTGCCCCTCTTCGTTAACCTCTCGCTGCGCGTCCCAGCCCTCGTCGCCGCCTAGCAGATGCAATTGAAGAATTTGCTGGAACGAGAGACCTTGGCGTCTGTCCACGGAGGACATCGCCTTGCGAATTTGCGCCAGCAGCGCCGGGTCGAGCTGAATCCATTGTCCGCGAAAGCGCACAAGTCTGGCCCCTCTGGCGACCAGCTCGGCGAATTCCGCCTCCGAGAGGTCAACGTCGCCGATGGCGATTCTCCAATTGAAGTCAACCAGCGAGTCGAGTCCGAACAGCGATCCGGCGGCGCGGCCTTCTCCGGCGCCGACTTGGGCGCGCAGGCGCGGCTTCTTGCGGCTGGCCGTCTCCCACCAGGCGGGCAGCAGCACCTGCCAACCGGCAGCCAGCAGCCGCTGGCTGTCCGTCGTCAGGAAGCGCCAGGCGGTTTCGTCGTCCATCGGCTCCGCAAATAGGTCGCGAGGAGAGCCGTTGAAGCGATCGTCCGGCAGAAGGACGAGCAATCGCTCCAGCCATTGCCCGGAACGCTGGGAGATATAGGACGACCATCCCTCGGGCCATGTGCCGAGCAGCTCGCCGGTCGCGGCCAATCGCGCCGGGAAGATCGCCGATTCCTCCGCTTTGTCCTGGAGAACGAGCCGTATGCGCCAGTCGTCCTCCTGCTCGCCCGGCTCCAGCAGCTGCATGGCTGGACGGAAGGGAGCGTTGTCCGCCCTCCAGCCGATGAAGACGAGCCAGTCATTCTCGCTCATTCCGGTGTGGTCGACCTTGTTTTTGTCCGAGAAGAGCAGCGGGTATTCCCTACGAAGGTCGCCCGCCGACGTCGGCAGGCCGTAATGTATGCTAAACACTCCCGCTGTGAATGCCGCGCGAAGTTTGACCATGAACTCATTGTCCGTTGCAGTCGCTTCGAGGGAAGCTCGCTCCTCCGAAGATAGAGAGTCTTCGTCCCATACCCACTCCAGCTTGTCCGCCAAATGGGCCTCGAAGCTCGGATGGTATTTTTTCTCCTCGATTTGTCGGGCCAACAGGGGAGCCAGCTCAAGCAACCGCTTAGCGTCATCTTCCCACTCCCACTCGATATGATCGAGCAACTTAGGCGCGGCGAAGTATGGGATGACCATCTCGGACGGCAGCACGACAGCCTCAATATCCTCCAAAGCATGGACGACCAGCCCCGTTCCGTAGAATGAGGCCTCGTGCCAGGCGAACAAGGAGTGCTTCAGGGCGATGCCGGACACGGAGCCGTCGGGAGCCGCGTGATAGCCGTGAAGCAGCGCGTCGCCGTATTCTCCGAGAAGGCCGCGTACATATATTTTTCGTTCCATCCGGTTGTGCATCATATCAGCAGCTTTCCTTTCCGAAGCTCCTCCTGAAGCGCGCGCAGGCGGCTGTGCCTGTCAACGAACGCATCGAAGAACTCCTCCCAGCGCGATTCCCGCTTCAGCCTCTTATACAGCTTGGCCAATCTTTTGAGCAGCTTGACCGCCGTTTTGTAGCCGTCTCTATTCTTGAGCAGAACATAGCGTTCGACCGCTTGATGGTAAAAGGGAAGCAGCGTTTCCGGCGCGCCCTTGTCGATTGGCGCCAGCTCGGTCACTCGGAATTCCAGCGGATCGCTCCCCAGGCTGAGCTGGTAATCCATCCATCGCTGCCATTGGCCGGTTTCGAGCAGCTTCTTCTCGTACAGCTCGCGGGTGAGAGGCAGCAGAGAGACGAGGCTATCCCACATTTGCGGTCCGGCTTCGGGAAGATGGCGCATAGCCAAGTCCCAGTATTCCGAATATACGCGCACGCTGTTCGCTCTGCGGAGATTGAGCAGCGGAGCGATTTCCGCCAGCCAGTCGGGGAGTCTCGGCCAATCTTCGGATTCCGCAAGATGCTCAAGCAGACCCAATAGAAAATCCTCGGGGACGTTCGACTGCTCGTCGACCGCCCGCAGCAGCTCCCAAGCCTCTTCATCTTTTCTTTGATACGTCTTTAGCGCGGCTTGGGCAACGTTCTGGGCAAGGGATGGAGCAGGCAACGCAAGCTGGTTCGCCGTCTCGTCGATGCGGGCGATTTCTTCCTCGTTTGCGGAAGCGGCGGTATTCGTTGAGGGAAGAAACCAGCCCCTCCACACCTGCAGATAATGATGAAGGTAGTAGCGGCTGTCGTGCGTCTCTGCGAGCATTTCGCGCCGCAAGTAATCGAGCGTCTGCCTCGCTCTGGATTCGTTGCCGGGGCTTGCGGCTGCCTTGGCCATCTGGACGATGCGCTGGGCAATCTTGCCCTGCAGATCGGAAGCGGCATGGTGCGTGTGAAAAGCCAAATAGGAATACATATAGCCGGATACGTCCTGGGGCTGCTTGGTCAGCTTCCCGAGCACATAGAAATGGGCGTGCAGCAGGAAAAAAGCGTCGACATCGGCCGGAAGGGAGGTCTTATGCCGGTAGATCGCGGCTAAGGCATCGTTGATAAATTGCGTATTGCGAGAGCTCTGCATGAGCGACGCGGTCGCCAGCTCGAACCATTCGTGCCATTCCTTCACGCTCAGCTCGGCGATCCGTTTGGCCTGCTTCTGCAGCAGGGCGAGTTCTTCCGCGGCCTTCTTGGCCGCGAGCTGCCTGGCCTCGTTGTAGGAAGCTGCCCGGGATTGGGCTTGCGGCGCTGAAGCTCCCGCAATCGATTTAGCGTTAATCAGCGAATGGACCGGGCGATTGTGCATGTCGGCATACCGAAGAAGCGAGGCAAACATATGCTTGCAGCTGTAGCCGACGGGACAGTCGCAGCGGCTTGACGAGAGGGAGTCCAAGTTAATCGAGACATGGTACAGATCGCCACCCTCGACGACGGCTTTCACCGTGCGCTCTGCGGGAAGGATCAGCTTCACGACTTTGCCCCGTTTGAAGTATTGGAAGCCTCTGCTGATCGTGACCTCGCCGAAATGTTTGGCGACGTCGCGGACGAGCCGATCCCATTGGTCGTCGTCCAGTTCATAGGTCGGTATCATATTTTAAGGTCTCCCAAATCATCGAAATCAGAAAGCTATCCTTTAAGTATAACATGTTCGACTGAGTTGTGCCCTTCGTTTTCGTACATGTGTTCGGTTTTTCAATCGTTCACACATTTGCCCTAAATCCGACCAGAATCTAGAAATCGCTCGGCTAATCTTCTGCTATGATGTTCTGAAGGATAACGTAGGTAAAAATAACTAATAGATTGGGTCGGGGGGCTTGTATATGTCGAAAAATGCCAAATACTCACGCATGCTCACGATTAGAAAAAAGCTGTTTGCGGTTTGTTTTTTTCTGCTGATTGTACCGATTCTTGTGCTCGGCGTTGTCGCCTATCGGGTAGCTTCCGACGAGACGAACGATTTGATCGAGAAAAGCTTGAAAAACAACGTAAGAATGGCGAACGAAATGTTGAACGCTCTGGACGAGTCCGTCAAACATGGCTCGATTACGCGAGAGGAAGCCGAAGAGAGCTTGCGGATCATGCTGCTGGGCGAGAAGCGAGCGGACAACACGAGACCGATCAATACAAGGATAGATTTAGGCGAAAACGGATACTTCTACGTTCTGGACGACAAAGGAACCCTTCTGGCCCATCCGAGCCAGGAAGGGGAAAACATCTGGGATAAGATGACCTCCGACGGCGTTTATTATATTCGCGATGTCGTAACCTCCGCTCTCGGCGGCGGCGGCTTTACATTCTACGATTGGCCGCTGCCTCATTCGGACAAGGAAGCTCGCAAAATCGTCTATGCCGAGGCCAATTCCAATTGGGGCTGGATCATCGCGGCCGGCTCTTATATGAGAGACTATAACGAGGGACAGCGCGCGATTTTATGGGCGATTGCGATCACGCTGATCAGCTGCCTGGTCGGCGGCATGGTGGCGCTCGTCCTGTTCAGCGAGCATATTTCCCGTCCGATCATCCGGATCACGAAGCTGGCCGAGCGGATGTCGCAAGGCGATCTGACTGAAGAGGGGCTCTCAGTCCGCAATCGCGACGAAATCGGCCGGTTGGCCGGCGCCTTTAATCAGTTGTCGCACAGCTTAAGAGAGCTGGCGGGCAATCAGTTGCTCAGCGCGAACGCGCTTGCGGCTTCCTCAAGACAACTGTCGGGCGTTATCGGCGATACGGTAAAAGCCGCGCATCGGACCTCCGAATCGTTGGTCGAATTGGCTGCAGCCAATGAAGCGCAGGCGAAGGGAGTCGGAGAAACGGCCGACGCGATGGAAGAGATGACGGTCGGCATCGATCGAATCGCGAATTCGGCGGGGATGACGTTCGAAGCCTCCGCGGCTACGTTAAAGCAAGCGGAGGAAGGCCGAGCGCTGCTCGATCAATCCTCCGAGCGGATGGGGACGATTCACGATACGGTCGGCGAGATCGGCAAGGTTGTCGGACAGCTCGGGGACCGCTCCCAGCAGATCGCCGACATCTCCCGGGCGATCCGGGAAATATCGTCTCAGACGAATCTGCTGGCGCTGAACGCTTCCATCGAAGCGGCCCGCGCGGGCGAGCACGGCAAAGGCTTCTCCGTCGTTGCGGGCGAAATTCGCAAGCTGGCGGAGCGCTCCGACGAATCCGCCGTTCAAGTGACGGAGCTGGTTGAAGCGATCGTCAGCGACATTGAGAAGGCGGGAGACTCCATGGCGAAGGGCGAACGAGAAGTGCAGTTCGGCATCTCCTCGATCCGTCAGACGGGCGAGGCGTTCGCACGCATCTACGAAGCGACGCGCGGAGTTGCCGAGCAGGCCGAAGAAGCTTCCGCCGCAGCCGAGCAAATGTCCGCCAGCGTCCAGGAGGTTGCGGCATCGCTGCAGCAGATGGAGGGAGGCTCGGCCAAGTCGGCCGAGACAGCCGGCTCCATCACGGCGGCGAACGAGGAACAACTGGCGGCGATGGACGAAATCGCTTCGTCCGCTGAACGACTGAGCCAAATGTCCACGAACATGAAGGAGCTCGCCGGCCGGTTCAAAATCAGTTGAATAGGTAAACCCGTAACACCGACCCCGGCGGATCGAACGAGACCGCCTCGCGTACTTATTCGCCCGGGATCGGCACAGGCGGATCATTTAAGACCGCCTCGCGTACTTATTCGCCCGGGATCGGCTCGGGCGGATCGAATAAGACCGTCTCGCGTACCTATTCGACCGGGGTAGGCTCGGGCGGATCGAATAAGACCGCCTCGCGTACTTATTTGCCCGTGACCGACCCCGGCGGATCGAATAAGACCGTCTCGCGTACTTATTCGCCCGGAATCGGCCCCGGCGGATCGAATAAGACCGTCTCGCGTACTTATTCGCCCGAGATCGGCACAGACTAAGCTTGATCCGCATCCGCGAACAGGCTCTGATACTTGTCGTAATCGGCCTGCCGGCAGGTCATTTCCAGCCGGGTTCCGTTCTCCTCGTGGCTCATCGCGTGGATGACCGCATTTTCTTTGAAGTAGGAGACGAGTCTTCCCTGAGCGAACGGGATCAGCACCTCGCAGGTTTTGTCGTCCGTGAAAATCCGTTCGCCGATCAGCCTGACGAGCTCGTCGATCCCGACGCCTTTCCACGCCGACAAGTAGATGCCGCCGTCGGCCTCTTCGGGATAGCTTCGTCCTTCCGCCAAGTCCGCTTTGTTGTAAACATACAGCGAAGGAATGTCCCCGGCACCGAGCTCGCGCAGCGTCTCGTTCGTCACGTCGATTCGCTTGGCCTTCTCCGGATCGGAGCAATCGACGACGTGCAGCAGCAGATCGGCCTCCGTCACTTCTTCGAGCGTGGAGCGGAACGCTTTGATCAGATGGTGGGGCAGCTGGCTGACGAAGCCGACCGTGTCGGCAAGCAGAAATGAGCGCCGATTCGGCAGCGCGATGCTGCGCACCGAAGTCTCCAGCGTGGCGAACAGCATATCCTTGGCCAGCACTTCCTTGTCCGAGCCGGGATCGACCTTTCGAATGACGGCATTCATCAAGCTGGATTTCCCCGCATTCGTGTAGCCGACCAGGCAGACGACGGGAATTTCGTTTTTGCGCCGCTGGTTTCGTTGGACTTGGCGTCTGGCCACCAGCTTCTCCAAGTCGTCCTGCAGCGCAGAAATGCGGTCCTCGATGCGTCTGCGGTCCAGCTCCAGCTTCGTTTCGCCCGCGCCACGGTTTTTCAAGCCCGACCCGCCGCCTTGGCGGCTGAGCGATTCGCGCAGCCCAATCAGACGCGGCAGCATGTACTGCAGTCTGGCGACTTCGACTTGAAGCTTGGCTTCCCGGGTCTGGGCCCTGCTGGCGAAAATATCGAGGATAAGCAGCGTCCGGTCGATGACTCGGCAGTCCAACTGCGCCTCGAGATTGCGAATTTGCGAGGGAGACAGCTCGTCGTTGAAGATAGCGATACCGGCCTGATTGGCCGTCATTGCTTCTTTTAATTCCTCAATCTTGCCGCTTCCCATATAGGTTCCAGTGATGATCTTTTCCGCTTTTTGCGTTACCTCTCCAACAACCTCCAGCTCGCAGGCGTCGGCCAGACTGCGCAATTCCTCCATCGAAGCGCGGAAGCCGGGCGCCTGGTTCAGTTGAACTCCGACCGCGATCGCTTTATCTCTCGTTTGTTCTATTCGTTCCATATGTTAATTCCTCCATTCGTATCCCTTCGTAAAACACGCAACAAAAAGCACAGACATCTCTCTGCCTGTGCGGTCGTATGACGATAGAGGTTCCGAATGGACCATGCCTATACCAACGGGGAATACAAACGAATATGCCCGAAAAACAGATGGCGATCAACGTTCGCCATCCATCATCCGTTCCGCACATATCCGTTCCGTTCGCCGTTATAAAAGGGTTATAGGACAGACTTATCCAGAGTCCTCTGCACGCAGGCAGAGTCTTAAGCGCTATTCAATTAGCCGCGCAAGGATCTAACTCGGATGAAGTCTACCACACGTAACCCCTCCATTTCCTGTAAGTATGTGTTAGTGTAGCACAGATGCCGACGGCAAGTAAAGCGCAGAAAATGTTCACGACGAAACTTGGCTTTGTCCCCGGACGTATTATAGGGGATAATAGAAGAAATCTATATGCGTTATAGCATAGCAAAAGTACCGAAGGGAGTCCGACGTGGATAAATCCAAAAGCAGATCGTTGCTGATGGGAATCGGCGTATTCTTATTGGCGAAATTCAAGTGGGTGCTTGCCCTGCTCAAGTGGACCAAATTCGGCGGCACACTGGTCACGATGATGGTGAGCCTGGGGGCGTATGCAGCTCTGTACGGCTGGAAATTCGGGGTTGCGATTGTCTATCTCATTTTTGTTCATGAGATGGGACATGTCGTGGCGGCCAAACACAAGGGGATCGAGGTGTCGCCAGCGTTTTTCATCCCGTTTATGGGGGCGTTTATCTCGATGAAGCAGATGCCCAGAGACGCGGCTACGGAAGCATATTTGGCTTACGGAGGGCCGCTGGCCGGGCTGATTTCCTTTTTGCCTGCCGTCGCGTTGTACGAGTGGACGGGAGAGCCGTTCTGGGCGTTAGTCGTTTTTCTGGGGGCGATGATTAATCTGTTTAACTTGATTCCGGTCTCTCCGTTGGACGGGGGCCGCATCGTGTCCGTATTATCGACGAAGATTTGGCTGATCGGCCTGATCTTGCTTGGAGTTTACGCTTTTATCTCGCATAGCCCGATCGTGGTCTTTATCTTTATTATCGGGGCGTTCAGCTGGTGGAATCGAGCAAGGGAAAGCTATAGGGGAGGACTCCTTGCTTACGAGAAGCGGAAACTAACCGAGCTCCGCAGAGAGCTGCTGCGTTGGCCGAATCTGACGAGCACTTGGGACTTGAAGCAATCGCTCATCGCTCAGATCGAGACGGCCAAGCGCTCGGAAGAGGAGAGCGGCGGTAGAAGGCTTATCCCGTTCCTGCAGGACGAAGAGAAGCTGGCGCGGGAGCAGGTTCGCATGGATCGCCAATTTGCCGAGCGGATGCTTGCATTGCTTCAGGAGTGGGAGTACGAGCCGGTACAGTACGAAGACGGCGACCCCGACAAACCGATTCCGTCCCACCTGCTTACGGACGAAGTACGCAAAACGGACGAGGTGATTGCCGGGGTCGATGAGGAGCTGCAACGGTACCGGACTTACTACGAGGCGCCGGCTTCCGTAAAGTGGAAGGTGCTGGCCGCCTATCTCCTGCTGGCCGGGGTGTTGTCCGTGTTTATGCTGTACGGGCATCGGATCATGGAACTGCATAGGTAGAAGGATAAGAGGGGCGCTTGCCGAACGATCGGCGGCGTCTTTTTTTTGACGATTCAGCCGAAGGCGTTTTTGCTTAAGAGGGGGGCTTTTCGATTGTTGTTAGGCGGGGCGAGCGAGGACGGTATTAGAGCGGAAAACCCGGCTTATTTCCTCCAAATAGGAGAAAACCATCGATTTAGAGCGGAAAAACCGCGTAATTTTTAAAAATGTGGGAAATTTTCTAAATTAAGATTGAAAATCCGCCTTATTCGACCCGCGAAAGGGGGAGGCAGCACTTTTAAGGAGGCTTTTCCGCCTTAAATTAACAAGCTATCTACACCCTGAGGGATCGGGATGAGCAGACCCACAGTTTGAGCAGAACGGCTCGGTCTTCACGCTCATCATTGCCTGTATTGTCTGCGCAATGTTTTTTCAGAGTCCAGGAAGGTCTAAGGCAATGAGCTTGTCCGAAGACAGCCGGGACATTTTAATTAGCGGAGTTAACTTTCGTCAATCGACTTGCTTATTTTCTCTTCGTACAATGGGAGGAGGTATGTACAGGCTGCAGAAAGGGAGAGGAAGAATGAAGGGGAAAATGTCGCGATTCGCTCAAATAGGAACGAGTTTATTGCTGGTGCTGGCGATGATTCCGTTACTGCCCGGTAAAGCCGCGCAGGCAGCGGAACCTTATGTCGTTGCTCCGCAGATTGCTCAGGGCTATTATCACGGTCTTGCGCTGCACACGGAAGGAACGGTGTACGCATGGGGACAGAACACGAAAGGACAGCTGGGAAACGGGGAAACCGCGGGAAGGATGGCGCCGGTCAAAGTCAAAAATCTCGATAGAGTGAAAATGGTCGCCGCGGGTATTCGAAGCAGCTATGCGATCAAGGCCGACGGGACTTTGTGGGCTTGGGGGCAAAACGGGGACGGTCAATTGGGGGACGGGACGACAATCGACAGGTTGCTGCCCGTGCAGATCACGGGCGTAACCGGCAATATTATCGCGTTGTCAACCGGAGTCAGTTACCATACGCTTGCCCTTACGGACGACGGGAAGGTGTGGGCTTGGGGGAACAACGACAGCGGAGAGCTCGGAGACGGGACGACGACCGATCGGACTTCTCCCGTTCAGGTGCCGGGGTTGGACGACGTTGTCGCGATCGCTGCGGGCGGCTGGCACAGCTTGGCGCTGAAGTCCGACGGGACGGTCTGGACATGGGGCAACAACGAATACGGAGAGCTCGGAGACGGTACGAAGACGAATCGCGCCGTCCCGGCGCCTATCGGAATTGCCGATGTGACGTCGATCTCCGCCGGAAACTCGCATAGCTTGGCTGTTAAACGGGACGGGACGGTGTGGAGCTGGGGCGATAACCGTTGGGCGATGCTGGGAGACGGCACTTCGACGGGCCGTTCGCTTCCCGTTAGAGCCGGTTCGATCAACGATGCTTTGGCCGTAGTTGGGGGAGCGCATTTCAGCTACGCGTTGACGGATTCGGGAACGGTATGGGCATGGGGATTGAATAATAATGGCCAAATCGGGGACGGGACGACCGTTACGCGCTACGCCCCTGTGCCGATATTGGGTTTGACGGACGTTCAAGTCGTCAGCGGAGGCGGGTTTTCGGGTTTCGCGATGCAAAAGGACGGAACTGTATGGGGGTGGGGGCTGAATTCGAGCGGGGAGCTCGGGGACGGTACGACCGCGAATCGGCTAATTCCCGTAATTAACAAGGCTATCGTGGATTTGACTCCGCCGACGCTAGCCAATCGCGAAATAACGGCAAGCGGCCTCACCCATTCCGATGCGACGCTGTCTTGGACGAAAGCCGCAGACAACCTAACCCCGTCCTCGCAGCTGGAGTACCGGGTTTACAGAATTGGGGGAAATACCGCGGACACGGTCGCCGCCGTCGAAAACGGAACGCCGATAGGGTCCTACGAGGCGGATATTTCGACCAAGCAGATTACCGGTATGTACGGAGGACAAACGTATCATTACGCGGTAGTAGTCAAAGATAAAGTCGGCCAAAAGAGCGTCTACGCCAAAAAAGCGGTCAAGACGCTGCCCGAGCCGACCTATATCGTGTTATACGAAGGCAACGGCAATACCGCGGGAGAGCCCCCTCTCGATCCTTATGAATACTGGGCTGACGAGTATGCCGAAGTGCTGGGCAATTCGGGCGGCCTGGAGAAGACGGATTCCACGTTCGGAGGCTGGAATACGCTGCCGAACGGCAATGGAGTCGCCTATGCTCCAGGAGATACGCTTGTGATGCCGGCGGCAGATGTGACGCTGTACGCGCGCTGGATCGCCGGTCCCGATACGACCGCTCCACAGGCTGCGGCGTACGAGCCGGCTCAGAATGCCGTCGGCGCATCGGTGAGCCGACCGCTGTCGATCAGCTTTAACGAGCTTGTCGCGGCCGTTGCGGGCAAGACGATCACTTTAACTAAAATGGACGGAAGCTGGCTGGAGACTTACGAAGCGACAGATGCCTCCAAAGTGACGGTGGCCGGGGCCAGAGTGACGATTCATCCTTCCGTTGAACTTGATCGTTCCGCGGAGTATTCCGTCAGCATCGAACCAGGCGCATTCGAGGATGCCTCGGGCAACGCCTACGCAGGCATCCTCGATAACGCCACATGGACATTTACGACCGAGGGAGAACCGACGGAACCTCTAAGCGGCGACGCTACGCTGGCTTCGCTGACTTTGACCGGCTCGGGAGGAACCGTCGTTTCAATCAGTCCTGCGTTCACCAGAGCCAATAAATTGTACTCGGCCAGCGTGGCGAATGCCGTGTCGTCGGTGTCGGTGACGGCAGCGACGTATGGTTCGCAAGCAAGCGTGACCGCAAGCGTATACGGCAGCAACGGTCTTCCGGCATTCGGGCCGGTTGCGCTGACAAGCGGCGTTCCCGGTCCGCAGCTCCCGCTGCAAACGGGGTTGAACCGAATCGGACTGAAAGTGACGGCGGAAGACGGAACCGAGCTTGGCTATGACATTGTGGTGTTCCGAGAGAGTCCTTCATCAGGAGGCTCCGGCGGTGGCGGAAACGGCGGCGGAAGCGGGGCTGGCGGCGGAGCGGGAGGCGACGTGCCGACGCCGTCGACGTCCGGAGTCAAGACCACGTTGAGCGGTCAAACGCTATCGGGTGTAGCCACGGAACGGGAAACTCCGAACGGCTTAGCAGTTTCTATCCGCACGGAAGCTTTCCTGGAGCGATTGGCTGCCGGGACAGACAAGCCTTCGATTATCGTTGAGGCGGACGGGACGAATGCAAACCTGCTGGTCGAGCTGACCGGCAGCATCGTGCAAGCGATGGAGAATCGTTCCGCTACGCTAGAGGTTCGCACAGCGATCGGTAGCTATCGCATTCCTGCAGCCGCCCTGGATATCGCGACGCTCTCTAAGCGGGTCGGAGGACAAAACGCGTTAAACGAGGTCATTGTGCGTATTTCGATTGCTAAGGCGGACGGGACAAAATACGGTCATCCGAATGTTGTCGGCTATCCGATCGAGTTTTCCGTTATCGCCGATTACGCGGGAGCGCATGTCGAGATCGAAGAGTTTGCCGGCTACGTAGAACGGGTGCTTCCGATTCCGGCGGGAACGGATAGCGTAACGACCGCGGTCGTACTCGAGCCGGACGGAACGATCCGACACGTTCCAACCCGAATTGAGACGATCGGGGGGCAGCGGGCAGCGATTGCAGGCAGTTTGACGAACAGCGTTTACGCGCTTGTCTCGCATTCGTCCGCGTTCCGTGACGTTGCGAATCATTGGGCAAAAAGCGAAATCAACGACTTGGCATCGCGTTTGATTGTACGGGGCAACGATAACGGAGAGTTTCTGCCTGGAGCTTCGGTCACAAGAGCGGAATTCGCGGCGCTCCTGACGAGAGCGCTCGGACTGCCCGAGCGCGGCGTAGAGTCCGGTTATGCGGACGTTGCAGCGAACGCGTGGTACGCAGGGGCTGCGGCGCAGGCACGGAAATACGGAATCGTCGAGGGGGACGGACAGGGCAAATTCCGGCCTTCGGCGGCGATTACGCGGGAGGAGGCGGCCGTTATGCTGGCCCGGGCGATGAAGCTGACAGGACTGAACGGCGGAGGCGCAGCCTCGGACTCGTTCGTGTCAGAGAAGCTGGCCGAATTCCGGGATGCGGGAGACGTTAGCCCGTGGGCCCGACAGGCGCTGGCGCTCGGAGTACACGAGCGTCTGCTGCAAGGAACCCAGGCGGCTCTGCTGCCCAAGAATGCCATCACTCGTGCGGAAACGGCGGTTATCGTCAGCCGATTGCTGCAGCGTTCCGGCCTTATCGACTGACATTATCCGCTAAATGACAAAGGAAGCCGCCTCATTCGGGTCTTGAGACCCGGGGGCGGCTTCCGTTCTTTTTGCCTAAAGATGGGCCCGCATTCAGCCGATGATACTATATAAGGTAAGAGATGGCTTGCCGGTTCAGGTTGAAGTCACGACTAACTTCAGGGTGGGCTACGATGGAACTGATGAATTGCGACAGATGCGGCAAGCTTCATGTGCAAAGACTGGATATGCTCTGCAAGGAATGCCGGCAGATCTATCTCGCGGAGTCGCATCTCGTCAAAGAATATGTCAAAAATCATCCCGGATCAACGCTCATGGATGTCGTACGGCATACGGGGCTTCCTTTGAAATGGATTAAAGAGATGCTGAAATAGGCTCGCCCCGGCTCAGCAGAGACATTCCGGTTCGCCGCCCTTCTGAGCCGTCGAAGCTTCGCTCTCAACTGGGGAGGAGGCGTTCTCGGGCAAACCGCCGCTTCGTTCATATGCGATCAAGGCGTTCGTAGCGTGACTGAGCACCGCTCCGGCTCGCGTGGAGGCCGCAACCAGTACGGCCTCGACGATTTCTTCGCGCGTGCCGCCCAGCTTCCGGTATTTTTGAACATGGTTATCGATACAGTAGGGACAGCCGGTCACGTGGGCAACGGCGACGGCGATTAATTCCTTTGTTTTTAAGGGGACGACGTTCGAGGCCTGATAGACGTCGTTCTCGAATTTCAGGAACGAATCGGCGGCTTTCGGGGCAAGCCCGATCAGCTCCGGAATCCGCTCCAAATTCCGCCGCGGAAGCTTCGTATTCCGTCTCTCCGTTCACGCTGGCCATCATTAGCGAGCAGCATTCTCCGCCGAACGCGCGATATACCATTATTGATCATGGGAATAAAGACTCCTTAAGGAGATAAATGGCGCCATGCTATAAAACATTCCACTTTTGCGTGACGAATCCTTTTAGCCGAAAAGGCGAACCGCAGCCCATTGCATTCCTGACGTCCGTTCGGTTATAATTAGACCAACTGGTCGGTCTAGGGGGTTGTAAGCATGATCAGAGGACGGTCCGACGGAGAAGAAACGAAAAGAAGAATTACCGCCAAAGCGAAGCAACTGTTCATTCGCAAAGGCTTCGGAGCGGTGTCGATGAACGAAGTGTGCGAAGCGGCCGAGGTCAGCAAAGGCAGTCTGTACCACCACTTCAAGAGCAAGGACGAATTGTTCCTGCAAGTTATTGAAGAGGATTCGGAGCAGTGGAGTCAGGAATGGGAACGTCTGCGGGCGGAGGCAGGCGGCGTCGAAGACCAGTTCTATGCGTTGGCCGAGCATTATGCCAACGATTTTCAGAATCCGCTGCTTGCGGCTCAGGAGGAATATTCCCGCAGCCGAATTATAACCGACGAGGTTCTGGAGAGGCTGCTTAGAATTGCCGACAGCAACTCTCAGGCATGCCGCAGCGTGCTGCGCGAAGGAATGGAGAAGGGCGTGCTGGCAAGCGGGGACCTCGATCGCTTGGTCATTTTGGTCAGCAGCATGATGGAGGGACTCGGCAAGCTAATCTATATGCCCGATTTCGGCAAGGATCAGGACAAGATCAGGCCGTATTATCGCGACGCGGTAAAGCTGCTGCTGGAAGGCATTCGTGCCAAGCGGAATTAAACATTCGACAGCTTGGCATTTTTTATAGCCGTTAACTAGACCGAATGGTCGGTCTGAAAAGTGGAGGGGGAGAGCTATGCTAATCAAAAATCGCACGTTTCGTCTCATTTTCGTCTCGGATCTTCTTCAGCAAATGGCCATTTGGATACGCAATATGGCTTTGCTGTATTTTGTGCTGGAACGGACGAACGGGGATAAGTTCGCTGTGTCGTTGCTGTCTATCGTCGAATACGCGCCGATCTTCGTGTTCTCCATCGTAGGAGGGCTGTTCGCCGACAGATGGAATCCGAAGCGGACGATGATTGCGGGCGACCTGCTCAGCGCGGCGTCCATTCTTGTCATTATCGCCCTGATCGCCGCAGATGCTTGGCAGTCCCTGTATGCCGCAGTCTTTATATCCGCAATCCTTAGCCAATTTTCACAGCCATCCTCCGCTAAAATTTTTAAGGCCCGCATCCCCGAAGATCAGGTTCCGGCAGCAATCGGGCTGACGCAAAGCATGAGCTCGTTGTTCCTAATTCTCGGTCCGGTTGCGGGGACCGCGATCTACCAATGGGCCGGGTTAAAGGCGTCCTTGATCGTCCTGCCCGTTCTGTTCCTGCTGTCGGCTGCGGTGCTGTCATTACTGCCCAGAGACGTCGGCGCTGTGGAAAAGTCCAATTCCACGCTTCGCGACGATATGAGCGAGGGCTTTCGCTTCGTAAAGTCCGAGAACGGGCTGAAGAAGCTGTTTCTTTCCTTCGCGTTAATCGGCCTGGGAGCAGGACTGGTACAGCCGCTGGAAGTATTCATCGTGACGGAAAGATTGGGGCTGTCGCCCGACAACGTGCAATGGTTCGCGGCTGCGGACGGCTTCGGCCTGCTGCTCGGGGCTTTGATCGCAGCCGGTTTCGCGAAGCTTCTGAACGCCCGTTATCTGCTCCCGACGGCGATTATTTTTCTAGGCGTAACCTATGTCGTCGAGGCATTGTCGGTCTGGCCAGTGCTGACAGGGGTATTCCGTTTTGCGAACGGCGTTTTGCTGGCGATTCTTAATACTGCAGTTGGCAGCTATGTGATTGCGAAAATCCCGGGCGAGATGGTCGGAAGGGTGAGCGGCATCGTCACTCCGCTCTCGATGGGAGCGCTACTTCTCGGAACGACGATGTCCGGTCCCTTGAGCCATTACTCGGGCATCTACATCGCTTATTTTGCAGCTGCCGTTCTGTGCGCGCTGTCAGCCTTGCCTACCTTCGGGTTGAGATTGATGCAGAAGTCTCCCGGCGTGGAGGAGGAGAAAGGGACTGTCGCGCAAAGTTAATCTCTATCTGGCCGGCATCCGTGCTCGGCAACTTCGAACCTTTTTTGCCCGTCGGGCCAATAATGAAGAGGAAGCCCGATTAGGAGGTGCCTTATGCAGGATTGCGAATTGCAGCCATGGCTCGAGCGGATGATCGAGGGAGACGGGGATGCTTTTCGCCGCATCTACGATCTGACCAAGGACGATATCTACCGTTTGCTTGTCTTTTTGCTGAATGACAAGGAGGACGCCGGCGATGTCATGAGCGAGGTGTATCTCAGCCTGCACCGGTCGCTTTCCGGCTATCGGCCGGAACAGCCGTTTCGTAAATGGCTGAACGGCATCGCAGTGCGTCAGGCGAGCAATTGGAAACGCAAGCTGTGGCGCAGAATGCGACTGTTCGAGCGGGTAAGCGCGGCAGCCGATAGCCCGCAGGGACGTCCGCTAGCTGAAGATCGGGCGCTTGCCAGAGAATCGAGCCTGGAGCTGCTGGCGCTGGTCGACAGACTTCCCTACAAGCTGAAGGAGGTCGTCGTGCTTCGGCACTATCGCGAGTACTCGCTGGAGGAGATAGCGGAGACGCTTAACATCCCGATCGGCACGGTCAAATCCAGGCATCATTCGGCGATCGGCAAGCTGCGTCAGTGGATCGGACAAGACATGTTCCTTGAGGAGGCTGCGGTTCATGCGGATTGAAGAAAACATAACGGTCGCTTATCGCGAAGAAGCGGCAAGGATCTCCGTCCCGGCTCTGGCCGACAGGAGAACAAAAGCGCGGATCGAGCGGCTGCTCAAGGCGAAACAAAGAAGAAGCGCGGCGTTGAGCCGCAGAGCGGTGAAATGGGCGCTAGCCGGATCGCTTGCCCTGCTGGTCATGGGATTCACCGTGCAATATTTCGTTCGGATCGGGGACGACCGCTTCAGCCTTGAGATGTCGTTCACCGACCAGATCAGGTTTAACGAGAACACGGCAAGTATCGTTCGGGAGCAATTGCAGACGGTAAAGAATCAATTGGCTGTCGGGGAGAAGGCGCTCGTCTACTCCCGAGAGATCGAATCGCTGTTTCCGGACTATCGGAATAAGGATTTATATTTTGCCGAGTATGTCAGCAACCCTTATCTATTTACGGACTACGAGCAATGGAAGGAGCGTTTGTCCGGGCTCGTGCCGCAGCTTGCGCTTCCGGATATGGAGGAGGGCGGGTTAGTCTTCGTCAGCGGGAAGGATGAAATGGCCACTGGCGGGATGGTTGCCGAAATAGATGTGGCCAAACGGCTGCAGGCAGAGGTTACGGAGAAGGGGACTGCGCTGGCTTGGGAGAAAATTACACGGAACGAAACGTCGTTCCCTGCATATACGTCCTCCTACAAGGATGCGGGCGGAAACGAGCTGTCATTCACCGTTCAGCTGACGGCGGAAGGCTCCAAGTTTGTCGGTCTGACCCAGACTCAGCCGGAAAAGCTCAAGCTAAGCGACGGTCGAGAAGCGTTGTACTCGTTTAACGACAAGGTTCTGTACAGCGATACGAATCGGTATGTCAGTTTAAGCTGGATCGATGCGCAGACGGAGACTCCCGTTCTATACATGCTCGGAAGCTCCTCTTCATCGGTTACGAAGGAGCAATTGATAGACATCGCCGAGTCCGCCATTGTACGGGGAATAAGCGAAAAGCCGGCCGCTTAGGCCGGCTTTTTCTTATTTTCTGACGGTCAGCATATCCTTTACCGAGCGCCATTCCGCGAGATGCTTCTCCAGATCGGCGATCAGCGTATCCACGTCCCGGGAGAACTGCTGCAGCTCGATGCCTTCCAACTCCGGCAGGTCGGACGGAGACAGCGGGCCGGGAGGAGGCAAGGTGGCGAGCAGCAGGTTCAGCATATCCTCGACGAAGCTGCCGGACGAAGGCTCCTCGTCTTCATCGGCTTCGGGCGCCTCTTCCGTCAGGCCGGAGAGCATAGGCATGGCGAGTTGGACGGTTTCGGAGGTTACTCTCGCCCTTGCCTTCGGCTGATCGACGGCTGATCTTTCATCCGTCGCCGCTGGAGCTAGCGCCTGAGTGCCGCTCTCCGCTACCGAACTTTCCGGAGGCGCGATGTACGGCTCTTCTTTGGGCATTGCGCTTTTGGCTCTTTCTTTGCGGTTGTGCTCGTACGTCGACCAGGTTTCGAGCAGCTGGTATCCCGTCTTGAACAGCAGCTTGCCCTTGGTCGCGTCGGAAATCTCCTTGTCCTTGAACAGGCGCGCGATCCGCTTCACATCGGTGACCGGCATCTCGTCTTCGGCCATGATAAGCGCCAGAGAATCGCGATATTCCATTGGCAAGTCCTTGAGCGCTATCACTTGATCCTCGGTCAGCCGCCCCTTCTTAATCTCGGTGCCGGCGGAGATCAGTTGACGGACGGCGGGGCTGAACTTCAACAGCTCCAGCTTGTTCTTAATATAGTTTTCCGGCTTGCCCAGCTTGCTGGACAAATACTTGACAGAGCTGCTGAACTTCGGATCGGTCAGCAGCTTATTGAAAGCTTCGGCTTCCTCGATCGGAGAGAAGCCTTGCCGAGTCAAGTTTTCCGCGATCTGCTCCAGATAGATTTCCATCTCGTCCGTCGCTTCGGATACGATGCACGGAATCGTCGGCAGGCTCAGCGCGGTGCAAGCTTTGTAACGCCGGTTGCCGTAAATGATTTTGTAGCGCCCGTCCGGGGTTTTGCGAACTTTAATGGGCGATAGCAGCCCCAGCTCTCCAATACTGTTCATTAGCTCCTGCAGAGCTTCGTCGTCGAACTGGTAGCGGGGCTGCTCTTTATCTTCATCGATTAAATGCGTAGCAATCGGAATAATGTCCATGCTTGGTCTCCTGTCTATGAATTCTTATAAGGACGAGCCAGTGGGAACATCTGTATTATAGCTCAGCGACGCGACGATGGGAATAAAGCTTGAAGTTTCAAAATCGCTCGTACTATGATAGGAGGATGCAAAATAGACAAGGAGATCGTTATTTTGAACAGATATCAAGACAGACTTGCGGCTGGGACGGGAGAGCGCGGCAGCGCCGGACGGCTCTGGTATGTGGCGCTGCTCGGATCGTTGTCGGCCTTCGGGCCTTTATCGCTTGATTTGTACTTGCCGGCGTTGCCGGGATTGGCGGAAAATATGCACACGAGTTCGTCCTACGCGCAGCTCAGCTTGACCGCTTGTATGATCGGACTTTCGGTCGGCCAACTGTTCGCCGGCGCGATCAGCGACTTTCGCGGCCGTAGAGGACCGCTGCTGATCGGAGTGGCGGTCTACGCTATCGCTTCGTTGTTGTGCGCCTTCAGTCCGTCGATTGGCATACTGATCGCGCTCCGGTTCGTGCAAGGCCTGGCCGGATCGGCGGGTATCGTCATTTCCCGGGCGATTGTCCGGGATTTGTATTCCGGCTCCGAGCTGACGAAATTTTATGCGATGCTCATGCTGGTTAACGGCGCAGCGCCGATCTTGTCGCCGGTCGTCGGCGGGCAGCTGCTGAAGTTTACGTCATGGGAAGGACTATTCATCGTGCTCGCCGCTTGGGGAGTCGTCACGCTGCTCGCCGTCTTTTTCGGCTTGCGCGAGACGTTGCCGACGGAAAAAAGGATGACGGGCGGGCTGAAGACGACATTCTCGACGTTCCGCACATTGCTCGGAGATCGGCTGTTTATGGGGTATGCGTTGTCGCAGGCGCTGGTGACGGCGGCCATGTTCGCTTACATCTCGGGCTCGCCGTTCGTGCTGCAGAACATTTACGGTGTATCTCCGCAGCTGTTCAGCTTGTTTTTCGCCATTAACGGCGTAGGAATAATAATTGCGGGACAAACAGCGGGGAGATTGGCGGGAAGAATAGGGGAGAAGAAGCTGTTTGTGACCGGTCTGCTGCTCGCTATGCTCGGGGGCTTGGCGCTATTGGCCGTCATCCTTGCGGGCGGAGGTCTAATCGCGCTGCTCGTGCCGCTCTTCTTCGTCGTCTCCAGCGTCGGTCTCGTCGGCTCGGCCGGTTTTACACTGGCGATGAGCAAGCATGGGCATGCGGCCGGGAGCGCTTCGGCGCTGCTCGGATTGCTGGCGTTTCTGTTCGGCGCGGCGCTGGCGCCGCTGGTCGGCGTAGCGGGAAGCGCGAACGCGCTGCCTATGGGCCTGCTGATCGCCGCGGCGAACGTCGGCGCAGTCGCTTGTTACCTCTTTATGGTTCGCGCAGTTGAGCAAAAGAGTCAAAAGCTGTAAGGTTAAGATATAATAAATGAACTGAGATACTGTAGCGATAAGATCCCTTTCGGAATGCAACGGGACTTCTCTTCACAGGAAGGAGCGGCCTATGATCGCGCAATCCCCTCAAGACATCGACCAATTGAAGAAAATCGGCAAAATCGTGGCCCTAACGATTGAGGAAATGAAAAAGCGGACGCAGCCTGGAATGACGACAAGGCAACTGGACTTGATCGGCCGGGACGTACTGCTGTCGCACGGAGCGGCGTCCGCTCCGATGAAGGACGTGCAATTCCCCGGCTATACGTGCATCAGCATTAACGAAGAGGTTGCTCACGGCATTCCCGGGGACCGTATCATCCAAGCGGGCGACCTGGTGAACGTCGACGTATCTGCAGAGCTGGAGGGCTATTACGCCGATGCCGGCCAGTCGTTTCAGGTGGCTCCCGTCGAGACCGAAGTGGATCGTCTGTGCAGGCATACGCACGCGACGATGATGAAGGTAATCTCCGGTTTGAAGGGCGGCGTCAAGCTGAACCAGATCGGCAAAACGATGCAGGAGGAAGCGAAGCGGGGAGGCTACCGCATTATCGAAAATTTGTGCAGCCATGGCGTAGGCAGAAGCTTGCATGAGGAGCCCTTTGAAATTTTGCCCTATTCCGAGCCGCGCGACCGAAGAGTGCTGAAGGCGGGCCAGGTCATTACGATAGAGCCGTTCGTCTCGACGGGGGCGACCTATGTCGACCAGCAGGCGGACGGATGGACGCTTAAAGTGCCCGATCGCAGCCGCGTCGCGCAGTTCGAGCATACGATCATTATTACGAACGGCAATCCGATCATTACGACCGTTTGTTAAACGGCTGACGGAACGGGAGAGTAACGAAAGATGTCGAAAACGAAAACGAAGCATTACGTCGTATGGATCGGACGCAAGCCCGGGGTGTACGATAGCTGGGCGGAGTGCCAAAAGCAAATCAACCAGTTCGACGAGGCGAAATATAAGTCCTACGAATCCAAGGCGACCGCGGATCAAGCGTACCGGGAAGGCTGGAAGAAGCATTGGGGCAGCGGCAAAAAGACCGGCTTCGCCAAAGCCGGAGCGGGAGAGAGCCCGGGGGAGGTCGACTACGACAGCATCTCCGTCGACGTGGGCACAAGAGGCAATCCGGGACCGGTGGAATACAAAGGTGTGGACACGAAGACGGGGGAGGTGCTGTTCGCGGTTGGTCCGATCGCCAAAGGAACGAACAATCTCGGAGAGTTCCTCGCGATCGTGCATGCGCTGGCCTATTTGCAGAAAATCGGCAGCGGCAAAACGGTCTACAGCGACTCCGTCAACGCGATGAAATGGGTCAAACAGAAGGAAGTATCCACTACGCTCCCGAGGGACGAGACGACACGGGAAATCTGGGATCTGATCGACCGCGCGGTCCGCTGGCTGAAGACGAACAGCTACCCCAACAAGGTACTCAAATGGCAGACGAAGCAATGGGGCGAGATCAAAGCGGATTACGGCCGGAAATAAAATTATGCAATTAATCATTCGCATTCGGAAGCGTCGGCGCTCCCGCTAACGCTGCGAATCCTTCATGGCAATGGAAGCGGCAGAGCGGCAAGGAAAGCTCCGAGCTTACAGACATCGTCGTACTCGACAAAGGGACGCGAATCGCGATCGGCGAAGAAAGCCTGATCGAATCTACGGACGGGAAGACAATTCCGTTCTGTAGACGACCAGGATCGCGCTGCGCTGCTCGCTAACATTGTTTAAGCTCGGTTTGCTGATCGAGCTGTAGCAGATGTTGATTACCTGCTCGTCCTTCAGCTCGGCGAGAAATTCATTCGCTCTTTTCTCGGCCAGGGAGCTGTCGCTATCCACAAATTCTTTGACTCTAATCATGGGAAAACCCTCCATTCGTAGCATTGACGGACCAAAGTCTGATGACAGCACGTCCGTCGTTTTCCTTAAAGCCGAGGCTGCCCGCTGCGCGACAGCGTATTCCGTTCCCAGAATACGCCGTCCGAATACCCTTGAATAGAGGCGTCCTGCTCGGCCAGCCGCAGTCTCTTCTCCGTCAGGCAGCAGTAAGATTCGTCGATCTCGATAGTGACGAACTGCCGGTTCAGCTTCTTGGCGACGACGGCGGTCGTGCCCGCTCCCCCGAAAGGATCGAAAACGACGTCGCGCTCGTCCGAGCTGGCTAGAATGATTTTGGCCAGCAGCTTCTCCGGCTTCTGCGTCGGATGATCCGTGTTTTCGGCCATGGACCAGAAGGGCACCGTCAGATCGGTCCACAGATTGGAAGGATGCGTCAGGCGGTATTTGCCGTCCTCGCCCTCCGCCCAGTCCTTTGGCACGCCGTGGGTCGTCCGATATGGGGCAATCACCCGCCGCTTCAGCTTGACGCGATCGACATAAAACTTGTAGTCGGCCGATTTCGTGCAGTGCCAGATATCCTCAGAGGCGTTCTTCCAGTTCGAATGCGCTCCCCGCCCTTTTTCCCGTTCCCAAGTAATTCGGTTAATGACGTTAAGATAGCTGGAGGCGATCTCGAAAATAGAATGGCTCGATCGCCAATCCCCGCATATGTAGACGGTCGCGCCGGGCTTTAGAATGCGCATAAGCTTGCCGAACCAGCCGTCCAGCCATTCCGCGTACTCCCGATGATTCATACGGTTAAAGGTTTGGCCGTTAAAATTTTTCGTCAGATTGTACGGAGGATCGATAAACAGCAAATCTACGAACTCGTCCGGCAAATAATCGATCGCCTCGAACAGATTTTGACAGACCGTGCGGTTCAGCAGCTGCTCCGCCTCCATCGGCGCCGCCAACGAGATCAGCCGGGCGCGATATTCCGTTCTCTCGGCTTCGCTGAGCGCAATCGTTTTATTGCGTTTCGCGCGTTCTTTTCCGCTCTCGGGCATGGAGCAGCACCTCCTAACGGTTTAGAAAGTAGAAAGCTTAGATTCCCCTATCATATAAGAGCTAGAGCGGGTTATCAACAGCGTGCACTTATTTTCGGGAAAGACCGAACCCTTTCGACAGGAATTGCGTCTATAACAAGAGGGAAAACTTAATTCTTAGAGAGGAAGTATTTCGATGCAGCCTATTTCTATATTAAGAGTGTCGAGAAAAACAATGACCTGGGTCGTTGCGGCGGCAATTGCGATCGCCCCTTTGCTCCCGTCCGGGGAAACGGCCAACGCGGCGGCGAGCCGTTACAAGATCATCGAGCAAGCGATCGACGTGAACGGCACGGCGGTTACCTTGCCTGCGATTAATTCGGAAGGCACGACCTATGTCGCCTTGCGCAGCCTTAACAATCAGATCGGTTTGACTACAAAATGGAACAAGACAAGCAATACGATCACCGTAACCGGCCGCGACCGGGAGCTTGTGCTGAATCTGGGCGACGGCAGCGCAGTGTTGAACGATCAGCAAATTTACGGCCTTCCGGCTATCGTCCAGAGCGGCACGAGCTACGTTCCGTTCAGATTTCTGCTTGAGCGAATGGGCTACGGCGTCTCCTACAACCCCGCGACCAAAGGAATCGGAATCGAGGAGATCCGGGAAAATTCGCTGACTATTGAGACGGAGGCGATCAAGGAGGACCAAAAGCGCCAATCGATCCTGGTGCATTATCCGCAAATCGCCGGGTATTCGAACGAAGACGTGCAGAAGAAGATCAACGAACTGCTGAAGAAGGACGCCGAGCTGAACGTCGAGCTGGCCAAGGAATCGCTCGCCAATGCGCTTGAAGGAGACGACGGCTCTTACGAGGTTTCCTTCGATGGAACCTACACGGTTTCCTACAACGAGCAAGACAAGCTGAGCCTGTACGTCGATTATTATATCTATACCGGGGGCGCTCACGGGTCGACGGCCCGCGTCACCTACACATTCGATTTGAAGACGGGCAAGCTGTTGAACCTTGCGGACGTCACCGGAGGTAACGCCAAGTACGTGTCGATCATCAATTCTCACATCCAAAGCCAGATCAAGGCGCGCGGCCTTCAGTTGCTTGCTCCGTTCAAGTCGATCGAAGCGGATCGCGATTTCTTCCTCAAGCATAACGGCGTCGTCGTTTATTTCGGCCAGTATGAATATACGCCTTACGCGGCAGGGATGCCGGAGTTCGAAATTCCGTTTTCGGCTTTTGAATAACGGACCGACTGCCGTATTATAAGTACTCGAATAGGCTGTCCCTAAGCAAACTCTCATCGCCGACTAGCCGGATGGGGCGATTGCCAGGGGCAGTCTTTTTTTCCAGCAGATAACTGCAAAACGCCGCCGAGTTAATCCTCCGATAACATTGATCGTTATAATTAATAGGATAACGATAAAAGGAGCTCTCGCATGTCCGGTTCTCCGCTAGTTGAAATTGCTTATGAACAAATACGTCACAATCTGCTGAACGCGGATTACGCTCCGGGAATGCTGCTGTCCGAGAGCGAACTGGCGGCGCAATTGAATATGAGCCGTACGCCGATCCGCGATGCGATCCGGCTGCTGGAGAAGGAAGGCTTCGTGCAGACATTGTCCAAGCGCGGCATTCGCGTGAACGCGATCGAGGTTCAGGAGCTGTTCGATATTTTCGATCTGCTGACCGCGCTGTATCTGTATACGCTGGACGTCGTGGAGCAGTATAGCGGCGAGATTAACCTGCCAAAAATGAAAACGCATCTGGATGCGTTGATCGAAGCCAGCGAGCTTAAAAAATATCGCGATTATTACGAGAACGGCCTGCTGTTTATGCGGACGCTGCTGGAGACGATTCATAATCGTCATATTCTTCAAACCTTCGACGCTTACAAGGACAAAATTTTATTTTTCGTCGTCGTTCATCGTTCCTACAAGCGGCCGAATCGGCCGTTCACGGGAAAAGTCGTCTATACGGAGCTTTACGAGCGACTGATGGAAGGGGATATTCGGGGGGCGAGACAGACGCTTCGGAATTCCAAGTGGCACGTGCGGGACGAAGTGATTCGCGGCGGCATGGATTGAGGCATATCCAAGAAAAAAGGGCTGTAAACAAAAGCAAGGAGTATATACCTCCCGTAGACTGCCTCATACGCTCCTGAAACTACCTTGTAACGGGTTTACCCATTCAGGTTTCAGGAACGTATAGCATCGGAGGGAGGTATATACTCCTTGTATCTTTATTATCGATCATCTTTCATAGCAACTTGACTTAGGGGATAGCCCCTTATTCTTACTTGATGATTTCCGGTTCAGGGATCGCGGCGCCGCGAGTGTCCACGGTAACCTTCTTCATCACCTGATCGGTTTTCGGGCGATCGTTGGCGCCGCGCGGCGTGTTGACGATCTCCTGCGCAACCTCAATGCCTTCGATGACTTTGCCGAAGGCTGCGTATGCGCCGTCCAAGTGCGGAGCGTCAGCGACCATAAGGAAAAACTGGGAGCCTGCGCTGTTCGGATTTTGCGAGCGAGCCATGGAAAGAACGCCCGTCGTATGCTTCAATTCGTTCTTGATGCCGTTTTGCGAGAACTCGCCTTCGATCGAATATCCGGGACCGCCCATGCCGGTTCCGTCCGGGTCGCCGCCCTGAATCATGAATCCGGGAATAACGCGATGAAAGATCGTTCCGTCGTAGAAGCCTTTGCTTACGAGGGAAACAAAGTTGTTAACCGTGTTCGGCGCAATTTCCGGATAGAGCTCGACTTTAATCGTTTTGCCGCTGTCCATCTCGATCGTAACGATCGGGTTGTTTGATCCGCCCATTGTAAAATCCTCCTTTTGTTTGCCTCCGCATCCCGTTGCGACCAACAGAAGCGCGAATACCGCAAGTAGAGATACAGACAATCGATGACTTCCTGATTTCAAGCTCGAGTCCCCCTTGTCCATTATATCCTTTCGTATCATATCATCTGCGCGAGCAGGAATCCACTGAAGAGCGACAACAAAGGAGAGATCAGACGATCCGACAATGCGGAGATTGCGAGAAGACGAGAATTAGAGAGCTGCGAGGAGCTTCGTCAAGCTCGGAGCGATTGTAAGCGGTACGAATTCCCGCGGCGACGCCAAACGGCTTTTGGAAGCCGTCAGGATCGCTTTACAAAGTTTGGGGGCAGGCGTAATATTCGATTCATGATTTTAATATCGTTCCATTCGAATCGCTGAGTTTCCGGGCATGACCCGGAAAGCGGGGGAACCAATTGACGGCAGGACGATCGGTGTGAGAGCCGATCGTCCCGCCGTCCGGGGTGAATCCCGAGCCTGGCTGCACCTAGGATGCAGCCGGCTCGGGTAGGGCGACTCTCACCGCCCGAATCCGACAGCTAACCTCGTAAGCGTTGACGGGCGACCGACGACGATTGTATCGTACGGTCGTGTCCGATGGGGAGAGGATGATGAACTTGTGACCGTAGGCCGCAGGGTTAATCCTCTGCGGTCTTTTTGTTGCGCTTATTTTCGCTTAGGCGTCTATACGATTCTGATTGCTTATGATTCGAGAACGAATGTAAGGAGGCTGCGCTTATGCTCGATGTGTACATGGCGCTCATATTGGCGGGAACATTCGCATTGTTTTACGGCTTTACGATCTGGTGCGACCGGGTCGTCGAAGAGGCGGGGGGCGAACGAAAATGATCGTCGTATCGATTGCGGCCGCTTGTGTTTTCATCTACCTCGTCTACTCATTGATTCACCCGGAGAAGTTTTAACGAAAAACGTTGTTTTCGGATAGAGGAGGAAGGCCGATGGGAATTGTGCAAATTTTGCTTGTCCTGGCGCTGCTCGCGCTGCTGATCAAACCGGTTGGAACCTACGTGTATCATGCGTTCTCGAACGAAGCGAACCGGCAGGACCGCATATTCGGGCCGTTCGAGAAACTTATTTTCCGGCTGATCGGGCTTAAGAACCGCGGCGGAATGACTTGGAAGCAATACGCGCTTGGCTTTCTGTTGACGAATATCGTGCTTACGGCGGTCGGTTACGTTATTTTGAGGCTGCAAAAATACTTGCCGTTTAACCCGATCGGAATCGGCGGCATGGAAGAGACGCTTTCCCTGAATACTGCGATCAGCTTTATGACCAACACCAATCTTCAGCATTACAGCGGCGAATCGGGGGTTTCCTATTTCTCGCAAATGGCCGTTATGACGATGATGATGTTTACTTCGGCCGCTACGGGCTTTTCTATGGCGATTGCCTTTATCAGAGGGATTACGAGCAAGGGGAAGACGCTGGGAAATTTCTTTGAGGATTTCGTCAAAGCCCATACTCGCGTGTTCTTGCCTGCGGCAATCCTCGTTACGCTGCTGCTTGTCGCTTTGCAAGTTCCGCTTACGCTGAACCCGACGTTAATCGTCCAGACGCTCGAAGGATCTACGCAGAGCATTGCGATGGGCCCGGTTGCGGCCCTCGAGTCCATCAAGCATCTCGGAACGAATGGCGGAGGCTTCTTCGGCGCCAACTCGGCGCACCCGTTCGAGAATCCGAATCCGCTCACGAACGTGGTCGAGATGTTGGCCATGTGGGCGCTGCCGGCTTCGCTTCCTTACGTATTCGGCCGTTTCGCCCGCAATCGCAAACAAGGCTGGGTCGTTTTCGGCGCGATGATGACCTTGTTCGTCGCTTTCCTGTCGCTAATTTATTTCTCGGAGCTTCGCGGCAACCCTGCGATAGCCGCTATGGGAATCGACGCGTCGCAGGGCAGCATGGAAGGCAAAGAGGTCCGTTTCGGCATCGCCCAGTCCGCTTTGTTCTCGGCTGTTACGACCGCGGCGACGACAGGGACGGTCAACAATATGCACGACACGCTAACGCCGCTCGGAGGCATGGGCACGCTCGGTCAGATGATGCTGAACGTCGTCTTCGGAGGCAAGGGCGTCGGTTTGAACAACATGCTGATGTACGCCATGCTCGGCGTGTTCCTGTGCGGCTTAATGGTCGGCAGAACACCGGAGTTCTTGGGCCGCAAAATCGAGCCGCGCGAGATGAAGCTGATCGCCGTTGCCATTCTGGCGCATCCCTTCATTATTCTGGCGCCAACGGCGATCGCCTTTCTGACCGATGCGGGCAGCGGGGCGATTACAAATCCCGGATCGCACGGCATTACGCAGGTACTGTACGAATACGCGTCTTCGGCGACCAATAATGGCTCGGGCTTCGAGGGGCTGGCGGACAATACGCCTTTCTGGAATATGACGACAGGGCTCGTGATGCTGCTGGGCCGTTACGTCTCGATGATTGCTATGTTGGCGGTGGCCGGGGCGCTTGTCCGCAAGCCGTGGGTGCCCGAGACGATCGGTACATTCCGCACGGACAATAAGCTGTTCTACGGCATATTAATCGGCACGGTATTGATCATTGGCGCGCTGACGTTTTTGCCGGCCGTCGTGCTGGGGCCGATCGCCGAGCATTTGAAGCTGGGTTAAGGACGAGGTGAACTTATCATGAACGTGAAACGTAAATCGATTCTCACGTCCTCGATCGTAGGGCGCGCATTAAAGGAAAGTCTATTGAAATTGAATCCGGCCGTCATGATTAGCAATCCCGTTATGTTTGTTGTGGAGATCGGAACGGCCATCGTGCTGCTGCTGTCGTTATTTCCCGGACTTGTCGGAACGGAGGGGGATACCGGGTTTAATCTGACCGTATTCTTCATTCTGCTCTTTACCTTGCTGTTCGCGAATTTCGCCGAAGCGTTGGCGGAAGGAAGAGGCAAGGCCCAGGCGGCGTCCTTGAAAAATACAAAAAAAGAGGTTCAAGCCAACAAACTTGTCGGAGGGTCGGTGCAAGTCGTTCCGTCCACGGAGCTGCGCAAGGGCGACGTAGTCGTCGTCTCCCAAGGCGAATCGATTCCCGGCGACGGCGAGGTGATAGAGGGCTTGGCCTCGGTCGACGAATCGGCCATTACAGGTGAGTCCGCCCCCGTCATTAAAGAGCCAGGCGGAGACTTCAGCTCGGTAACCGGGGGCACCAGGGTCGTCAGCGACAAGATTACGGTGAGGATCACGAGCGATCCCGGCGAATCGTTCATCGACCGGATGATCTCTCTCGTCGAGGGCGCCAAGCGACAGAAAACGCCGAACGAGCTGGCGCTGAGCACGCTGCTGATCAGCCTGACGATCATCTTCCTGATCGTTGTCGTTACTCTCAAGCCGATCGCCGCTTATTTGGGCATTGATCTGCAGGTTCCGGTGCTGATCGCTTTGCTCGTGTGTCTCATCCCGACAACGATCGGCGGTCTGCTGTCGGCAATCGGCATCGCGGGTATGGATCGCGTCACACAATTCAATGTGCTGGCGATGTCCGGCAAGGCCGTCGAGGCGGCCGGCGACATCAACACGATGATTCTGGACAAAACGGGAACGATCACGTACGGGAACCGGATGGCCGGCGAGTTCGTACCGGTCGGCGACCACGATGTCCGTATGGTCGGAGAATGGGCCGCGATCGGCTCGCTGCACGATGAGACTCCGGAAGGAAGGTCGGTGCTGGAGCTGGCGAAGCGCATCGGATTGGAGTTCGATGCATCGCAAGCCAGCGACGCGGAGATCGTGGAGTTCAAGGCGGAGACGCGGATGAGCGGCTTGGACCTGCGAGACGGCCGGAAGGTTCGCAAGGGCGCGGTGGACGCGGTGAAGAAATGGGTCGTCTCGCTGGGCGGGAAGGTACCCGAGGAATTGGACGTTAAGAGCGACGCAATTGCCCGCGAAGGCGGAACCCCGCTGGCGGTCGCGGTCGACGGCAGAATCTTCGGCTTGATCTATTTGAAGGACACCGTGAAGCCGGGAATGCGGGAACGATTCGATCAACTTCGCGAGATGGGAATCAAGACGATCATGTGCACAGGCGACAATCCGCTTACGGCGGCCACGATCGCTCGGGAAGCGGGCGTCGACGATTTCGTCGCCGAGAGCAAGCCGGAGGACAAAATCGCGCTTATTCGCCGGGAGCAGGCCGAAGGCAAGCTCGTCGCGATGACCGGCGACGGCACGAACGACGCGCCGGCGCTGGCGCAAGCCGATGTCGGGCTCGCGATGAACAGCGGCACGATCGCCGCCAAGGAAGCGGCGAACATGGTCGATCTGGACTCCGACCCGTCCAAGATCATCGAGGTCGTATCGATCGGCAAGCAGCTGCTGATGACGCGAGGAGCGCTGACGACGTTCAGCATCGCCAACGATATCGCCAAATATTTCGCCATCATTCCGGCGATGTTCATTCTAGCGATTCCGGAGATGGGCGCGCTTAACGTTATGGGATTGGAATCGCCGAAGACCGCAATCTTATCGGCGTTAATTTTTAACGCGATTATTATCCCGCTGTTGATTCCGTTAGCCATGAAGGGCGTCGCGTACAAGCCGATGAGCGCTGCGAAGCTGCTCGGGCGCAATCTGTTCGTCTACGGGCTCGGCGGAGTCGTCGCCCCGTTTATCGGGATTAAGCTGATCGACCTGTTCGTCGGGTTATGGATATAGCGTATATAGGGGAGAGAGCTATGGAAAATACGGCAGGCAACTCCGGCAAGACCGGAGTTTCAATCATCGGAGTGGCTGTGCGGGCAAGCCTCTTGTTTTTTCTATTGTGCGGGATCGTCTATCCGCTGGCGATGACGAGCGTCGCGCAGACGCTAATGCCGGATCGGGCGAACGGCAGCCTGATCAGGGACGCGGAAGGAAACGTTGTCGGGTCGGAGCTGATCGGACAGAGCTTTTCCGATCCGGCGTTTTTCCAGAGCCGGGTGTCGAGCATCGACTACAACGCCGCCGGTTCGGGGTCCAGCAATTACGCTCCGTCGAACCCGGACCTTCTACAGCGCATGCGGAATTCGATCGACGCTTGGAAGAAGGACAATCCGGATGTCCCGACATCCGTGCTTCCGATTTCGCTGATCACGAATTCCGGTTCGGGGCTTGATCCTCACCTCACGCCGGAATCGGCGGAAGTGCAGATTCCGCGAATCAGCAAGCTGACGGGAATTCCCGTCGATGACCTGGAGCAGCTGGTCCGGCGGCATACGGAGGGGCGCGACCTCGGTCTTATCGGGGAACCGCGGGTGAACGTGCTTATGCTGAACTTGGAGCTGCAAGCCATGGAAAACAGTCGGAATCGATAGGGACGGGAGTGCGGCCGGGAAGGCCGACCGTTTCTCTTCAATACGAAGGAGGCTGCCGATCGATGGACCCTTATCGCCGCAAGACGCCCGAGGAGCTCTTATCCTCCATCTATAAAATGCAGGCCGGCCGGCTGAAGGTCTATGTCGGCGCCGTTAACGGCTCGGGCAAAACCTATCATATGCTCCGGGAAGGACAGGCGCTAAAGCGGCAGGGTATCGATGTCGTTGCTTGCGCCGTATCGACGATGCGCCGTCCGGAAACGGTCGATCAGCTTGCCGGATTGGAGCGGATTCCGAGCATTCACTGGATTAACGACAAAGGCGCGGGCAAAAAGGATTTAAATCTGAAGGCGCTGCTGGACCGCAATCCGGAGGTGGTGCTGGTCGACGCGCTTGCGCACCGGAACCGCCCCGGAGCGCAATACGGCACTAGGCTTGAGGATATCCGCTGCTTGTTAGGCAAGGGGATTAGCGTCATTGCGACGGTCAACGCCTACGAGCTGGAGGGGATAACCGAGCTGGCCTACAGGCTGACCGGGATCGAGGCGGAAGAGACGGTGCCGGCGGATACGCTCGACCTCGCCGACGAGGTCAGGTTGATCGACGTCAGCCCGGAGACGATACTGGCGCGACTGCATGACGGCAGTCTCGCCGATCTGTCCCGGGACGGCCCCGGCTTTCTGCAGAAAGGCAATATCGGCAAGCTGCGCGAGCTCGCTCTGAGACGAATGGCCGAGGGCGTGAACGAGTCGCTGGAAAAGCACCGCGAGAAGCAGGGGCGGATCGGTCCGTCCGGGGCTTCCGAACGCATTCTTGTATCCGCACAGTATCATTGGAACGGATCGATCCACATCCGCCGGGGTCAGCAGATCGCCAAACGGCTGGGCGGGGAGCTGAAGATTGTTACGCTGGCCAATCCGCGCCGGAAGCTGTCCAAGGAAGAGACGCAATTCAAGCGGTCGATGGAGAAGCTGGCCGACAAAATCGGAGCGACAATCGAGGAATTGCCGATGAAGTCCAGAAGGCTGGTTCCCCGTACGCTCGTAAGCTATGCGATGATCCACAACGTTACGCGGATTGTGCTCGGTCATTCCAAGCAAAGCTTCTGGCAAGACTTCCGGCGCGGCTCGATCGCGGAGGGGATTTTGCGGAAGTCCAAAAACATCGACATGTTTTTCGTGGCCGACCGGGCGGACTATGCCGGGGAACGCGTGCTGCCGGCCAAGCGGGTCAACGAGCCGAGTCCGCCTTCCGATGCGTACCGTCGACTTTCCCAAGAGGAAATCGAGCGCAAGATTGAACAGATCAAACGGGGCAGGCTGAAGGTATATATCGGAGCCGCTCCCGGCGTCGGCAAAACTTACATGATGCTCAGGGAAGGCAACGACCTGCTGCGCAAAAAGATCGACGTCGTCATCGGCTTGCTGGAGACTCACGGACGCGAGGAAACGTCGGCCCAGATAGAGGCCCTCGAGACGCTTCCCCGCTCCCGCATCGACTACAAGGGAACGAAGCTCGAAGAGATAGACGTACAGGCTGTTCTGCGGCGCAATCCGGAAGCTGTGCTCATCGACGAGCTGGCTCATACCAACGTGCCCGGAAGCGCCAATAAGAAGCGGTACGAGGATGTCTTGCAAATTCTCGAAGCGGGAATCTCCGTTATCGCGACGATGAACGTGCAGCATTTGGAGAGTCTGAACGACGCCGTCGAGCAGATAACGGGAGTGCGCGTTCGCGAGACGGTGCCCGACAGCATCCTCAGACTGGCGGACGAAGTCGAGCTGATCGACGTCGCTCCGTCGGCTTTGCGGCAGCGGTTGCGCGAAGGCAAAGTGTATGCGATGGACAAAGTGGACCAGGCGCTGGATCATTTTTTCCAGACGGGGAATCTGATCGCGCTTCGGGAGATGGCGCTGCGCGAACTGGCGGACGACGTGGACGAAAGGCTGGAGGCTTGGGAGCGGGGAGGCTCGCTTCGGGGACCGTGGAACAAACGCGAGAGTATCTTCGTCTGCGTCTCGGCAAGCCGGAATGCCGACCGGTTGATCCGGCGCGGGTTTCGAATCTCCCATCGCCTGAAGGCGGAATGGCATGTGTCCTATGTACGTTCAGCAGACGGATTGTCCGAAGAGGTCGGACTAAGAATGAAACAGATGCGAGATCTGACGGAAAGATTGGGAGGCCGCTTTGATATTTGCGAGAACGACAAGCGCTGGCGGGTGGCCGATATCCTGTTGGAGAGAGCGGCTCAGCTTAGGGCAACGCAGTTGATCGTCGGGCAATCCGGTCGGAGGGGCTGGTCGCCAATTTTGCGCAAATCCGTCGTTCAAACGCTTTTGCGGAGAGGTCGCCATATGGATGTGCTCGTCGTAGCCGACTACGATCCGAACGTTCGCATGGAGGATTAAATTGGGAGGAAGACTCCCATCCTCGGACAAGAAGGGGTACAATAGGAGGGAGTGCTTATGTAGAAGCTGACATAGGGTTACGGAAGCGGACGCATCCAGTCCGTCGGAGGACAACGAATTATGAAATCCGTTTTTCAAGTGTTGGGCAAGTACCGGGTTGCCGCCTTTACGGCGATATTCCTGATGTTGATCGAGCTTGCCGTCGAGCTGGTTCAGCCGATGCTGATCTCCAGAATTATCGACGACGGCATCGGACCGCGCAACGCGCAGGTCGTCATTTTATGGGGGGCGGTGCTGGTAGGAGGAACTCTGCTTGCCTTCGGCGCCGGAATTTTAAGCTCCTTCTATGCGGCGCATGTCAGCCAAAGTCTGGGCTACGACATTCGCGAGAAGCTATACGGCAAAGTGCAATCTTTCTCTTACGCGGTGTTTAACCGCTTTGCGCCATCTTCGCTGATTACTAGACTCACGAACGACGTTACGCAAGTACAGGATACCGTGTTTATGGGTCTCAGGTTTATGCTGCGCGTTCCGCTAGTCGTAATCGGAAGCGTCATCATGGCGCTGATCGTGCATGTGGAGCTGGGTTCGCTGCTGGTGCTGACCGTGCCGATTCTCGTTCTTTTTATTTTGTGGATGGTGAAAAAAGCCGCCGAAATGTTCGCCAGAGTTCAGAATCGGCTCGATGCGGTTAACGGGGTTATGCAGGAAAATTTGACGGGGATGCGGCTGATTCGGGTTTTCGTGCGCGGAGAGAGGGAGACCGAGCGCTTCGCTCAGCGCAGCGGCGAGCTGATGCAGAGCCTGACGTCGGCTCAGCGACTGACGGAGATGACGCAGCCGTTTATCGTTCTGATCATGAACGCTGGGATCATCGCGGTGCTGTGGTTCGGGCACTTGGACATTCAAGCCGGCAGCGCAACGACCGGAGAAGTGGTAGCCGTTGTGAACTACTCGCTGCGGACGGCGGGTGCATTGTCCGCTCTGTCGATGCTGGTGGCGGCGTTCTCCAGGGCGCGAGCTTCGGCTGGACGCATCGAAGAAACGCTCCTTACGGAAAGCGGGGAGGATGGCCGCGAAAGCGATTCGGCTTGTGTTGGCGGCCAAGCGGGGATCGACGACGCAAGCGTTGCGTTCGATCGGGTTTCCTTCCGCTATCCGGATACGGAAGCGCTCGCGCTGGAGGATATTTCTTTCCGGGCCGAAGCGGGCGATTCAGTGGCGATTCTCGGAGCGACGGGGGCGGGAAAATCCTCCCTGGCCCAGCTGATTCTTCGCTTGTACGAGGAAGAGTCGGGAACGATCCGGATCGGCGGCAGAGACGCGCGAGAGTGGGACGTACGGGTGCTTCGCGATGCTATCGGGTATGTGCCGCAGGAGGTCGTGCTGTTTACGGGTTCGATACGCGACAATATCGCCTGGGGCGCACCGGAAGCCAGCGACGAGGCCATCGTCGAAGCGGCCAAGCAGGCGCAGATTCACGAGACGATCGTCGGCCTGCCGCAGGGCTACGATACGATGCTGGGGCAGCGCGGCGTCAACCTGTCCGGCGGCCAAAAGCAGCGCCTCTCGATTGCCCGCGCGCTCGTGCGCAAGCCGGCGATTCTGCTGCTGGACGACAGCACCAGCGCGCTGGACGTGCGCACGGAGGCTGCACTGCTTGAAGCTTTGGCAGGCATGGCCTGTACGACGTTTCTGATCACGCAGAAGATTAGCTCCGCCGTCAATGCGGATCTGATCCTGCTGCTGGACGACGGTCGTCTTATCGCGAATGGCAGCCATCGCGAGCTGCTGACCAAAGACGTCTTGTATCGTCGCATTTACGAGTCGCAATACGGGGAGGAGGAGTCTCATGCGGAAGGCGCTAAGTGATCCCCTTCGTTACCCGAAGTCGCAGGCGTTGGCGGAAAGAACACTTGCAGAAAAGCTAGCAACCAAGCCTACAAAAGGCAAAGCGAAAAACTGGCAGGCGACCATAAAGCGAATATGGGGCTACCTTGCTCGCCGTAAAGCGATGCTCACTCTCGTTTTGTTAATGGTGATGATTAGCTCGGGTCTTTCGCTGCTCGGCCCATATTTAATCGGCGTCGCTATCGACCGATATTTGGAAGGGGCAGGAGGAACGCCTTGGCTGCTGTTCCTTGTAGCGCTTGCGGCGGTATATGTGCTGGGGTCCGTTGCAGGATGGCTGCAGAACGTATGGATGATTTCGATTGCGCAGGAGACGGTCTACCGCATGCGGATGGATCTGTTTAAGCATCTGCATCGGCTGCCGATTCCGTTTTTCGCCAAGCGGCAGCGCGGAGAGCTGATGAGCCGGATGACCAACGATATGGATAACGTCAGCTCCACGCTCAACAGCTCGGCGATCCAGATTTTTTCCAGTGCGCTTATTCTGGTCGGGACCGTCGTCGTCATGCTGCTGCTAAGCCCGTTGCTTACCTTGTTGACGTTTCTAGTCGTACCGCTGATGTCCGCAGGCATGAAATGGATTACGCGCAGGACGGGGGTTCTGTTCAAGGAGCGCCAGCGCAATCTCGGAGATTTGAACGGATACGTCGAAGAGACGCTGTCCGGTCAACGCATCGTCAAAGCCTTCTCCAGGGAGGAGGCGGTCATCGGGGAATTCGGGGAGCGCAATGTTCGGATCAAGCAATCCGGCTTCTGGGCGCAGGCGATCTCCGGGTTCATTCCGAAGCTGATGAACGGCTTGAACAACTTGAGCTACGCCGTTATCGTCGGAGTCGGGGGCTTGCTGGCGATTCGCGGGACGATAACAATCGGCGTTATCGTCGTGTTCGTCGAGTATGCCAGACAGTTTACGCGTCCGCTTAACGATCTGGCCAACCAGTGGAATACGCTGCTCTCGGCCATTGCAGGTGCGGAAAGGGTATTCGAAATATTGGACGAGGACGACGAGACGAAGGACGAGGGAGACGCCGGTCCGATCGATGCGGTGCAGGGCGCAGTCTCGTTCTCCGACGTCTTCTTCTCCTACGATTCCGGAGAAGAGACGTTGAAGGAGATCAGCTTCGAGGCGAAGCCGGGGGAGACGGTGGCGATTATCGGACCGACCGGCGCGGGGAAGACGTCGCTGATCCAACTGCTCTCCCGGTTCTATGAGGCCGATTCCGGGGAAATAACGGTGGACGGTCGCGATATTCGCACGATTAAGCGATCCAGCCTTCGTTCCCATATGGCTTTCGTGCTGCAGGACTCTTTCTTGTTCGAAGGAACGATTCGCGACAATATTCGTTACGGCAAACCGGAAGCGACCGACGAGGAAGTGGAGCGGGCCGCCAAGCTGGCGAACGCCCATTCCTTCATCAAGCGTCTGCCCGGCGGCTACGACAAGCTTCTGCACGGAGACGGCGGGGGCATCAGCCAAGGGCAGAAGCAACTGCTTGCGATCGCCAGGGCGATTCTGGCCGATCCGGCCATTCTGGTGCTGGACGAGGCGACGAGCAGCATCGATACGGTTACGGAAATTAAAATTCAGGAAGGTTTGCAGCGGTTGATGGAAGGCCGGACGAGCTTTGTCATTGCCCACAGATTAAACACGATCCGGCGCGCCGACCAAATTCTGGTGCTTAAAGACGGCAGGCTGCTGGAGCGGGGCTCCCACGAGGAACTGCTCTCCAAGCCCGGACTTTACAACGATATGGTTCGAGGACAAGTGCAAATAGAGGGTTAAGCCAAGGGGCTTCCCTCTCTTTTCAATCCGAATATCTCTTAATAGGTATGGAGATTGTAGACGGTTTGCTGTAAGGTAGAGGCAGTTTTGGCGATATAGAAGAGAGAGATTCTATGGACAGGCGGTGGGGGAAAGCATGAAGAAGAGATTCGTTCGGTTGTCCGTTTTGTTGATGGCGGTTGCGTTGGCGCTCGGTCTGATCGGCGCGCTGCCGGGCCATTCAGTCGAAGCGGCTTCCGGTAAACCGATAGCGAAGTACGTGTCCCCGGAGTACATTGAGTTCGTCAGCTATAGCAAGCAATGGAACCAGAAGAAATTGAAGGCGCTGTACGCGGAACTGCTGAAGAATATGCACGGCGAGGAACTGTACGATTTGGGCAAAGTGATTTTATCCGCTGAGCCGAGCGACGAAGAACTGGGCGTTGCGGATATGAGCTACTCTTGGTACGAGGACGATCTGTCCGATATCGAGATGGACGAGCCTACTGAAATTACACTGTACGGCGCCGACGAGCACACAACGGTTGAAAGCATGGCGACGACGTTAAGCCACGAATACGGCCATCATTTTACACACTATTGGCTTATCAAAAAGGAACGCAAGCTGCCGAGCAGTCCGAAGACCAAGTGGGCATCCATTCGCGGCATCAAAGGGTATCCGGTCTTGTTTACGGAGGACACATCCTCTGCCGACTACACGCATTACTGGGATGCGACTGAAATTATGGCCGACGACTACATGGCGTTGTTCGGATCGCCGACGGCGAAAACGAGCATGGTAAACTCTCTCCGGACTGAAGAGGGGATGGGCTTCTATGCAGAAGTAGAGAACGAGGAGATTCCGTCGGTCATGACGCTGGCGGCGGTTCGCAGCTATTGGCTAAAGCTTAGCGGGCTTAAAGATCCGCTTCCGCTTGTTTTTAAGGAGCCTAAGCTGACGAAAATCCAGGCGGTGGACGTGGAAGACGACGGAATTACCGACCACAAGCTGATCTTCGACGCGGGTTCTGCGAATTCCAACGTGGCTGCGAGATTGAAATATAGCGTTTATTGGGAAAATGAAGAGGAGGAAGTGTTCGATTTCACGGACATGACAACGGGCAAGCTATCCATCCTCGTTCCCGACGGACTGCCTGAGACGGAGCTGACGTTGAAGGTGTACGCCTACGATCCGACAACCAAGCAATTCGTCTATGCGAGACCGGTCAAGTACGATCTGAGCGATCCCGAGGCCCCCGTGCGATTGCGTCAGTAATAGGAGGGAAGCAGCATGAACAATTCCGCAGAAGATGTTGCGGCCTGGATGTTCGGCGAGTTGAGGAATGCCGGAATTCTGTACCAGGCCGCAGCGATCGAGCATATTAAGACTCATTTCGGAGAACGGTTCGTCTATGTTAACGAGAACGGGAACGCCTCGATCGACAAGGAGGTCAAGAAGGCGTTCAAGAAGCTTCATGGCGGCAAAGCGGCATGGGACAGAGATGCGTTTTACTGGGGCTGGACATCGGCGATCAAGCTCTGAGGTCAGGGCAGCTCCTTGACGATCAACACCGGCGTTGAGGTTTTGACCTGATCGTACAGCCAGCGGACCTCCTTGTTGTGCATGCGAATGCAGCCGGCCGACACATATTTGCCGATCGACTTTTCATTGTTGTTGCCATGGATTCCGTAGGCGTATGAGGTTTTGCCGTTAATGGTGACCTTCAGGCCGAGCCAGCGATCGCCCAGAGGGTTTTTCGGATCCCCTCCCTTGATTTTTTCCTTGTAATAGGGACGATTTTTGATTTTCTCACGAATGGTAAACAAGCCTTCCGGCGTATAGGAGGGCTTCTTTCCCGTTGCGACGGAAAACGACTTGATCAGCTTGCCTTGCTCGAAGAAGTACAGCTTGTTCGTCGACTTGTCGATCATGATGAACTGCTCGTATTCGGCATATTTCTTCGCCAACTGGACCGATTGCGATTGCGCGGCTTGCGCCTGTACCGAAGCGACGGCCGGAACAAGCAGCAGGACGGACAGAAGCAGCAGGACGCGCCGCCACAAAGCGGACTTCATATGAATCAGCCTCCCGTAAATAACGTCATCTCTATATATGCGGGATCTCGGGGAAAATGGCTTATTCCCGGTTTTTTGGGCGGGAATAGGACGATTTGCGCGGGCATACATATGGACTGTCGAGAGGGGGCTGCCGGATGGCTTGCACGAATTTTGGAGCGGCGAACGCTTATAATGTATTTTTACTTGGTGATCATACGCAGATCAATTCGCAGGCGGGAGGTCTTGTCGCCGTCGGGGGGAACGCCAATTACAGAGATTACTAGGTGACGCATGTCGTCATTAACGAGAGTCAGCTGGGAATTATGCAGACGGTTCCGACGAATCAAGGATTCAGACCGCGATTTCGCTAATCCGGGCGAAACCGTTGAATACATTTTAACGCTGATCAACACGGGGAATACGATTCTAACGGGTATACTGCTTACCGATGCTTTAACGGGTTTGAACGAGACGGTGCCCCCGATCGCGATCGGGGGGCGCACCCAGCTCACGATCCCTTATACGGTGCCGGCGGGATCGGGCAGCAGACAGCCGCCTCCGTATGCTGCAGAACGAAGTCGTCACATTTCAGGTGGTCACGACGAACACGGGCAACCTTGTTCTGATTCGATGCGCTCGGACTGCGCGACGTAACCATCCAACGCTTTCTTGTCGGCGCAATCCTGATCGGTAGAGTCAGGCTTACGGTGAACAGTCCGCCGGGCAGCATAGTGGATAACACAGTCACGTTAACCGCGCGCGAGCTGACTTCTCCGGTGACGGACACGGTTGCGATTACAGTGTATGGGTTGCTGCTCCATCTAACGGCAGTTCCGCTAGTCGTGGCGGTCGGCGATGAGGTCGCCGTCTCTCTGACCGTGACCAACCCTTCCCCGTCTCAAGCGACGGAAGTACGAGTCGGACAACTGGCTCCGGCCATTACCTCTGTCGTTGCCGGCAGCTTGCGCGTGAACGGCGCTCCGCGCGCGGACGATCCGGCCGCAGGCGTCGTATTGGGAAACCTGGCGACGAGTCAATCGTCCACGATCACCTACAAGCTCGTGGTGAACTCCGAGCCGCTCGGAGGCTCGTTCGACATTCAAGCGTCGGCATCTTTCTTTTTCCCGGCTACCGTTCGTCAGCTCCACGGTCTTAGGGATCTTCGTCGAACGTCCGAGGCTCGCGCTATCTGTTCCGCAGTTCGAAAATTTCGCAAACCGTACGATCATGATAAGCAAGATCGCCGACGCCGGTTTGGATGACGACGGTGCGATCGTCGAAGCGGACGATAATGCCGCCGGAATCGATAATATGATCGTCCTTGAACACTCGTATGAGAGCATGTTTATCCAACGCTTCCTGAAAGTCTTCATCGGTAATCAAACGAATATTTAAGGCCACTGGGACCCCTCCTTCTTCCTTATCGCGAAGGGGGACGTCCCTTGTTGCGATAGTATGAAGTCTATTATACCTCGGGAGCGGACATCCGCTACAGGTAACGAGATCTTGTGGCTGCCACGACGTCGGATATCTTCGCTTCCAGCGTATAGATTTTCTGCTGTTGCGCCGCAATTTGTTTGGCGGAAGCGACGAGAGAGGCTAGCGTATTATGTGCGCCGCCGGAATCGTATTTCTTGAGAGCGTACTTGAAGTTCGACCACACAGGAGACTGCGAGGCGCGCATCTGACTTAGGCTGCTGCGATGGGCTTTAATCTGTACCTTGAGCGGGTCGATCGCCGCCAACGAATCTCGCGCCGCTTTGATTCTCGCGGAGGCGGCGGTTTTGGCCGTTTTGTACGCGGTCTCTTTCGCCTTGATGTCTGAGCGGGCAAGCTGGACGGCTATTTTCATGGCGTCGGCTTGAAAGCTCAGAACGCCCGTTAAAGTTTTGTTCTTTAACGAGCGGGCCGTCGCAAGCTGCTTGTTAAGCGCAGCATAGGAATCAAACAACGGCTTGTAGCGGGCTTTAACCTGCTGGACGTCGTTGGACAGACGGCTGACCTTCGCGGCGTCGATCTCGCGAATTTGCTTGCGAATCAGAATGACGGCTTCCTCATTGCGATACTGCAGCGTTTTGATGCTGGCGGCGGTATCTTTGTCGGCCTTAAGCTGAGCGCCGAGATCGACATATAGCGTCTGCAGTTTGGCGGCCGTTTTCGTATCCGCAGAAGCAGCGGTTTTGTCGAGCGAAGCCTTCAGCGAAGCGGTCAGTTGAATCGATGCGGCGTCGGCGTTGGCGGGCATAACGGCAATCAGAACAATCAGGAGCAGGGCGAGCGGCGCGAGGCGAAACGGTGCGGTTAACGTCATAACAGAATCCTCCCTTGGATTGTTTATAGACGACAAAAAGCACCCGCAAAGAAGGCTGAGATCAGCCTTGCTTACGGGTGCTTCCATCGTAAGGGTAAAAAAATATCGGATTGTTCGTCCAATATACCGGACTTTGAAAGTGGTGTCAAGCGGGTTTTGACGAAAAATAGGAACGTCTGATCGTAAGTGAAAACCCATCCCAAGGTTTCTCTTCCTGCCAAAGGTGGGTTTTTGCACTCTTCATTGCACATGAAGGGACATCCCATCCAGGCCAATTGTACAGGCCGAGTGTTCCAGGTGAAATAGAGACGCAGGCAAGAATTGACTTTCTACTCGCCGGGACATAACAATAGGGTATACAAAAGGAGTGTGACCGGCTATGATGCCCGCTTATTTTGTCGCTCATGGAGCCCCTCGCTTGTGCTTGAGGAGCACGGCTATACCGATTTTTTAAAGAGCTTTTCCAAGGACCGTCCAAGACCGAGGGCAATTGTGCTGTTTTCCGCTCATTGGGAAAGCTTGACGCAGACGGTCAGTGCGGTTCCGGATACGTACGAGACAATTTACGATTTCGGCGGTTTTCAGGACGAGCTGTACCGAATGACTTATCCCGCCCGAGGCGATGCCGCGTTAAGCGAGGAGATCGGCAGGCTGCTCAAGGAGCGCGGCATCGAAAGCATTGTAAATGTGGACAGGGGGCTGGATCACGGCGCGTGGGCGGTGGGCGCAGGAGACCAGGGTCGCAAGGCTGTCTTGCTGCATCGAAGCTATCAATACGGCACTCTTAGCTTGAGCTGCTGGAAGTTCGAATAAGTTGGTCAATTATGGATGAAGAGAGGGTGCAATGAAGCATGGATTTGATGCTGTCGGGGAAGTCGGTGTTCGTGGCGGCTGCAAGTAAAGGCTTAGGCAAAGCCGTCGCGCTGCAGTACGCGAAGGAAGGAGCCAAAGTCACGATTGCGAGTCGAAGCTTGGAAAGATTGGTTGAGGCGCGGAGCGATATTCGGGAAAGGACCGGAGTCGAAGTGTCCATGATCGAAATGGACGCATCCAAGGGGGAGGACATCAGCCATGCGATCCGTACGGCGGCCGCCACGGCGGACGGATTGGATGTGCTCGTCACCAACGCCGGCGGTCCTCGCGGAGGGTTCTTCTCGGATATGGAGGACGCCGATTGGGCGCAGGCCTTCGAACTGAATTTGCTAAGCACGATTCGCATGATCCGCGAGGCTCTGCCGTTCATGAAAGCCGCAGGAGGGGGACGGATCGTCAATCTGACGTCGACCTCGATCAAGCAGCCGATTGACGGTCTGATTTTATCCAACGTGTTCCGTGCGGGCGTATACGCATTAACGAAAAGCCTGGCCGCGGAACTGGCGAAGGACGGTATTCTGGTGAACACCGTTGCGCCGGGCCGCATCGGCACCGATCGAATTGCCGAGCTCGACGCCAAGAAGGCGGCGGATCAAGGACGTACGGTTGAAGACATCCAGGCGGAAGCGGCCAAGCTCATACCGCTCGGCCGTACAGGCATGCCGGAAGAGTTCGCGAGGCACGCCGTATTTTACGGATCTTTCGCCAATACCTATGTGACCGGGCAAGCTCTGCTCGTTGACGGAGGCATGGTTAAAGGCTTGTAGAAGCTAACAATAGCGGCTGTCTCATAAGTTACTTTTGAGCAGCCTTTTCTTCATCTCTATCGACTTAGGATGCACCCCGAGCTGGGAAGTGGAGGCCAAAAATGCGCTGTGAGAGCAAGGAGCAACGGAAAGTGGATTTGAAATTCGTAAGAGGCACTACCAGAGTGCGGGCTGCTGGGCGTCCCCTTCGTTCAGAACAAGGCTGCTTGCTCTGCGATGCACTCCTCCGAATCGTTTTTTACGTTGCCTACGATCGGAGACACGGGGTAGGCGCGCATTTTATCCGCCGGGTACGGCTTCAGCAAAGCTGTAAGCGCATCGATGTCGGAGTTGCTGCGGTCCAGCCAGAAAGCTTCGTCCTCCGGATGCAGAATGACCGGCATGCGATCGTGAATGTCGGCCATCAGATCGTTCGGAGTCGTCGTAATGATCGTACACGTACTGAGCCTGCTCCCGTCCGGAGCCTGCCATGTATCGTACAAACCCGCCATTGAGAACAAAGCGTCGTCTTTCAGCGTAATGCGCATTGGCTGCTTCATATTGCCGCTTTTTTTCCACTCGTAAAATCCGTCCGCCGGAATGAGGGCTCTTTTCCTCCCTACGAGAGTTTTGAACGAAGCTCGCTCCAACAGCGTCTCCGCCCGCGCATTAATCGTCTTGCTTCCGATTTTGTCGTCCTTGGCCCAGGAAGGCACGAGCCCCCAGCGAAGCTCGCCGAGCCTATTTTTGACGCCGTCGTGAATGACCGCCCACACCTCTTGCATCGGGGCTATATTGTATCGCGGGGTGTTGTATCGGGCCATCGGCTGCTCAGTCAGGTAGCGTCTGATCAACTCATCCATCGTGACTACGACCGTAAATCTTCCGCACATCGTTTGTCCCCCCTTTTAAACTCATTAAACTCATTGAATCACAGCGTAATGCGCGGTTCAAGGGAATCCGCTCGCAACTTAGAAGGAATTCCCCGGGAAATTGTCGAAATTTATCCCATTATCGATAAAATTGATTTTGGGAGATTCGGGAGAATGGTTGGGTCTAAACGTTTTTTTATTCGGCTATGTACGGTTATTCTATTATTCTCGTGTTTATCTGCGTGGAGCGAAGAGGCTGCTCCGAATGCTGCCACTGCCGCCACCGCCACTGTTGAATCTATAAATTCTCCAATCGTCAGTCCCAAGCGGGTCTATTCCTATTCCGTTATGAGCCGCGACCTGAAAGCGCTTGCCGCCCGCTATCCCGAGCTGATCAAGCTCGGCTCCGCCGGAACCAGCGAATACGGGCGGGAGCTGTGGACGGCCGATCTCGGTCGCGGCCCTGCCGTTATTCTCATTATGGGCTCTCACCATGCGCGGGAATGGATCACGACGATTACCGCCATGATGCAGCTTGAAACGATGGCCAGCCAATACGAGCAAGGCTCGGTCGTATACGGGGGCTACCGGGCGAAGGACTTGCTCGATCGCGTCACAATCCGGTTCGTGCCGATGGTGAACCCCGACGGGGTTGCGCTGCAGCAGTCCGGTTTGGCGGCTTTGCCGCCCGACACGCACGCCTCGCTCATTCAAATGAACGGAGGCAGCCGCAACTTCAAGCGCTGGAAAGCCAACGGCAAAGGCATCGATCTGAATCGCTCCTATCCCGCAGATTGGGACGATATTCAGAATCCCGCAAGCGGCCCCGCTTATATGAACTATAAAGGAAAGAAGCCGCTGCAGGCCAAAGAAGCCCAGGCGGTCTACGATTTGACGCTGGCTTCCGTGCCGGAGCTAGCGGTCGCCTATCATTCCTCCGGCGAAATTGTGTATTGGAACTATAAAACCGATCCGGCAAACTTGAAGCGCGACAAGGCGATCGCCAGCGCCTATTCCGCAATGACGGGCTATCGGCTTTTTGCGCCGCTCGCCAATCCATCCGGGGGCGGATTTACCGATTGGTTCATTCAGGAGTTCGGGCGTCCTGCGCTGACGCCGGAGCTTGGACGCGGCGCGGGGCCGACGCATGTCCCGCTGGCGGAATGGGACCGGATTTGGATGCAGCATAAAGACACTGTGTGGATGCTGGCCAAGGAAGGGTACTCCCTATGGCTGAATCGGCAAACTGTCGCCGAGTTGAACGAGGAGGTTCGTCTGACCGAGATCGTGCAAGGCTACCGGCACCCCGATTTGGGCTCGAAGCTAATAGCCAAGCTGGACCCGGGGCGCTATGAGGCGCTTAGACAGAAAGGCGATTGGGTGGAAATTTCATCGCCTAAAGGCGCGGTCTGGGTATCTTCGCTCCATACGCTAGTCGGTCCGTTCGAGAGGCTGGACGGTATGGCCGTTGCGATCGGCCCGGATACGGGGGCCTACCGATCGCCGGCAGACGCGCAACCAGCGGCTGCGAAGCTGGAAGCTCAGACCGCGGCAGGCCTCGAACGTTGGCAGGATTGGCTGCTGATCCGAGCGGTCGAGGGTATCTTCTGGATTAAGGAGCCGACCGAGTCGCCCGCGACGGTCGAGCCGGCGGACATGTAAAAGGGGCTGTCCCATAAACACAACAAGTTGCTGCCCAAGATATCGATGATAAAAGTGCAAGGGGTATGTACCTCCTTCCGATGCTATACGTACCTGAAACCTGAATGGGTTAGCCCGTAAAAAGGTGGTTCAGGAGCGTATGATGTCTCTCCAGGAGGAACATATCCCTTTGCGCTCTTTTTGCAAGGTCCTCTATCAAGAAAAGCGACGTTTAGCTCCCCGCCTGTCCCTCCGAATCATTGCCGCGCGCCGATCAAGCGAAACGTTCGCAACTTTTACGAAACGACGACTTGGAATTAACGCTCTGCAAATATTCGCTTTCTATGATGGAGGTGTGAAGGGAAAACGACATTTCGGGAAAGGTGAAGGAAATCCTACAATCGGGAGCTGCTGAACACATGATTCGTTATTTATGGTTTGACCTCGGGTATACGCTGGTGAAGACGAACCGGGAGGAAGCATACCAGAAGGCGCTTAAGCGTATGGGCGTATACCGTAGCGGGGAAGAGATCGCCATCGCCTACCACCTGTCGGACAAGCTGTTCATGCGGGAATATCCGGGGGTGTTGGGCAAAGACAGCCGCGCGTTTTTGCCTTGGTATGTGGGAACGCTCAACTACAATTTGCGGCTATCGCTGCCCATCGAGGAGGTGCTGCAAGCCCATCGGGATATCGCCCGGGAGTGCCCGATACAATGGCAGGCTTACGACGGAGCCAAGCGGACGCTGCAGCATTTGCGAAGCCTGGGCTACCGTCTCGGACTGATCTCCAACTGGGACGAGTCGGCGAGGGAGGTGCTGGCCCGTAACGGTCTGGACGAGGAGCTGGACGAGATCGTCATCTCCTCGGAGGTCGGCATCGAGAAGCCGCATCCGGATATTTTCCGGATGGCTCTGGGCAGGGGCGGCGTGTCGGCGAGCGAATCGCTGTACATCGGCGACAATTACTATGACGACGTCGCGGGCAGCCGGAAAATCGGCATGCACTGCCTGCTGATCAACGCCTACGGAAGCCTCGGCATCGAGGAACTGTCCTATCGGCCGGTCATCAAGGGCATTGGGGATGTGGCGGCATACCTCGGGCATCCCGGGCCGCCGCTGGAGATTACGGGATAAGGAGCTCGGCGGATGGCCACGATTTCGGAGAAGATCCAGGTGCAATTCGATTCATTGAGCGTCGCGCAGAAGAAAGCGGCGCACTACATTCAGTCCAACATGCAGGATGCGGTCATGTCGTCCGCCCAGAAAATCGCGGGCAAGTCCGGCGTCAGCGAGGCGACAGTACACCGTTTGGCCCAGGCGCTCGGGTACGAGAGCTTCACGGGCATGCTTCAGGACTTGCGGGGACACGTGCTGAAGGATCAGCGGGCGGTCCACAATTTCGTCCATACGACGAGCCGTCAGGAGGAGTCGTGGATCGAGAAGCATTTTGCCCGGGAGATCGACAATCTGAGGGAGACGATGGCTTGGACGGACAAGGCGCACCTTCGCCAGGCGGCGAGGATGCTGCTGGACGCGGACCGAATCTGGATCGCGGGATGGCGGATGGGTTTATCGGTTACTTCTTTCTTCAGCTTTGTTCTGAAGTACATGCTCGGCAATTGCGAGCTGATTCCTCAAGGAGGTGTTGCGGAATACGCATCCTACATTAAACCCGGCGATCTCGTATTCGCGTGCGGCTTTCCCAGATATTGCTCAAGAACGCTCAAGGTGGCGGCGCTGGCCAAGGAACAGGGAACGAAGGTGATCGCGCTGACCGACTCCGGCCTGTCGCCGTTTGCGAAGCTGGCCGACACAACGCTGCTGGCGTCATGCAAGTCGACCGGTTTTCTCGACTCCTATACGGCGGCTTTGTCCATCGTCAACGCTCTGATCAACGAAATCTCTCATTTGGAAAAAGAAAGAGTTAAGCTGAACATCGAAAAGATGGAAGTGATGTTCAAGCAGTTCCAGGACAACTTCGAATGGACGAACCGTTCGAAGCCATAATCGCGGCAGGAAAGGGTATTCGATGGATATTACGGTAATCGGTTGTTGGGGGGCGTACCCCGAGAAAAACGAAGCGACCTCCGGCTACTTGGTCGAGTGCGGGGGCGCGAAAATATTGCTGGATTGCGGCAGCGGGGTGCTCTCCCGTCTGCAAAACCACTGCGCGCTCGAAGAGCTGGATGCGGTCGTGCTTACGCATACGCATGCGGATCATATCGCGGACGCATACAGTCTGGAGTTCGCCATCCTCGTTCTGATGCAGATCGGCGAGCGCTCCAAGCCGCTGGATGTGTACGCGAACGAAGCGGACATCGGCAAGCTCGCATTCGAGTATCCGAATTGCGTTCGCGTGCATCCCGTCCGCGCAGGAGAGGCAACGGCGATCGGAGACGCGAGGCTGGAGTTTTCCGAGAACGTGCACGAAATTCCTTGCCTGGCCGTCAAGCTGACTTCGCCGGAAGGCAAGACGCTCGTCTATTCCGGAGATACCGGCTACTGCGAAGCGCTGATCGAGCTGTCCCGCTCCGCCGACGTTCTGATCATCGAGAGCAGCTTTTACGATATTCAGGCGGGCAGGATGAAGGGACATCTGACCGCCGGAGAAGCGGGCAAAATCGCGGCGCTGGCCGGTGCGGGGCAGACGATTCTGACGCATTTGCCCCATTACGGGGAGCGGAATCTGCTGGTAGAAGAAGCTTCAAGGCATTACAAGGGGCCGATCCGGCTCGCTTATTGCGATATGAAAATCAACATTTGAATTGAAAGGGGGTTTTCTCTTGTTGAAGCTGAATCGATCGCTTATGCTAGGTTGTTCCGCCCTGATGGCGGCGTCGGTGGCATTGTCCGGCTGCGGAGGTAATACGGGCAAAGACGGTTCCGGCAATTCCTCCTCCGCTCCGACGGAAAGCGCCGTAACCGCATCTCCGTCTCCTTCCGCCGCGGCAAGCGGCGGGGGCAAAATCGAGGGCGGCACCGTCCGGGTAGCGATGGCGACCGAGCCCGACAACCTGGATCCTTATTTGTCGGCGGCGACGGATACCGGCTCGATGATGGACAACGTATTCGACGGCTTGTTCGAGGGCGGCGAGAACAGCGAGCTGGTTCCGGCCATCGCCGAATCGTACAGCGTGTCCGAGGATGGATTGACTTACACGTTCACGCTGAAGAAGGGCATCAAGTTCCATGACGGCTCCGATCTGACCTCCGAGGACGTGTACTACTCCTATGCCAAATTGTCCGGGCTGAACGGGAAGGATCCGCTATCCTCGAAGTTCGCCGCGATCGAGACCCTCGAGACACCGGACGACCACACCGTCGTCGCGAAGCTGAAGGAGAAGGACGCCGCGTTCCTCGCGGCCAACATCGTCGCCATCGTCCCGAAGGACTACGAGGAGCAAAGCGCCAAGCCTATCGGGGCAGGTCCGTTCAAATTTTCGGCGTACACGCCTGGCCAACAGCTCGTGCTGGAGAACAACGAAAACTTCTACGACCGGGAGCATGCGCCGACGCTCGACCGCGTCGAATTCAAGTTCATGCCGGACGCGAACGCCTCCGTGCTTGCCCTGAAATCCGGCGACATCGACATGGTGCCGGGCATCTCCTCGCAAGGGGCGCTGCAGCTCGGGGACGGCTTCCGCATCGTATCCGGACCGCAGAACATGGTGCAGCTCATGGCGCTTAACAATTCGGTCGAGCCGCTTAACGACGTTAAGGTTCGCCAGGCGATCAACTATGCGATCGACAAGGACGTTATCATTCAGACGGTGGCGGAAGGCAACGGGGTCAAGCTCGGCTCCAACATGAGCCCGGCGATGAAAATGTACTATCAGGAAGGTCTGGAGAAGCGGTACGAGCCGAATGCCGAGAAGGCGAAGCAGCTGTTGAAGGAAGCGGGCTACGAGCAAGGAATCAAGCTGACGATTACGGTGCCGTCCAACTACAAATTCCACGTCGATACGGCGCAGGTCATCGCCGAGCAACTGAAAGCCGTCGGCATTCAAGCGACGATCAAGCAGGTGGAATGGAGCAGCTGGCTGGAGGACGTGTACAACAACGCCAAATACGAAGCGACGATCGTCGGTTTGACGGGCAAGCTCGATCCGCATGAGGTGCTCGGACGTTACGATTCGAAATACGCCAAAAACTTCTTCAAATTCAGCAGCGCCGAATACGATGAGCTTGTAGGCAAAGCGCGCCTGGAGATCGACCCGGACAAGCGGGCAGAGCTGTACAAGCAAGCGCAGACGATGCTGACCGAACAGGCCGTCGCGGTGTACATCATGGACCCGAGCCGCTCGGTCGCGATGAAGGACAGTCTGGAAGGCTTTAAGATGTATCCGATCCAGAAATACGACTTTGCCGCTATGTACTATACGAAGTAACGAAGGAGAACGCAGTGAGATTTTACATCCGGAAGCTGGCTTCTTTGGGCTCTACCGTCCTGCTTGTATCGGTCATTACGTTTCTGGTCTTCCAGGTGCTGCCGGGCGATCCGGCGGAGATCGTGCTCGGCGTTGACGCCGATCCGCACCAGCTCGCCGAGCTTCGGCAGACGATGGGCCTCGACCGTCCGCCAGCAGAGCGCTACTGGACCTGGGTCAAGGACACGGTCGCCGGGGATTTCGGTCAATCCCTCCGCTACCACCGTTCGGTGGCGGACATCGTAGCTGAGCGCTTGCCGGTGACGGTGTCGCTCGCGATTCTTTCCTTGGGGCTTACCCTGCTTATCGGCATTCCCCTGGGCGTCTATATCGCGCGCAGGGACGGCAAGCTCTCGTCCCTGCTGTTGTCGGCGTTCACTCAGCTCGGGCTGGCGGTGCCGTCGTTCTGGCTGGCGTTTATTTTGATCCTTGTCTTCTCCGTAACGTTCAAGTGGTTTCCGACTTACGGCTACGTGCCTTGGAGCGAAAATCCGGCACAGGCGTTCCGGTCGCTGTTTCTGCCTTCGCTCGCGCTCGCCGTGCCCGGCATCGCCGTCGTTATCCGGTATTTGCGCAACACGCTGCTCGACCAGCTCCGCATGGATTACGTGCGTACGGCCAGGAGCAAAGGACTGCGCGATAGAATCGTCCTGTACCGGCATATTTTACGGAATTCGCTTGTCCCCGTGCTGACGATCGTCGGCCTGCTGATCGCGGATATGCTAGGCGGGAGCATCGTCGTGGAGAACGTGTTCGCCCTGCCGGGGCTCGGCAATCTGCTGATCACCTCGATCGGCACGCGCGACCTGCCGCTGCTGCAGACGATGGTGCTGTACATCGCGGTGATCGTCGTCTGCATCAACTTTATCGTCGACATTTTGTACAGAGTCATAGATCCGCGCATTCGGCTGAAAAGGTGAACGAGATGAAATGGAAACGGCTGACCCGCAACAAACCGATGATGATCGGCGGAGGCTTGATCGCGCTGCTGCTTGCTTTTATGGTGACAAGTCTGTTCTATACCCCTTACGCTCCTAACGAGATGAACACGGAAATGCGCCTCTCTCCGCCGCAGGCGGATTATTGGTGGGGGACGGACAATTTCGGGCGGGATATTTTCAGCAGAATTATGGAGGGGGCTCAGACGGCGTTTCTCATCGGCTTCTCCTCGGTGGCGATCGGCTTGGTGTTCGGTTTGGCGATCGGCGCGCTTGCCGGATACGCCGGAGGCTGGCTGGATGAAGTTCTGATGCGCGTCATCGATGCGAAGCTGGCGTTCCCCGGCATTTTGCTGGCGATTATGCTCGTAACCGTCTTTGGTCCCGGGCTGGGCAATACGATCGCGGCGCTCGGCGTCATGAGCATTCCGGCGTTTGCCAGAATCGCCCGCGGCGGGTTTATCCAGTACAAGGAGCTCACATTCGTCAAAGCCGCGACGTCGCGGGGGGCGGGACCGCTGCGCATCGTCTTTCTGCACATCCTGCCCAATATTTCTTCGCCGCTTATCGTGACCGCGTCGCTGCGTTTTTCCGGCTCGATTCTCGCCGAAGCGGGGCTCAGCTATTTGGGGCTGGGCGTGCAGCCGCCCGATCCGAGCTGGGGACGGATGCTAAGCGAGGCACAGCCGTTCATCGCGAACGCTCCGTGGTACGTCCTCATTACGGGGGCCGTGATCACGACGATGGTGCTCGGCTTTAATTTGCTCGGTGACGGGATACGGGACGCTTACGACAATAAGGGTTAGGAGGAGGCCGTCATGGCAAGCGCCTTGCTTGAGATCGAGAATATGGAAGTGGCGTTTACGCTGGAAAACAAAGCATATCCGGCATTGCAGCAGATTTCGTTTAAGATCGGGGAGAAGGAGACGGTGGGCATCGTCGGGGAGTCCGGCTGCGGCAAAAGCTTGACCTCCTTGTCCGTCATGGGGCTGCTGCCCGAGACGGCGGCGATCACCAAGGGAGGGATGACGCTGGACGGCAAGCCGTTGGCATTCGGTTCCGCGCAAGAGTGGAGCGGGGTCCGAGGCAAGCTGGTGTCGATGATTTTCCAAAATCCGATGTCGGCGCTCAATCCGCTTATGCCGGTCGGCAAGCAGATCGCGGAGATGGCCCGAACGCATCTGGGCGTGTCGAAGCGAGAAGGGAAGCGGCTTGCACTGGACATGATGGGCCGCGTCGGACTGTCCCGAGTGGATCGTCTGTACGACGATTACCCGCACCGGCTCTCCGGCGGAATGATGCAGCGAATCATGATCGCGATGGCGCTCGTCTGCGGCCCGAAGCTGCTGATCGCCGACGAGCCGACGACGGCGCTCGACGTTACGATCCAGGCGCAAATTCTCGATCTGCTGCGCGACATGAATCGCGAGCTGGGCACGGCGATTTTATTTATCTCTCACGATCTTGGCGTCATTCGCGAGGTTTGCGACCGGGTTATCGTCATGTACGCCGGGTATATCGTGGAGGACGCCCCGGTCGGAGACATTTTGGAGCGTCCCAAGCATCCGTATACGGCGGGGCTCCTTCAATCTTTGCCGAGTGTCGGCAAGAGAGGGCGTCCGCTGTACACGATTCCCGGCCGGGTTCCGCCGCTGGTCGATCGGGGAACGGGATGTCCATTCGCGGGCCGCTGTTCGAGCGCGACGGACTTGTGCGAGGCGGTCGCTCCCGAACTGACGGAGACGTCGCCGGACCACCGGGTTCGCTGCCATCTCTATTCGGACGGCGGGAGGGCGGTATGATGGAGGCGCTGATCGAGGTTCGCGCGCTTGCCAAGCATTATCCCGTTCCGAAGCGAAGGCTGCTGGAGAAGCGCAGCGTTCTGCGGGCGGTGGACGGCATATCGTTCCGGATCGGCGAGGGAGAAATTTTCGGCCTGGTAGGCGAAAGCGGCTGCGGCAAGTCGACGACGGGCCAGATGCTCGTGCAGCTTGTGAAGCAGACGGCCGGCGAGCTGCTCTATCGGGGAGTTCCGGTCGGCGGACGAACGGGGAAGGAGCTGAAGAGGCTTCGCCAGGACATACAGATCGTGTTCCAGGACCCGTACTCGTCCTTGAATCCGAAGAAGACGATCGGCTGGACGCTCGAGGAGCCGCTTGTCGTGCACGGGATCGGCGACAAGCCGACGAGGCGGAGACTTGTCGCGGAGACGATGGAGCAGGTCGGCCTGGACCCGGGCTTCGCGAGCCGGTATCCGCACGAGCTGAGCGGCGGGCAGAAGCAGCGCGTCGGTATCGCCGCCGCCCTGATTCTTGCGCCCAAGTTTATCGTGATCGACGAGGCGGTGTCGGCGCTCGACGTGTCCGTGCAATCGCAAATCCTGAACCTGCTCAAGGAGCTTCAGCGGAAGCGGGGCCTCACCTATTTGTTCATCTCTCACGATCTGAACGTCGTGGAATATATCAGCGACCGGGTTGGCGTCATGTATCTGGGGAAAATGGTAGAGATTTTCACGGTCGGAGAGACGGGCGGACAACCGCTTCATCCTTATACTAGGGCGTTGTTCTCATCGGTTCCGGACGTAGCCGCGAGGAGGGAACGTGAAGCGCTTCAGGGAGAGGTGCCTAGCCCCATCCATCCGCCGAGCGGGTGCGCGTTTCATCCGAGATGTCCGCTGGCGACGGAGCTATGCCGCACGGCCGCTCCGGAATTAAAGGCTGTCGGTCCCGGACACGAGGTAAGCTGCCACAATTACGAGGAGGCGAACGTTACCAGATGAAAATAGGCGTTATATCCGACTTGCACGTCGACTTGAACGAGCTGACAGGGGAGCCTTCGATCGAGGAGGCGCTGATCGAGGTAGCCGGCGAGCGCAGACTGGACGGGCTGATCGTCGCCGGGGACATCTCCAACGACGCGAACCGCAGTCTTGCCGTTCTCCATGAGCTGAAACGGAGGTGCGGCATTTCCGTCTGGTTCGTTCCGGGCAATCACGATTACTGGAGCAAGATCAACGGCATCCGCGACACGTGGAGCATTTACCGGCAGTTTCAGACGTTCCAAGGCTGCCTGAGCGAAAGGCCCGCGGTTCTCGACAACGGCTGGGTTATCCTCGGCAATTCCGGCTGGTACGACTACACGATGGGCGAGCCGGGCTATACGTTCGACGATTTTGAACGCATGCATGCGATGGATCGGACGTGGCAGGACAGTCTCTATGTGACATGGGGAATGAGCAACCGCGACATCCACAAGTACTTTTACGAAAGGTTGGAGCGGGAGCTGGCGGAGCATCAGGGCAAATCCATCGCAATGGTCACGCATATGCTGGGGCATCCGTATTTCAAGGTTCCGATGCCTCATCCGCAGTGGTCGTACTTCAACGCTTTTCTCGGGAGTACGGAATATACGGAGCTGTATCGGCGATACGGCGTCCGCTACGGAATTATGGGACATGTTCATTATCGAAAAGATTACGAGGATCAAGGCACTAAGTTGATCTGCGCCTGCCTGGGCTACCGTAAGGAATGGCGGCAGTCTTCGGCGATTGAAGAGATTCGAAGCTGCTTGCAGACGATAAAGCTGGAATAGACCTCCATTGTTTTTTCGCTCCAATAGATGCGGCAGTCCGTCACCGTGCTGAACGAGGAGGTCCGTCTGACCGAAACGGAGCAAGGCTACCGTTCCCCGGATTTGGACTCGAAGCTCGTAGCCAAGCTGGCCCCGGGCCGCTATCAGGCTCTTAGACAGAAAGGCGATTGGGTGGAAATTTCATCGCCTAAAGGCGCTGTCTGGGTATCCTCTCGCGATACGCTGAACGGTCCGTTCGAACAACTGAACGGCTTAGCCGTTGCGATTGGCCCGGATACGGAGGCCTACCAATCGCCGACAGACGCGCAACCTGCCGCAGCGAAGCTGGAAGCTCAGACTGTGTCCGGCCTTGAACGCTGGCACGATTGGCTGCTGATCCGGGCGGTCGAGGGGATCTTCTGGATTAAGGAGCCTCTTCTCGTTCTCTGAATCAGTGGGACGTCCATCAAGTCTTCTCTATTGTGCGCAGCGGCAGCTCAACGGTAGAGGCTTTCCCGCATTTTCTGGAGATGGCGCTTCCTCAATAAGGGGGACTGTCTCATATAAGTCTATGAACACGATTTTTAAGGGAATTTTTGTGAGATTATGCTACAATATCTGAAATAGCTGGCCGAGTGCGGGCTTAAAGCGTTAGGGGAATGAGAGGAAAACGGGATGCCAAAAAAGAGCGATGAGAAAAAAAAGAAGATGTCGGCCAAAAAGCCAGGCTCTTCCGCTTCGTCTTCGTCAGCGGTCGGGGACGCCTTGCTGGAAATGCAGCGGATAGGGGGCAATCAGCAAGCGCTAAGCATGCTCAGCACGTTACCTTCCACGGCGAAGCCTTCCGCGAATACGTTCAGCGTCAGCTCGGAAGGCTTCCGGTATCAGCTGCCGCAAGCCCCGCTGGTTCAGGAGTTCAACCGAGATTTGCTGTCCGGATATTCTCACGCCCCGAGCGCGAGCGATCGCGAGCTGTTCCCCCATCTGAACCGGGAGGAGGATGGACGGCGCTCGGCGGAGCTGGGCGCTCCTTCGGACCGGGCCGCGTTGGTGAAGGAAGCTCGGGACCAAGGACGCGCGCACGGTTACGTCCGGCTTGACGCATCCTCTCCCTCCGTACGGGGGAAAAAGCACAGACTGGGCAGAATGCAGGGCAAAAATCAGCGCGGGCAGCAGAAAGAACAGCATTTCTACGACGCCGGCGGCAAGTTCACGCCCTATCCGCGAGAGGCCGAGCATCTTCGAAGCATGACATCCTCAAGCAAGGGCGCGCAAGACGTATGGAGGGCGCTCGATGCCGTCAATCGCGGAGAGAAGGTGCCGGAAGGTTTCGAGGGCCACGAACGGGAATTGATGTCGGTTCCGACCATTACGAATCTGTCGGAAGTACAGCGATCTCCGCTCATGGGAGCGGCCAGCAATATGGAAATCGCCAATCAAGCCCATACGATCGGAACGCCCAAGCCGTTCGAGGAAGCCTTCGGGAGCTCGGAGGAACGCGAGGTTAAGAAGAAACGCAAGAGGAAGACGGAGGACGCGGACTCGGATTCCGACGAATCAAAGACGAAAGCGTTCAATTTCCCCGGATCGATCAGCTCGACGGGAGCGGGAGCCGTTCATCAGTTCCAGGCGGTGGAGGAGTCGATCATGAAGGGCGAGATGTCGGACGAATCCGTCAGAAAACGGGTCAAAAGAGCTCCCGAAGCCGGTACGGTGGAGGAAGCGCGGGGCTTCGCGGTCAAGAAGAAAAAAACGTTGCTCGGTACGTTCCAGGATCGTCTGCAATTGACGGATGTTTCCTCCGCCCAGCGTGAGCCGAACGAGGCGGATCGCGAATTGGCGACACTGATGCGGCTAAGATCAGGCCTGCGGCGCAACGCGATGCCGCAGATGGGGTTGCTGCGCGGCGGACTGCGCACGCTGGAGAAGACGACGGCTTCAGCTTCGTCATCCGCTCCGACGGTCAAGCTGGCTCCCGAAGCGTTCGATCCCGGCTACGAGGTCGACGACGACGATTTCATCCCTAGTCCGGACGAGGAAGAGACCGACGACGAGAGCGTATTTGCCGAACTTGAGGAAGAAGAGGATCCAACGGCAAAATAAATTGCGAGAGGGCTGTCCCATAAACAGGGCTGATTAAGATGATCGATAAATAAAGAAAGGGGTATGTACCTCCTGGAGAATGCCTCATACGCTCCTGAAACCACCTATTAACGGGTTTACCCTTTCAGGTTTCAGGGGCGTATAGCATCGGAAGGAGGTACATACCCCTTGCACTTTTATCATCGATTATCTTTTGCAGCAACTTGTTGTGCTTGTGGGACAGCCCCTTGGCTGAACAGGAATACCGCAAAAACGTACAACGAAAAAGTAAAATATTTATAACGGATGGCCCCCGAACGGGTTTGTTATAATAGAAAAAAAGCTTTTGGAATACCGCTATTCGGTGTCCAAAAGCTTTTCGTTTTCCGGGGAGGCTTGGCATCATGAGATTTATGAAACCGTTTGCGGGCAAAAACCTGCTGTCCATCGGCCTGTATCCGAAAATCGTGCTCGTCTTCATGGCGGCGATCGTTCCGATTCTGCTCGTCGGCTCGCTGCTTGTCGTAAATGGCGAGAAGACGCTTCGCAGAGAAATCGAGAACTCGCTGTCTTCGCGGGTTCATTTCTATACCGCCGAGCTGAGCACCGCTCTGGAGCACATCGTCGATCTGAAAAGGGAGTACATTTTCGACGAGGATATTCAGCGGTTCACGACGATGTCTCCGGTGATGACGGACTACGAGCGCAGCGTCGAGGTGCGGGCCATTCAGAAGAAAATGCAGACGTTGAAGTCGTCCAGCGCATACATCGAAGACGCGGCGTTATTCCTGACCTCGGAGCAGAAAATTATTCGCCCGAACCGAATCGCCTATACGATTACGTCCGAGGATGCCGCGATCCATGAACTGATGAATCGAAAGGCCGCTCCCATCCTCTTATGGCACGGAAAGCTGGTTCAAGCCGAGCGGTTTCCGACGGGGACCTACGAGGACGAGCTGCCGGCTTATTGGCTGGTCATCACGCTCAACGAGCGCAAGATCAAGTCCATCCTGTCGCGCATGCTGACCGAGAACGGCGGGAATGCGATTCTGTCGGGTCTGGAGAGCGACTGGCTGCTCTCCGGGGACGACAGCAACGACCGCTTCCAGCGGCTGATGACGGAGATGCCGCAGTCCCATCCGGCAGCGTCCGGACGGAACGTGACGACGGTCGACAAGCGCGATTACATCGCCGCCTACGAGCGCTCGGCCGAGCTCGGATTCGCCCTGACGCTGTATATGCCCGAGGAGCTCGTGCTCAAGCCCCTCTCCGGCTATCAGTGGTGGTTCCGGATTCTGATCGCGACTGCGGTTGTGATTGTCCTGCTGTTCGCCTACTGGATCTATCTGTTCCTGCAACGCCCGCTTCAGCGTCTCGTCCGGGCTTTCCGCAAGGTGAGCGATGGCTCGTTCGACGTACAGCTCAAGTCGCGCAGTCGCGACGAGATCGACTACTTCTACGAGCAGTTCAACCGAATGGTCGAGACGATCCAATCCCTTATCCGGGACGTCTACGAGCAGGGACTGCGCTCGCAGCGAGCCGAACTGAAGCATCTTCAAGCGCAAATCAATCCCCATTTTCTCTATAACGCCTATTATCGGCTTCACCGGATGGCCCAGGACGAGGATACCGACAGCGTCAAGCGATATACGCGCTTATTGGGCGATTATTTGAAGTACATTACCCGGAACGGCCGGGAAGAGGCCACGCTGAAAATGGAAGCCGATCATGCCCGCACGTACGCCGACATTCTGAAAATGAGATTTCGCGACAAGCTGAACATCGATTGGGAGGAGCTTCCGAAGAACGAAGAGAATCGGCTCGTTCCTAAGCTGATCGTGCAGCCGATCGTCGAGAATGCTTTCGTTCACGGCTTGGAGGAGCTGGACGGGCGAGGCGTTCTTCGCTTTTCGGTCGCGCGGGATGCCGGATCTGGAACGCTCTCCCTGATCGTGGAGGACAACGGCAATCTGCTGTCGGACGACAAGCTGGCGGAGCTTGCGGAACGGCTGCAATCGTCGGCGGAGGATATCGAGACGACCGGTGTGCTGAACGTGCATCGGAGACTGGCGTTAAAATTCGGCCCGGAGTTCGGTCTGTGCATCTCCCGCAGCGAGCTTGGGGGCATGCGCGTAGAAATCAGGCTTCCCGCTGAAGAAAGGGGTTAACGATCCATGAACCGATTGCTTATCGTCGATAACGAGGATTATGTGGTAGAAGGCTTGCTGGAGGTGTTCCGCCAGCTCCCGCATCTCGACCTGGAGCCGGTCGGGGCTTATTCGGCCAGAGAAGCGCTGGAATGGTTGAAACGGACGAAAATCGACATCGTCGTCTCCGACATCCGCATGCCCGGCATGGACGGCCTTACGCTGCAGCGCGAGATTGCCCGTTATTGGCCCCGCTGCAAGCTCGTGTTCCTGTCCGGCTTTAACGATTTCGACTATGTTCAGCAGGCGATCCGGGGCGGGGCGATCGATTACGTGCTCAAGACCGACGGAGACGAACGGCTGATCGAAGCGGTGGAGAAGGCGCTGGAGAAGCTGAAGGACGAGATCGAGATTCAACAGTTGATCGACAAGTCGAAGCAGCAGATGCGAGCGGCCTCCGAAGCTCTGCAGCAGGACTTCATCCGGCAGCTGCTTCAAGGGGAACGTCTGGCCGAGCGCGAGCTTGCGAGCCAATTCGACGATCTGCGGCTTCCGCTGCAATCCGCGATGTCCGTGCTGCCGGTCGTATGCCGCATCGACGAATGGAAGGAGGAGCTGTCCCATTACGATCGCTACCTGCTGCTGTACTCGATTCGCAATATCGCCGGCGAATATTTGGACGCCACGGTCGTCTCGTTGTCCGTACCGCTCGATCCGTACAACGTGCTTTGGCTGATTCAGCCGAAGGGGTTGCATCCGGACAGCCCGCCGCGCGTGAGAGAGGATACGTGGAGCATGATCGTCCGCTTCCTTCAGGGTACGTTCGAGCTCATTCAGGGGGCGTGCAAAGACCTGCTTAAGCTGGAGCTGTCCGTCGCCCTAGCCGATGCTCCGACGGCATGGGAAGGGTTGGGACGCAAGTTCTCGGTGCTCAAGGGAAGTATGCTATGGGGGCTCGGCTCGGGCCGGGAAGCGCTGATGGTCGATCAACGATCTCCCGAAGATCGCGAAGAAGCCTATCCCCGGGACGCGGCGAATTTGATCGGAAGCCTCGCTTCGATGATCGAGAACAATCGGTGCGCGCCGTTCCTGGAGCTGCTGGACGAGCTGTTGGATCCTCGCGACGCTGTGCATTTGGAGAAGCATTATTACATGGCCGCTTCCGTGCTGCTGTCGTTCCATACGAGGGAGCAGCGATTGGCCGGCACGGACGAGCGCTGGGATGCGGGCCGGCTGATCCGGCCCGACTTGCGGGAAGCGCCGGACGAGGCCGTCGCCTACTTGAAGCGCTGCGGACAATCGATCTTCGATTTCCGCGAACGGCTGCGGGGTCAGAGCGAGGACGAGCTGATGTCCAAGGTGAAGGCCTATGTCGAGGACCATCTGGCGGACGACATTTCCCTGACCGCCATCGCCGAGAACGCCGGCCATAACTCCTCCTATTTATCTCGCTTGTTCAAGCAGAAGAACGGCGTAGGGCTCGCCGAGTACATCACCGATTGCCGGATTCGCTTGGCCAAGGAACTGCTCGCCGATCCGCGCCACCGCATTCAGGACGTTTCGGCGGCGGCCGGCTTCGCGTCTGTGCAATATTTTTACCGAGTGTTCAAGAAAGCGGCCGGCGTCACGCCTCAGGAGTGGAGAGAGGCTGCCGTCCGAGGCCGAAGATAAGTCGAAAATGTGCAACGGATGTGCGTTCGTCCCGCTTTCGTGCAAGCAAAAAGGTGCAACGGAAAGTCAAATCTTTGGAATAGAGCGGCCGGAACGGGCGTTGCTATAATCGGGTTGCCACACGAAATCCACATTCGAAACACGGAAAGGGGCACAAAGAATGCTAGGGAAAAAGGGATGGAGCGCGCTGCTGGCCGTCATGCTGATCTCAACTGTGCTGGGCGCTTGCAGCGACAACGGTAAAGACAACGGCGGGACTTCCGCCAACACGCCCACGCCTTCGGCGACGACGACGGACTCCGGCGAAGCTTCTCCGGCAGGAGACGCCGACCCGTTCGGCAAAATCGATCCGCCGGTGACGATGACGTCCGTTCTGGCTACGGCGGGCTGGGCAACGTTCCCGGACGGGGAGACGTGGGACAACGACAACCGCTGGACGAAGCTGTACCGGGAGACGCTCGGGGTCAACCTGAAATGGAACTGGATGGTGGACTCCACGCAGTACGACAACAAGATGAACGTAACGATCGCTTCGGGGGACATTCCCGATCTGATGCTCGTCTCCAAGAAGCAGCTGAACCAGCTCGTCGAAGCGGACATGGTCGAGGATTTGACGGACGTATTCGACCGCTATGCGATGCCGTATTTGAAGGAGCAGGTCGCGGAAGCGCTGGCCCCGGCCCAGAAAATGGCCACCTACGACGGCAGGCTGATGGCGATTCCGCAATACGGCGGCGATCCGCGGGACTCGCTGCTGACGCTGTACGTCCGCTCCGACTGGCTGCAGAAGCTGAAGCTGCCCGAGCCGAAGACGATCGACGAGCTGGTGCAGGTCGCCGATGCGTTCGTGAAGGGGGATCCGGACGGCAACGGCAAACCGGATACGCTCGGCCTCGGCATTCTAAGCGCCACGATGGGCGGCGGCTCCATGGGAGGCTTCCTTAACGGCTTCCATGCTTATCCGGACATCTGGATCGAGGACGGGAGCGGCCAGCTCGCCTACGGCAGCATCGCTCCGCAGATGAAGGAGGCCCTTGCCAAGCTGCAGCAAATGTACAAGGACGGGCTGATCGACCGCGAATTCGGCACAAAGGATTACAATCGGCTGAAGGAGGACGTCGTATCCGGCAAGCTCGGCATTTTCTACGGAACGATCTCCGAATCGGCGCTCATCGCGGCGGATCTGATCAAGAACGATCCGAAAGCGTCCTGGATCGCGCTTCCGTTGCCTTCGATCGACGGCACGCCCGCCAAGCCGAGCGTCGGCGTCTCCGTCGGCGGCTTCCATGTCGTCAAGAAGGGCTTCTCCAACCCGGAGGCGGCCGTGAAAATGATGAACCTGTTCATTCGAAAAGTGTACGGAGACGACGAGCTCGGCACGAACGGCGACAACAAGCAATACGCCTGGGTGGACAACGCCAAGTACGCGATGCACATTTTGTCGCCGATCCAGGGCTACATCAAAGACTATAACTATCGACTCGTCCGCGACGCGCTGGCGTCCGGCGATCCGTCAGCTCTGAACGAAAGCCTGAAGGACACTTATGACCTCGTCAAAGGAACGGACGGCTCCGATCCCGACAAATGGCAGCAATGGTGGATTCATCAGCCGGCCGTCAGCCCGTTCGAGGTGCGCGACCGGTATCAGCTGCAGCCGGACGGGGTCGTCATCGACAAATATTTCGGAGGCTCCACGAAGACGGCGGACGAGAAGATGTCGACGCTGGGGAAAATGCAGAACGAAACATTCGTGAAAATCGTCATGAACGCGGCTCCGATCGACGATTTCGACAGCTTCGTGGCCAACTGGAAAAAGCTTGGCGGGGACCAAATTACGCAGGAAGTCAACGAATGGTACGCGAGCAACAAGTAAAGACAGACGACCCGCTTGAGGGAGACGGACGCGCGGCGTCCGTCTGCCGCGGCGGCGGGAGGTGAGAGCAACCGTGTTCAACCGCAAGTGGAGACAAGAAAGCGCCAATCACATCATGCTGCTTCCGGGAGTTCTGTTTCTGTTCCTGTTCTGCTACGTTCCGATGTTCGGAATCGTCATCTCCTTCCAGAAGTATTATCCGACCAAAGGATTTCTTAAATCCCAATGGGTCGGGCTGGAGAACTTTCAATATATTTTCGAGCTGCCCGACTTCAATCGGGTGCTCTGGAACACGGTATTTATCGCGACGGCCAAAATCGTCCTGCATCTGATCGTTCCGATCGTAACCGCCCTGCTGCTTAACGAAATTCGCAGCGCCTTATTCAAGCGTTCGGTGCAGACGTTAATCTACTTGCCTTATTTTCTCTCCTGGGTCATCCTTGCCGGCATTTTGATGGACGTGCTCTCGCTGAAGGGCATCGTGAACCAACTGCTTCAGGGGCTTGGATTGGAATCGGTGTTTTTCCTCGGTGACAACAAGTGGTTCCCTTGGACGCTGATTCTGTCGGACACCTGGAAGCAGTTCGGGTTCGATACGATCATCTATCTGGCGGCGCTCACGGGCATCAATCCGACGCTGTACGAAGCGGCCGTCATCGACGGCGCGAGCCGCTGGAAGCAGACGCTGCATATTACGCTGCCGGGCATGGCGCCGATCATCGTGCTGATGATGACGCTCAGTCTCGGCAACGTACTGAACGCCGGGTTCGACCAGGTGTTCAACCTGTACAGTCCGCCGGTGTACGAGAGCGGGGACATTCTGGACACGATGATCTACCGGATCGGCTTGCAGGACTATCAATTCAGCGTATCGGCGGCGCTCGGCCTGTTCAAGTCGCTCGTCTCCTTCGTGCTGGTGTCCGTATCCTACGGACTGGCGTACCGGTACGCCAACTATCGAATTTTCTGATTGGAGTGGCTGACGGATGGTCAAGACAACGTCGTGGAGCGAGAGAAGCTTCCGGTTGGCCAATTATACGGCGCTGTCGATGCTGGCGGCGCTGTGCTTCCTGCCTATTCTGCACGTATTGGCGCTGTCTCTGAGCTCGAAGGTGCAGGTGGCCGCGGGCAGCGTGCTGTTCTGGCCGCGCGATTTCACTTGGGCTTCGTACGAGTATGTCGCCTCGCAAGGACAATTTTTTCGTTCAATGGGCATTACGCTGCAGCGGGTTGCTTTAGGCACGGCGATTAACCTGGTGCTGACGCTGCTGTGCGCCTACCCGCTGTCCAAGGAACGCCGGGACTTCCGGCTGAGATCGTTATACGTCTGGTATTTCGTCGTGACGATCCTGTTCGGCGGCGGATTGATCCCCTGGTATTTGACGATCAAAAACCTGGATCTGCTCAACTCCATCTGGGCGCTCGTGCTGCCCGGGGCGGTGCCCGTGTTCAACATTATCCTGCTGCTGAATTTCTTCCGGCGGCTGCCGCGCGAGATGAACGAATCGGCCCGTATGGACGGAGCCGGAGACTGGCGCATTCTGCTGAGCATCTACATTCCGCTGTCTACGCCGGCGCTCGCGACGATTACGCTGTTCACCGTCGTCGGGCATTGGAATTCGTGGTTCGACGGCTTGCTGCTCATGAACAGCCCGGATAAGTATCCGCTGTCCAGCTACCTGCAGACCGTCATCACGATGCCGGACTTGTCCAAATTCACCGATCCCGAGACCGCGCGGCTGTTCAACCGCATCTCGGACCGCACGGCTCGCGCGGCGCAAGTATTCGTCGGCATGCTGCCGATTTTGCTCGTCTACCCGTTCCTTCAACGGTACTTCATCCATGGCATTGTGCTCGGCAGCGTGAAGGAATAATCTCTCTCTCATCTATTAGGAGGTTATACGATCGATGCGAACGTGGAAAACAAGATTGGCTGTCGTTATTGCCGCAAGTCTGATCCTTACCTTGCTTTTACCGGGGGCCGCCGAGAACAGCAGAGCCGCTGCGGAGGAAGCTGTCTCGCCCTCGTCCAACATGAGGACGGTCTCGCAGTTCGCTCCCTATACTGTGATCGAGGATTTCGAATCGGAAGGAGCGGCTGCCGGCTGGCAGACGGGGGAGAACGCAGCCGAGGTCGGCGTCGTCGAGCAGGCCTGGAACGTGTTCTTTCCCTACGAGGGTACGAAGTTTCTGGCGATCCAAAGCATTCCCAATCTGCAAAACAACGTCTGGAGAACGGCGTTCCGTACGTTCGCGGAGCCGCTGGATCTGTCGGATTCCCGATACTTGATGATGGCTTACGATCATTTCGGGTATATGCCCAACGACGAGCCGTATTACGCCAAGCTCAAGGTTTACAGCGGCGCCTCGTCAACGGAAGGCATCGTTCGCGTCTATAACAACCAGTGGAACAAGATTGGCATCGACTTGAGCGGCTGGGCGGGACGCGGCGCGATCGACAAGCTGGAGATCGGCTTTCTACATGACTACGACCGCGCCGATTATCCGGACGATCCGCTGCCGAACTGGCCGCATGCGGAATTTTACGTCGACTACATTCACGCGGCCAATCGGCTCGACTGGCAGTTTTCCTACGAAGGCGACACGGAAGGCTGGACGTTCGCCGGATTGGCGGCGGCTCCCGAAGTGTCGGGCGGCCGGCTGACGATCGTTCCGGCGGGAGCGGAAGCGACGATGACGTCCGCCCCGCTCCGCTTGGATACGGAGGAGAGCAACGTTGTGACGTTGAAGCTCGCGAGCGGATCGGCCGTATCCGGCGGGAAGCTGTATTGGACGACGGAGGCGGAGCCCCTCTTCGACGAGGCCAAGTCGCGGGAACTGACTCCCGCGGCCGACGGGGCGTTCGAGGCCAGGCTGATCGGCCATGCAAAGTGGACGGGGCAAGCGACCGCGCTTCGGCTGCAGCTTACGACCGGCGGGACAGGAGCGATCGTGATCGACGGCATCGATCTTTCCAAGCAGGACCGTCCGACCTACGAATACATCGGCGAGGTAACCAGCGTTCGCGTCGATGCGATGCAGATTGAGGTGACGGGCGCATTGGAAATGGGGGCCGAATCGGAGACGGCGCGGTTGCAGCTCTACGAGCTTGCGCCTTACGAGTACGAGCCGGATGTCGCCGCTTTGCAGCCGGTGGCCGAGACATCCGCGCCTTCCGGGTCGGAGAGAGAGTTCTCCATCGCCGTGCCGCGCTTCGACGGACAGCGCGATCGCTATTATTCCAAATATGTCGTCGTTCTGCGAGAGGATGGCGGAGAAGGAGAGGCCCGCTACGTCGACGCTCCGAAGTCGGCTACCGAGATCGCGTTTCCGGCTGTTCATTCCTTACCGTATCCGCAGACCTGGTCCAAAAAAGGCCTGAACGTGCAGATGACCGACGACGCCGAAGAGCTCGGCGTCGCCCACGCTACGCTTACCGTCGTCGTGAACGGCCTCATGTATAAGGATAACGTCGTAATGGACAACGCGATTCCGTTTGTGTCTGGCGGCGAGACGTATTATTTTCGCCGAGATGCCGTCGTCGAGCTGGATCGGGAAATCAAGGCGATGTCGGACAACGGAACGATCGTGAACCTGGTGCTGATCTTATACGATGCGGACGATCCGGACGGTTCGACCGACGTGCTCATCCACCCGGACGCGGCCAGAGGCCAAGGCACCGTCTACGCATTCAACACGACCGACGCCGAAGGAGTGGCTTACTTCCGAACCGCCATGGAATTTCTGGCCGACCGGTATACGAGAGAGGATCAACGCTACGGAAGAGCGATGGGCTATATCGTCGGCAACGAGGTAGATTCCGCCTGGATCTGGCAGAACATGGGCGACAAGACGGTGGATCAGTTCGTCGAGCAATACGAGAGATCGGTGCGTCTGGCTTACCAGGCCGTCCGCAAATATTCGGACAGCGCCCGGGTATACATCTCAATAGACAACGCCTGGAACGAGCCGTATTTCGCCAACCAGCCTACCCGCTTCTACAAGGGCAAGGATATCGTCGACAAGCTGAACGTCCTGTCCAAGCGGGGAGGGGATTACCCGTGGCATCTGGCGCATCACCCATATCCGGAAAATATGCTCGAGCCGCGGACGTGGAACGATTCCGCTTATGTGTCGGACAGCTTCGAATCGCCGAAGATTACCTTTAAAAATCTGGAGGTGCTGAACCGCTATCTGGGGCGGGAGGAGTTAAAGTCCGGAGGAGAACGGCGGAGGATTATTTTGTCCGAGCAGGGCTTCCATACGCAGGCCGGCACGCTCGAAGCGGAAAAGGTGCAAGCCGCCGCCTACGCTTATGCCTACTATAAAGCTCGTTTTCTGGATGGCATCGACGCGTTCATTATGTTCAATCAACTCGACATTCCGTCGGCTGGATTGAACATGGGACTCTGGACGGCGAATACGGAGCTTCCGGGGTTCGTGGCGAAGGACAAGAAATTCATCTACGACGTATTCCGGGACATCGACACCGCCCGTTCGCTCGAAGCGACCGCATTCGCCAAGCCGATCATCGGAATTCAGGATTGGAGCGAGGTCGTTCCGGGTTTCGATCCGGCGGCGTTGGCCCAGCGGATTCCGGCGAAGCTCGTTCCCGTCGCAATCAACGCGCATTCTCCGAACGATCTCTCTGGAGACCGCTTCGAGGCGGGGACCGACGGCTGGGAGCCCGCGGATCATGCGGAAGCCGTGACCCGGACGACGGATGCATATTTGGGATCGGGGGCTTTAAAGGTCGATTTCGTCGATCTCGTGCGTATGACATTCGTGGGTCTGGAGCGTCTATGGAAGGGCGCGGAGAAGAAGTTCTCGAGTCCGCTGAACGCGACGAAGAAGCCTTATTTGAATGTGGCCGTGAAGCTAACCGATCCGGTCGCGTCGCAGGTTTATTACGCGAAGGTGAGAGTTTACAGCGGAACTCGCATCGCCGAGGGCATCGCGCGAATCGACCCGTCCAAAGGCTGGAACGCTCTGTCGCTCGACTTGAGCGGCTGGGAAGGGAAATCGGCGATCGACCGAATCAAGGTATGGACGCGTAAAACGACTGACGAGAGCTGGACCGGTTCGCTGTTGATCGACGAGGTCGGCTTCTCCAAGAGCGACCGTTCGACCGGAGGACGGGTTAACGTCGATATGGCCGTAAAGGCTTCGGATCCGGGCCATCCGTCTCCGGGCTCCGAGATCGACGTCGAGGTGACGAACTACGACGGGAAGAAGCTGTCCGGAGACATCAAGGTCGAAGGAATAGGACCGATTTCTTTCCACGAGAAAAAGCTGAAGCTGAATGGACTGAAGACGGGCCAGACCCAAAGGTTTACGCTGCGCGTCTCCGGGTACGATTCTCGGGCGTCCGGCGAACCGGGCGTTCGCTTCAAGCTGCGGGACACGGTGCAACAAACGATTTTCGTCATTCGCGACTAGGAACAATTAAAGGAGGCGACGGCTTATGACAGCCAAATATTCCGTTATTTTATCGAACGTGGGGAGCTGCTCGGACCGGTACGTGACCGGAGGCTATGCGGAGCCGTTTACGATCTCGGAGCTGTTCGAACGGGTCTCGCGCATTCCTCAAGTGACCGGCGTAGAGCTGGTGGGTACCTGGCATGTGACAGACAAGAACGTCAAGGAACTGAAAGGCCATCTTGAGCATTACGGGCTGAGGCTGGCGTCGATCATCCCGGACCATTTCGGACAGATGAAGTGGAAGAACGGTAGCTTCGCCGCGAAGGACCCTGCGGTTCGCCGCGATGCGGTCGCGCACACGAAGGAGATGATTGACGCCGCGGTGGAGCTGGGCGGAAGCCTCGTCTCGCTCTGGCCCGGTCAGGACGGCTACGATTACCTGTTCCAGGCGGACTACATCGAAGAACGCGATTGGTTCGGTGAAGGGCTCAAGGAAGTAAGCGGGTATCGTCCGGACGTAAGAGTCGCATTGGAATACAAGCCGAAGGAGCCGCGCACTCATAGCTACCTGAGCACGGCGGCGATGTCGATACTGATGGCCCATGAGACCGGGGCGGACAACGTCGGCGTGACGATCGATTTCGGCCATGCGCTGAACGCTTACGAAACCCCTGCGGAATCGGTCGCGCTGCTCAAGAAGTACGGGAACCGGCTGTTCCACGTGCATATGAACGACAACTTCCGGCACTGGGACGACGATATGATCGTCGGCAGCGTTCATACGATCGAGACGCTTGAATTTTTCTATTGGCTCAAGCGGACCGGCTACGACGGCTGGCTGTCGATCGACCAGTATCCGTATCGCGAGGATGGCCTGGAGGCGGTCCGCGAAGGCGTCGACGCGATGGAGGCGTTCGTGCGGCTCGTCGATTCGATTCCTTCCGGAGAGATCGAAGCGCTGCTGAAGAGCGGAAAATCCCCCGAGATTGCCGCCTACCTGCGCAAGCTTCTGCTGTCGCCGGTTCGCTGACGGAACGAAGAGGGAGAGGACACCATGATAAGCGTAGTCAACCTGAAGGTCGACGCCGAGCGCAATCCGCTCGGCATCGACCGTGCGCGTCCGGCTTTAAGCTGGCAGTTGAAATCCGATCGAAGGGGAGAACTCCAAACCGCTTACCGAATTTTGGTCTCCGATAACCCGGACGAATTGGAGAAGGATAGGGGCGACGTCTGGGACAGCGGCAGAATTGAGTCCGGGGAATGCCGTCATATCGAATACGGCGGACCCGATCTGCGCTCGCAAACCCGTTATTACTGGAAGCTTAAAGTGTGGGGCAAAGACGGAATCGAGAGCGAGTGGAGCGAGACCGGCTTCTGGGAGACGGGGCTGCTGGCGCAGGAGGAGTGGAGCGGGCGATGGATCACCGCCCCGTTCCTGCCGGACCCGCAGCCGGAGCCCGACTTGTTGAAGGGCGTTCCGGTTCTCTGGGACCGGAACGAGGAGGGCTCGGACGAGGCTGCCGGGGACGGCAAGCGGCGTCACTTCAAGATGGCGTTCGAGCTTGAAGTGCTGCCGGTTGAAGCGAAGCTGCACGTCTTCGCCGCCGACTCGCTGTATATCCATGTGAACGGGCATGACGAGGGACTCTATTATCCTTACTTGCAGGCGGTTGTGCTGGACGTCAGAGAACTGCTTCGAATCGGCCGCAACGTCGTCGCCTGCGCGGCGGACGGCGAGCGGCCGGGCTTGGTCGCCAAGCTGCGTCTGACGTTCGCGAACGGAAGCGTTCTGGACTTCGACGGCGAGGGGCATTGGCTGGCGACAGACGAGCCGGAGGACGGCTGGACTTCTCCGGATGCGGAGCCGTCGGGCCTTTGGCGATCCGCGGTCCGGATCGCCGAGTTCGGGGAAGGGGACTGGAGCGTCTATAAGCGCATTCTGTATCCGGTCAATACCGGCTTAGGCCCGTGTCCGACGTTTGGCCGCGAGTTCCGGATCGACAAGCCGGTCGCAAGCGCCCGGCTATATATTTCCGCTCTCGGAATCTATCAGAGCCGATTGAACGGCAGGTCGGTCTCGAACGACGTCTTCTCCCCGGGCTGGACCGATTATCGCATACGCATTCCCTATCAGACGTACGACGTTTCCGAGCGGCTGAACGAAGGGGATAACCGGCTGGAGGTCGACGTCGGTCCGGGCTGGTACGCGGGACATCTGGGCATCTGCGGTCCGTATCACTACGGAAAAAAGGTCGCCTGCCGCGCGCAGCTAAGGATCGACTACGCCGACGGCACGAGCGAGACGTTCGCCAGCGACGAAAGCTGGGAGGCTTGGCGGAGTCCGGTCGTCTCGGCGGATCTGTACATGGGCGAGACGTACGACGCCCGGCTTGTGGCAGACGGCAAGCGGACGGAGACAGAGCGGACGGCTGCAGTCCTAGCGGCTGAATTGCCGGGCGGACTGATGCGCGCCCGGCAGGGGCCGCCGATCCGCCCGGTCGAGGAGCGGACTCCGCTGTCGGTCCGGCAGGTCGGAGAAGGACGTTACATCGTCGATATGGGTCAGAATATGGTCGGCTGGGTGCGGTTAACGATGGCGGGGACAGCTTCCGGACAGCGGATCTCGCTGCTCTATGCGGAGCGGCTGGAAGGAGAGGACCGGCTGTACCGGGCCAACCTGCGCACAGCGAAGCAGACGGACCTCTATATCGCCGCAGGCTCGGGCGAGGAGACGTACGAGCCGCGATTCACGTACCACGGCTTCCAGTACGTCGAGATCGACGGTTATCCGGGAGAACTGACGACGGACCGTCTTGTCGGCATCGTCGTCCGTTCCGATTGCGAGGAGACGTCCGATATCCGCACGTCCCACCCTCATCTGAACCGGCTGATGGACAACGTCAAGTGGAGTCAACGGGGCAATTTCTTCGGCGTGCCGCTCGATTGCCCGCAGCGGGACGAACGGCTCGGCTGGACGGGGGACGCTCACGCTTTCGCGAGAACGGCGACCTACAACATGGACTGCGCCGGTTTTTACGGCAAGTGGATGCAGGATATTCGGGACGCCCAGGGAGACGACGGGGCAATGCCGGACGTGGCGCCGTTCGTCGAGCATTTCGGCAGAGGCCACGTGTTCTTCGCTGACGGAGGCGTAATCCTGCCCTGGACGATGTACCGGGTTTACGGCGACAAAAGGGTCATCGAAGACAACTACGAGGCGATGGCCCGATGGATCGTCTGGATGGAGCGCGACAGCGACGACAATCTGGTGCGGCGCACGGAAAGCTTCGGCGACCATCTGTCCTTTGGAGCGGAGACGCCGCGGGCGCTTATCAACGCCGCTTTCTTCGCATACAGCGTCAAGCTGATGGCGCGAATGGCAGGGATTGTCGGCCGGGAGAAGGACGCTGTCCGGTACGGCGAATTGTTCGAGCGGCTGAAGCGCTCGTTTGTCGGGCGGTTCGTCCGCGAGGACGGAGAAATCGAGAGCGGCACGCAGACGGCGTACGTGCTCGCCCTCATGATCGGCCTGCTGCCCAAGGAGATGGAGCGCGCCGCGCTGCGGCGGCTCGTCGAGGACGTCCGGCAGAGGGATTGGCATATGACGACCGGGTTTATGGGCGTATCCTATATTTTGCCGCTGCTGTCCGAGTTCGGCGAGACGGAAACGGCTTATCGGCTGCTGCTTCAGACGACGTTCCCCTCCTGGCTATACCCGGTGATGAACGGGGCGACGACGATCTGGGAGCGCTGGGACGGCTGGAACGGGGAGCGCGGGTTCCAGGACCCGGAGATGAACTCCTTCAACCACTATGCGCTAGGCTCAGTCGGAGAATGGGTGTACCGCTTCCTGTTCGGCATCGATCTGGACGAGGAGGAGGCCGGCTTCCGGTCGTTCCGCATTCGCCCGCTGCCGGGCGGAGGGCTGACGTTCGCCGCGTGCAAGTACGACGGTCCGTTCGGACGAATCGAGAGCGATTGGCGCGTCACGGAGGACGGCCTCACGCTGCGGGCGGAAGTGCCCGCGAACACGTCGGCCGAGGTGCGGCTGCCCGCTAAGGCGGACGCGGCTATCCGGGTCGACGGCGAGGCGATCGAGACGGTTCCGAGAGCTGCGGGAGACGGATGGACGTTCGTCCGGCGCGACGTCTGGGCCGCTTACTTCCGCGTCGGCTCCGGCCATTACGAGTTCGGCTCTTCGGCATGGTGAACAAGCAATAGGATAGAAACGGGGGAGTATCGCATGACGGCAATTCCGAATCGCCCGACCTGGATCTGGTATCCCGGCGATTATGAAATATGGCTTCACCAGAAGGCGTCCGTGCTCCGGCAGTTCAGAGGGTACATCTGTCCGCCGTCGTGGCGGCTGGACGCGGCGTATACGAGCGTCAAATTTCGCCGGACGTACGAGCTGGCGGAGCCGGCGGAGCTGACGGTATCGGCGCAAGGAGAGTTCGTGCTTCTGCTCGACGACGATATGACGCCGCTGCGCCGCGCCCGCCAACCGGTCTCTTCGGTTATTCTCCCGGCAGGTCGGCATACGCTGTCGGTCAACGTCTACAGCGATCGCGAAATTCCGGCGCTGTACGCTTCCGGCGCGGGCTGCGACTCCGGGGAAGGCTGGGAAGCCACGGCTCTGAACGGCAAGTGGTTGCCGGTCGCCTCATGGACGTTCCACGACATTTCGCGTCCTCCGGTCGCGTTTCCGTTCGCTTACGAGGAGAGGGAGCCCGCAGCTCTGGAGGCTGTCGAAGGCGGACTGCTCGCCGACTTCGGCCGAGAAACGTTCGGTCACGTCGAGTTTCGCGGAGTGACGGGGCAAGGCCGAATCTATCTGTATTACGGAGAGTCCCGCGAAGAAGCGATGGCGGGCGAGCTTGCGGAGACGTTTGATACGCTGACGGTAGATGGGGGAGGGGATATGGGCGGGAACGGGGAAACGTCCCGCGATTGGCGCACTCCCGTTACCCGGGCGTTCCGCTATATCCAATTGAAGGCGGACGAGGGGATGAGCTGGGAGAGCGTCGTCCATCATTACGAATATTTGCCGATGGAGCGCCGCGGGGAATTCCACAGCTCGGATGCCCGTCTGAACGACATCTGGGAGCTGTCGGAGCATACCCTGCAGATGAACATGCGCGAGTTTCTGTACGACGGTATGAAGCGGGACCGCTGGGTATGGAGCGGCGACGCCAATCTCGGCTTTCTGCTCAACAACTACTCGTTTTTCGAGCAGGACGTCGTGAAGCGGACGCTGATCGGGCTGCGCGGCAAAAATCCGGTAGAAATCCATATCAACACCATTATGGACTATACGTTCTACTGGTTTCTTAGCTGCCGGGATTATTACCTGTATACGGGCGATCTGGAATTCGTCCGCGCCCGTTACGCCGACATGCTGAGCTTGATGGAATTTTGCCTTGGACGGCGCAACGAAGAAGGCATGATGGAGGGATATCCGGAGGATTGGATATTCATCGACTGGGCGCCGATGGAGCGGCGCGGCGCATTGGCTGCCGAGCAGCTCATGTTATGCCGAAGCCTCGAGACGGTGGCTGAATTCGCCGAAGCGCTCGGAGACGGGGAACGCGCGCCGAGCTACGCGGACGCGGCCGCCGAGCTGCGGGAGAGGATTTTCGCCACATTCTGGGACGAAGAGCGCGGCGTGTTCCTCCACGGCAAGCTGAACGGCGAACTGGTGCGCGACGTGCTCAAGTATCCGAGCCTGTTCGCTCTTCGCTTCGGCTATCTGGACGACGATCGGCGCGAAGCGGTGAAGCGTAACGTCATTCTGAACGACGGCATCCAGAAAATCGTCACGCCGTTCATGCGCTTTTTCGAGCTGGAGGCGATGTGCGAGCTGGGAGAGACGGAGCGGGTGCTGAGCGAGATTCGCGATTATTGGGGCGGCATGATGGACCTTGGAGCAACGTCCTTCTGGGAGGAATACGATCCGGCGCTGCCGCCGGAGCTTCAGTACGACATGTACCACGACAAATTCCGCAAAAGCTTGTGCCACGCCTGGGGGGCCGCGCCGATCTATTTGCTCGGCAAATACGTGCTCGGCGTTCGTCCGACCGAGCCGGGCTACGCGCGCTATCGGGTGGAGCCGCAGACGGCGGGACTTGACCGGATCGAGGGCTCGGTTCCGACGCCAAGCGGCGACATCGCCGTCTACCGGGACGCGAGCCGCATCCGGGTCACAACGTGCGGAGCCGGAATCGGAACGCTGGTCTTCACGTGCGACGGAACGCCTCGGACGAAGGACGGTCCGCTCGTTCCGGTCTCCGAGGGACGCTATGAGCTGGAGCTGGCTCGTCCCGAAACCGTCTATGAAGTGGAATGGCAATAACGAATTCGAACCAGGGTCCGCAAGCTGCACTTGCTTGCGGGCCCTGGCTTATATTTCTTTATACTCGCTGGGAGTCAAGCCGGTGCGTTTCTTGAATACCTTGTAGAAGTATTTGACGTTGCCGATGCCGACCATGCCCGCTACCGCGTTGACTTTGAGACGGCCTTCCCTGAGCAGTTCCTTGGCTTTCTCGATCCGGTAATTACTGACGTAGTCCACGAAGTTCTCCTGATATTCGCGCTTGAAAATGCTGCTTAAATACGTTGGCGAAAGATGGACATGCTCGGCTACGGATTCGAGAGACAGTTCCTTGTCGTAGTTTTCGTGAATGTAATGGCGCGCCTTCTCGATCAGCCTCTTGTTGCCCTTTTCCCTCTCCTGAAGGAGGGCGGCGAAGCCGGTGTCGAGCAATTCCCCGAATCTTCGGACGATGGCGTCGATATGACTGTACTGGTTCATCTCCTCGTACAACGTAAGCTCCTCTCCGAACGCCTCCGTCGGGTTCACGGCCAATCGCTCCAATATTTTGTACAGCAGCAGAATGAGTTGAAAATTCAGCTTCAGCAGACTGGCCCTGTCGACGAAAGCGTTCGAAAAAAACGGGGTGTAAAGCTCCTGAATCAATTCCAATGCGGCCGTCCGATCGCATTTCTCGAATGCGGCAAGCATTTCCTGCTCGGTCTTGAAGCCGATGACCTTGAATTTGTCGCGTGTCGCATCCGGATTTCCGAAGCGGTACACCCGATTGCCTCCCATGATCAAGCGCTGCATAACGGCTTGCCTGGAGCTTTCGAAAGAAGGGAAAAGCTCCAGCATGTCGGCCGTCGGCGCGCCTATGCCTACGGTGACCTCATGACGAAGAAAACGCAAAATGCAGATGTTCACTTCCTCGCATAGCTCCATCAGCGGAGCAAGCTCCCGCCCGACGGTTTCGGAAGAATAGTTTACGAGCAAGCTCATCCCGTCCTCCGCGTCGAACGACAGGACGAACGAGGGCAGCTTCGATAAAATCTCGCAGGCGATATTGTCCATGCCGTATTTAATCAGGTCCATCTGGTGCGGGGACAAAGCCTCGGACAATTCCCCGAACCGATCCAGGCTCATCGTAAGCACGCAGAAGGAATCGTACTCGAAGCGAATGCCCAATTCTTCCATTTTATTGCGAATATAGCTTTCGGAATGGGCTTTCTGGGTGACCAGCTCTTCCGCGAATCGGCGCTTCATCCACATCGCGCCTTCATTCGCTTTGATCGCCATCTGCAGCCGGGATTGTTGCTCATGGTTTCGCTTGTTCAATTTCTGCTTCGTTTTTAAGATCAATTGTTCGAATTGGTCAAGCGAGAAAGGCTTTAACAGATAGGAGAAAGCCCCCAGATTTAGCGCGGTTTGCACGTATTCGAAACGATCATACCCGGTCAGCAATACGAACAGCGTTTCGTCGTTCTGCTCCTTCAGCTTGGCCAGCAGCTCCAGTCCGTTCATTCCCGGCATTCGGATGTCGGCAATAATAAGATCGGGACGAATGGAGCGCATTTGGGCCAACCCCGCGATACCGTCCTCCGCTTCGGAGATGTCCGCGAGGCCGACGCCTGTTTGCAGCAAATGATGGACCACAGCTTCTCTAACCAGACTTTCATCGTCGATGACCAGTATTTTCATGTCAATTCCCCTTGAAGTAGTTTGACGGAGTGAAGGCGGGTTTTCGACAGGCTCGATTCCGGAACGTCTTGCAGCGAAGGCAGCGTCAGCTTGACCACCGTTTCCGCATGGTCGCTCATGTAAAGCTTAAGCCCGTATTGCGAGCCGAAATGCAGCTTGATTCTTCTGTCTACGTTCAGGATGCCCAGCTTATCGTAAGGGGCGGAAGGCGAGAGCTCCCCGTCCGGAGGAGCCAAAGACGCATGGATAGCCGCCAGTTCGTCGGTCTCTATTCCGACTCCGGTATCGGCGATATAGACATAGAACTTGTCTCCGAAGACTTTGGCCGTTATTCGGAGTTCCGCGGTTCCGACTTTGGGCTCAATGCCGTGAATGATCGCGTTCTCGACGAGGGGCTGGAGGGATAAGCGAACGATACCGCAGGACATGACCTCGTCGTCGATATCGTAGACAACGCGGTACTTGCTGGCGAACCTGCACTCCTGAATGTATAAGTATTTCTTGACGTGTTCCAGCTCTTCGCGGAAGGGAACGATAAATTTCCCTTTGTTTAAGCTGTACCTGAACATATCCGACAGGGACTTGATCATCGTCGCCGATTTGCCGAAATCCCTTTTATCCAGGACGGACAGAATCGAGGTCAGCGTATTGAACAAAAAGTGAGGATTGATTTGGCTTTGCAGGGATTCCAGTTCCGCTTGCTTCTTCAGCAACCCCATCTGAAAATTTTGCTGAATAAGACTCTCGATGTTCTGAACCATCGCGTTAAAGGTAAGGCTGATCTGACTGAGCTCGTCTTCTCCCTTAATTCGGATTCGGGTGCTAAAATCGCCTTTGCCCAGCTTTCTTAACGACAGAAGAAGCTTCTTAAGCGGTCTGTTCACGATATAAGAGAAAAACGCCGACAGAATGAAGGCCAGCAAAATGAGCACGGTCAGCAAGTAATAATTGATATCGCGAAGAAAGCCGCTTTTCTTTTGCAATTCCGATAACGGAATGGCCGAAATGACCTTCCACCTGTAATCGGGGGACTCGCTGAAATTCACGAGCAGGGTATCGGCCCCCACATCCTGTTTGAACGAACCGGACATCCGGGTTAACGTATTGGTCGTCAGCTTGTCGTAATGAGCGGGATTCAACGTGCCGTTGGAGTAAATGACGCTTCCGTTTTTCCCCACGATGGCAAAGTTCTGATTGTTCTCCCATTCGATATCGGATACGAGCTTCGAGAACTGATCGATTTCTTGATCGAACATGATCATGCCGATCGGTTTGCCGGTGTTCAAGTTAATGATTGTCCGGGAAATGGAAATCACTGACTTGTTGATAGACGCATTGGCCACGAATTTTTTAAGATGCGGCTCTACCAGCAGAGGCATGCCTTTCAACGCTTGCGTTTCCGCGAACCAGGGCTCGTTGCTAACGTTGTAGAGATTAATGGAGCTCCCTTGCTTGCTGGAATAGTAAAGGACATCCCCTTCAAGCGACAGCAGCGTTACCGCATAGAGCTTGTCGTTGCTCTGCAGCAGACTGTACAGGTAATTGGACACTCGATTGTAATTGGACACGTACTCGGTGTTTCTCGCTTCCTCGGGGCTGTCCAGCAGCTCGATCATCTCGTCCAAATTCGCGTAAATAGCCATGGATTGCCGGGTCAAATTCCGAATGCTCTCTTCTACCGTTTTGACGATCTGTACATTCAGCCTTTCTTGATAATTCACATAATCCTTTTCGAGAGTGCTCGTGGACATCGTGTAGGAGATTCCGCCGAACAGCAGGATCGGGACCGAGATCACGACGACATAGATCAGGAACAATTTATACTTGACGCTTTTTCTAATGAATTTGAGCATCGGAATGCACCGCCTTCCGGATGTATAGCGCTTACCCAACTCTAACATCCGTGTTTCCGGTTAAGCAATAAACTTGGGCGGCGGCTCGAGCAAGTACGTAAGAAAGTGCACCTTTTTATAAGTTTGCGTAACTTCAAGGGGGAGAACCAAGCTGATATAGTGAAGTCGTGCACGGGAAACACCGCAAGACACTACACAGTAGAGGGTGGCAGCAATGAAAAAGAAGCTTATCTCGTTTCTCGCTTTAACGGTGACGGCATCCCTGCTCTACGGGTGCGGAACCAATAAAGGCAACGCTCCGGCAGCCGAATCGAGCGGCGCTCCGAATGAGACCCAAGAGGTTACCTTGAAGTACGCTTCCTGGATGTCCAAGGGCGAGGATAAACCGACGATCGAAGCGTTCATGAAGGAGAACGCCAATATCAAAGTCGTCGAAGAGGTGATCGACGGCAAGCAATACAGCCAGCTCGTCCAGACCCGGATTTTGTCCAACGATGCGCCCGACGTATTTCTGCTTCCCTTCGATCAGTACACGAAATATGCGAAGGAGGGGCATCTGCTGGACTTGACCGACGAGCCGGGAATGGCGATCGTGGCCGATAATCCGTCGGTGGACAACGCGTTCAAGGTCGACGGCAAAAGGTACGGGTTTATGGTCAATTCGGGCACTCCCGTGAACCCGATCTATTACAACAAAAAGATCTTCGACGCATACGGGCTTGTGCCCCCGACCAATGCGGACGAATTCATGGCCGTCAGCGAAAAGCTTAAGGAGAACGGCGTCGAGCCGATCGTGTTCGGCGCCAAGGACGCCTGGACGCTATCCGGCACGCTGTACACGGCAATGTTCCGGGCCTATGCGCTACCGAAAACAAACAACGACATCTTCTACGCGATGGCCAAGGGGGACGTAAAGCCGTCGGAGGTGCTGGATTACCCGATGTCGTTCATCGAAGAGCTTGTGAGCAAGGACTATATCTCCAAGGCCTCGTCTACGCTGACCTACGATCAGTCGGTACAGTATTTCGCAGACGGCAAAGCCGCGATGCTGCCTCAAGGAACATGGGTTCCGACGCTGGACCCGATCGTCAACGCGGACAAGAGCGCGTTCGAGCTGGGAGCCTTTTTCCCTCCGGTGCCCGTTGTGAACGGCAAGAAGTACGCGCTTAGCGGCGGAGACCGGATATTGGTCGTCTCCTCCAAAACCAAAAACCCGGAAGCGGCCAAAAAGCTGTTCAACTTCTTCGTTCAGCCGGACAATCTGAAACAATATCTGGAATCGCAGTCGCTGCTGACGGTGCTCAAGGGGATTGACGTGCAAACGGTTCCCGTTCTCCAGGACTACGTAAACAGCTTCTCTACGCCCGAATTTGAAGTCGTGATCGGAAGCAAGTCCGCTTTAACGCCGGCGTTCAACAAGGAAGTAGATATCGCGCTTCAGAATATTCTTGTCGGTTCCAAAGCGGAGACGGAATTGCAACGGCTGGACGAGGAGTTCGAGAAGACGAAAAGTCAGATGGTCATTAAGGAATAACCGGTATCGGGAGGCGGATAGACGCCATTCTTCCGCCTCCCCATCGCAGGATTGGAGCAAAACGATATGAATGCGAATCGCAGAACGCGAGAGCTCTTCTCGGCCCTACTCTTTGTTGTTCCGGCGCTGGTTCTGTTTCTCGCCTTTAAGTATTATCCGTTGCTGATGACGCTTTACTATTCCTTTACGGATTGGGACGGCTTCAGCGGCAAGTATGAATTCGTGTTTTTCGATAATTTCGTCAGCATCTTTCGAGAGAGCAAGATTTACGGGGCATTCTTGAATACGATTTATTTCGCCGTCGTCAGCATTCTCGTCGGGACGGTGTGCCAACTGGGATTAGCCTTGATCTTGGTCAACAAGCTGAAGGGGAACCGGTTTTTCCGAACGGTATTGTATATGCCTTCCGTGATTAGCTCCCTGATCATCGGTCTGACGTGGATTTCTTTCTTTCAATATAACGGCATTATCAATCAGACGCTGACAAAATTGGGGCTTGAATCGTTCGTCCGCAATTGGCTTGCCGATGTCGGCATTACGATGAACGTGCTGGTAGCGATTAATGTCTGGCAGTGGGCGGGATACGGGATGATCATCTACATTACCGGACTGCTTAGCGTACCTACCGAGGTGAACGAAGCGGCGGCGCTGGATGGGGCTACCGGATGGCGCAGGTTCGCATCGATTACGCTGCCGCTGATTATGCCCGCGGTTACGGTAAATATGTTCATCTCGATTACAGGGGCGTTAAAGGTATTCGAGCTTCCCTTTATTCTGACCGGGGGAGGACCGGTAAACTCGACGAATACCGTGACGATGCAAATTTACAATACCGCCTTCTTATCGAATCAATTCGGCTATGCAAGCAGTATCGGACTGGCCTTTTTCCTCTTTATCGCCCTCGTCACCTTAATCCAACTAAGAATGACGAGAAGGATGGAGGTAGAGTACTAAAATGCTTCGGAAGCTTCAATATTCGATCGTGTACGTCGCGGTTGCGATCATCTCCATTCCGGTGCTCAACATTCTGCTAAGCAGCTTCAAAACGAACGAGGAGATTAATAGAGTGTTCACTCTGCCATCCTCGTTTAACTTTGGCAACTACGCCAGGGTGTTTGAGTCTTCAGCCGTAATGCTGAATATCGCCAATTCTTTCTTGATTACCGGAAGTACGATACTGATCGCCGTCTATGTGACGTCGATGGCTTCTTATTCGCTGGCCCGCAGGAAGGAAGTCTTCTTCCAGGTCCTGTACTTTGTATTTATTAGCGCATCGATGATTCCGATCGCCGCCAACTTGGTTCCCTTATACGTATTGATTAATAAGCTCGGACTGGTCGATACGAGGACCTCCCTCATTCTGATCAGCGCCGCAAGCTCGATTCCTATGGGAATATTGCTTTACACGGGGTTTATCAAGGGCATTACGAGAAGCCTGGAAGAATCGGCAAGCCTTGACGGGTGCGGAAAATTCAATATTTTCAGAAAAATAATTTTCCCTATCCTGCGTCCGGTTACGGTCACTTATATCGTGATTTCTTCGATCAACGTATGGAACGACTTCCTGATGCCGCTGCTGTTTATCCGTACGGAATCGAAAAAAACGATCACTTTGGCCGTCTATTCCTTCATGAGCGAATATGTGAACGATTGGGGAGCGATCTATGCGCTGCTCACCATCGCCTTTATCATTCCCGTTGTATTCTTCATCTTAAATCAGAAGCATTTTTACGGCGGAGTTACAGACGGTGCGATAAAAATGTAACCGAATTTTATTGGAGGACTTTTCATGAGCGACTCCTATTTTCAATATCGGCAAGCTATACGTGCGGAAGGAAACAAACCGTTGTCGTCCTTGCCGGGAAGTCGGGACTCCGTGCAGTTAAAGCCAAGATTTTAATAGATGCGACGGGGGATGCCAACGTAGCGGAGTTGATGGGATATCCCCTGGAGGTATCCGAGCATCGGCAACCCGGCACTCTGATTTACAGGATGGGCAATTACGATCTTGGCGATATCGACCGCAACGACTTACTCGATCGGCACGAGTCCGCCATCCGGGAAGGCAGACTGCTGGTTACGGATTACTCTAATCCAAGCCCCGGCGAGCCGCCGTATTGGAGAGAGTTGAAATATCGAGGCGGCAATCATAATCATATCCCGGATATCGACGGTTCGACTTCCGCTACCAAGACGGTTGCGGAGCTTAAGGCCAGAGCCTCTCTATGGAGAACGTATCGCTTTCTGCGATCGGTGCCGGGCTGCGAGAAGCTGAACATTACGGAGTTTGCAAATGAATGCGGGATCAGGGACACCAAGAGGATTGTCGGGGTTAAGCGAATTACGGAAAAGGATTATACGACGGGCTTCGTCTGGCCGGATGCGGTCTGCTACAGCTATTATCCTATTGATATCCATCGCTATGACGGCAATCGCATTGATATTCGGCCTCTTCGGGACGAGGTCGTTCCGACGATCCCCTATGGAGCGTTAATCCCTATTGAAAGCGATAAACTTCTCGTTGCGGGAAGGTGCATTTCAGGCGACTCGGCGGCCCATTCGGCTTACCGGGTACAGGCGACGGCATTCGCCACGGGACAGGTTGCCGGTGCGGCGGCAGTCCTTGCCGCAAAGGGGAATGTGTCCGTGAGAGAAGTCGGTTTGGAGAAATTAAAAGCGACATTAACGGAGCAAGGGGCGATCGTTCCCCGATAAAACTGTGGTGAAAGATCGGAGGATATCCGTTGAATACAACCGTCTACAATGAACGATCCAAGGAAATACCGATCGTGTCCCGTTCCGATGTTATCGTCTGCGGAGGCGGCCCGGCTGGAGTGGCTGCCGCGATCGCTTCCGCCAGGGCGGGTGCGCGTACCGTTCTCCTGGAAGGACAAGGCTGCCTGGGGGGCATATGGACCTCGGGGCTCTTGTCCTGGATTATCGATGCAGGCAATAAACCGGGAATTATGAAGGAGATTATCGCCCGGCTGGACCGCCGCAAGGCCAGAATTTCCAGCCGGGGAGAGGATTTCACTTACGATCCCGAGGAAATGAAGCTGCTGCTAGAGGAGATGTGCATGGAAGCCGACGTCGAGGTCATGCTGCATACCTCTGTCGTTCACGCCGCCGTCGACGAAGCAAGAAGGCTTTCCTTGGTGATTACCGAGTCCAAATCCGGCAGGCAAGCCTGGTCGGCGAGCATGTTTATCGATACGACCGGCGACGGGGATCTGGCCGCGAGGGCGGGCTGCCGGTTCGAACTGGGAAGACCGGGCACGGGCGAAACCCAGCCGATGAGCTTGATGGTTCATCTTACGGGAATCGATCCGGAGGAAGCGGCCGAATTTACGATGAACGGAATCAGCGAAACGCCCAAGCATCGCCTGCTGGAGCAAATAACGAAGGCAGGTCAGATCCCTTCGTATTCCGCCCCTTCGCTGTTTCACATCCGCGACCGATTGTTCGCCCTTATGGCCAATCATGAATACGGTGCATCGGCGATCCGCGCCGACGAAGTCAGCAAGGCCACCTTACAAGCGAGAAGAGAGATCCATCGCATTGTGGATGCTCTAAGATCGCTTGGCGGAATATGGAGCAAGCTGCGGATCGTAAACTCGGCCAGCCATATCGGCATTCGCGAAGGCCGCCGAGTATACGGCCGCTACCAGGTGACGCAGCAGGACGTGCAAGAGGGCGCACGGCACGAGGATGCGGTTTGCCGGGTTCGATACGGCATCGATATCCATTCCACTAACCCGTCCCAGGGGAAAGGGTTCGGCGACGACGGCAAGAGAAGCGCACCCTACGATATTCCTCTCAGGGCTTTGATTGCCGCCGACATGGACGGGCTGCTTCTGGCGGGAAGATGCATCAGCGGGGACTTCGTCGCCCACTCCAGCTACCGGGTTACGGGCAACGCGGTTGCGACGGGCCAAGCCGCGGGGACGGCCGCGGCGATTGCCGCCCTTACGGGGACGCTGCCGCAAAGCTTGGCGTGGAGCGATATCGAGCAAGCATTGCGGAGATTGGAGGAATTCGCATGAAGCCGAAACCATCGATGAATTTTGCAACCGACGAAGGCCGTCTGCTGTTGACCTGGGAGGGCGAAGGGGAGGGGGTGTCTTTCCGCTTCGGCTTTTCTCTCCGGCTTCGGGGAGGAGTCGTACTGACGGAGCGGGATTTCGAAATGGCCGAAAGCGAGCCGCTTGGAGAAGCCAAAGAAATGAAAGGCTATGCCGTTCAATATGCGAATCCGCGATTGCTGCTGACCTTCGTTATTCATTTGTTCGAGCGGGATCGGTGCGCCGAATGGTCGCTCCGGCTGGAAAACCGAGGCGGGGACGAGCTTGTCATCGAAAGCGTGACCGTGAGCGAGGGGCGATTAACGACGCGAAGGATAAACGAGGCTAACAAGCGGTGGAGAGCCTTGAACATCGGCTTGCAGTCGACGGACATGCATGTCGGGATCGAAACGCTGCTTCCCGGCCGGGAGCACTATTTCGATTCGATGACCGTTCTGCACCCGGATCGGGGCTCGCGCAATCTTCTGTTCGGTTGTACCTCCTTCCAATCTTATTTTTCCCAGGTGCTCGTTCAGGGTGCAGAGGGCGATGCTTCGTTCGATATTCGGATCTCGAACAGCTTCGATCGAACGGCCGTGCTGCCCGGGGAGTCGGTAACGACCGAGAAGGCGATTATGATCGTCGGAGGGCGGGATCACGATCGCTTGCTCAGTCTGTATATGGACAGGGTGTGCAGAGAAATGACGCCCGATAGCCGATTCGATAAACCGGCATCCGGGTGGTTATCTTGGTATTACTATTACGGCAAAGTGTCCGAGCGGGACATTCTGGACAACGTGAAGGGGATGCAAGAGCTTGACGACATTCATCCGGACTATATCGTCATCGACTCGGGCTGGTTTCTGGAGACCGGATTCGGGGATTGGGAAGCGAACGGCAAGTTCCCCGACGGGATGAAAGCGCTGGCCGACAAGATCAGGTCCGCCGGCTTCAAGCCCGGATTATGGTTCTCTCCTTTGCTTGCGGACGCAGGGTCGCTTCTGGTCAGAGATCACCCGGATTGGCTGCTGAGAAAGGACGGCATTCCGGTGGCAGGGATGAATCCGAACGGCAGCGACGTATTGGAGCTTCACGAGAAGAATAATGTGAAATTCGTGCTCGATCTTACTCATCCGGAAGTGTTGGACTATCTTGGAGCTTTGTTCCGTCGAGTTGTTCGGGAGTGGGGGTTCGCCTATATCAAACTCGATTTTCTCGTGCGTTCTCTCTTTACGGATCAAGGCAATCATTCCAGTCTTGACCGCGATCAGATTTTGTTTCCGAAGGTAACGACCGTTCAGGCTTACCGCAACGCCATGAAAGTCATTCGAGAAGCTGCCGGACCGGATTGTTTCATCTTAGGCTGTGCGGCTCCTTTATTCGCCAGCATGGGAGATTTGATCGACGCCAACCGGATGACCCCGGATATTACCCGAAGGAACTATACGCCGGATCAAGTCAGACCTACCGGCTGGGAATTGGTGAAGATCTGCTCCAGAACGATGGCGGCCAGATACTTCCTTAACGGGAGAGCCGGCTTCAACGATCCCGACGTCCTTGTCGTGAGGGGACACGAGCCTGAAGGGATATCGGACGATTATACGCCAACGCTCGATGAAGCCCGCGTATGGGCCGGCGTCGTTGCCCTTTCCGGAGGCTTGCTGTTCTATAACGACAAATTGACCGAATTGGAAGAAGAACGCAAGCCGATTCTGAAGCAGTTGTTCCCCGTAAGCCCCGGCGCTGCGACTCCGATAGATTTCTTTAACGTCGATGCTCCGGAAGTCTGGAAGCTGCCGCTCGAAAGGGACGGGGAAGCTTGGACATTGGCAGGCGTGTTCAACTGGGGGGAGACTGCTAAGGATATTCCGATCGATCTGGAGGAGCTGGGCTTTGCAGCCGGACAAATCGTTCACGGGTTCGAGTTCTGGTCGCAGACTTATGTGACGGGAGGATCGGAGCGGTTACAGCTAAGGGATGTTTTGCCGCATTCCATGCGTCTTATCGCGCTTCGTCCGCAGCTTGACCGTCCGCAATTGATTGGCACGGACATGCACTTCACCCAGGGGTGGGCGGAATTCGAGAGCGCGACTTGGGAGGGGCGAACGTTGAAGCTACATTGGCGAAACGACTATCGGCAGAGAGGACGAGTCAGCCTCTACCTTCCGGAAGGCTTCCTGCATTCCTCGATCGAAAGCAACGGACGGATAGTCGATCGGACAGATCATCTTCTGACGCTCTGTCTCAGCGAATTGAAGGATGCGCTCGAGGTAACGTTTGTACGGTAAAAAAAGAGCTAAAGGAGGAAGTCGATGATGAGCGCCAGAGAAAAATGGAGGATTCGTCTATTCATCGAAAATGGGATCAGGCAGGACGGGGAGTTTTTCGGTCGTGGCTTACACGGGAGAGCACGAAATTTACAAACGCGGATTTTTAAATCCTTCCGCCAACAATCGGTACGTGGTTTATGCGGACGGCACGCCCTTTTTCTGGCTCGGGGATACGCACTGGATGGGATTGTCCGGCAGGGAGAAGCTGTACGAATCCAACGATGCAGATTACGTTTCCCAGTTCAAAGGAATGGCGGACAAGCGGAAGGAGCAAGGCTACAACTGCTATGCAATGACGTTGTTCGGGGGAGATTGGGGCGACGTATCTCCGACGGTAACGTATAACGAGAGCGGCCCGATCCCGTCTTCAACAAGATTTTACAGCAGGCAGCTTGCAGCCGATCATTTACGAATTCGGAATTTATAACGATTGATTAGGCCGGGCCGTTTCGTCGATCCGCAGTTCCTGACCTCTGGATTATTTCTCCAGAGGTCTTTTTGCGTTTCGTCCTTCCAAATCTGCCTCCGGGGCCAGCAGTTTTTAGCTCCCTACCTGCTCCTCAATCGCCGAGCACACCGTTTCGTCGCTCCATACCGGATTGGCGTAGCCGACCAGCGCATTGAGATAGGCGATCCAGGACGCGTCGTAACCGCTTTTCTTTTTGGCGGCTGCGCACGCGTTCTCTTCGTTCTCCCCTTGCAACTTGGCTTGGAGCCGTTCCTTACGGAAGTCGGCAAACCGATGAACGACCTCCTCGAACTTCTTTTCCTCGTCCTCCATCTTCCCGCCTCCGACCCAATCTCGGTTGAAAATAAAAGCAAAGTCCCGATAGCTCTCCGCCTTCATGGAAACCGCCGCCGTATAATGCCGGATAGCCTTCTCCGCGTCGCCGTCCGCTTCCGCCCATAAGCCGTCCAATAGCCGATGATAGGGAGTCGGAGCCTCGGAGAAAACCCGGCTTTCCCGCTTAAGGGCGCCGTCCGTAATCGTATATGTATCGTCGTACTCTCTTTGCCAAGGTCCCGCTCCCACGGAATCGATCAGTCCTCCGGAGATGCTCAGCCTGCCGTCGCGGATGCCGGCTTCGGTCACGCTCGGAACGATCGCGGCTCCCGGACGGTTAACGAGCTTCCCGTCGTCCCATCCGGATACCGTATAGGTGAAAGTGGAGGTGTGAGCTCCGATTCCCAGCGAGGCCCAGACAATCTCCGGCTTGCCGTCGCCGTTCAAATCGCCTGTATCCAGAATCGAAGCCCGTCCGTAGTCCTCCTCTGGGAAAACGAAGCTTTGCCATTCGTATTTTCCGTTCTGCAAGGACGCGACGATTCCGTAGGCATAGCGGGACTCGACGTTCTCAATAAGTCGACTCTCGTAGACGACGGACGCCCATTCGCGTTTGAAGCCGTCCCCGTCGAGATCGACCCGGATTACATTAACCGGATAGTCGCCCGGATTGTCTTGTTCGGCCCGCGACCGAAGCCATTCGGCGAATTGCTCTTCCGGGACGGGCGCACCGTCCAACTCGGCCCGCAGCCGCTCGGGTAGAGGGAGCTTCGTTTCTTCGGGGGTGTTCGTTTCTGTCGACACATCGGGCGAGACTGGTTCGGAAGTAAACGTAGACGCCCCAACCTCCACCGCAGTTTCCGCCTCGGCTGAGGCTAACCCGGTTTCCGTATCCACTGTTAACGTCCCGTTTTCTTCGCGCGAGTCGCATGCACCTGCAATTAACAGAGCGCCAAGCAGGGCAGCCGCTCCGAGCCGTTTCCACTTCAAGTCCATCATAGGAAAATCATCCTTTTTGTTTTGTTATGTAACAAACGTCCGAAGGGGGCGGCAGGTTCATTTTCGTGAGGCTAACGCAAATCCTGTGATATAATTGGTCTATATCGATCGATTCGCGCAGCGGTTGCGCGAATTGCTAACGGAGAGGACGAAGCCGTGTTGAAGACGTTGGTCATCGCGGAGAAACCCGATATGGGCCGCAATATCGCGGCCGTAATCGAGCCGAAAGCGCAAAACAAGCGCTCCTATCTGGAGGGCGAAAACTATATTATCACCTGGGCGATCGGTCATCTGATCGGATTGGCCGAGCCCGATCTCTACGACGAGAAATACAAGAAATGGAGATTCGGCGATCTGCCGATTATTCCGGACGATTTTAAGCTGCTGCCCAACCCTCGGACGAAGGATCAGCTGCAGGTGATCGCGGATTTGGCGGCTCGCAGCGGCGAGCTGGTCAACGCATGCGACGCCGGGCGGGAAGGGCAGCACATTTTCTCCCTGATCGTCAGGCATCTTGGCTTGCAACATCCGGTAAAGCGGCTGTGGATTTCCGACCTGACGGCGGAAACGATTCGCAAGGGCTTCGATCAGTTGAAGGACAACACAGAGTACGCCAACTTGACCCAAGCGGCCCGCGCGCGGAGCGAGGCGGACTGGCTAATTGGGATGAACGGCTCTCGTGCGTTCACGACGAAGCATAACGAGCTGCTGTCCGTCGGGCGAGTGCAGACGCCGGTTCTAGCACTGATCTATGATAGGCAAAAGCAGATCGAGTCGTTCGATTCTCTGAAATTTTACGAGATTACGGGCATGTTTGAGCAGGACGGAGGCATCGCTTATAAAGGCAACTGGCAGGGCGACAGGCTGACCGATCCCGAGAAGGCGAAGGCCATTGCCGACAAGGTGAGGGGCAAAACGGGAGCGATTGCGAGCTACGAGGTCAAGGATACGAAGGAGTATCCGTTCAAGCTGTACGACCTGACGCTGCTGCAGCGGGAGGCAAACGGCAAGTTCGGCTTCTCCGCGAAGAAGACGCTCGACGTCGCGCAGGCTCTATACGAGAAGCACAAGGTCATCTCTTACCCGCGTACGAACTCGAACTACGTGAATACGGAGAATATCCCGGAGATGCATAAGATTTTGGACGCGATGCGGAACTCTCCGGAATACGGGGAATACGTGAACGGCGCGAACAAGCGGTTCGTCCACGCGAACAACAAGAACGTGTGCAATCCGGCCAAGGTCGAGGACCACCACGCGATCATGCCGACGATGAGAAAGCCGCAAGGGCTCAGTCCGGACGAGCGTAAGCTATACGATCTGGTCGTCAAAAGATTTCTGTCCCACTTCTACCCGGCGGCGGAGTACAAGGTGCATACGGTACTGACGGAAGTGGAGAAGGAAACGTTCAAGACGACGGTGAAGCAGCTGCTGTCTCTGGGCTGGAAAATCATCTATGCGGGAGACGCTCCGGCCTCCAAAGGCAGCGCCAAGGAGAAAAGCAAGGACAAGGACGACGGGTCCGCGGAGGAAGAGGAGCAGGAGACGGACGCGCCGTTCGAGGTCGATCCGCAGAAGCCCGCCGTCTGCGCGGACGCCGAGGTCAAGGAGAAGGAGACGCAGCCTCCGAAGCCGTATACCGAAGGAACGCTGCTGAAGGCGATGGAAAGCGCAGGCAAGCAGATCGAGGACGAGGAGCTGCGCGACGCGATGAAGGATTCGGGGCTCGGCACTCCGGCGACGAGAGCGGCGACGATCGAGCGGCTGAAGCAGGTCGGCTATGTCGATATGCAGGGCAAGCGCATCGTCATCACGCCCAAAGGAAGAACGGCGATCGAGTTAATCCGCGGAGCGGGGGTCGAGCTGTTGACGTCGCCGGAGATGACCGGCCACTGGGAACGGCGGCTGACGGAAATCGCGCGCGGACAAGCTTCGGCGGAAGCGTTCATGGGCAACGTGAAAAAGTTTACGCGGCTCATAATCGACAAGGTTAACGTTCAGCGTCCAGCCGCAAGGAATGCGTTCGCCAGGCCCGAACCTCCGGCGAAGGGCGCGCGGGGCGGCAAGAAAGCGTCCGGCGGCGGAGAGTCGGGCGGTTCGGTTGCCGTCGCCTCGAAGAAAGCGCCAGCGAAGCGGAAAGCCGCGGTCAAAGCGTCTTCCGCAGAGCCGGCCGTGATTGGCGTTTGCCCAAGTCCTGGATGCGGCGGCAGCATTTTCATGGGGCGCAAAGGCTACGGATGCAGTCATTACAAAACGGGCTGCAAATTCGTCATATGGAAGGAAAGTCTGGGCCGCACGTTGACCGACGCGATGGTCAAGTCGCTGATCGGCAAGGGTCGGACAGGCAAGCTTAAGTTTGCGGGAAGCGGCGGCGAGTCGTTCGAGGCTAGAATTGTGCTGAAGGACGACAGGACGGGCGAGTTGGCTTTGGAGCGGGAATAGGAGAAACAGGGGCCCAGTGTTGCGGTGGACCGAATGGTCGAAAATCCAATGATCCATTTGGAGGCTCCGATCTTTGAAGGATCGCTGCGGGATTGAGGCTCTAGGAAGTATGCTATAATGGAGAATATGGACAGTCGATTCGGTGAAAGGAGGTTCGGCGGCAATGACTCAAAAAGTAAAGGTTAACAAAGTGTTGTATAGTGAGAAACAATTTGGGAGTGCTCTTGAGTCATTGGGTGCAGCGATCCGCGAGCCGAACTTTAACGAATACGTTCGTGATGCTATCATTCAAAGATTCGAATACACATATGAAGCCGCTTGGAAAGTTATTAAATCTGTTTTGTCGTATCAGGGAGTAGAGCTAAGACACCCGAAAGAAATATTCAGCGAAGCATACGCTTCCGGTTGGGTTGTTAATCAGGAGCATTGGGAAGCCATGATTGAGGACCGCAACCTTACGACCCATACTTATAAGTTAAGGACAGCGGAGACTGTGTATGCTTCCATTAGAGATATTTATTACCCCGAATTAAGCTATCTTCACAATAAGATCGCGGAGGTGATCCGTAATCATGTTAAACCTTCCTGAAAGCATTATGGAAAGGATCATCTCGATCTTATCGAAAGAAAGAAACGTGGAGAAAGTTATATTGTTCGGATCGAGGGCAAGAGGAGACGCCAGATCAAACTCCGATATTGATCTAGCGTTGATAGGCGATAATATCCCCCTTTCTCTCCATACGAAGCTGAGAGACAATGTAGGCTTGTATTCGCTAGACATCGTGAGAATGAATGAACTGGACGATGAGCTTCTGCTTGAAAGCATAGATAAGGATGGCATACTGTTATACAGCAGGGACGAGGCGGCAGCACTCGCGCCGCATGGATGAAGTTCGACGCGGTTCGGAGCAAGCTGCTCAAACGTAACGGAGTACACCGGATTTAGCAATAAGGAAAGGCGCATCAGCAATTAGCTAGTCAGCGCTCAACACAACCTCCGTCTGCCGCAGCGCAGATCGGAGGTTTTTGCGATGCTCGACAGGAATTTAAGCTCGGATGTAGAATTGTGTACAACAATCATCGGACTAGAATGCGATAACGATGCGGTTTACGGGATGACCTATACGGGAGTGAGGGTTGTAAGAATGCTGAAGGAGCAAATGAGATATTCCCGGCTCGCCAATCTGACGAAGCTGATCAATACGAAGCTTGAACTGCGCGAGGTGCTGGAGCATGTAACGACGGCGATCTCCGAGGAAATCGTCCAATGCGATTCCGTAGGGATCTACTTGCCGCAGGCCGATGGAACGTTTCGAGGCTATGTCGGCAAGCCGGAGGTCATCAACGGTTGGACGCTGGACATGCACGTGATCGATACGGAAATGGATTTGCTGGCCAAAGAAGTAATCGATACGAAGAAAACGATCTATATTCCCGATACGTCCAAGGACAACCGGCCGGACCCGCGCGCGGTGCAAGGCTTCCAGATCAAGTCGCTGCTGGTGCTGCCGATCTCCTTTGAGCAGGAGCTGTTCGGCCTTGTTTTCCTGTTTGACTACGGCGTGCCAATGAACCTGATGGAATCGGAGATCCAGACGGTCGAGGCCTACGTGAACATGGCGGCCGTAGCAATACGAAATGCCAGAAATTTGACGCATAAAGAAAATCTTCTCGCCGAAAAGCAGCTGTTGCTGGATGTGACGCGGGATCTGTCGATGAGCTCGACGCTGCAAGAATGCCTGGACAGCTGCTTTTTCTACTTGGGCAAGGTGTTGGAGAACTGCAATATAGGCGTGCACCTGCTTGATCCGATTACGGAAAGTCAAATCGCGCCGGCCAAGCTCAGCAAGGACAGCGACTGGACGGAAGAGGACTGGATGCGGACGCATAGTCGGATCGGGATGGACGAGAGCAACGACCTGGTGTTTCAAGAGGTGATCCGGACCAAACAGGCGGTGCTCATCTCGGATGTATTCAACGACGGTAGGCCAAATCACGAGCTTTGCCGTCAGTTCGGGATAAAGGGACTGCTCATGCTCCCGCTGGTAGCGATGAAAGAGGTGCTTGGCGCTATCGCTGTAGTGAAGCTAGATGAGGGAAGCTTCATTTATTCGGAAGCGACGCTGCAGCTTGCGCAATCGATCGTGGATGCTACGGCGTCCACCTTGTCCAACCTGCTGTACATGGAGAAGCAGGAGAATATCATTCAGGAGCGGACATCGGAGATTACGGTCAAGAACGAGGCGTTGGAGCGGGCGATCGCCGAGCTGCGGCAGCTTAGCCGCGAGAAGGAACTGATTCTCAACTCTGCGGGAGAAGGAATATTCGGTCTGGATCTCGAGCGGAAGATTACGTTCTGCAACGAGGCGGGAGTTGCCATGCTGGGATACGAAAAGAAGGACGAATTGATCGGACAGCCTTCCTGCATCGTCTTCCAGGAGAAGCAAGCGCATGAGATTACTGTCGTATTCGAGGGTCTTAAGGACAACTTTTACGAGAGCGACAGCTTCTGCCGGAAAGACGGTTCCGTCTTTCCGGCAGAGTACGTCATCTCCGCCATCCGCGAAGGCGACGAAGTGGTAGGGGAAGTCGTCACCTTCAAAGACATCACGCAGCGGAAGCAAATGGAAGAGGAGATCAAATACCGCGCTTACTTCGACGGCTTGACCGACCTGCCGAACCGGCTGCTGCTGAAGGATCGGCTCCAACAAGGGCTGTCCCACGCGCAAAGCACAGGCGAGAGATTGGCCGTGCTCTATCTGGATTTAGACCGCTTCAAGTTCATCAACGACTCTCTGGGACATAGCTACGGCGATCATTTGCTGCGGGACGTGGCCAGGCGGTTGTCGTCCTGCGTGCCTCTCGGCGCGACCGTATCCCGGCAGGGCGGGGATGAATTCACCATTTTCCTTCCTCATATCCATACCGAAGACGAAGTGCTGGAAGTGGTTCTGAGAGTCGTGGACGCCTTCTCGGAGCCGTTCGAACTGATGGACAATGAAATCTACATGAAGGCGAGCATCGGAATTAGTCTATATCCCGATCACGGCGATACGACGGAGACTCTGATCAAGAACGCGGACGCGGCGATGTACAAGTCGAAGGAAATATCGGGCAACAGCTATCATTTCTTCCGAGCCGGCATGGACGTGCGAACGATTGAAAGCATTAAATTGGAAAATGATCTGTACAAAGCGCTTGAGCAAGAGGAGCTTGTGATCTACTACCAGCCGCAGATCGATTATTCGGAGAAACGGATCGTAGGCGTGGAAGCGCTGCTGCGATGGAATCATCCGACTAGAGGCATGATCGCTCCGGATCAGTTTATTCCGATCGCCGAGGAGACGGCTCTCATCATCCCGATCGGCGAATGGGTGCTGAAGGAAGCCTGCTTTCAACTGAAAAGCTGGCTGGAGCAAGGCTATGCGCTGAGCAGCATGTCGGTGAACCTGTCGGCGCGCCAATTCGAGCAGAACAACCTGTTCGCGCTGGTCCAAAGCGCATTGTCCGAAGCCGGGCTGCTGCCGGATCGGCTGCAGCTGGAACTGACCGAAAACCTGATTATCAAAAACCAGGAACAGACGTTAGAGACTATGAGAGAACTGAAGAGCCTTGGCGTAAAAATCGCAATAGACGATTTTGGCACAGGCTATTCGTCGCTAGGCTACTTGAAGAGCTTGCCGATCGATACGCTGAAAATCGACAAGTCCTTCCTGCAAGAAATTAAGAGCGAGAAGGACAATGCCGCGATTACCCACACGATTATTTTACTGGCGCGGAATTTGAATTTGAGTGTCGTCGCCGAAGGCGTAGAGACGAAGGAGCATGTGCAATTTCTGTCGGAGCGGGGCTGCCGGCTTATGCAAGGGTATTATTTCAGCACGCCGATGACGGCTGAAGAATTCGCGCTTTTGATGGACAGAAGTATTACGGAGGTGCAATAGATGAGAGCGGCACGAGCGGTATTGGAATATTTGAAAGGAAGCGGCGTCCGGCACATTTTCGGCATCCCGGCAGGCTCAGTCAATGCGTTCTTCGACGAGCTGTGCGAGTTGCCCGAACTTGAGCCGGTCGTCGCCAAGCACGAGGGGGCCGCTTCCTATATGGCGGCGGCTTACGCGAAGTACGGCGGAGGACTGGCAGTCTGCATCGGCTGCAGCGGTCCCGGAGCGACGAATCTGGTCACGGGAGCGGCCAATGCAATGCGCGAGCATCTCCCCGTATTGTTTCTAACCGGCGCAGTTCCCGTAAACACGATGGGGTTAAACGCATCGCAGGAACTGGAGGTTTCTCCGATCTTTCAACCTGTGACAAAGTACAGCGTTATCGTCAAGGATGCCAAGCATCTGCTTGAGGAGCTGGCGAAAGCCCACCGAATTGCCGTATCCGGCGTTCCGGGTCCGGTTCATGTCGCTGTGCCGATCGACGTCCAGCACGCCGATGTCGGCAAGCCGGACATTCCGGCAGGAGCGTCAAGAAAGCCGATGGTTCCGGAGTTGGCTGCAGTCGAGCGGGCCGCTCGGACGATGCTGGACAACGGAAGGGGCTGCATTCTTGTTGGGCAAGGCGTCAGAGGCTCGGTCGATTTGCTCGTCGAGCTTGCCGAACTGCTGGAATGGCCGATCATGACGACGCCGCAGGCCAAAGGGTATATTCCGGACGACCACCCGCTGTATGCAGGCATTTTCGGCTTTGCCGGCCACGAGAGCGCATCGGAGGTCGTCTCCGACGGCTCGTATCGGACTCTGCTGATTGTCGGATCGAGCTTGGGAGAGACGGCCACGAACAACTACAATCCCGGATTGACGAGAGGCCGGCGAACCATTCAGCTCGATTTTGACATTACCGTATTTAATCGGAAATACGAAATCGATATTCCCGTGCTGGGAGACATCCATCTTAGCTTGCTCATGTTGTTGGACGAGCTTAAGACGCTGGCGTCCGGCGCAAAGCATGGCGAATCCGGCTCAAGCCGCACGAGGACGGCCGAAACGGAGTTCACGGAGGCGGGAAAAGAATACAACACAAGGAATGGGCTGCTCAGCCTTCAGCGCTGCTTGCCGGACGATACGCGATACACGGTAGACATAGGCGAGTTTATGTCTTATGTGATCCATCATATGCGGGTACTGACCTCGGACTCTTACAGCATTAACGTTCATTTCGGCGCCATGGGCAGCGGCATCGGCTCGGCGATCGGAGCAAAGCTGGCCGAGCCGGACCGTCCGGTCGTATGTATAACGGGCGACGGCTGCTTCTTCATGCACGGAATGGAAATATTGACGGCGAGAGAGCTCGGCCTGCCGATTCTGTTCGTCGTAATGAACAATGCCCGTCTGGGAATGGTCTATCACGGGCACTCGCTGCAATTCAACAGAACCCATCCGTCATTCGGACAGGAAGCTGTCAACATTACGGCGATGGCCGAGGCCATGGGCATTCCCAGCTTCAGAGCTTGCGGCATGGACGACATTCGGCAAGAGGTTATTTCCGGTCTTTTGCAGGCGAAAGGTCCTGCCCTCCTTGAGATCGTTTTGCAGGACAACAACGTTCCCCCAATGGGCGACCGCGTTAAGTTTCTGTCTTCGTTCGGGAAATAAACAACCTCTATAAATGAGCGTATTTATCCCGAATTGCGCCCATAATCGCCGCCATCGTTCGTCCTTTAAAGGAGTCGGCCACCGCGCTTCCGTCAGGGGAGGCGTAAGAGTAGCTGCCGTCGGAGTCATTGCGTCCGTACCCCAGCTCGGTTAAAGGCTCAAGCAGGGGGAGCTCTCCAGGGCCGAGGCGCTCCAGCAAATACGCAGTCGGACAAACGGATACGTCCGCATCGCCGTCCCCCGTTCGTACCGCGAACAGGTCGCTGTCGCCGCTAACCATCCACTGCCGCTTGGAAAATAAAGAAATCCGTTTTCCTTCCAATGCGGACAGTGCATCCAGGTTGATGCCGAACGTTTGATTGATCGCGTCGCGAACATCCGCAGCAGACGGTCGATCCTGGGCGCGCTGCAGGCAGGCTTCAATCGCCGCTGCGGGGGTAAGGTCCGGATCGGCTTGACAAGAGAGCAGCGGCATTTGGTTAAGGTCAATGTGGAAAATGTCGGCTACGACATGCATTATCTGTTCGACGCTTGGACGTTCGCATTCGTTGATTCGCGAATCGAGCTGCGCGATTTTGGGAAGTCTTTCATCCGCGGTAGCGGGTCGAAAGGCTTTTTTTGTCGTTTCAGGCATGGTGAGCCTCCTTGTTTATGCCGCATTTCGACACCAAATTCGACGTTAGCAGCCGTTTTCCTGCTTTCCTGACGTTGAGAGAGCGAACATTTCGGACTTTACTATCGAAAATATACTTGGTATAATTTCGGTATTAAAAGGAGGATGATGAGATGTTTGTTCCAGGATTAACGGTGTGGTATAACGTCCGCAGCATTGAGAGTTCATTGGCTTTCTATACCGAAAAGCTGGGCTTTAAAGAGCTGTTTCACAATCCGGAGTGGGGCATGGCGATGGTGAAGACGAATACCGACAACTGCGTGATCGGCTTCTCGGAGGCCGAGACGGTCGAGCCTTCGACATCTTCGACCGTATTCGATGTGACGGATATCGAGGATGCCGTACATAAGCTGCAGGGGGTTGGCGTCAGCTTTGTCGGCGAGATCGAGACGATCGACGATTTCGTCAAGCTGGCGACCTTCGCCGATCCGGACGGGCATTCGCTCATGCTGTCGCAGCAGCTGACCGAGCTTTGAGCAAAGAGCAATTCGTTCTGCAGCTCGCGCAGCAGCTGTCGGGGCGCTGGACGATCCCGATTCTGCTTTCGCTCGAGAACATCGGAGGAAGATTTACCCCGTTGCAGAGACAATTGGACATTGCTCCGGCCCGGCTCAGCGATAATCTGAAGCAGCTAAGCGACGCGGAACTCATCCATCATCTGACTCCTCAGGAGCGTCGCCATCCTCTGCTGCCGGAGTACAAGCTGACCGAGAAAGGCAAACTTTATCGGGAAGCGGCCCAGGCGATTCGCAGCTCCGAAGCGCAAATCGGTCACGGAGCGCTGTCCGCCAAGGCCTGGAATATGCCCGTGCTGGTTGCGCTGAACTATCAGCACGGCCATTTCCAAGAAATTCGGCGCGTGTTGCAGACCGCCACGCCTCGCATTCTGTCGACGCGGCTGGACGAATTGCGCGGCGAGGAGCTAATCGTTAAGCATATCGTCGATCAGCCCCGTCCGTCGTTTGTCTACGAGCTGTCATTGCTTAGCGAGAAACCGATCGCGGTTCTGACAGCTGATTTGTCCTCCCTGGTATAGGCGGACGAAGTACAAAGGCACATGTATCTCCTGAACAAGGGGCGCATGTGCTTTTTATTTGTAAAGCAAGACCAAGAAGGTCAAGCAGAGCAGTTTTTTAACAAAATCCGAAGTGAAGTCAATTTTAACCGTAATGAAGATAAGCATTAGAAGCTGCGATTTTTTATGATGGAAGCGTAACCGAAATCGTGTACGATAAGGAGAGGGGAACGAATATGACTGCAAACGGGATGTTGACCGAGGAGCAGCTGCAAGGGTACAAAGACGAGGGGTACGCGATATATCGAAAACCGCTGTTCGGACCGGAAAAAATGCAAAAGCTCACCGATATTTTCGAAGAGCAGTGGGCGGCTGTGGGACGTAAGCTGAACAGCGAGCTGGATACGCCGCATTTTCGCGACGAGAGGTTGTTGGAGTTTCTGCTGGCCGACGAGGTGCTCGATCTGATTGAGCCGATCATCGGTCCGAATATCGGGCTGTGGTCCAGCCATTTCATCTGCAAGGAGCCGCTGACCGGAAAGCAGACGCCATGGCACGAGGATTCGGCTTATTGGAAGGGGCGGCTGTCTCGCTTCGACAAAATCATCACGGTCTGGCTGGCGATCGATAGAAGCAACAAGGAGAACGGATGCATGAGGGTCATTCCGGGCACTCATCGAAACGGCTTCTCGGAGTACGAGAGCGTCGACGAGGGGCAAAATATTTTTCCGACGGAGATCAAGAGAAGCGAAATCGACGAATCGAAAGCGGTTTACTTCGAGCTTGAGCCGGGGCAATGTTCCCTGCACGACTCGCGGATTATCCACGGCGCTCCGCCGAACACGAGCCCGAATCGCAGGTGCGGCTACACGATGCGGTATTTCTCCACGGAGGCCACGGTCTTCCCGGAGGCTAATCCGGGATTCAGGGTTTGGCTGGCGCGCGGCCGGGATCTGGGAGGCAATACGTTCGTGAACGCTTAGGCCCAAATGCTGCCGAGCCTGCGGACGGCTATCCGGAAGATGGAGGGGGAGAGAACTTGAAAATCCAACACTTGCCAGAGAGGCTGCTGAACGATCAGTATATGGATTCGTTATCTTTCTTTCGGATGTACCGGCATACGCTAGACCGGGAGATCGGCACGCATTGGCATCAATTTTACGAGCTGGGACTCGTCGTCTCCGGAACGGGCGCTCATCATGTCAATGGCGTTCCGTTTCGCGTAGGGCGGGGTCATGCGTTCCTTCTGACTCCTGCCGATTTTCACCGAATCGTTCCAGACGCCGGACAGACGCTTCGGTTATACAACCTGATTTTCACGGAGCGAATGATCTCGGATGAGCTTGCAGGGCGGCTCTTCCAACGAGGCAATGTGTATTCCTGCGAGTACGGACAGGAGGAACACGCGGAAGCGGAGCACGAATTCGAGCGGATTATCCGCGAGTCCGACAATTGGCGGGAGCTTAGCGGCATTGTCGTAAAAGGGTGCATCGAGCGCTTGCTCGTCGATCTGTGCCGCGTCTGTCCGGCTCCGGATACGAAATCGTACAAGGAGCCGGATTTGTCGATCCATCCGTCTATCCGCAAGGCGCTCGTCTACTTGCAGCATCATTTTCGCGAGCCGCTGCTGCTCGAAGACGTCGCCCGATTTTCCGGACTGTCCGTCAATTATTTCAGCGAGAGCTTCAGCAAGCAGACCGGGCATACATTTCAGACGCATGTGCGCGACATGAGGCTCGGGTTTGCCAAATCGCTGATCGAGGCGACGGATCTTCCAATTACGGAAATCTGTTATGCGGCGGGTTTTAACACTCTGGCGTATTTTCTGAGGGCGTTCAGGGCGAGGTATCGGATGTCTCCTCGCCAGCTTCGCGGCTCGATGGCGACCGGGACGGGCGGGGGCAAGAGAGAGGAAGCGAACGGCTGATCGGATAGGGAAGTATAGAGAGCGCAAGTTGAGGCAGGGGCTGCCTGAACTTGCGCTCTCTGTCGTGAGTATTCAAGGAGAAGATTCAAGCTAAATAAGTGGTCCGAAGATACAGTGAAGAGCGGTCCGATGAATAGCAAATATAGCTAGGCGAGCGCCTTCTCGAATTCCTCCGTCAGCAGCGGAACTACCTCGAACAGGTCGCCGACGATGCCGTAGTCGGCGACTTTGAAGATCGGGGCTTCGGGATCTTTGTTGATCGCGATAATGACGCGGGACTGGCTCATGCCGGCCAGATGCTGGATCGCGCCGCTGATGCCGCAGGCGATGTAGATTTCGGGCGTGACCACTTTGCCGGTCTGCCCGATCTGCATCGCGTAGTCGCAATAGCCGGCATCGCAAGCGGCTCGGGAAGCGCCGACGGCGGCGTTCAGTACCTCGGCGAGCCGTTCCAGCGGCCGGAAGCCTTCGGCGCTTTTGACGCCTCGGCCGCCGGAGACGACGATCTTCGCCTCCGTTAAATCGACTTTGCCGGACGTCTTGCGAACGACATCTTTTACGGTTGAGCGTAGATTCGATAGCGTCGCAGGGTTCGATTGGGTGATCGGGCCGGGAGAAGGGAGAGGCTCCGCGACGGCGAAGTTGTTGGGTCGCACGGTGACGATCTTCGCGCTGCCGTCCGCAACGAACCTTCTGCGCTCGAATGCTTTGCCGGCGTAGAGCGGTCTGATGTAGATTGTGTCGCTGCCTGAGTGTTCGATCGCGGTCACATCGGACATTTGCCCCGCTCCCAGACGGGCGGCGATCATCGGCGCCAGGTCGCGGCCGATCGCCGTATGACCGAGGAAGACGGCGCTTGGGTTCAATTCGGCTAGTGCGTCGGTCGCTGCGGCGAATGTCGCCTCGGCATGATAAACTTCCAGTTCGGGACGATCAACGAGAATAACCGGGCCGTCAACATAGCGAGCCAGTTCTTCTGCCAGCTCCGACACTTGATGTCCGATCAGTATTGCGGCGATCGAGGCGTTTTCCTCCTGTGTGGCCCGTCTTGCCGCTTCAATCGCCTCCAATGTCACCTGTCGCAGCTTCCCTCCGCGCGTCTCCGCGATAACCGCATAGGTTTGGCCCATTTTTATTCCTCCCTCACTATCGAACATGAACTATATTAAAGAAACTTGATTAAAGAAACCTGATTAAAGAAACCTGATTAAAAGAAGCTTGCGAACGCAACTTATTGAAGTACCTTTCAAATGCAAACTATCAAAGCGGCCTCGCCTTTACAGAACCTTCGCCACTGTGCGCAGCAGCTTAACCAGCTCGGCGGCTTGCTGTCTCGAATCGCCCTTAAGCAGCTTTCCGGCTTGACGGGGGCGAGGCAGCGTCAGCGACTGCCGCTCTGTTTTAGGGGAGATGTCGCTTTCGGTTATGCCGAGGTCCTCCAAGCGCAGCGTCCGCAGCGGCTTCTTCTTCGCCTTCATGATGCCGGGAAGCGAAGGATAGCGCGGCTCGTTCAGCCCTTGCTGCGCCGTGATCAGCGCGGGCAACGCCAACTCGATCGTCTCGGTGTCGCCTTCCGCGTCTCGCAGCGCCGTGGCCCGGCCGCCGTCGATAGTCAGTTGCGTAACGGACGAGACATGCGGGATGTCCAGCAGCGTCGCGAGTCGAACGGCGATCTGTCCGCTTCCGTTGTCGATCGAGAAGCTGCCCCCGAGGATGAGATCGAACGGCTTCTCAGATTGGGCCTTCAAGTATGCGGAGAGCGCCTTGGAGACGGAAAATTCATCTCCCCCAATACGCTCGTCGGAGATCAGCGCCGCTTCATCTGCCCCCATCGCCAGCGCCGTCCGCAGCGCTTCGGCCGCACGGCTCGGGCCGACGGAGACGACAACGATGACGCCGCCGTGGCGCTCTTTTAACCGGATCGCCTCCTCTACTGCATACTCGTCGTACGGGTTGATCACAAACTTGACGCCATCCTCCGAGATTTGTCCGTCGCGCAGTACGATTTTTTCCTCGGTATCGAAGGTTTGCTTCAAAATCACGTAAATGTTCATGCTTATGCTCCTTTCGTTGTAGACCAATAAGACCGCCCCACGGACCTAATCGCGCTCCCGCCACCAGACTGAGACCAATAAGACCGCCCCACGGACCTAATCGCGCTCCCGCCACCAGACTGAGACCAATAAGACCGCCCCACGGACC
>PJTO01000091.1_pt1 | contig 125290 bp, 96 predicted proteins | sample 1512101 | NCBI WGS metagenome assembly PJTO01 (sample SAMN08177690, study PRJNA422409) | Soil metagenome, whole genome shotgun sequencing project. | reverse complement strand
GGGTATATACCTCCTTCCGCTGCTATACGCTCCTGAAATCTGAATGGGGAAACCCGTGAAAAGGGGATTTCAGGAGCGTATGAGGCAGTCTACAGGAGGTATATACCCCTATCTTTGTTTATCTATCATTTCAAGCAACTCTGCTTATGGGACAGGCCCTTTCAAAATATGCTGTTGACTCAGCTACTTCACATAGAAAGTCGCATCCGCCTGGTCGAGGGCGTTCGTAATCGACGAGATTTCCAGCACACCGCTCCGGTGTCTCAGGTAGATGCCCGAGAAGTTGTACGTTTCGAACGAGGCCGCCCACCCGCTGGAGAAGCCGGTGCGCAGACGCCAGGTGGCGTCGTTCTTGTACAGCGTCGTATTGGCGTACGGGTCGAGCCACACCTTGCCGTCGCGATGGCGCAAATAGTAGCCCGGATACGTTGCCGATTCGATCGACACCGCCGACGGATCGGCCAGTCCCGGCACGAGCTTCCACTGCGATTCCGGCGCGTACTGGCTTCCGTCCATTTTGCCCCTGCCCGCGTCGAAGCGGACATAATTGCCGATGTTGTAGCTCTCCAACTGATTGACGGGGATTTCGACGTCGACCCGCTGCAGCTTCCAGTTCTGCGTATCCAGCCCGTTGGCCGTCCACTGAATGACCTTCGTTCCGGCCGGAGAGCCCCCGCCCGCATTGTCCAGCATCAGGCCGCTATGCTCGTTCATACTCGTATAATAGCCGCTCCCCTTATAAAAGAACTTCCATCGCTGCGTATCCAGGTAATTGTCGGTCCACAGCACGACCTTCGTCCCCGGAGTCGTCACGCCGTTCGGATCGTCCAGCACCAAGCCCGTATTCACGTTCATCACCCGGAAAAATCCGTTGCTCCGATAATCCGGCACCCACCACTGAGTGTCTAACCCCAGATCGTTCCATTGGATCACTTCCGTGCCGGCCGGCGCTCCGCCTCCCGCATTATCCAGCAGTAGACTGTTGTTCTGATTAATCAGCTTGTAGATGCCCCCGGAGACGATCGAGGAATCTCCGTTCATCTGCGCGACGTTCGCCCGAATTTCGTTGCGGCTGCCGACTTTGACGGTGTTGACCTCCAGCAGCAGCGAATGATCGAGCGGAAGCAGCGTCCCGCTCCATGCGGCGGGCGTATTCTGGTTGCTTCCCTTGACGGTCAGCGGCGCGTCCACCAGAGACCACGTCGCTCCGTAATTGGAGCTGGTGAACATTTTATTGGCCGTAGGTACGACGTCGGTCATCCCGCGCACGTAAAATCTGCCGTTCGGGCTGCCGTCGTCCACATACGCGACTTCGGGAGTTTGCGAAGCGCGATAGATGCCTGTGCCGACCACGGTGCCGAGATCGGTCGGGCTTCCCCAGTTGATGCCGTCGGTCGAGGTTTTGAACCGGACGGCGAAGTTCGGAGCCGCTCCCAGCATCTCGAAAAACATAAAAAACGTTCCGTTCTTCGCCCGAACGACCCGCGGCATACCCGGACGCCAGTCCCAGTTCGTCGAGCTTCCGACGGTCAGGCTATAGCTGCCCCAAGTCAACCCTCCGTCGCTCGAAATCTCCTGAGCGAGCGCCTGATTGTAGCCCGGCTGCCGTTCATCCGAGTAGTAGCAGATGAGCCGACCGTCGGCGGTGACGGCGAACTCGGGCTCCCAGGTGCGCTTCGTGCCCGCCGTTCCGCGCGCCGCCAGATGGCTGTGAAGCTGCCAGGTCGCTCCGTTGTCCGTGCTCCGCCAAATATGAATCATATAGGCGGACGTATTGTCCCAATCCGTCGAGGCGAACAGCAGCGTGCCCGCCGGATAAGCTCCAACCTGCTGCGGCAGCACGTAGAGCGTCGTCATTCCCTGCTGGTCCCGGTTCAAGCCGTAATTGTTCGGGTCGATCTCGCTGAGCAGCGACCAGCTTTTCCCGTTGTCGGAGCTGCGATAGATCGGAAACGGCTTCATTCCGACCCAGCCGGTATTTCCGGGGAACCTGCGCGTGAACGTGGCCAGCACGTCCCCATTGCCCAGCTTAACCGCTCTGGCGTAATAAGGCTCGGTTTCCGTTCCGCTGCTGGAGACGACCGATCCGGTCGTCGCCGCTTGAACGGAAGCTCCGCCCAGCACCGACATCAGCATCACTAAAGACAGTACAAGCAGCCATCCTATTCGAACGCTTCTTCCCATCCTCATTCCCCCGCGACAGATGATTATTTTTTCTCCCCGGAAGGTCGTTGGAGCTCATGCTCGTCGCTTAGCGGCACGCCGAAATCCGGCGTCCCGTCCGGCTTCCAGCCGAAACGCTGAATGCGCGTGCTGCGCAGCCCCGTATCGGCTCCCGGCTCCGGCAGCGCGTGAAAGACGATCCAATCCTCCGTCCCGTCCGGCGACATCGTAAAGCTGTTATGCCCAGTGGCGTACACGCGATTTTCGACGCTTTTGCGAAATACCGGCTCCGCCGACTTGCGCCAGGAGGCCGCATCCATCGGATCGTCCCCCTCCTTCATCGTCAACATGCCTAAAGCGTAATCCTCGGACCAGGTCGTACTGGCCGAATAGACGAGAAAAATAAAGCCGTTCCTGCGCAAAATGACAGGTCCCTCGTTGATCGCCATTCCGCCCTGTTTCTCCCATTCCAGCGTAGGGGCCGTAAGCAGTACGTGACCTCCGTCAAGCGCCAGCGTCCATGGGTTGTCCATTCGAACAATGAAAATCGCCGAGCCGTAATCGGGATACCGCCCATAGCCGGCATACATAAAATACAAGCTTCCTTCGAGCTCCATCACCGTCCCGTCCAGCCCGGGCAGCGGCGTATCAAGAGCCCCTTTCCAGATCCACTTTCCTTCCGTCGGGTCGGCTTCGCCGTTTTCCAGCACGCAAATCGTTCGGGATTCATCACCTCCTCCATCGTTCGCGGTGTAGTAGATGTACCACTTGCCTTCCAGCCAGTGCAGCTCGGGCGCCCACAGATTGTGACTGTAAGGACCGTTCTCCTCCGGAATCCATACTTTTTTCTTGGCGCCTGCTTCGATCCCGGTCATTGAAGCGGATTTCGTAATTTCCAGACAGCCGAACTGCGTGGACATAAAATAGTAGAAGCCGTCGCTATGCTTCAGCAGCCAAGGATCGGCGGCGTTTCGGACGATCGGATTGTGAAAAGTTGCAGTCATGGGTGCGTTCTCTCCTTTTTTACCCCTTCATTCCAGTCAAGGTAATGCCCTCGACGAAGTATCTTTGCGCGAAAAAGAACAGCAGCAGCGTCGGAATCAGCGCCAGCACCGAACCGGCCATAATGTACGTCCACTGAGACGTGTAGAAGCCTTGGAACGACGCCAGCACGAGCTGGAGCGTGAACTTCTCCGGAGTGTTGATGTAAATCAGCGGTCCCAGAAAATCGTTATACCCGGCGAGAAAGCCGAACAGACCTTGCGTAATAAGAGCGGGCTTGGACAGCGGAACCATAATCCGGATAAAAATCTGAAACGGATTCATCCCGTCTACCTTCGCCGCCTCCTCCAACTCTCTCGGAATGGTCATAAAAAACTGCCGCAGCAAAAACACGCCCGCCGCAGCCCCGAACATCCCCGGTACCATTAACGGCAGCCAGCTGTCGATCCAGCCGATTTCCTTAAACAGAATAAACGTCGGAATCATCGTCACAACGCCCGGAATCATCATCGTTGCCAGCAGCAGCGTGAACAGCACATTTTTCGCCGGAAAATCCATCCTTGCGAACGCATTGGCCGCCAGCGCGCTCGTGAACAAGCCGACGATGCAGGGCAGGGAGTTGAGGAGCAGCGTGTTGAAAAAACCTTTAAGCAGGTTGGCTTCCGTCAATACGAAGACATAGTTGCTCCATTCGAACGCTTCGGGAATCCAGCGCGGCGGCATTTCGAACTCGCGGCCTTGCTGCTTGAGCGAGGTGGACAGCATCCAGAGAAAGGGGATCGCCATCACGAGCGCTCCCGCGGTCAGGAACGCATAGGCGACGGTCTGACGGACCATCTCCCCCGCTTTCTTCCTCCTCTGGCGGACGCTCCTTCCGACTAACGTACTCGACATGCTTTTTTCCCCCTATTCGTAGTGCACCCAGCGTTTGGACAGCCAGAAATTCAGCAGTGTAATCGCCAGAATCAGCAGCCCGAGCACCCAGGCCATTGCCGATGCATATCCCATGCTCATATACCGGAACGCGTTCTGGAACAAGTAATAAACAATCGTTGTCGTCGAGTAGTTCGGACCGCCCTCGGTCATGATCTGGAAGCGCGGAAAATCCTGCAAAGCCCCGATAATCGACGTAATCAGAATGTACAGCGTCGTCGGCGAAATGCACGGAATAGTAATCCGTACGAACCTCTGCCAGCGGCTGGCCCCGTCGATCTCCGCCGCTTCGTGGAAGCTCTTCGGAACGCCTTGCAGCGCGGCCAGATAGAGCACCATGTTGATTCCCAGCCCCGCCCATACGCCTTGAATGATCATCGCCGGCATTGCCCATTTCTCGCTGCTCAACCAGGCGGGCCCTTGAATGCCGATCAACTCCAGCAAGTAGTTCAGCAAGCCGTAGCTATCGTTGAAAATCCATTTCCACAGCAGCGTCAGCGCGATAACCGAGCTGATCGTCGGCAAAAAAAACATCGTCCGGAAAAACCGGATGCCGCGCACCTTCTGATTCAGCGCCGTGGCGATGAACAGCGCCAGCGCCATGCCGATCGGGATGCTGAGCGCCGCGTAGAACGTATTGAACATCGTCTTCCAGAACAGCTCGTCGTTCAGCGCAAGCTTGGCGTAATTCGCAGTTCCCGTGAATACGGGAGGCTGGTAGCCGCTATACTCCGTAAAGCTGACATAGACGGAATAGCTGAGCGGCACAAACGCGAACAGCAGAAACCCCAAAATGGGGGCGGAGACGAATAAGTAGGCCCAGGCGTATTCCTTGCGTTTCATCCGTTCACCTCCGTCTTCTCTGGCAGGCGGGTAGGGGGCTGATCAATAAGCACCAAAGTTGCTCTTGAGAATGATCGATGATAAAGGTGTCCAAGGTGTATGTACCTCCCTCCGATGCGATACGCTCCTGAAATCTGAATAGGTAAACCCGTTACAGGGTGATTTCAGGAGCGTATGAGGCATTCTCCGGGAGGTACATACACCTTCTTTCTTTGACTATCGATCTTCTCAAGCAACTTTGCTTAAGATCAGCCCCTCCTGCCGATAATTCTCTTACTTAAATACCGCCGGGTTGCCTTCCTTGATCGCTGCGTCGATCTTCGGTTTCAGGTCGTTCAACACGTCCGAGGCCGATTTCTTGCCTTCCCACATCGGGGCGAGACCTTGGGACAGCATATCGAACCATTTGGCGTTCGGCAGATTCGTCCACGGACCGGGCACTTCGTTCTCGGCAGCCTTGATGAACACCTCCGCATGCTCGGGCTTCTGCCCCGGCTGCAGGAAGACGTCGGTGGCGGCCATCGATTTGAAGCTCGGAATGGCGAAGCCCATCAGCGACTGCTCCTTCTGTCCTTCCGGCCCTCCCAAGTATTCAACAAGCTTGTAAGCAGCCTCAGTATGCTTCGACTTGCTGTAGATGCCGAGGCCGACCGAGCCGCTCCAGCCCGCCCACTTGTTCACCGGCAGCGGAGCGACGTCCCAATCGAAGGCCAGCTTACGGAACTCCGGCACCATCCAGCGCCCGGTAATCATCATCGCCAGTCTGCCCGTCTGGAACATCTGGCTATCGTTCATATCCTTCAGCGCCGCCGCGTTCGGAACGACCTTGTGCTGGTTGGACAGATCCGCGGCAAACTGCAGCGCCTCCACCGCAGCCGTTCCGTTGCCTAGAAACTCGCGTCGATCGTCGCTCAGGAACGCGCCGCCGTTGCCGAGAACGAAGCCTTCCCACCAGATCGGTCCCATGCCGTATTGCTTGACTTTTCCGTTCTCCTCTATCGTCAGCTTTTTCGCCGTGTCCAGCAGCTGCTCGAATGTCATCGGCGTGTCCGCGCTCGGGAACGGCACGTTCATCTTGTTGAACAGGTCCTTGTTGTAGTAAAGGACGGTCGGGCCGATGTCCTTAGGCAGCGCATACAGCGGTCCCTGCCCGTTCACCGCTCCGTCGTAACGATATCTGATCAAGCCGGATTCCCACATGTCCCCCGTGTCGATCGAACTGCCGTTGACGAGATCCTCGATGGGATGCAGCAGCCCTTGGCTTACCCAACGTCCGAAGTCCCCATCCGGTACGTAAAATACGTCAGGCGCGTCTCCGCCCGCTAGAATTGTGTTCATTTTACCGACGTAGTCGGCCGGGATATGCAAGTACTCCACCTTGATCGTCGGGTACTTCTCCTCGAAGCCTTTGAGCAGTTTCGTGAATACCTCTTTCTCCGATGGATCTCCCCAGCCGGCGAATTTGATTTTGACCGGGTCTCCTCCCGACTCCGCGCTCTGAGAGGAGCTGCCCGTCGCTGGGGCGCCAGGGCTTGCAGCAGGCTCCTTCCCTCCGCTGTTTCCTCCGCCGCACCCGGTCGTCAACCCCGCAAGCAGCGCGATCGATGCCGCAAACACCAGCAATCTTTGGCTTTTACCGAGATTCATCTTATAGACACTCCCTTTTTGTATTGGATCTGCCTTCACCTTTAATTATAGAGGGACAGCGTGGGCGAACAATTGTGAAAACGCTTTATTAAGTTCACAAAAAGAATCGTAACCTCGGCGATTTCGACGGTCGGAAACGATAATGTGCGGCGGTCGTGGAGGGAGGTGGCGAGTTTGCGGCGGTCTAACGGTCCGGGAGGCCGTTAGAGGCATCGAGCTGCGAGTTTGCGGCGGTCTAACGGTCCGGGAGGCCGTTAGAGGCGTCGAGCTGCGAGTTTGCGACGCTCTAACGGTCCGATAAGCACGCCAAAGAGGCCCTTTCAGACCGCCGCCGGTCTGAAAGAGCCCCTCCCCCTCCACTACTTCTGCTGATGCTGCTTGCGCCACTCAAGCGGAGTGACTCCGACGGATTTGACAAACTGCTCGTAAAACCGGCTGGAGCTCGTAAAGCCTACCTCGGAGGAAATATACTCAATCGCCTTGCCCGTCTGTCGCAGCAGCCTTTTGGCTTCCTCAATCCGCAAGTTGATAACGTATTGCTTGGGAGATACGCCGACCGCTTCCGAAAACTTCTTGCGAAGCATGCTCTCCGACAAATAATGGCGGGAGGCGATCTCGTGAATCGTAATCGGCGTATTGTAGTTTCTGTGGATTTCCTTCAGCACCTCTTGCACGATTCGCTTGTCGCTGCTCAGCTCCGCGTCTTGAGCGACGACTACGTTGCGGTGAAACAGCAGCAGTACCGTCTCGAAGGCGATTCGCATCAAATCGTAGGAATTGTCGCTGGTCTCCTCGGAATGCCAACCCCGCTCCAGACGCGACAGGCTCATCTCCGCCCAGCTTCTGTCGTCCGCGTCCAGCCGCGCGCTCCATAGCCGATGCGGCTTTTGGTAGGCGTTGAGAAACAGATACTGGCAATAAGCCGGAACCTTCGCATAGAGAAAATGCACCGACAACCCCGTCCACGGCTCGGTACAGACAAAGCCATGATGAAGGCCGGAAGGAATCAGAATCAGATCTCCCTCCGATACTTTGATGTTCTGATCGTGAGCGCTGTAGTAGCCCTCTCCGCCCAATATCAAAGTCAGCTCGTCATGCTCATGCGAATGGGACATGAACAAGCCTTCTCCCTGTTCCGCCTGAAAAGTGTGCGGCTTGAAACGCTCGATGCTCGTAATAAAGCCTCTGGCCATATCGGACATGCGCCCTTCCCTTATCCGTCTTGGCGACCTGCGGAAAACCGTCCGTCAGACTCGTGATGCTCTTATATTACCATGCACCCGAAGGAAGGAGCCATAGTCCGGGCCCTTCCGCAGCAGTCTCATTTTTCCGCGCAAACGGGGAATGCTACCGAGTAACCTTGCTCGCTCCCATCCGGAGAGCGGACAAGCAACATTTTCTCATGAGGAGATGAGGCTATGGAAGCCTTCGTCAAATGGGTGTCTACCCACGTCTTGACTGTTCTGATTATCCTTGGCGTTATTTATGCGATCGCCTTTGTGCTGACCAACCGCAAGTCGCTGTTTTATAAAGAATAAGCCCCCGGCGGGCAAGCCCGCTAAAAAAGCAGGCTGTCCCCTACCGGAGGCTCAGTTAGCGAGCAAGACCTTTACACAAGCGCCTTGGCCGCAATGTCCGTACGATTTTGTTTGCCTTCGAATGTGATGCCGGCTACAGCCGCATACGCATTGGCCCGCGCCTCTGCGATACCCGCGCCGCGTCCGACAACGCCCAATACTCGGCCGCCGTTCGTTACGATTTGACCGTCCTTCAGCGCAGTTCCCGCATGGAACACAAGCGCTCCGGGTACGGTTACGCTGTCCAAACCGTCGATCGGGAATCCTTTTGGATAAGACCCCGGATAGCCGCCAGAAGCGAGCACGACGCAGACCGCCGCTTCGTCGCTCCAGCGAATGTCGATATCCGCCAATGTGCCGTCGATCGAAGCCAGGAAAATATCCAGCAAATCCGTCTCCAACCGAGGCAGAACAACCTGCGTCTCGGGATCGCCAAAACGGGCGTTGAATTCGATCGTTTTCGGACCGTCCTTCGTAATCATCAAGCCAGCGAACAGAACGCCGCGGAACGGACGGCCTTCCGATACCATCGCGCGAGCCGTCGGTTTAATGATGTTCTCGATCGCGTCCTCGATAATCGCCGAATCGATATGCGGAAGCGGAGAATACGTGCCCATGCCGCCGGTATTCGGTCCTTTGTCGTTATCGAACACCTGCTTATGGTCTTGCGCAGGCGACATTGCCCGTACCGTCTCTCCGTCCACAAACGCAAGAATGGACATTTCCTGGCCCTCAAGGAACTCCTCGATAACAACCTTGTCGCCGGCCGAGCCGAACGACTTGCTCACCATCGTCTCCTCCAGCGCCTTGTCCGCTTCCTCGCGCTCGAAGCATACCGTTACGCCCTTTCCTGCCGCCAGCCCGTCCGCTTTGATGACGATCGGAACCGATTGCTGAGCCAAATACGCCTTAGCCGACTCGTAGTCGGTGAACGTCTCGTATTTCGCGGTCGGAATGCTGTACTTGCGCAGCAGGTCTTTCATGAAAATTTTGCTGCCTTCGATTTCGGCCGCGTTTTTGCGCGGACCGTACACCGGAATCGCCGCCGCCTCAAACTCATCCACGATGCCCGCTGCCAGCGGATCGTCGGGACCGACGACGACCAGATCGATCGCCTGCTCTTTGGCAAAACCGACAAGACGGGCAAATTCCATCTCCCCGATCTCTACGTTCTCCGCCAATTGGGCGATTCCGGCGTTGCCTGGAGCGCAGAAAATTTTCTCGACTTTGGGACTCTTCTTGAGCGCCCAGACGATCGCGTGCTCGCGTCCGCCGCGTCCGATCACCAGAATGCGCACCTTAAGCCCCTCCTTCGGCATCCTTGTTGACGACCTTCAGAGTGGCTTCGCCGTCGGAGATGCGGATTGTTTTCACGAGCAAGGAAATTTTATTTTCCTCGTTCAGCAGGTTCCAGTAAAATTGCGCCGTCTCCTGCTCGTCGTCGAACAGCGGAGCAAGCTGAGGCTCTCCAGCGAAGGAAGGAAGCGGATTGCCGTCTCCTACATACGTTGAGATGAAATGTCCGTATCCCGCGATCGCTTTTTCATAGTGGAAAAATTGACGCTTCGTCTGGGACTCGTCATTCTCGTTCGTCTTCAGGATCGACAGCTTGTAGGCGTTCAGCTTGTCGTTCAAGTCTACGATTCCCGAGATACGAGGCGTAAAATTCGGCGGGTCCGGCTCGTAGGTACGCTGCGACAACGCATCCTCGAAGCGGCCGCCGCTGCGCAGCGCCTCCCAGATCGTGTCCGTCTGGTCTCCGTTCGTGACAATATGAGCTCCGCCCTCATGACGAAGCGGGTAGTAGATAATGAGCGACGGATCGGACAGCTTGGCCGGATCGCGCGCTTCCGTGCGCAGGAACCCGTTCTCCTCCGGCACGAAAATCCGATTGCGGCTGTTCTCGCTTCTGCCCATAATCCAGTACACCTGCACAAACCGCGATGCGTCAGGCGTCAGTCCGATAATGATTCCGCGACCCGGATAAGCATTGGTACTTAACTGCTGCACGGTGCGATCCGCCAGCTCTTGCCATTTTGCAGACATTGTCGTCGTCCCTTCCTCTTCAAATAAAGGTTCAAAAAGTCCGATTTTCAGCACCGAGAAGGTTGGATGAAGACCGGGAATGAGGAACGGAGCGTAGTTGAAGCTACGTGAGTACCGGAAGAACCGGCTGAATTCAAGATTCGACGTCGAATCCGCTTCCTGGACCTCTTCGTGATCAAAATTGGACTTTTTGAACTACCTCTTTTAGTGATGGAATAGGCGTACGCCCGAGTATACCATTACCATATTATAGTCGTTCGCAGCTTGCACCACTTCTTCGTCGCGCAGCGACTTGCCTGCTTGGATGACGTATTTGACGCCGCTCCGGCTGGCCCGGTCGAGATTGTCGCGGAAAGGAAGGAAAGCGTCTGAGCCGTAAGAAACGCCTTGCAGACCGTTCAGCCATTCGCGCTTCTCTTCGCGCGTCAGACGGGTTGGCACAACCTCGAAGCAGCTTTCCCATGCCGCTTGCTCGATTGGCGTGACTTCGTCCTCCAGCCACAGGTCGATCGCATTGTTCTGCTCGGCGCGAGCCAGACCTTCGCGGAACTTCATGTTCAGTGCGGCCGGATGCTGACGAAGATACCAGCGGTCTGCCTTGTCCCCGGCAAGACGGGTACAGTGAATACGGGATTGCTGGCCTGCGCCGATGCCGATCGTCTGGCCGTCCAGCGTGTAGCAGATGGAGTTGGATTGCGTGTATTTGAGCGTAATGAGCGCCACAAGCATGTCGCGCTTGGCGCTGTCCGGAATTTCCTTATTCGCGGTAATGACGTTCGCGAGGTCAAACACGGAAGCATCCGGCACGGCGCTGTTGCGCTCCTGCTGAAACTTCATGCCGAATAGCGTACGAGTCTCGATCGGTTCCGGCACATATTCCGGATCGATCTGCAGAATAAGATACTTGCCGCCCTTCTTCTGCTTAAGAATCTCAAGAGCCTCAGGGGTATAGCCAGGAGCCACGACCAGGTCGGACACTTCGCGCTTGAGCAGCGTCGCCGTAGATGCATCCACGACATCGCTCAATGCGGCCGCGTCTCCGAAGGAGGACATGCGATCGGCTCCGCGCGCGCGGGCGTAAGCGGTCGCCAGTTCAGACAGCCCTTCCGCCTCGACAAAATAAGCTTTAGCCAGTTCAGGCGACAGCGGCGCATAGACGGCCGCGCCCGCAGGGCTGACGTGCTTGAAGGATGCGGCTGCCGGAAGTCCGGTCGCCTGACGAAGCTCGCGCACGAGTTGGAACGCGTTCAGCGCGTCCAGCAGATTGATGAAGCCCGGGTCCCCGTTCAGTACGGTCAGCGGCAGCGGTTGGCCGTCCGCGCTGAATAGCTTCGCTTCTTTCTGGTGCGGGTTCATGCCATAGCGTAAAGCAATTTCGTGATTCTCGCTCATGGATTGTTTTCGTCCTCTCGTGTTTTGCTTCGTTGCCTATATAAGTGTTGAACCAATGAAGATGAAGTCCATATCATTCCGAAAAGGATGGCTTTGCCGACTTCAAACTGCTTGAGTTAGCCGAGACGAATACTCACTTTCCGATCGTTTAACGCCACGCGGCCCTCCGCAATCCAGCGAACCGTCTGCGGCAGCAGTTCATGCTCGATCGCATGCACGCGCTCTCCCAACGAATCTTCCGTATCGTCGTCCCGCACCTCGACCGCTTTTTGCGCGATAATCGGGCCTGTATCCATCCCGCCGTCGACAAAATGCACCGTAACGCCGGTCAGCTTAACGCCGTATTCCAGAGCCTGACGAACCGACCGCACTCCTGGAAAAGAGGGCAGAAGCGCCGGGTGAATATTGATCATCCGTCCGTAAAAAGGCTCCACCAGCGTCGCAGTAACCAACCTCATATAACCCGCCAGCACGATCAATTCGACGTCTTCGGCGCGAAGGCGGTCGACGATCTCCGCTTCATAGGCTTCCCTTGTCTCATACGACTTCGGGTTGAACAGATGAGTCGGCACGCCAAGCGACTCCGCCCGCTGCACGACTCTTGCCGCGGGCTTGTCGCAGACGAGGAGCGATACGGTCGCAGGTATGCCCTGTCCCCGTATCGCTTCGACGAGTGCCTGAAAATTGCTTCCGCTTCCGGAAGCGAACACGGCTATTTTTAACGGCTGCTGCGCTTTCGCTTGGTCAACCGAGGTCATGGCAGCTCCACGCCGTCGAAGGTTACGATTTTGGAGCCTTCCGTCACCGTTCCGATGCGGTAGGCTTGCTCGCCCTGCTCCTTCGCGATCGCCAGCGCCTGTTCGGCTTGCTCCGCAGGCACGATCAGTACCATGCCGACGCCCATGTTAAACGTCGTGAACATATCGCGATCGGTAATGCTGCCTACGCGCTGCATCAGGCTGAAGATCGGCAGCACCGGCCAGGATCCGCGGTTAATATCCACGTTAACGCCTTCCGGCAATACGCGTGGAATGTTCTCGATGAAACCGCCGCCCGTAATATGGGCCATTCCTTTAATTTTGACGGATTCGAGCAATTTAAGAATTTGCTTCACGTAAATGCGCGTCGGCTCGATCAGCACATCGCCCAGCGTACGGCCTTCCAGCTCTTCCGGCTTGTCCGTCAACGCATAGCCCTGCTGTTCCAGCAGCAGACGACGAACGAGCGAAAAGCCGTTCGAGTGAATGCCGCTCGACGCCAGCCCAATGACCGCGTCTCCGGCTTGGATCGTGGAGCCGTCGATTGCCTTCGGACGATCTACGATCCCCACTGTGAAGCCAGCGATATCATATTCGCCTTCGGAGTACATGCCTGGCATCTCAGCCGTCTCGCCGCCGATCAGCGCGCAGCCGGCTTGCTCGCAGCCGTCGGCTACGCCTTTAACGATGGCTTCGATTTTCTCGGGAACGACTTTGTCGCAAGCGAGATAATCGAGGAAAAAGAGCGGCTCCGCACCGGTAACGATAACGTCGTTAACGCACATGGCCACCGCGTCGATGCCGATCGTATCGTGCTTGTCCATCGCGAACGCCAGCTTCAGCTTCGTTCCGACGCCGTCCGTACCGCTGACGAGCACCGGCTCCTCATACTTATCTTTGTTCAGGCCGAACAATCCGCCGAACCCGCCAAGACCGGTCAGCACTTCCGGACGGAACGTTTTCTTAACGTGCTTCTTCATCCGCTCGACCGCTTCGTTGCCTGCCGCAATATCGACTCCGGCCTGTTTGTACGCCTCCGACAATGATTTCAGCTCCCTTAATAGTTGTAAACTCTCACACGTACACCTATGCGCGTACACGAATACGCGCCTCTGTACCTGACTCGCTCATAAAACACACTAGCTCTTTATAATTTCGGAGCGAATAAGCCCGCGTGGCGGTCTTATTCCCGCTTCCCCGACCGCGGTGAACCGAATAAGTCCCTGCCGCACCCTTATTCCCGCTTCCCCGACCGCGGTGGACCGAATAAGTCCCTGCCGCACCCTTATTCCCGCTTCCCCGACCGTCGGTGGACCGAATAAGTCCCTGCCGCACCCTTATTCCCGCTTCCCCAACCGTCGGAGGACCGAATAAGTCCCTGCCGCACCCTTATTCCCGCTTCACCGACCGTCGGAGGACCGAATAAGTCCCTGCCGCACCCTTATTCCCGCTTCCCCGACCGTCGGAGGACCGAATAAGTCCCTGCCGCACCCTTATTCCCGCTTCCCCGACCGCGGTGGACCGAATAAGTCCCTGCCGCACCCTTATTCCCGCTTCCCCGACCGTCGGAGAACCGAATAAGTCCCTGCCGCACCCTTATTCCCGCTTCCCCAACCGTCGGTGGACCGAATAAGTCCCTGCCGCACCCTTATTCCGCCCAGCCCAGCCGCCTCCCCCCGCCGCAAATCAATCGCAGCTGCAAGAAGTCAGCTTAGCATCCTCGAATCGCACCGGAGTCGGGTAATCGTTATTAAAGCAAGCCATACACAAGCCGTTGCCGTATTCGTCCGGGTAGATGCCGACAGCGTCGCGCAGCCCTCTTTCCGTCAGGAAGTAGAGCGAGTCCGCGTTAATCGCCTGGCGAATCTCCTCGACCGACTTGCTGGAGGCGATCAGATCCGCCGGATTCGGCGTATCGATGCCGTAGTAGCAAGGGTTCATAAACGGCGGAGAAGTAATCCGCACATGCACCTCAAGCGCCCCGGCTTCGCGAAGCATGTTGACGATCCTCAGCGAAGTCGTGCCCCGCACGATCGAATCGTCAATCATGACGACGCGTTTGCCTTCGACGACCTTGCGGACGGCGGACAGCTTCATCTTGACGCCCTTCTCGCGGAGCTCCTGCGAAGGCTGGATAAACGTCCGTCCGGTATATTTGTTTTTGATCAAGCCCAATTCGTAAGGAATGCCCGTCTGCTCCGCATAACCGATCGCCGCCGAAATACTCGAATCCGGCACCCCGGTCACAATGTCCGCATCGACAAAAGACTCCTGAGCCAAAATCTGCCCCATCCGCTTCCGCGTCGAGTGCAGGTTAGCCCCGTAGATGTCGCTGTCCGGACGAGCGAAGTAAATGTACTCCATCGAGCACATCGCCCGGCGCTGCATAGGCGCAAAACGATCCTCCCGAAGCCCGTCCTTATCCAGAACAAGCAGTTCCCCCGGCTGAACGTCGCGTACGAACTCAGCTCCAATTGTCTCCAGCGCGCACGACTCGGAAGAGAAAATATACGCCTCTCCCAGCCGCCCCATCACCATCGGACGAAGCCCTTGCGGATCGCATGCCGCGATCAGGTAGTCCTTCGTTTGAATCAGGAACGCGAAGCCCCCGATCAACCGCAGGAACGCGTCTTTAACCGCTTCAACCAAATCCTTGGAGGACCGCGCAATCAAATGCGCAATAACCTCCGTATCGCTCGTCGTCTGAAAAATCGATCCCGATTCCTCAAGCTCCTTACGAATAATCGGCTCGTTGACCAAATTTCCGTTCGTACAGACCGCCAGATCGCCGCCGCGATATTTGAACACGAGCGGCTGAGCGTTCCCCAGATGGCTGGAACCGGAGGTGGAATAACGAACGTGACCGATTGCCTGTTTGCCCTTCAGAGATTCAAGACGGTCGCGGTCGAACACTTCCTTGACCAGTCCCATCCCCCGATGATAGTGGAACGTGCCGTCATCCGCCGTGCAGATGCCGCAGCTCTCTTCGCCTCGGTGCTGCAGCGCATGCAGACCGTAATAGGAAAGGTTGGCCGCGTCGGGATGACCGAACACCCCGAACACGCCGCACTCTTCCTTCACTTTGTCGAAAATGGATTCCTTGCTGCCGTTGCCCTCGTTGTAATAATCCCCGGTCCAGAGCCGCGTCACTTCTGTTCCCCCGTTCGCAACGCTAGATGTCATGCGTTCTTACCGCTCATGTGGTCTGGAATCGCCTGCGACCATGCCGCGCGCAGATCCGCAACAGCAGCATCGATGGCGACATGCCCGCCAACGCTCACCTTCAACCGATCGCCTCCAACCGTACCCAGACGCTGAACCGGCACGCCGGCAGCCTTCAAGAATGCCGCCAGACCTTCCGCCTTCTCAGCTCCAGCCGTCAGCAGAATCCGCGACTGCGATTCGCTGAACAAAGCCAAGTCCGGACGCAAATTCGTCTCGAACGTTACATCCGCGCCCAAGCCGCGGCCGAAGCCCGCTTCCGCCAGCGCAGCCGCGAGACCGCCTTCGGACAAGTCGTGAGCCGAAGCGACCAGACCGTCGCGAATGGCGCCCAGCACCGTTTGCTGAAGCTTCTTCTCCGTCGCCAAATCCATCTCTGGAGGACGGCCTTCCGTTACGCCGTGAACCGCATATTGAAACTCGCTGCCGCCGATTTCCGCCTTCGTCTCGCCAAGCAAGAAGATAACGTCGCCTTCCGCTTTAAACTCTTGCGTCGTAATATGATCAACATCGTGTACGAGACCAACCATGCCGACAACCGGCGTTGGGTAGATCGCTCCGCGCGTATTTTCGTTGTACAACGATACGTTGCCGCCGATAACCGGCGTGTCCAGGAAGCGGCAAGCTTCCGCCATACCGTCGACCGCCTTCTCCATCTGCCAGAACACTTCCGGCTTCTCCGGGCTGCCGAAGTTCAGGTTGTCCGTAATCGCCAACGGCTCAGCGCCGGAGCAGACGATGTTCCGTCCCGCTTCCGCAACCGCGATGCGTCCGCCGACTTCCGGATCGAGATACACATAACGTCCGTTGCAATCCGTCGTCATCGCCAAGCCTTTGCGCGTGCCGCGAATCGTCACGACCGCCGCATCCGAACCCGGACGAACCGCCGTTTCCGTGCGCACCATGTAGTCGTATTGGTTGTAGACCCACTCTTTGCTCGCCAACGACGGCGAACCGAGAACCTTCAACAAAGCGCTGTTCAAATCCAGCACTTGCTCATAACGATTCGTGTCTACCGAACCATTTTTCAAATAGTATTCTGGAACCGCAGACGGCTTCTCATACACCGGGCAGTCGTCAACGAGCGCCTTAACCGGCATATCGCCGACCAGTTCGCCTTTGTGGAACAGCTTCAGACGGCCGTCGTCGGACACTTTGCCAACCTTCGCGCAGTGCAGTCCCCAACGAGCAAAAATCCCCTTAGCCTGCTCCTCATGCTGAGGCTCGCAAACAAACAGCATCCGCTCCTGCGATTCGGACAGCATCATTTCATACGCCGTCATGCCTTCCTCACGCTGCGGCACTTCATCCAAGTACAGCTCCATACCGTTGCCCGCTTTGCTCGCCATCTCCGCGCTGGAACAGGTCAACCCGGCCGCGCCCATATCTTGAATGCCAAGCACGATGCCGGAATCGATCAGTTCCAAAGTCGCTTCCATAACAAGCTTCTCCATGAACGGATCGCCGACTTGAACCGCCGAACGCTTCGCTTCCGACTCCGCCGTCAAATCCTCGGACGCGAAAGTCGCGCCATGGATGCCGTCGCGGCCCGTTGCCGGTCCGACGTAGAACACCGGGTTGCCGATGCCTTTGGCGACGCCGCGTTGAATTTTATCGTGATCGATCAGCCCGACGCACATCGCGTTAACGAGCGGATTGCCTTCATATGCTTCGTCGAACATAATCTCGCCCGCAACCGTCGGGATACCGATGCAGTTGCCGTAGCCCGCGATACCGCTGACGACATGCTCGAACAGGTAACGCACGCGCTCATTTTCCAGACGGCCGAACCGCAACGAGTTCAGCAGCGCCACCGGACGAGCCCCCATCGAGAAAATATCGCGAATAATGCCGCCCACGCCCGTCGCCGCGCCTTGGTATGGCTCTACTGCGGACGGGTGGTTGTGCGATTCGATTTTGAACACGACCGCTTGGTTGTCGCCGATGTCGACGATGCCCGCGCCTTCGCCCGGACCCATCAGGACGCGCGGCCCCGAAGTCGGGAATCTGCGCAGCAGCGGCTTGGAGTTTTTGTACGCGCAGTGCTCGGACCACATTACGCTAAAAACACCAATCTCCGTATAGTTAGGCTGACGCCCCATAAATTCGCAGATCAGCTCGTATTCTTTTTCCGATACGCCGAATTGCTTGTAGATTTTCTGCTCCGCGATCTGCAGGGCTGTTGGTTCCTTAGCGGATACTTGCTGCGCCATTACGTTCCCTCCAAGCGTTTAATACTGACTTAAACATCCGCGCGCCGTCGGCGGACCCGAGAATTTCCTTAACCGCACGCTCCGGGTGCGGCATCATGCCCACAATATTGCCCGCTTTGTTGGATACGCCGGCAATGTCGTCCACCGAGCCGTTCGGATTGTCGCCCGCATAGCGGAAAACGATCTGATCGTTCGCCTTCAACTGCGCCAACGCCGCATCGTCCACATAATAGCTGCCTTCGCCGTGCGCGATCGGAATCTGAATAACCTCGCCCGGCGCGTAGTCGTTCGTAAAGCCGGTTTTGTTGTTCTCGACAATGAGACCGACCTGATGACAGCGGAATTTCAACGAATTGTTGCGAATGAGCGCTCCCGGCAGGAGGCCCGCTTCAGTCAGAATCTGGAACCCGTTGCAGATACCGAGAATAAACTTGCCTTGCTCGGCCGCCTTCTTCACCTCGGCCATAACCGGAGCGAATTGTGCGATGGCGCCGCAACGCAGATAATCCCCGTAGGAGAAACCGCCCGGCACGAGAATCGCGTCATAGTCCGACAGATCGGTCGCCGTATGGAATACATAATCGACTTGCTCGCCTACCGTATCCTCTACCGCCTTGTAGCAGTCAATGTCACAGTTGGAGCCCGGAAACACAAGTACCGCGAATTTCATGAGCGCCTCAGCCCTCCAATTCGAAACGATAGTCTTCGACAACCGTGTTCGCCAGCAGCTTTTCGCACATCACTTTAAGCTTCTCTTCCGCTTGCGCGCGATCGTTCGTATCCAGCTCAAGCTCCAAATACTTGCCAATTCTCACCTTGCCTACTTCGCCGAATCCGAGCGTATGAAGCGCGCCTTGCACCGCGTTCCCTTGCGGGTCGAGCACGTTTTCCTTAATCGTCACGTATACCTTTGCTTTCATGGGGAGGTTCCTCCTGATTTGTAGGTTGGTGGATGGTTTCATCTATAAGAACGTCTTGCGTGTGAAAAAGTAAATCCTCGTGTAGATGCGACCAGTTAGATCCATTTGGGTGATACGTTACTCGTTAGCGAGACATTAGCGCCGACCCTTCCGGTCTGACAGACCGTTACGCGCTCCCGCCGGCCACTTTCGCCGACTCTAACGGTCCCACAGACCGTTACGCGCTCCCGCCGGCCACTTTTGCCGACTCTAACGGTCCCACAGACCGTTACGCGCTCCCGCCGGCCACTTTGGCCGACTCTAACGGTCTGACAGACCGTTACACGCTCCCGCCGACCACTTTGGCCGACTCTAATGGTCCCACAGACCGTTACACGCTCCCGCAGACCACTTTCGCCGACTCTTACGGTCTGACAGACCGTTACGAGCTCCCGAGCCTGCGCCCATGCGAGCTACTACTCCGTCAGCCTGCGAGCGATGTCGCGATAACGGTCCGTCGTTGCCGCGACGACTTCGGCCGGCAGCGTTGGAGGCGGGCTATTCTTGTCCCAATCCGATCCGGCCAAGTAGGCGCGAACCGGCTCCTTGTCCATGCTGTCGATCTCGACGTCAAGCTTGTAGTTCTCCTCCGCCCAGAAACGCGAGGAGTCCGGCGTAAACAGCTCATCGATGAGGATGATCTCCCCGTCGATCAGGCCGAACTCGAACTTGCAGTCGGCGAGGATAATTCCCCGCTTGGCGCAATAGTCGCGGCCAAACTCGTACAGCTTCAGGCTGCGATCACGCAAAGCCTCCGCCAGCTCCGCGCCGACGCGACGAGCCATCTCCTCGAATGGGATGTCTTCGTCATGGCCGACGTCGTTTTTGCCGGCAGGCGTAAAAATCGGCTGCTCCAGCTTCGAGTTCTTGTGCAGCCCCTCCGGCAGCTTAATGCCGTTAACCTCGCCGGAAGTCTGATACTGCCGCCAGCCGCCGCCCGTAATGTAGCCGCGAACGACACACTCGATGTCGACCCGCTGCGCCTTGCGGCTAACCATAATCCGTCCGGCCAGCTTCTCCGGCTCGGTCACGATGTCGCCCAGCAGCGCCACATCCGTATGCACGACATGGTTCGACTGAAAGCCAGCCGTTTGCTCGAACCAGTGCGCGCTCAGCCCGTTCAGGACGCTGCCTTTTCCGGGAACCGGGGGGTCCAGCACATAGTCGAACGCCGAGATGCGGTCCGTTACTACAATTAATAAGTGCTCGCCGAGATCGTACAGCTCCCGGACCTTGCCTTTGTGAATCAGCGGGGCGTTCACGAGCCCTTCGGCCGTCGCCAAAGCTTGGGTAGTCATTGCTGCCTCCTAGCGGCGCATGCTAGCGCGCGTATTATTTCAACCCTAACCGGTCGAAAATCGTATCCACATGCTTCAAATGCCAAGTCGGATCGAAGCAATCGGCAATCTCCTCAGCGGACAGAATGTCGGTAATTTCCTTCGTCGACTGCACGATGTCGCGGAAATCGCGCTGTTCTTCCCATGCTTGCATTGCGCGCGGCTGCACCGTGTCGTACGCCTGCTCGCGGGCGAAGCCTTTGTCGATGAGCTTTGTCATGACGCGACCGGAGAACGGCACATTGTACGTGCGCGTCATGTTGCGCTTCATGTTTTCCGGGAATACAGTCAAGTTCTTCACGATGTTGCCAAAACGGTTCAACATGTAGTTCAGCAGCATCGTCGCATCCGGCAGGATAACGCGCTCGGCCGAGGAGTGCGAAATGTCGCGCTCATGCCATAGCGGCACGTTCTCGTAGGCGGTCAGCATGTGGCCGCGAATGACGCGGGACAAGCCGCTCATGTTCTCGCAGCCGATCGGATTGCGCTTGTGCGGCATCGCCGACGAGCCTTTTTGCCCTTTGCCGAACGGCTCTTCGACTTCGCGGAACTCGCTTTTCTGCAAGCCGCGGATTTCCGTCGCGAACTTGTCGATCGACGTGGCGATCAGCGCCAACGTCGCCATATATTCCGCGTGACGGTCGCGCTGCAGCGTCTGCGTCGAGATCGGCGCAGCCTGGATGCCGAGCTTCTTGCATACGAACCCTTCCACCGCAGGATCGATGTTGGCGTACGTGCCGACTGCGCCGGACATTTTGCCGAACTCGACGCCCGCGGCCGCATGCTCGAACCGCTCAAGGTTGCGCTTCATTTCCTCGTGCCACAGCGCCAGCTTCAAGCCGAAAGTCGTCGGCTCGGCATGAACGCCGTGCGTACGGCCCATCATCGGGGTGTTCTTATATTGAATCGCCTGATCGCGAAGGATGGCGATAAAGTTCTCAATATCTTTGCGCAAAATTTCATTCGCCTGACGAAGCAGGTAGCCCATCGCCGTATCGACGACGTCCGTCGAAGTGAGGCCGTAGTGCACCCATTTGCGTTCCGCTCCGAGACTTTCGGATACGGCGCGCGTAAAGGCGATCACGTCATGGCGGGTTTCCAGCTCGATCTCGTAAATGCGGTCGATGTCGAACTTGGCGTTTTTGCGCAGCTCGACCGTGTCTTCATGAGGAATGTGTCCCAGTTCGGCCCATGCCTCGCAGGCGCACAGCTCGACTTCCAACCACGCTTGGAACTTGTTCTGTTCCGTCCAGATCGCCCGCATCTCGGGCCGGCTATAACGTTCTAACATGTGTAATTAAACCCTCCATATTTTCGATTGAGCAATCCATTCCAGCGCCGCGTCCACATTCGGAGCAAGCACGTTCAGATGGCCCATCTTGCGCTTATGTTTGGCTTCCGCCTTGCCGTACAGGTGAACCTTGACCTCGACGCCCAGCTTCTCAGCCGCCGCATCCTTCTCGCCCATCCATTCCAGCAACGGCTCCATATGCTCGCCGAGAATGTTTGCCATGACGACCGACGTCAGCAGCGACGGATCGCCGAGCGGCAAATCGCAGATCGCCCGAACATGCTGTTCGAACTGCGACGTGCGGCAGGCTTCCATCGTATAGTGGCCGGAGTTGTGCGGCCTCGGCGCCAGCTCGTTGACGTACAGCTCGCCGTCCGCCGTAAGGAACATTTCGACGGCGATCAGACCAACCGCACCCAGCGTCTCCGCGATCGATACCGCGAGCTTCTCGGCCTCCGCACGAACCTTGTCCGAAATGCGCGCCGGAACGATGGATAGATGCAATATATTATGAACGTGGATATTTTCCGCAGGCGGGAACGTCTTCACTTCTCCCGAAGGGCTTCTCCCCGCGATCACGGAAATTTCCTTATCGAAAACAATAAACTTCTCCAGCACGAGCTGCGTACCGGCCCGACTCGCCTCTTCCCAAGCCGTCGCCAGCTCGTCCTCGCTGCGCAGCACCCACTGGCCTTTGCCGTCGTAGCCGCCGGTCGCGGTTTTCAGCACCGCCGGTAGTCCCAGCCGAGCCGCCGCTTCCTGCAACCCGGCCAGGCTCTCGATCTCGGCATAAGGCGCAACCTGCGCCCCCGCCTGTTCGACCGCCTGCTTCTCGCGCAGCCGATGCTGCGTCGTGTACAGCAGCTTGCTGCCTTGAGGCACGTACGATTCGCGCTCCAGCATTTCCGCTACGCCGGCGTCCACGTTCTCGAACTCGTACGTGATGACGTCGGAGCGCTGCGCCAGCTCTCTCGCCGCCTCGCGGTCGTCGTAAGCTGCCACGATCTGCGCCGCTGTCTGCCCGCATGGGCTGTCCGGCGTCGGATCGAGCGTCACGAAGCGATAGCCGAGCCGATTGCCCGCATGAGCGAGCATCCGTCCGAGCTGTCCGCCGCCGAGAACGCCTATCGTTGCGCCGGGCAGAATCGCACGCCGCGCCGATACCGTCTCAGCCTTCGGCCCCGCTTCTGCACCTGCCGCTTCCGCACCAGCCTTCAAGCCTGCCTGCGAGTCCGCCGCTTCCGTCTCCCCGCCAGCCTCTTGCCCATCCTCAGCGCCCGGAATCGCACAACCGAACTCGTCGCAAGCCGCGCCTTCGCCCTCGAACAGGTTGACGAGCTTGTTCACGTTATCCCCTCCGCTCATGAAGGCAGCTCCGCATGGTCCAGCACGTCCTGCGTAATGCGCTCGCGCCTTGCGGCGACACGCGCCTGGACCTCGGGATCGAACGCGCCGATGAATTGCGCCGCGAGCAAGCCCGCGTTCGTCGCGCCGGCCGCGCCGATCGCCACCGTCGCGACTGGAATGCCGCCCGGCATCTGCACGATCGAGAGCAACGAATCCAGCCCGTTCAATGCTTTCGATTGAACGGGCACTCCGATAACGGGCAGGACGGTTTTGGCTGCGACCATACCCGGCAGATGAGCGGCGCCGCCGGCGCCGGCAATAATAACCTTCAGACCGCGTTCCACCGCGGTTTCCGCATATTCGAACATCAAATCCGGCGTCCGATGCGCGGAGACGACTTTTTTCTCGTACGGAATGTTTAACTCCTCAAGTATCTCGCACGCCTTCTTCATCGTTTCCCAATCCGACGTACTTCCCATGATGACGCCGACAAGTGACGACATGATTCCACCCTTCCCCGGTTGCGTTCTGTTCTTTTCCGCCATAAATGAAAAAAAAGATCGATGGGAACATCAACAGTATTCCCCAATCGACCTACGTTCTCCACTTTCGACACGATCACCCGTAGCGACAAGACAAAGCCCGAACCCTGATGGGGTTCGCGCTTCTATTTTATGCCACCTGCGACTGCCGCGTAGTCCGAAAATTAGGGTTTCCGGGTAGAGACGTTCGGGCCGATTCCCGACATATACGCGCTTGGCGCCTTGCCTGTCGAAAGGCAAGTCATTTTGCTTATTTACGCTTCTAAGTTTACCTTAGAGCTAGGGGGACTGTCAAACAAAGACGAACGCTTTCATTGAGAATTATTATTAATGTTCGGATTTACGTCGTAAGTTCTCCGCAATCGGGTGAAGAACGAACAATTATTCGAGGCGAACAAGCAAATATGGAAAACGAGGCGCCTATTAGCGAGACGACGATTCCTGTCGGAATGCGCCCGCGGCGAATTTCCAAGACGGCAAGTGAGGCGACCTCTCTTTCACGAGGCATTCGGCGCCGAGGCCTATTCAAGATGGTTCCATGCTCCCGCATCCTTCAGACGGCATCCCTCGCGGACAAACAGCTTCTCCATGAATAGATGCGGCAGCACCGGCAGCAGCCGCTCGCGTGTGATCGGATCGTCGTAGTTCCAGGACGCTTCGACAAGATGACGATTGCCCGATCCCAGCGCGGCGAACAACGAATCGATCTCCGCGACTTGCGGATCCCCGCCGGAAGTCAGCACGAAATTACGATCTCCGGCATAGTGGGAGACGTGGTCCCGGGAAACTTGCCGCCACAGGCTCCCCTGCTCGATCAGGCCGGCCGCTCCGTCGGAGGGGCGGAAGCCGAGCGATTCATATAGCGTCGCCGCAAATCCGCTCTGCCCCATCACATACAAATTGTCCCCGAGAATCAGGTAGACGGCAGCCTTCTCTCCGGGCGTATAGAATTCGGACAATCTTCTCCGGACCTTTCTCACCCCCGCCTCATAGCGGGAAATCCATTCCTCCGCCGCCTTCCCGCGATCGATCAGCCCTGCGATATAGCGAATCCGTTCATAAGTGCCGATGCGGCCGTTCAGCGTAATCGCCGGAGCAATCTCCTCCAACTCCGCCAAGTCTCGAGGATGGCTGTTGCCGAGCAGCATCAATTCCGGACGCAAGAGCGCGACCTGTTCCGGCTCGGCCTTCACCCCGATGTCGATAATGCTGCGCAGCTTGCTTCGGTAGACGACCTGCGTCTTCATCTTGGAGATACCCGCCCCTACGGGCCGTACGCCGAGCGCCAACAGCTCCCCGATCGTATTCGTCCCTGTAGCCACAATACGATTCATCGTCTTGGGCAAATGCACAGTTCTGCCGAGCGAATCGATGACCGTGCTCCGTCGCGTGCTCAGCAGCTGATCGGCATACTTGCGCGGGGCGCAGCCGGTAATCCGGTGGAAGCAGCGACTGAAGTAATATTCATTCTTAAAACCGACCTGCCGGGAAATTTCTCAAAGAGGCTCTTTCGAGCTGCTCATCAGTCGCTTGGCATGTTCCACCCTGAGCCGGATCAAATAATCGGTAGGCTTCTTCCCGGTCGCGGCTTTGAACGAGCGGCTGAATTGCCAGCGGATCATTCCGGACATTCTGGCTAACTGTTCCACCGTTATCTCTTCCATATAATGCTGTTCTATATAATCTATCGTCCTTCGAATCGCTTCTTCGTGGTTTGCGGGGGCTGTCTGTTCCTCCAGTCGAGCCATCAACCCCAGCAGGAGTTGCAGCCGAGCCTGCAAGACCGCCTTCTCCGCCGGAGAAAAAGGACCTTCGGACTTTTCGTCGCCGCCCAACGCCTGTTTGACTTGCGCGATGGAAAGACGGTACGCGCATCCCGGAATGAGAAGCGGCGGCGCATCAATTAAATGCAGAGCCCCCCCGTCTATCTCGTATGTCCGGAAGAAGAATCGAACGATTTCCCACTCGCCGCCCGCTTCCAGAGAACAAGTCTGTTCGCTCCTTATCAGCAAGCACCCGCCCTGGGGCAGATCGATTGCTACGCCGTCAATCCGCAAACGGATTCCGCCCTCCAGGGCGACCAACAACATGCAGCTGTCCTCATATCCAAGTTCCCGAACCCGCTTCCCGTCCCTTCCGCCGTCCTCTCCCGTACTGTCCCGAAGCCGGTCGAGCCACTGAAGCTCAATATGCAGAGATGTCGGTATCATTGTGGCATGCATCGTTAGTCGCCTCCTTTTATTGATAACCATTCTCATTATTATAGCATGAGCATTTCCGGGAATCCTCGTCCTTCGCGCCGCCTGCTCCGCATATACAAAAAAAGACCAGCCAGAAAACTCGGCCGACCTCAACTGCGAAACGGAGCTCCTCCCCGAGGCGAAGCGAAGCGGAGGAGCTCCATTCGTACGCTATGGCATCGATCTTCTTCCGATCAAGACTTGTTCATCCACTTCGGTATTTCGTCAAGCAACTGGTCCAGAGCCAGCAGCGTATCGGTATTCCAGTCGGCCGACGCCATGTACACCTTGCCCTCCCGAACAGCCGGAAGCCCGTTCCATAGAGAGGTTTGCACCCGCTTCTCCACCTCTTCCTTGCTATCCTCGCTTTCCAGCGTCAGCACGAACAGCCGGTCCCCGGCATATTCCGGAAGCAATTCTTCGGGCAGTACGATAAAGGTGAGCTTTTCGTCGATAATATTTTTCTGAACGGCCGGCGGAATGTCGAAGCCCTGTTCTTGATACAAAACGACTCCCAAAGAGCGGTTGCCCATCACGTAGAGCGTCTTGCCCAGTTGTAGCAGAATCGTTGCCGTTTCTCCCTCCGCCACGTCCAGCTTGGCCCACATTTTGTTCGACTTGGCGGCGAATGCGGAGATCCAGCCTTCCGCTTCGTCCTGCTTGCCGAAAATCTCCCCCAGCTCACGCGCCCGCTCCTGGTAAGGGCGACTGGAGTCGAACGGTACGGTCGGGGCGATTTTGGCGAAAGCCCTGTTGCGATCCGGATCGTTCGTGTAGCCGTTCAAAATCAGGTCAGGCTCGAGCGCGGCGATCGCCTCGGGATCACCGGGATTCCCGACGTCCGCGATGCCCTCCAGCAACCCTTCGGTCTGACTATCCGCATTAATGAGATTGGCCCCCGCAACCGGAATGTCCATCGCCAACAAATCCCCCAGCGTCGCGCCCAAGTAAACGACCCGCTGCGGTTTCGCCGGAATCTCTACCTGCTCCCCTGCCGCCGTCGTATAGCTCTTGACGTCTCCGGCATCTAGCTTCTCCTCCTCCTTCGTCTTATCCGCGCGGCCGCATGCCGCCAGCGACAATACCAGAAGCAGGCTAACCCCCCATAACGCAATTCGCTGCCCTTGTGTCCTATTCATTCCCGTCTCCTCCTGCCGAGCTGCATCACTTTTTTGATAATGATTATCATTTTCGTTAACTATTATAGGCCGATGCAGGGAAAAGGAACAATGCACAAAAAGCTGCGATTTCATTTACACAAATGCCAAAACGAAAAACTTGCAAATCGCATAGTAAAACCCCGCCCCACCTCCGTCAATTCGGAAGTGAAGCGGGGTTGATTTATGCCATGAGCCCGCGAAGGCTCATAAACGCGATTATTCTCCGCCTACGAACACGTAGCGCGCGATAACGATGAAGAACAGCACCCACATGAGCCAGTGGATTTTGTGCTTTTTGTCGCCGGCAAGGTTGGCAACGAACGCCAGCAGCACGTAAGAAACGATACCGAACGAAATCCCGTTAGCGATATTGTACGTGAACGGCATAATCGTAACCGTCAAGAACGCCGGAATGCCGATAACGAGATCCGTAAAGTCGATTTCTTTAACCGATTGCACCATGAGCACGCCAACGATGATCAGAGCCGCGCTTGTAGCCGGTCCCGGGATTAGCAGCGCCAGCGGCAGAAGGAACAGCGCGAGCAGGAAGCATGCGCCCGTCGTAACTGCTGTCAGACCGGAGCGTCCGCCTTCGGCGATCCCCGCGGAGCTTTCTACGTAAGCTGTTACCGTACTTGTGCCGAGCATCGCGCCGCCGCTGACTGCAAGAGAGTCCACGAACATCGCTTTGCCGACTTTTTTGTTGCCTTCTTCTTTATTTTTGAAAAATCCGGCTCTGTTGGCCGTACCGACCAAGGTTCCGAACGTATCAAACAATTCTACGAACGTGAAGGTAGCGATCGCCGTCAGCAAGCCCGTCGTGAACAGATCGGCGAAATCCATATGCCAAAAGTTCAGCTCGCCGAAGTTCGGCGTCCAGCTTGCTTCCTTCAATGTATTAAAGTGAACGAGATCAACGCCCGGAAGAGCGCCAAGCAACGTAATAACCAACATACCGATCAGAATTGCGCCTTTAACGCGCAGTACCATCAGCAGGGCGATAATGCCCAGGCCCACGATTGTCAGCCACACCGTAGGATCCTTCAGATGTCCCATCGTCAACAGCGTTCCGCCGTCTTCGAACGTAATGATCGACATCAGGCCGCTGTTTTTCATGCCTACGATCGCGATAAACAAACCGATACCGACCGTAATCGCATGCTTCAGCGCATCCGGAATGGCCACGACCAGAATCTGTCGAACCTGCGTTACCGTTAGGATGAAGAAAATAATCCCCGAAATAAATACGGCCGCCAAGCCCATCTCCGCCGTAATCTCGTGACCGGTCGCCTTGGAGGTGATGACCGTTGTCGCGAAGAAGGCGTTCAGGCCCATTCCCGGAGCGAGCGCAACCGGAAAGTTAACGAACAAGCCCATTGCGATCGTAAAAATACCAGCCGCCAACGCGGTTGCCAGGAATACGGACTCGAAAGACAGTCCCGCTCCCGATAAAATGCCTGGGTTAACGACTAGAATGTAAGCCATCGTCATGAAGGTCGTAATTCCTGCCATGATCTCCGTGCGTACGTTCGTCCCCAGTTCCTTCAGCTTAAAGAAACTTTCCATGTTCCCATAAACTCTCCCTTCAAAATTTGAATGAATTGGAACCAAACCAAACATAAAAAACCTAGAAGACTTCTCCTCTAGGTTCCGCACAACCGGGAAAATCATTCCGATAGGCGCGATCGCCCCTCGGTCTGCTTCCCTTTTCGTAGACAGATCATTTGCGGTGACCTCGTAGAGACTCCCGGGCCGATTCCCGGGATTATACGAAAAGATTATTCAGTTGTTGCTTGTCCATCACATATTCTAGGTCGAAAGCCCTTCGATGTCAACGATTATTTACGTATATTCAATGGCGGAAAGCGGATGTAATGTTCGGAAATTGCATACTTGTCTGCAGGAACCTTGTCGAAACATCTATTGAAAGCGAAAACAAAGCATATGGTGGGTGGAAAATACAACAATCGCCCCGGGCTTCGGTCCGGGGCGACTGCGATCTATCGATTGTGCGAGGGGGGTTCGATGTGACTGCCATTGTGGCTGCGATTGCGGTTACGGTCGCGATTCGAGCAACGCTACGATCAGCTTCGCCGACTCCGCGCGGGTTCCGCCTGCCAGCGGGCGGAACTTGCCGTTCCCGCTGCCGTTCGCCAGCCCCAGCTCATTCGCCTTGGCTACCGCTTCCTTCGCCCACGCTTGAGCTCCGCTCATGTCGGAGAACGTATGGCCTCCGCTCGCTTTCTGAACTGTCGTGCCATGCAGAATCTCATACGCTCTAACGATCATTACCGCCATTTCCTGACGGGAAATGCCCTCAGCCGGGCGGAAGGCGCTGCCCGAGGAGCCGTTCACTAGTCCCGCTTCCTTCGCGGCGGCTATCGCTTCCGCATACCAGGTCCCTTGAGCCACGTCCGCGAAGCCGGCTTGACTCGAAGCTTGAAGCCCCAGCTCGCGGACAAGCATGGCCGCGAATTCGGCGCGCGTGACTTCGCGGTTCGGAGCGAACCGCTCTCCGTCGATCCCGTTGACGCTCCGGCTTGCCGCCAGCTGCGCGACATACTCGTATGCCCAGTGACCGGACGGCAGATCGGCGTAGTTCATTTTGTAATCAAGGAGCATATAGGTGCGACCTGGGAGGAGGACGACTTCCGTTCCGTTAGCCGTTCTCTTGCCCTTCACGTACGTCGCCTTCCCGTCCGCGGCAATCTCGTACAAGCCCGTCAGCTTGTGCTTCGTTCCTGTGGGAATCGTCAGCGTCGCATTCGCAGCTCCGTTCTTGTGTTCCCGTTTGCCGTCCGCATCAATGGAGGACAGGCTCATTCGGAATGCCCCGGCGACTTGCGTCAACGTTGCCTTCTCCTTCTGCTGCGCCTGACGAACGCGCTCGGCCGATTTCGCCGCATCGTCCACGGCGACTTCAAGCGCCAGCAGCTCGCCGCTTCCAAGTCCGGCAGCCGCCGACCGCAATTGGGCCGGAGTCAGCTTCAGGAACAGGGAGCCTCCAATCGTCAGCTCCAGCCCTCCGGTTTTAAGCGCGTCGCCCACATTCGCCGGAAGCCGCACCTCTCCGCCCGCTCCGGTCAGAGCAACGGTCAGCTTGCCTGCGGACTGCGCTTGAGTCCATTCGGCCTCGGTCACAGATCGAATCGGCAAACCTGACTCGTTGACGGACGTCTCCGGCTGCGGATTCGGTTTCGCGCCGACGGACGGACCTCCTGTAGACGGGGTGCCCGGGGAAGGAGTGCTTGGGGACGAGTCCTTCTTTACGATCGTATGGTCGTCCACGAGATCCCCGTTTTCCGTACGGGCCTGAATCTGAATCCGATCCTGCCCGATCTCGATGGCGGAGTATACCGCAACGTTGTCGTCGAAAATGAAATCGAGATAATCGTATTTCGTTCCGTCGTAGAACTTCCAGCCCGACGCCCCGCCGTCCAAATAAAGCGTGCCTCTTTCCCCGTTTTTAAGCGGCTTGCCCTGCTTCATCGGATACGTGCGAGCATAGACGTGATCGTGCCCGACGAGCACAAGGTCGACTCCCTGCTTTTCGAGAATCGGAGCGAAATAGGTTTGCGTGTATTCGATCAGCTTGTCCCGTCCCGCCTCCGTATGGTAGGCAGGCCGATGGAACATCGCGACCTTCCACTTTTTCTTGCTCTTGGCCAGATCCGCTTCCAGCCATTCTGCCTGCTTGATCATATTTTCCTCGGTCGCCTCGGAATTGAGCACGACAAAGTGCGCGTTCCCCGTATCGAACGAATAAGCGTATTTCTTCTGCGTCTCCGGACCGTTGTCCGGGAAGCCCGTTCCTCTGGTGAAAATGTCCTTGCCTTCGCTTTTCACGTCGTGATTGCCGATCGCCTGGGCCGAAGGCACGGAAGCCGCGTAGATCGAGGAAGCCTCCCAGAATCGGTTCCATTCGTTCAACGCGCCGCCATTGTCAACGATGTCGCCGCCGTGCATGACGAATCGGGTATTCGGATAATTTGCGAAAACGTTGCCCATCAGCCTCTGATAGATTTCAAGACCGTTGTCTTCCTTCGTATGCGAATCGGTGACGAACACGAATGAGACGGGCGTATTTTGACCGGAAGGAGCCGTACTGTAGCCGTACCAATCGCTCCAATGTCCATCATAGCCGACGCGATAGTAATACTTCGTATTCGGCTGCAGTCCGGAGACGAGCGCCTGGTGAACACGAATCTCTCCTTTAGGCCCATTCTCCGTTTGGCTGAGCAGCTGGAGCACGGAATTCGCCGCGGCCGCAGTCGCTTGACCCTCCGCCGGCTCCGGATTGCCTTGCGGAAGCTCGCTTTCCTTCACGTATTGAATATAATTTTGCGGAACGGAAGGAGCCGTCTGCCAGGCAACGCTAAGCTTCGTCGCCATGTCCTCGCTCACGTAGGTCTGGACGTATAATGGTCGTTCCGAGCCGAACTGAGGAACGACGGCAAAGGTCAGGCGCTCGCTTAATCCATTGTCTTTAACCGCCTGAACGAACCATATGCCCCTAGCCAGCGTCGCCAGTTTCGTACGAACTTGGCCTTGCGCGTCAGTCAGCCCGATTCCTTGTGCAAGCCCTGCTTGCTGAATGTCAGCCGACGAAATCCAGCCCGTTCCGCTGCCGTCGGGCAGGAACGCTTGGACGAAACCCGATGTTGCGCCCGCAGTTGCGAGCAATTGACGGCCTTGTCCCAGCTCCAGCTTAACCGCCGAAGACGAGTCAGCACTCGTATAAACCTTCGATTGCGGAGCGGTTACGGTGACGTAGGTTTGCGGACCGTTCGGGTCCGTAAATTCAATCCGCGCTCCTTGAACCGGCGCGCCGTTACCGTCCTTCACCGTAAAGACGCTTTCCGTCCCGAGCGACATTCCGCTTGCTTCCAGGTGATAGGCGAAGCCGAGGCCGTAGCGGATCGGAGCGGCGAAGGATGGAACGGAAATGCCGCCCGCATAGCCAAGGCCGCCTTCAACCATTCGCACGCTCTTATACGTCTCTCCGCGTTCCATCTTGGCATTCCGGTTCACTTCGAATTCGATGTTCGCTAGCGGTGCCGCGGAAGCTCCGTTCAGTCCTGCGGCGCTGAATTTGACGCTGCCTCCGACATTGTCGATGTCCGCGTGTACGCCGATCAGATCTGCGCGTTCTGCGACATTGCGCGCTTGCAGCGTCGCGGGATCGAACTGAATAGTCGCATAGACGCTTTCCGCTACGCTGATGTCCTGAGCCTGCAGCAGGACATGAAACGGCACTCCGCTCTTCGCTTCCGCAGGCGCGGTCATGGCCAGGCGCTCGCCGTGCTCCACTTGGAACGTATATTCGATTCGCGCAGGGTTGCCCGCCAAGTCGCGCGCCTCGGCAACGGCTTCATGGTAGCCTCCGCCTATCGCCGCACCGGGCGAGAAGAAGACAATGCCGTTCTCGAAAGCGGACGGCGAGAACGGTCGGCCGTCAATCGTCAGACGCAAAGACGCCAGATCGATACCGGCTCCGAAATCGGAAGCGGCCAGCGAAATTTCCGTTACCGGCGCATTCACCGTCTGATCGGGAGTTGGATAAACGGCGGCAAGAGTCGGCACCGTCGTATCCTCGTCCACGGGATCGTAGATCAGCCGGATATCGTCGACCCAGATCGAGCCTTTATTTTTCTTGCTTATCTCTCTCTGCTTCATCTGCAGAAACAGCTCCAGCACGATCGGGGCCGGCTTTCCCTGCTCGATGTCGACTTCTAGATAACGCCACCCCGTCCAGTCGATGCCAACGCTCTCGTCGGAGTAATGTTCCATTTCGAAAGAACTGTTATTTCCATCGCGGAACTTGGTCGTTAGCAGATGACCGTCATTATTGGCGTATACCCACATGCCGATTTTTTGCGGATAGCCTTGAATCGGAATCGTGTAAGGGACGGCGCCAATCGAGATTTGCGACGGGTTGTCCTCGATCCCGATCATGTCGTAATCGATTCGCGCGGAATAAGCGCCATTTCGCACGTATTTCGGGTTCGATTCGAGCGATAGACTGCCGTCGAACACCCTTTTTTTCTCCAACCGGACATTGCCCAAACCGTTCTCGAAATCCTCCAGCATAACGACACCCGATGGGGCCGCATAAGCCGTATCCGCTCCGATAACGGCTTGCGGCACATACGGCGCAAGCACCGTCAGCGACAGCATAACGGCGAATAATTTGTTTATTAGGCGACGACCTTGAGACTTCACGGACCTTCACGCTCCTCTGATTATCCAAAGCTGATGATTACAGTGGACAAATCACCATTTACCATCGTAGCGCCGCTTTGTCACCGCCGAATCACCCCCGTGTAAACCGCATGTTTATTTCGTTGCCGCCCCTAGGGCGTGTATGCATACTCCGAGGATAGTAGATTTGGCCGAATTTTCGTTCCATGCAAGGAACTTTTGTGAAGGCGTACCGGGGGTACGTCAAGCAAAAGTGACGCAGCAGGGGGTGAAAGATGCCCCTGAGCGGGTTTGCTTACACGCCCTAGCTTTCAGAGCACAAAAAAACCTCCAGCGGCTGGAGGCAGTACGACAAAATCTGATCTCAACAAAAAAATATAAGAGCCTCGCGGCTCTCTTCAATTAGAGGTTATTCAATCTCTACTAATTTCCACTTTTTAGTTTTAACGTCCGAATCATTTTTTAGCTTGTTCATTTCATTGAACAGTCGTTCAAAGTTCGTATTGATTGCGTCGAATTTTGCATCCATCGCTCCGAATTTTGCGTCCATCTCTCCGAATTTTGCGTCCATCGCCTCGAATTTCGCATCCATCGCCTGAAATCCTGATCTCATTTCCTGCCGCAATTCCTTAACTTCTACCCTTACTTCCTCGATTGCAGAAATTGCTTTACCGTTCTTTTGAAGAAGTTGCGTTGTCATTTCTCCTGCTTGCTCTGTTGTCCGCTTCAATTCATCAATTTGCGCTTGAATCGAACCCATTTTCTCCCCCCTTTAATTGTCCATTAAATTATTAGGCTGATTTCAGTATTCAGCAAAATCATCCTAATTGCAAGGTCTCTTTTACTCCAATCCGATTGACTTCGCCGTTCACAAACCAGCTTCGCAATCCGTCGGAATCCGCCTTGGAATCGATGTGCAAATAAACCGCGCTGCCGTCAAATTTCTCCCAGAACAGAATAACTCGATCTTCGTCCGAACTAATCAAAGCGCCGGGATAGAGATCGCCTTTCTGCAATTCGGACTTCCTCTGATCGCTGAAAAGCGCTTCGTTAAAAGCCGACACCTCTTGATCCGGCAATCCGTTCGTCAGCTCCAGATCCAGATCCCCGCTGCTGACCAACTTCCAATCCTTTACGGGTATAATACCGTTCAGCTTATCGGCAGCCCCGTTCCAACTAGTGAGCAGCTTCTCAGCCACCTCATTTTGTAAAAAACCTCCGCAAATCAATCTGATACTATTCAGACGATTTACAGAGGAGAAATGTTCTCTATTTTGGAAGATTTTCCACAGAAGACCGTCCGCTTATAAGCGATCAACTGCTAAACTTGTGAAGTGTGATGTAATTATCATGGCTATTGATAATTTGCTTAATGACCGGAAATTCTTCCTTCATCTTCTTTGTATCTGATTTTACCTCTTCAACATCGCTTTTAACGTTCGCTACTTTAGCAATTAATTGCGTACCGATTTCGTTATTTTGCCTGGTCAAGCCTTCGAGACGATCAAAACGTTCATCCATCTTTCCGAACTCTTTTTGGAATCCGTCAAGACGCTCGCTCATCTTTCCAAATTTCCCCGGCAGCCCCTCGAGATGATCAAGACGCTTGTCCATTTTTTCAACTTTCCCGTCCAGCCCGTCAAGACGCTTGTCCATCTTTTTAATTTTCCCGTCCAGCCCATCAAGACGTTTATTCACCTTATCAAATTCTGCAGGCAGTCCCTCAAGACGATCAAGGCGTTCATTCACCTTATCAAATTCTGTGGGCAGTCCCTCAAGGCGATCAAGGCGTTCGTTCATCTTTCCAAACTCCGCGCTCAGCTCTCCAAATTTCCCATCCAACACCTCAAGACGCTCAAGACGCTCGTTTACCTTGCCGAACTCTTTTTGAAACCCGTCAAGCCGCTCATTCACCTTGCCAAACTCTCCATGCAATCCTTCGAGCAGCGCTTTTAACTCTTCCATTATTCTTCCCCTCCAATCCGTTTTTTTTCAATTCCTTTGATGTATGTCCGAATCTCTTGATATAACCTCATCATATCGTATAGCAGTAGCCCTGAGCAACAATTCGGCCTTGATTTTAATCTTAAAAAACTCCCCTCTCATGTATTGAATTGGTCAGCTTCAGAAAAAAAACAAGACACCTTAACCGATTTTTCGGCTAGGTGCCTTGTTTGTAAAGATTCCCGAGCCAATTCCGGGAATCAGTTGCTTTTACATCACAAATTCAGTTTTGGGCAATGCGACTATTTGGCAATCCGATTGACTTCACCGTTCAAAAACCATGTTCGCGTTCCGTCGGAATCCGCCTTCGAATCGATGTGCAGGTATACCGCGCTGCCGTCAAATTTCTCCCAGAATAGAATGACACGATCTTCGGATGGACTGATCAAAGCGCCGGGATAAAGATCGCCCTTCTGCAATTCGGACTTCCTCTGATCGCTGAAAAGCACTTCGTTAAAGGTCGATACTTCTTGATCCGGCAAGCCGTTCGTCAGTTCCAGGTCGAGATCTCCGCTGCTGACCAACCTCCAATCCTTTATAGGAATAATGTCGCTCAGCTTATCGGCAACCCCGTTCCAACTACTGAGCAGCTTCTCAGCCACCTCCGGATACATTTTCTGCTCATCAGCAAAGGAAGGATGAACATTGTAATAGAGCTTGCCTTCATTCACGCGTTCTTGATAAGAATCGCGTTCAATTCCTGCGTAGCCGATTCGTGTTAATGCGAACAAGATAGCTGCGCATCCCAATGCGAGCATGATCCATTTTGCCCATTTATGTTGAGCACTTGTCATTTTGTTTTCCTCCTTTCCCTGTAATCAATCACCATAGTTTTTGACCTGCCGGACTCCATACATTCCCATCTTCCGTTTCCCAGCGTTCAGACCATGTCATTTTATAGCTTGAGCTCGCCTCGTGTACACAGGCTGCTGTATAATTTGATACACTTATTGGTGCAGTACTATCTTCACTTTGCTTGCTACCAGTATAAACACCATTTTTGTACCATTCAAAATAAATGCGCACGAACGTAACTTTGGGATAATACCCATCGTCACTTCCAGTTTGAGCTCCTCTTACATAAATTCCGGATCCTGGAGTACAAGTGGAATCCACATAAATATCCCTATCGTAATTGGGAGAAGCAGATACCGAACCAACAAACATCAAGAATAACAAAGGAATGACCATTAATCCCTTCCTCTTTTTCACCATTTATTCCTCTTTTTTTATTAATTTGGTTTTTCTGGGACTCATTAAACAAATCATACACTACGTTGATCAACGATTCGCGGACCTTTTTTCCTAAATTAAGGAAACAATAACAAAGTCCTATAAAACCAAGATAAATGTCGAATCATGTTGTTTTATCTTCACTAGTACTCAATATACATACGGGAATAAAACATGCATTATACCCCGCTTACGTTATCGCGCTATAGTAGATACATATATCAAACCAAAAGTATTCTGTCGAATCCAATTGTTGATCAGTATGCAGAAAAGTCCGTTCAAGGCTTTTCATTCAATCGAAGTTTTGGAAAGGCAGGGCTAGTCTATCCTTCACCAATTACAAAAACTCCGTAAAGGATCTGATAATAATCAGACGGTTTACGGAGGAAAATTGTTTTCTATTTTAACAAATTTATTTCGTTAGCTTATTCCCACTCAATCGTAGCAGGAGGCTTGGACGTAATGTCGTACACGACGCGGTTGACGTTCTGAACCTCGTTGACGATACGTACGGAGATTTTCTCCAGTACGTCCCACGGAATACGCGCCCAGTCGGCAGTCATGCCGTCGATGGAAGTTACAGCGCGGATGCCGACGGTGTACGAGTAAGTGCGTCCGTCGCCCATTACGCCAACGCTCTTCATGCCAGGCAGCGCAGTGAAGTATTGCCAAATCTCGCGGTCAAGCCCCGCCTTGGCAATCTCGTCGCGCAGAATCGCGTCGGACTCGCGCACGATTTCCAGCTTGTCCTCGGTCACTTCGCCCAGCACGCGAATCGCCAGTCCCGGTCCCGGGAACGGCTGACGCATCACGATGGCTTCCGGCAAGCCGCATTCCGCGCCGACCTTGCGCACCTCGTCCTTGAACAGCGTCTTCAGCGGCTCGATCAGCTTAAACTTCATGTCCTCCGGCAAGCCGCCGACATTATGGTGGGACTTGATCGTCTGGGCCGTCGCCGTGCCGCTCTCGACGATGTCGGTGTACAGCGTGCCTTGAGCGAGGAAGGTAAAGTCGTCAAACTTGGCCGACTCCTCCTCGAATACGCGGATGAAGTCGTTGCCGATAATTTTGCGTTTTTTCTCCGGATCGTCGACGCCCTTCAGGTTGCCGAGGAATCGCTCGCTCGCGTCGATCTTCACAACGTTCATGCCGAATTTGCCGACAAACGTCTCCATGACGCTCTCCGCTTCGCCTTTACGCAGCAGGCCGTGATCGATAAACATACAGGTCAGCTGAGCGCCGATCGCTTTGTGGATCAGGACGGCAACAACGGAGGAGTCCACGCCGCCGGACAGGGCGCACAGCACCTTCTTGTCTCCGACTTCCTGGCGAATTTCCGCGATCATATCGTCGATAAACGAGCCCATCGTCCAGTCGCCTTTACAGCCGCACACTTTGAACAGGAAGTTGCCGATCATTTCATTGCCATGCACGGAGTGTCGTACTTCCGGGTGAAACTGCACCGCGAAAATTCGGCGGTCCGGGTTGCTCATCGCCGCAACCGGAGCATGCTCCGTGCTCGCATCGACACGGAAGCCGGCCGGCAGCTCCGTAACATGATCGCCGTGGCTCATCCATACCGTCTGACGGCTATCCAATCCTTGCGCAAGCGCCGAGCCTTCCGCGAAATCGATGTCCGATTTTCCGTACTCGCGTTTGTGCGCCGGCTCGACCTTCCCTCCCTGCTGATGCGTGATCAGCTGCATACCGTAGCAAATGCCGAAAATCGGCACGCCAAGGTCATATATCGCAGGATCGACCGTAGGCGCGCCTTCCGCGTATACGCTCGCCGGTCCGCCCGAGAAAACGATCCCCTTCGGAGCCAGCTCGCGAAGCTTGTCCGCCGGAGTATTAAATGGAAGCAGCTCGCTATATACGCCCAAATCGCGAATGCGTCTGGCGATGAGTTGGTTGTACTGTCCGCCGAAATCGAGTACGACGATCATTTCATGCTGGTTGTTAGTCACTGTTTAAACCGAGCCCCTCTCAATCAATTGAAGCTATTATAGCTTTGCGGCTTAGACAGCGTCAAGGAGAAGGGGCTACGCGTCTCGCGTCCGAAGCCGCCGATTGATCGGACGATCGTTCGTTAATCAAGCTCTTGATAGTGGTCCTGCCCCGTCCACGTCAGGATCGCTCGGTCGTTATGCCAATGCACGGAAATACCGGTTTCGAAAAATTCGGTCAAAATCGGTTCCGTCAGCACGTCCTTCGTTTTGCCCGTTCGGAATACTTCCCCTCTGCGCATCAGCAGGCAATGGCCGAAAATCGGCACAATTTCCTCTGTATGATGCGTAACGTAAATAAGAGTGGGCGCGTCGGGCCGCTGCGCAAGCTGCTCGATACTGGAAAGCAATTGTTCCCGCGATATAAAATCGAGCCCGTTGCAAGGTTCGTCGAGGATAAGCAGCTTCGGAGACGCCATAAGCGCTCTGGCAATAAGCAGCTTCTGCTTCTCTCCCTGCGAACAGGTCTGGTACCTCCGGTCGATCAGATGAGAGCAGCGCAGCTGACACATGAGCTCGATTGCGTAATCCTCGTCTTCCTTGGTCGGCTCGTCGTACAGGCCGATTGAAGCGAACTTGCCGCTCAGCACGACCGACTGTGCCTTGTCGCCGGCGGACAGCCTTTCCTGCAGAGAGGAGCTGACCCAGCCGATCGATTTGCGAAGCTCGCGCAGATCGATCGTGCCGAATTGCTCTTCGAAAACACTGACTGTTCCCGTGGTCGGCCACAGATAACCGTTGATCATGTTGAGCAGCGTCGTTTTGCCGGAGCCGTTCAGCCCCAAAATCGCCCAATGCTCCCCTTTGTTCACCGTCCAGTTGACATTGTGCAGAAGCGTCTTCTGCTCTCTGCGCCACGTTAGATTTTCGACTTCGATGATTGCTGTCAATTTTCGTTCCCCCCTTAAATAACACCGCTCCCAGCAGCAGCACGCGCCCATTACTCATGCTTTGGCAATAACCGGCGACGACTCGGCTCCGGCGGACAGCGCATGCAGCTTGCGATCCGTCGGCAGGAAGGCGGCCAGTAACCCGAGCAGCGGCAAATAAGCGCACACTTGAATGACCAGATCGATGCCGGACACGTCCGCCACCTTCCCGAGCACGGCCGAGCCGACTCCGCCGAGTCCGAACGATACTCCGAAAACAAGTCCGGACACTGTGCCGACTTTATTCGGCAGCAGCTCCTGCGCATAGACGACGATGACCGAGAAGCCCGACATTAAAATAAATCCGATAAAAATGCATAATACGACCGCCCAGAGCACGCTGTGAACATAGGGGAGCAGCAGAGAAAACGGAGCCGTGCCCAATATCGAAAACCAGATCATGTTGCGCCGTCCTAACCGATCCGCCAGCGGTCCGCCAAAAAACGTTCCCGCCATGCCGGCAAACAGCAGAGCGAACAAAATCAGCTGTGCCTGGTCGACCGAAATGCCGAAGCTATCGATCGCGTAGAACGAGTAGAAGCCCGTCATGCTGGAGAGATATACGAATTTGGAGAACAGCAGCATAAGCAAAATGACAAGCGAGACGCCGACAATCGCCCCTCTTGCCCCGACAGGAGCAGAATCCGCGTGCTTCTTGCTAGGCTTCGGACGAGCGTCAAGATTGGCTTTATACCAATGAGCGACTTTTGTCTGAATGATCAGAGCGACGATCGCGGCAATCGCGAACCAAGCGATTCCTTTTTGCCCCAGCGGAACGAAAATCAATGCGGTCATGACCGGAGCCAGCGCCTGGCCCATATTGCCGCCGACCTGAAAAATCGACTGCGCCAGCCCGCGCCTGGTGCCCGCAGCCAAGTAAGCGACCCGCGACGACTCTGGATGAAGCACCGACGAGCCAATCCCGATCAGAATAACGGCAAGCATAATATAGAGGAAGGACGGCGCGAACGCAAGCCCGACTACCCCCGCGAGTGTGAACAATATGCCGATAGGCAGCAGATACGGCTTCGGTTTCGTATCGGTATACAGGCCGATCAGCGGCTGCAAAATCGAAGCGGTCACGTTCAGCGCAAAGCCGATCAGGCCGATCTGCGAAAACGATAAATTAAGCGACTCGTGCAAAATCGGAAACATGGCGGGTACGACGGACTGAATTGCATCATTCAATAAGTGCACGGAGCTGATCATGAACAATACGGAAAATACGGTCATGTGCCGGGCTTGCTGCCCGATGCTTGCTGTAGTTGAACTCATGTTTGCATCATCCTTACTACGAATAAAATAGACACCAAACATCTTATCATCTGATGTTTAATGGCAAACCTCGAGACGAGTTAGTTCGTCTCTCCAAACAATTCTTCCAGCGTTCCCTTTAAGTAACGGGTCGCGCTTGCTACGGCCGCCTCCGCATCGCGGTCGCGAATGCTTTCATATAGCTGGATATGCGCCTCCGTCTGCGGATTGTGCCCTTCGGGGTTGGCGAAAATGGTGGCCAGCGTCTCGCGTATGAATACAGAAAATGTTTTGTACAGATCGATGACTACCGCATTTTTGCTGGCGATGGCAACCGCGATATGATACTGGATATCGGCCTCGATGTACGTCTTAATGTCGTCGTTCGCCAAAGCCAGATTTCGCGTGTCCAAGTACTCCTTGATGGCGGCAAGATCGTCCTCGTCCCGGCGTTCCGCGGCAAGCCTGGCAATCTCCAGCTCCATCATCTGCCGAACCTCGTACACTTCCATGATCTCCGCTCTGCGCAGCCTGCTGTCCAGCGGCTCTTGAATAACGGCGGTACGCTTCAGATAAGTGCCGAAGCCTTGCTTCTTCTCCAGCAGCCCGGCGTGCACGAGAACGCGCACCGCTTCGCGAATCGTGGATCGGCCCACTCCGAACTGCTCCATCAGCTCCGGCTCGGTAGGGATTTTATCCCCTTCCTTCAGCTCTCCTCCGGAAATTTTCTTCTGAAGCTGCGCGACGACGTCATCCACAAGCTTCGTGCGGTTTAAGGTCCGGAAAGAGACCTTTGGCCTCGAATTCATCTGATCATCTCCTGTTTAAAGGATTCTAACACACTGCGACTTCTACGGCTACCGTTAATTTTCGAAAGCTTCATCCCCCCGCAAGAGCCTGCTTTACGTTGTCCACATGCCCTTTGACACGGATATTGCGCCATTCCTGCGCCAGCTTGCCCTCTTCATCGATCAGAAACGTAGACCGCACGATGCCCATGTAGGTTCGGCCGTACAGTTGCTTCTCCTGCCACACGCCATACAACTCGCAGACGCGATGCTCAGGGTCCGACAGCAGCAGGAAAGGCAGCTCGTATTTCTCCGTAAACTTATAGTGCCTCTTGATCTCGTCCGTGCTGATGCCGAGAACGACGGCGCCCAGACCTTCATATTCGGAGCTGGCGTCCCGGAAATCGCAGGCTTGCTGCGTACAGGCCTGAGTCATATCCTTCGGATAGAAATAAAGCACGACTTTACGGCCGCGAAAGTCGCTCAGCTTGACCGTTCCGCCGTTCGTGGCAGGTAGCTCGAAGTTTGGCGCAACGCGTCCGAGCCGGGGCTGCGCGTATGTAGGCTTCTTAGGTTCTGACTGGGGCTTCTGTTGGGGTTGTTGCTGCGATTGTTGTTGCGATTGTTGTTGTTGCGACTGCTGCCGTTGTTTCGCCATGCTTCAGACTCCTTCAATGCATATTCTCCCTTCTATTATAGAATACGCTGCCTGAACAAAACAGCATGATCGGACAGCCCCTTTCTGCCGCCTGATCATGCCGTTATTCACAATCGACCGGATGTTATTAAAACCAACTCTTCCATCATGTCCCGGAGGCGTCAAGAAGCTTCAGCAGCATAGTGACAGCTTCGGCGCGTGTCGCATTCGCGAGCGGGTCGAAACGGTTGTTGCCCTTACCTTGAGTCAGTCCCAACTGGCGTGCGATTGCAACATCGTCCCTGGCCCATACCGGAATCGCCGCCTCGTCCGCGAACGAAGCTTTCCCGCCTTGCGCTGCGCTTGCTTTTGCGCCGTCTCCAAGCGCGCGCACGATCATAGCAGCCATCTCGACACGCTTGATTTCAGCTCCTGGTCGGAAGCTGCCGTCCCCATATCCCCCTACGAGCCTGGCCTGCCATGCGGCAATTACGGCCTCTCGCGTCCATTGGCCCATCTCGCTCCAATCGCTAAAGACAGGCTCGGTTCGATCTTCCTTCTTAATTCCCAAAGTCCGAACGAGCATCGCCGTAAATTCCGCGCGAGTGATCGAACGATCCGGTTTGAATGTGCCGTCCGGATATCCGAAGGCGATGCCCTCTTCTATCGCATTTAGAATCCGCTTTTTCGCCCAATGCCGATCAATATCCGTAAAAATAATTTGAAGCCCCGGCTGCGTTCCTTGTAGGCCTTCACCGTTTTCTCCTGCGTTACCCGATTCTGAGCCTGGACGAGGTTCAGTGCCCGAAGCGCTCTCTCCGGGATTCACTCCGGAGCCGGGGATGGATCCCGACCCGGGGTTTGACCCGGAACCCGGATTGGATCCCGGACCCGTTTCCGAACCCGGATCGGGATTTTCCCCGCCGCTCTTGCGGATTACCGTCACTACAATATCCTTCTCTACGCCTAAATACGAGAGCGTAATTGTCGCGCTGCCTACTCCCGCGGCAATGATCGAGCCCTCCCGTACATGCGCCACCGACGGCTCCGACGAGCGCCAATCCGCCTGCATTGCCACCTCCTTCTCGCCGCTCTGATATTCTGCGTATAGGGTTAACACGGATTCTTCGCCGACCTTCAGTCGATAGCTCGCGTCCGGAACGCGAAGCATGCCCTTAAAAAAATCCGCGAAGCGAATATGAAAAGCGTCGCCCAGCACGCCTTTAGGGGTCATCACCGTATAGGTTGCGGTTCCTACCACATCGCTTACGATGGAGAAGCCCGCCACGCCCGTCTCGTCGGTTACTGCGCTTAACGGCGGAATCGCGGATTCGCCTGTGTCGGCGATTTCGACGCGTGCGCCTTGAACCGGATTGCCGTGCCGGTCTTTAAGCGTTACGAGAACAGATACCGCCTCAAAACCGTCGGCCCTGGCCACGTCGCTCGAAACCGCGTAGCCGGACGTATCTATATCGATTTCGTCCGCCACATACTCTACCTTAACCGTAAATCGTTTGGGCTCGCCGCTGCCGTCCTGCACAACTGCGATGTATGTAATCGCGCCGATCGCATCGTTTTTTACCTTGAATACCGCCGTTCCTTCCGCATCCGTTGTTTCTGTTCCCAGTAACGGTTCGTTCTCGCTTCCCTGATACAGATCGACCCGGCGATTCGCAATCGGAAGCTCGGCAGCATTTTTAAGCAGCAGCGTCAACTTCGATTCAGTGCTGCTGTCGGCAACGACCATGGAAGGCATGGCGAGAAAAAAAGATCGCGTCATATCCGGCGTGTTCTCCACAAACGTCATTTCGGCCGTTCCTATCTCTAGCTGACTGTCCAGATCGATCACTTTGTACGAGACCGTTTCCGCCAATCGGTTCACGACCAAGAATGACGCTGATCCTTCCTCATCGGTTACGATCATCAGTGGAGGATCCATCGGCGCTTCGTCCGAACGAACGAGTTCTAAACGATGCCCCTCAAGAGGCGTACCCAGCTCATCTCTCAGCGCAACGGAGATTGTACCGCCGGCCGCCCCCTCGAGTACGACAACCTGCGTTTGCGGTTCGATCGACGACCGAGTCGGACTTGCCTTGCCCGGTCGATAATCGACCGTAATCTCCCCCAGTTCCAGTTGAAAAGCCGGCGCCCCGACTTTATATGTGACTCGGCCCGTCACAGGGCTCTTCACCCGAAAAATCGCTTCTCCGTTGCCGTCCGTCTTCTGGCTTGAAGGAGAAATATTCGTCCCCCCATCCCCTTGCTTCAAGCTCACTTCAAGAGAAGGATAAGGTTGCCCGCTGTCATCCTGAACGCGCAAACGAATTTCCGATTCGTACCGGCCGTCGTCCGACACCCGAGAAGGTGAAGCGACAGCTTCCGCCAATTGCGGCAGGTCGCTTATCAGGAACGGGACGGATAACGCAGAGCTCTGATATTCAATCTGAACGTTGCCGCTTCCCGATTGGCTTCCTGCCGTAAAGACGTAACGGTCCGCTTGCTTGGCCCCCGTTGCCAAACCTTGAGGCAAAAGCGAGTATTGGGTTAATCCGGTCACATTGTACGCTTGTCCATCATCGAAAATAGCCTGTACCGTTAAAGACGTCGAACCGTTAACCAGCAAATGCAAACTTGGCGGATACGCAATAAGCGACTGCGGCCGCATCGCTGCAAGCTGTCTGCGCAGAATAGGATAATCTGCCTTCTCGCCCATAATCCATACGTCTTCGAAATTCCAATTCGGATAATTGTCCGACCGCCGCATTTCCTCACCGGTGAGGCCTTCGTTCCCCGAAGGATCCGGTCCGTCCTCGTATACGAAGCCGACGCCTCGGATTTGTCCTGTGCTCGCGATATTCCACACATTGTCGACAAAAGTATCCGAATAACCGAGCTTCGTGCCCGCTGCTCCGAACAAGCCGCCGGAAGCCAGCGGATTGCCGACGACGCGGCCTGCGGCGTAGCTCGTCTTAACCGTTCCTTGCAGCGAGCTTCCTACGAGGCCTCCGACGTAGCTGCCGTCCGAGCCCAGCCGTGATGAAACGTCGCTTAAAGAATAGCTGGATTCGATTAAAGCCGGACCGATCTCCGGATCGGCATGCAGCTCGCCGACCAAGCCTCCGACATGGTGATTGCCCGTCACGCTCCCCGCCGACGAGCTGCTTGCGATTTTACCGCCGTTATAGCCAACCAAACCTCCGACGATCTTGTCCGTGGACGAGACGATTCCGCTGACCGAGCAGTTTTCGATTACGCCGTTTTCCGAAGCGCCCGCAAGACCGCCCGTATATGCGCCACCGTTCACCGACACGTCTGTCAGAACGATGTTTTTCAAGGTCGCGTTTTTGATTCGTCCGAACATTCCGACATACGAGTCCGCCGGTTTGTCGATCTTCAAGCCGCTGATCGTGTACCCTCTGCCGTCAAAGTTGCCTGTAAATTCCGCGCCCCGCTTTCCGATCGGCTTCCAGTCGATCGCGCCGAGATCGATATCGGCGGCAAGCACATAATGGCCCTTGAGCAACGAGGGGATCTGGGTGTTCATAATCACTTTCATATGATCGGCCGAAGCGATCACATAAGGATTGTCGGCTGACCCGGTTCCGGTAATCGGCCCCGCCGCTGCAGCGGGAATGAACGGTTGAGTTCCCGCCGTCAGCAGCAGTCCTAGAACAAATATAAATATCGAACGCTGTATTTTCATCTTCATTTCTCCTCGTCCTTCTCAACGTTTGTTTTAACCCTAGCAGGACTCGCTCCCAGAATTCTCACAAATGTAATGAAGGTCAAGCGCACGGCTGCGACATGAAGATGACGCCGAAAAGCCCGAAGCTGCTGCACCAAGTCCCCAACGGGGATCGGCGGCTCGCTTCGGGCCATGATTGCGGCTGCGCCGCTTACTCCGCGAAGAGCGGAGCGACGGCGGGATACATCCGCTTGTATTTCTCGTATTGGCGGTCGTAATGCGCCCGCAATTTCTCGTCGGGCTCGTAGACCGTTGCGTTCTTCAGTTCCTTGAACGTTCGCCCTGCCGACGAATAGTCCTCGCTCCAGCCCGCATGACGGAACCCGAGCGCGGCTGCGCCGAGGGACGGCAAATATTGCGAATCCTTCGGAACGACAAGCTCGCAGCCTAGTACGTCCGCCATAATCTGGCACCAGATCTTGCTTTTCGCACCGCCGCCGATTAGGGTAACCCGCAGGCTTCCGTCCTCCTGCCGCTTGGCGACCAGTTCAAGCACTTGGCGCATCGAGTAGGCTACGCCTTCCAGTACGGCCGTCCCCATCCGCTCCCGGGTTGTAGTCGGCTTAAGACCGATAAAGCAGCCGCTCGCTTCCGCGTCCTGGACCGGACAGCGTTCACCGTTCAGATAGGGCAGGAACAGCACGTCGTCAACGCCCCGTTCGGTCTGCTCCACCGCCCGGTCGAACAGCTTGTACGACATCGTGTCGCCGACTTTGCTGCCGGACCCGAATGCGCCGACCGCCCATTGATGGGCGCTTCCCGCATTGGACAGCGGAGCGATGGAGATCTGCCGGCCTGCTTCCACGTAGGAAAGGTTAAAAGCGCCGCTCTGCACGTCGAGGAAACCCGTTGAAGCGCCCGCGACCCAGCCCGTCGTCCCGATATAGGAATAAACCTCGCCTTCCTCGTATACGCCCGCTCCGAGCGTCGCCGCCCCGGCATCGCCTATCCCGCACAGCACGGGGGTTCCCGCGGCGAAGCCCGTTGCGACGGCCGCTTCCGCAGTCACCTTCCCGACGATGCTGTCCGCAGCGGCGATTTTCGGCATTTTCGCCGCATCTACGCCATAGCGCTCCAGCCAGGGACCGATCCATTCGCGGGTGCGGACATCCATGCATCCGGTAGTGGCGGCGGATGTCGGATCGGTCACGCATTCCCCCGTTAGCCGGGCGATTACGTAATCCTTGGAGCTGACCAGGAAGCTGCGCGTTTGGCGATACGTTTCTTCCTCCCGCTCCTTCAGCCACATGATTTTCGGAAAAGTCAGCGATCCGTCGAACGGATTCATCGTCCGCTCCTGAATGGCGCTCTCTCCAAGCTCCTCCAGCATTTGCCGCGCCTGCTCGGACGCGCGTCCGTCGGAATACAGAATGGCCGGACGCAAAGGCTGGAGATCTTCGCCTACCGGAATGCAATCCTGCATCTGTCCGCTGAACGTCAGCAAACCAATGTCCGCCGCCTTGATGCCGACCTTGAACCACGAAGCCGCAATCTTCTTCACCGCGTCGTACCATTCGATCGGCTCTTGCTCCACCGCGTCTTCATGACGGATAACGCGAAGCTCCACGTTGTTTTCCAGGAAAATGCCCGCATCGCTCGTGACTAATATTCCCTTGACATTCGTAGTGCCGATGTCAAACGAAGCCATATATCTCATCTGCTCATCCCCTTGTCGAGGAGCCCAACGTCTCCAGTTTCATCTCCGCCACCAGCCGGTACAAATAATCTTTCTCCCGGTTCTCGCAGCGGCTTACGAGCACGGAGCCGACGACGGCGCCGTCGAAGCCTCCGCGGATCGCTTGACCGACCAGCGCCGGAGAACGCAGACCGAAGCCGGCGACGACCAGGCCGTCCGGCAGATGCGGACGAATTCGCTCGCATAGCGCCGACAGGCCGTTCACGCTGGCCATCGGATCGCCCGTCGTGCCGGAATACGATTGGGCATAGATCACCGTCGCCCCGTCGCACACTTGCCGGATCGTCTCTTCATCCATGCCGCTGTTAATAAAGCGGATCACGTCGACGCCCGCCGGGCCGACTTCCTCCTGAATCCGAACTTGCTCTTCGAGAGAGCAATCGGGAAGCACCAGTGCGTCGATCAGCTTCTCCTGCGTCAGCGTCCGGTACAGCCCCGCTTCCACAAGCTCGTTCCGGTAGCCCATCGCCCAGATCGGACGGGGCACTTCGCGCCGGACTTTGCGCCACAGCGCCATCAAGCCCTCCGATATTCCGGCTCCGGCGTCCAGCGCGCGCTTGTGCGCGCGTTTGATAACGTCGCCGTCAATGAACGGGTCTGGTCCGGGCACGCCCAGTTCAATAATATCAATGCCCGCCAATGCGCTGGCTTGGATCATTTCGAAGGACTCGTCGATTGCCGGATCGCCCGCTACCAAGTAGCCGAGGAGCAGCGCCTCCTCTCTCTCCTTGGCTGCGCGATAAGCTTCTATGTTGTATTGGCTGTGCATTTTCAGAGTCCGCATCATGAATTGCCACGTCCCAGCTTCTGCATCAGAACGGCCGCGATAACGATACATCCGGTAATGACGTCCTGCATAAACGTAGGAACGTTAAGAATCGTCAGACCATTGGCCAGAATGCCGATAATGGCCGCGCCGACAAAGGTCCCCCATATATTCGGCACGCCTTCCTTAAACGAGGTCATCCCCAGAAAAGCCGCGGCATAAGCCGACAGGAACAGTCCGTCTCCTCCTGTCGGATGGGCCGACCCGAGACGAGACGCCATCAGGATTCCGGTTAGGGCGGCCAGCATTCCGCACAGCGCGAACGCCATGTTTTTGTTTAGCGCGACTTTGACGCCCGCGACGCGGGAAGCCGATTCGTTGCCGCCGATCGCGTACAGCTTCCGTCCGAAGGACATGTGCGTCATCACATACCAGAACAGCACCGTCATCAGCAGCATAATGAAGGATAAGACCGGAATGCCGGCCCACTCCGTCTGGCCGAGATAACGGAAGCTTTCCGGAATGTTCTCGAATACCGTCGCTCCGCCGGTCAGCTTGAAGTTCAAGCCGCCAAGAATCGTCCCCATAGCCAGCGTCGTAATAAACGAGAGCACGCGGAACCTCGTCACGATCCAACCGTTGATAAAGCCGATGACGAACGCTGCGGCGAGCGGCGCCAGGAAGGCAACCCAGATCGGATAACCGGCAACGGCCATCTTGGCCGCGAATACGCCGCCGAAGCTGGCCAGCGCCCCGACCGACAAGTCGAACTCGCTGACGGCCATAACCAGAGTCGCTCCCAGAGCGATGATGACGAGGAAAGAAATTTGCCGGCTTATATTAATGGCGTTATCGATCGTCATGAACGAATTCGGACTTAACGCGGAGAATGCAAGAATGATCAAAATTCCGGCGGCAACCGTTCCGTAACTGCGCAGCAGCCGGACGTAAGAAATGCCCGAACGCGTCTCAACCATGTTGTTCACTTCCTTTTCCGTGACTATAGCAATATCCGAGCACTTGCTCCGGCGTAACGCCGTCGTTGTCCAGCTCGGCGACGATGCGGCTGTCGTGGAGAACGTACAGCCGATCCGCGATGTCCAGCACCTCCTGCAGATCCGAGGAGACGAACAGGACGCCGCAGCCTTTGTCTGCCTGTGCTTTAAGCAGCCGATGAATTTCTTCGCGCGTCATGACGTCTACCGCCTGAGTCGGCTCGTCGCAGAGGAACAGGACGGGATTCGACAGCAGCGCTTTGGCGAATACGACCTTCTGCTGGTTGCCTCCGCTTAGCTGGCCGATCGCCTGCTCGGAGCCGGCCGCCTTGACGTTCATTTCCTTCATCCACGCGTTTACCTCGTCGCGTTCGCGGCGAGCGCGAAGCTTGAGCATGCCGGAAAATCGTTTCAGTACGGGCAGCGTCATATTCTCCCTGATCGTCATACCGAGCACCAGCGCGTCGCGCTTGCGCTCCTCCGGAATCAGGACGACGCCGTTCTCGATCGAGCTTCTCGGCGCGGGAGACTTCACCGTTCGACCCGACACGGCAATGCTTCCGCCCGACGGGCTTCGAAGTCCGTAGATCGTCTCCAGCAGCTCCGTCCGCCCGGCACCAGCAAGCCCGAAAATGCCGACAATTTCGCCTTTACGAACGTTCAGGCTCGCATCCCGGACTTTGCCGTCCTTCGTGGACAGCCTGTCGATTTCGAGCACCTTGTCTGCCGTAGACTTGGTTCCCGCCCTTTTCTGGCTTTTCTTCACTTCCGCATTGCTCATCAGCCGGATCAACTGTTCCTTGTCCGTCTCTGGAGTGTTGACCGTATCGACGCGCTGCCCGTTGCGGAATACGGTAATTCGGTCGGACAGCCGGAAAATCTCGTCCATCCGGTGAGACACATACAGAATCGCCGTCCCCTGCGCCGTTAACCGTCCGATCAACGCGAACAGCTTCTCCGCCTCCTGATCGGTCAGTGAAGCGGTCGGCTCATCGAGAATCAAGAGCTGGCATTCGAGCATCATCGCGCGCAAAATTTCCAGCATCGTCTTCTCAGGAGGAGACATTCTGTCGGCTGTTTTGTTCAAGTCAATCTCGACGCCGAAGTCGCTGCGCAGTTGTTCCGCTCGCAGCTTCATCGCCTTCCAGTTGACCCCGACTCCCCGAGTCGGGTAGTCCAGTCCGACAAACAGATTCTCGTAGCCGGTAAAGGACGGAACGAGGTGCCGATCCTGATGCACCACGTTGATGCCGATTTTGCGGGACGCCCCCGGATTCGGAATGTCCACCTGCTGCCCTTTCCATTCGATCGTGCCGGCATCAAGCGAGTAGACTCCAGTCATAATTTTAATGAATGTCGACTTCCCTGCTCCGTTCTCGCCGACGAGCGCATGCACTTCGCCCGCTGCGATCTCGAAGCTCACGTCGGATAGCGCGTAATGCTGCCCGAACACTTTGTTCAGTCCTGCGACTTTCAGTAGGGTCAATGGAAACCCTCCTTGCTTCCGAATTGGGCAAAGCGGCCTTGAGCCGCTTTGCCGCTATGCGTTCGTAGTTGCTCTAGCGGGATTACCCGTTGTCTTTCGTAATCAGGCTGGCCGGGGCGTACAGCTCCGTGCCTTCCGCAGGCTGGCCCGCGAATACGAGCTCGATTTGTTTAACGACGATTTCCGTCATGCCTGTGAAGTTCTGCTTAACTGTGGCAACTAGCGGAGAACCTTTCTTGATCATCTCCACCGCTTGGCTGTTGCCGTCGATGCCGGTCACGACGATATCTTTGCGTCCAGCCGCTTCGATCGCTTGGGCGGCGCCGATTGCCGCCTCGTCCCAGCCTGCCCATACCGCCGTAATGGAGCCTGCCTCCTTGTTGGACAGCAGCAAGCTTTCCATCTGCTTCCGCGCGTTCTCGATCGGTCCCGGAACTTCAACTTGCTGCTCGGTTACGATGGAGACGTTCGGTTTATTTTTCAACAGCTCGTCCAACTGCACCGTACGAGCCAGAACGCCTGGATGCGGACGATGAGTCAGGACAACGACTTTGCCTTGGTCGCCGATCGTCTGGAACAGATGCTCGGAAATCATCTTCGACATTTCTTTGTTGTCGCTAGTTGCGTTCATGACCATGCCTTCGATGTAGCCGGAGTCGGCGCCGAATACTGGAATGCTTTTATCCTTAGCGCGCTGGATTTGGCTTTTCAGCTGATTAGGATCGGTGCTGACGAGCACGATCGCATCGGTCTTGGAGGAAACAACGTCCTCCATCCGGCTAGCCAGCTGCCCCATATCGCCTTTCGTATCGACGACGTTCGCCTTCCAGCCTTTGTCCGCCGCTTGTTTCTTCAGAGATTCGACCATTTCGTTGGTCGTGACGGAAGACAGATAAGGCGTCAAAATTGAGATCGTCTTGGAACCGTCCTTGCCGCCGGAATTTCCTCCGCAAGCCGTCAAACCAATTGTCAATAGAAGCGCTGCCATAACAAGAATTGCTTTTTTCATCTGTTATTGCCCCCTTGATAGTAGGTGAAAAGAACGTTTAGTCGCGCAGACCCCGCCCGATTAACGGGCAGGATGGTTGCGCTGCCACTCCAGAAGTCCTTTGGCCGTCTCCATATCCGTAACGAGCACGTCCATGAACTTGCCTCTAAGCGCTGCGACGATCGCCTCTACTTTATCATTCCCCATCGCAACGGCAATGACATTCGGGATGGCTCGAATTTCGTCGATGGACAAGCCGATCATTCGCGATTCTCCATCATAGTGAACCCGCTCACCTTCGGCGCTCAGGAAAGAGGTCGAGATGTTGCAGACCGCTCCTTGATTGCGTACGCCGTTCATCTCTTCCTCGCTGAAGTATCCGGACTTGACGATTGTCGCCTCCTCCGAAACTTGGCCGATTCCGATCAGAGCCAGAGAAACCTTCTTGGCGGCTTCCAGCACTTTGGAGATTTCCGCCTCGTTCTGGAACATCTCCCGCGCTTGCGCAGAAGCGACGACTGCCGGGGCGTTCAACAGAAAATGCCGGCCCCTGAAATTCTCGGCGAACACTCTGGCATTCGTATTCGCATGCCACGCGCCGCCATCTGCGCCGAATCCGCCGATCATGGGCACGAATTTGACTTCCTTGCGACCGACGTGCTGAATTTCCCGACCGACGGAAGCGATCGTCCGTCCGGCCATTATCCCGACAACGTCGCGGTCCTTGATCGCGCTTTCCAACAGCGCCGACGCCGCGCGAGCGACGTGCAGCTCCATCGTCTGGCGATCCGCTTCCGGGACGTGAACGACAATCACATCGTGGATTCCGAAGGTTTCCGCAACCGCCCGCTCATACATCTGCTCCTCCGAGTACGGATTGCGTATGCTGATCTGAACGATGCCTTCGGATTTGGCGGCGGCGAGCATTCTGCTGACCTGCGGACGCGAGATGCCGAGCCGCTCGGAGATTTCCTGCTGGTTCAGTCCGTCCATATAGTACAACGTGCTTACTTTGACTAGCAGCCTTCTCTTTTCTTGACTTACCTCATTCACAATACTCCGTGCCCCCTCCCTCTATGAACAAATGTTCATTTCAGAATTTTTGTTCCGAAGCTATCATACTCCGAACTGAAAGGGTTTGCAAGAACAAATTTTCGGAAGTGATCATATGTTCCAAGAAAAAGGACATATATCTCCCTCCGCTGCTGCGGTTCGCCTGTCGGGAGATACATGCCCTATATAGATCAGCCTTGATTGGTCGTTACTCGTTGATCAAATCCGATTTCTGCAGCAGTCTTTGCATCATCGTCGCCACTTCGGCCCGCGTGATGTACGCTTTCGGCGCAAGCAGGTTATCCGCTCTGCCTGAGACCAACCCCGCGCTTACGCTGTCAGCAGCGCCGCTGACGGCCCATGCGGAAATCCGGTCGGCGTCGTTGAATGCTTGCAGCAATTGCTCTGTGCCTTGAACGGAAGTCCCCGTTGGCAGACCAGTCAGTTCGATTGCCTTAGACAGCATCCGCATCGCTTGCTCCCGCGTGATCGCTTCGTTCGGACGGAATGTGCCGTCCTCGTACCCGTTCAGCAAGCCGTATGCATTAGCCGTACCGATCGCGCCGCTGTACCAGTCCGAAGCCCTCACGTCGCTGAACTTTCCTGCTGCGCTGTTCGGCTTCAAGCCCAGCCCCCGGATCAGAATCGCCGCAAACTCGGCGCGGGTAATGTCCCGATCCGGGCTGAACAAGTCGCCGCCTGTTCCGTTCACGACCATTCGCGAGCCCATATCATTGATCGCATCCTTGGCCCAATGCTTAGCTGCATCCTTGAACTCCAGCGGATGCCAGACGATGGAGTAAGCACTGTTCGTTAAGCTGTTGATGACCGCATAATAAGCGCCGTCGATTTTGGTCACCTTCGTCGGAACGTGTCTTACCGCGCCATCCGGATCAATCACCACTCCGGTCGTAATCCGGTTCGGGTCAACGCCGTCCGGAATCGCAATGGTTCGCTCCACATAGGCAGTGAACTCCGACACCTCGACTGTTGTGTCGCCATACACCGCTCTGACCGTGAAATCTATCGGAGGAACAGCAAGCGTGAACGAGCCTTTCTCTGCAGCGTTTGCGATGAGTTGTAACATATCCGCTGTCGGCATGGAAATTACAATCTGAATCTGGATGTCCTCAAGCGCTACGCTCCTGCCCATCTGATTCGAGATCGCCTCCATATTGATTTGCTCGGCAGGCAGTGTATAGCTGGCGTTCCCCGTCATGATTTTCAGTACCGCATGCTTCTGCTCCATGTTCTTCACCATTTGTCCGTTCAGCTCGCCAATGACCACATCGGACTTCATATTGATCGGAATGGTGACGACCGCATGTTGGCCTTCCGCCGCGAGCTTCGCTTCCAGCTTCTTCGGATCGATGGTGATCGTGGTGACAGTCCGATTATTCACTTTCGTTACAGTAGCAGTTCCTGCGCTTTCAGCTTTGCCATTCACATAAACATCAATACCGCTGCCGGTTGCTTTCCCGACATCCGTTGTTGGATCAGGCGATTGTGGAGCGGGACTCCCTCCGCCAGAACCGCTAGCCCGGGATACGCGTATCAAGTAATACTTCGCTGCGATACCATCTTGGGCTATTACCTTTACATACACCGTCTTCGTTCCTCCGGCAGTCAACAGAACAGTTGCGTTACCAGTGATCTCAGAGGAATAAGCGCTGTCCGTGTATAGTTGATAGGTAGCCCCCGTCACTGTCATAATATCTCCAAGTCCAATAGACAAAGTGCTGTACGGTACGCTCACCGTCCAGGTGATCGCTTCGTCGGGAGTAGAACCATTGCCGCCCCCCACTGAAGTCGCCGACTGACCGACAATACGGGTCAGACTCGCATCATTGTTTAACGTCTCTGTAACCGTGAAGCTGACGGTGAAGCTTTGCGGCGTCACCCAATCTCCCGAGACGGTCACCGTCGCTGAGTAGCTGCCTGCAGCCAGCCCCGCGTTCGGCACAACTGCGAAGCTGTCGCTGCTGCCCGCCGCAATACTGCCGATGGATGTCTCCGACAGCGTAAACGAACTTGCGTCGGTTCCGCTCAACGCTGCTATCAATGCCCCGGTTGCCTCTGTCCCGGTGTTGCTTACCGTGACACTGTACGGTGTCTGCGCAGCGTATCCTGCCGCCACCGAACCAAAGCTATGGTTGCCGGTCTCGCTCAATCCGATGCTGTACGCCGATTCTGCCATCGGCGTTATGCTCTCAGACGCCTCAGACGGCGACGAATCGCCTTTCGCATTCGTAGCGACGACCGTGAACGTGTATGCCGTGCCGTTCGTCAAGCTTTTTACTGTAATTGGGCTGGTCAATCCGCTTCCCGTTTTACCCTCTGGGCTCGATATCACCGTATATTCCGTGATTGGGCTGCCCCCGTCGCTAGCCGGCGGCGTAAAGCTCACCGTCGCTTCGCCATCTCCTGCCGTTGCGGAGATGATCGTCGGCGCGCCTGGTACAGTAGACGCAGATTCATATTTCCTCACCGTGGCTTTGTAGGAATTTTCTCCGTCACTGTAGGCCACGTAGAGCGTTTCTTCATACACATACAACGAGGGGAAATCTGCCGTTCCCCCCGAGAAACCGGCGCTGCCCACCGTTTCCCACTCGCTGCCGGTATATTTCTTAACCGTCGCTTTATCCCCGTTCCCTGCGTCCTGATAGGTCACATAAGGCGTTCCATCATACACAAACAACTTGACGTAAAACACCGGTCCCTCCGAGAAGCCGGCGCTGCCTGTCGTGTCCCACACACTGTCGGTATACTTCTTCACCGTGGCTTTGTTGGAATTCCCTCCGTCCTGATAGGCCACATAGGGCGTTCCATCATCCACATACAGTGAGAGGTCATACGCCGTTCCCTCCGAGAAGCCGACACTGCCCACCGTTTCCCACTCGCTGTCGGTATATTTCTTCAACGTGGCTTTGTTGGAATTTTCTCTGTCTACATAGGCCACATAAATCGTTCCATCATCCACATATAACGAGGTGTAATCCGCTGCTCCCTCCGAGAAGCCGGCCTCGCCTACCGTTTCCCACCCGCTGTCGGTATATTTCTTCACCGTCGCTTTGTAGGAATTTCCTCCGTCCACGTAAGCCACATAGGGCGTTCCGTCATACACAAACAGCGAGGTGTAATCCGCTGCTCCCTCCGAGAAGCCGGCGTCGCCTACCGTCTCCCACCCGCTGTCGGTATATTTCTTCACCGTCGCTTTGTAGGAATTTCCTGCGTCCACATAAGCCACATAAGGCGTTCCTTCATACACATACAACGAGACGCCTATCGCTGCTCCCTCCGAGAAGCCGGTGATCCCGACCGTTTCCCACTCGTTTCCAGTATATTTCTTCACCGTCGATTTGCCGGAACTCCCCCCGTCATTATAGGCCACATAAAGCGTTCCATCATACACATACAGCGAAGTGTACGCTACTGCTCCCTCCGAGAAACCCGCTGCCCCCAGGACCTTCCAATCATCTGCAGCAACCGATTGAATCGCATCGCCGGAAAGCGTAACGGCGCCAAACCGGACAACCTGATTCGCAGCGTTCACTTCATAGAGTCCGACAAACTTGTTGATTACGGCATCGACGCCCGGAATATTGCCGCCCGGCTCGTAAGGATCGATTACACCTGATACCGTCGGAGCATCGTCTCCTACATTCGGCGTGGCGATGATGCCGGACGATACCTGCACAACCAGACGATTTCCCGGCCCCGCTTCAACACCCGCAAGACTCGTTGTGCCCGGTTCTGTGCCCGGATGCGCGGCAGGACCGGGATTAAACCACGGCACCGGCTCAGGTACGACCTCCTGACGCAAATACGGATAACCGTCATTAACCGCGGGATCCATTGCCCATATCGAGCCGAAACCCCACTCTGTATACGTGTTCTGATCCTTCATCTCATCCGTCGACTTTCCTTCGCCTTTGTCCGTATCGGATTGTCCTGTCGTATCCGTATCGTAATAAGAGTTCGTGATGGTTCCGTCCTGATTATAGCCGGCCAAACCACCGATGGTAGCGCCGCTGTCCGGCAGATTCCCTATCGCATAAGAATTTTTAATAGAACGATAATTATGCCCGACTAAGCCGCCAGTCATTTCACTCCCGGACACTTCTCCCGTAGCATAGGAGTTCTCGATTGTACCGTTATTCACCCCCACTACGCCGCCGACCGAAAACGCACCGACTACATTAACAGCAGTATAGGCCCGTGTGATGGTACCGGGGCTATTATAACCTACTAATCCACCGGCGAATGAACCTGTCACTTTACCAACGGCATAACAGTTGATGATGGAACCGTGATCATTATATCCTGCCAAACTGCCGACATAGACATCCCCCTGCACATTGGCATCAATTAAACCTACATTTTTGATCACTGAATCGCCTTGAGTGGATGCGAACAAACCTTGATACTTGCTTCCCGGTCTATTCACCATCAGATTGCCGATCGTATGTCCTTTTCCATCGAATGTACCTTTGAAACCGTCGAACGAGTCCGGCGCGGCGCCATCGTAGCCCGTTCCGATCGGCGTCCAGCCCTCCCCGGCATTAAACGGAGGAGTATTCAAATCGATATCGTCGATTAAAATAAAATGGTCGCTTAAATAGTATCTCACTTTATCCAACTGATCGGCTGTTGCAATCTGATAGGGATTGTCTTCCTCACCGGTCCCTCCGGCAAAAGGCGAGCCGTCTGCCCTTGCGATCGATAGCGGCAGCATTGCAAACAAAATCGCAGTTATCACGAGCAAGCTCATGAATCTTGGTATACGGCGTTGCGTTAGCATAACATCATTCCTCCGAAAAAATATTTTTCTACAAAGCACCTCAACTTTCGCCAGTATACAATGTCGAATGTTGCAAAATTGTGGCAACAAAAAAAGAACCCCATCCGCATGTGGATCACGGGTTCCTCTTGTGCGTATATTCACGTTTGCATTTCAATCAGCCAAAGAATGAAACCAAGCGGAGAGCGAATCACCCGGCTTCGTTCCCAATTCCGTCTTTAGCAGCGCGGCATACGCTTCATAATAAGCGGTCGCCTGCTTCAGGCCCCCGAGCTGGTGATGGAGCTTCAACACTGCGGCCCGAAGCGAGTCCTCATAAGGATTATGCCCGATTAACTTATCCAACAGATCTATTCTTCTGAGAGGCTCCGTTGCCGTCTTCTCGTAATAGATCAGCAATTTTTCCCCCAGATGAAGGAAAGAGCGGCGATACCGGTTCCGGTAAGGCTCGCACCATTCGCCGTCAAACTCCTGCAAAAACGGAGGATTGCAGCGATGGATGAGCTTCTCGGCGTCGCCCAGGTTTTCCGGGGCGATCTCTGCGGAATCAAGCGCGAAGCGCTCCAATTGATCGGCATCGATAACAAGCGCTCCTTCGGACATCGTCAATCGATACCCGTTGCGAACGGAGACGAGCGTCATCCCTGCATGAAGATCCCTCAGCGTCTTATTAACCCTGCTGACAGTGCTCCGCAGGTTGATATCCGCTTTCTCCGTATTTTTCCCGTTCCAGAGCGCTTCGAACAGCTGCCACTTGCTTACTTCCTTCTCCTCTTGATGCAGAAGCATATAGGCGAACAGCTCCGCGCATTTGGACGTCACCCACCGGATCGGATCCGGATCGCTTCTCAAATAAACGGAAAACTTGCCGAAAAGGGTAGCCGTCACCTGCCGAATACTTGTCTTTCTCTCCAACTCCGGACGCTCTTTTCTCCGCCTTCTGATTCGTTCCAAAGAGCGGTTCAAATCCTCCTCCAGCACCGGCTTCAACAAATAATCGAGCGCATTCACCCGAAAGGCGTCGATGGCGTATTGATCGAAGGCGGTAACAAAGACAACTTCCGAATGGAGCCGCTCGTCCGAATATACATGCTCCGCAATCTCCAGCCCGCTCATCTCCGGCATTTCGATATCAAGGAACAGCACATCGGGCTGCAACGTCTTAGTCACCGCCAACGCTTCATAAGGATTCGTATAACACCCTAATACTTCGACTCCCGCTTCAACAAGGAGTCTGTTCATATGCTCTAAATTCAACAGTTCGTCGTCTACGACAATAGCTCTCATCTTCACCCTCCGCTCCCGATTGTTCGGTCAGACTGTGTAAGAGAAGGAATAAGAATTATCACTTTCGTGCCTTTTCCCTGAATGCTCTCGATCTGCAAGCCTTGTCCGTATTCATTCAGCAGCCGCTTATGTACGTTGATCAGCCCGATGCTTCCGCCTGATCGATCCGGCGACAGGATCGTTCCCAGTTGCTCCTCCGATATGCCAATTCCATCGTCCTCAACGACAATTCGAAGGCCATGCTGCTCCGGGATTGTTTGAATGACGACAGTGCCCCCCGAGATGCGCTTCATCAAACCGTGCCGAATCGCATTTTCGACAAGCGGCTGTATGATCAGTGCAGGAATCAGCATCTCCTTCGAAGCCTCCGTGTTCCACTCCACCCTCAGCCGTTCTCCGAATCGCGCCTTCTCCAGCGCCACATAGGATTTCACGTGGGATAGCTCGCGATTCAGACTGACTTTGGCATAATGAGGGTCCAGATCGAAGCTGAGCCGCAAATAGTTGCTGAATTCGCCTAGCAGCTTACCTGCTCGCTTACCATCGCTGTAGCACAACGACATAATGCCGCTTAACGCGTTATAGATAAAATGCGGCTTGATCTGCGACTGCAGGAAAAGCGTTTCCATCTGAACCGCTTGCTCGACCGCTTCCTTCAATTGAAGCAGCGTATGCACTCGCGCCATCAGCTCTTTCCCTTCAAACGGCTTGGTCAGAAAATCGTTCGCCCCGGCTTCCAGACCCGCAGCGACATCGGCCGCCGAATGACGGACGGTCAGGAGCAGAACGGGGAGCTTGTAGAGCGGATATTGGGCCCGAATGCGCCTGCATACTTCGTAGCCCGAAATTCCCGGCATCATGACGTCCAGCAATACGAGAGACAGATCCCGATGCGTTTCGATCAGTTCCAGCGCGTCTGTTCCGTTGTAAGCTACCAATATTTGATATCGGCTCGACGCAAACAGCTCCTCTAGCACCTTGATGTTGGAGGCATCGTCATCCACCAGCAAAATCTTCTCGGCGTCAGGCCGTTCCACTCCCCCGGTGCGCGGCGTTTGGAATTTCGGCGTCGCCGAACCCGTTTCGGGCAAGGATCGCTCCAAGCCGACAGCCGCTTCGACTTGGCCGATCCCCCGCTCCCCCGACCCAACCGCCGCTTCCGGAAGCCGCAGCTCGAACAGAGATCCCCGCTCCTGCTCCGTCCATTGCAGCTCCAGATCGCCGCCCATTTGCACTGCAAGCGCCTTCGCAATTTTCAGACCTAAACCGGAAGAGGGATAGTCCGTCAGCTCCCCGCCGCTGTCGAACGGCTCATCCGTAAAAAGATGCCGCCGCCGCTCCTCGCTCATCCCGCTGCCCGTATCCGCAAACGTCAAATGCAGCCAACCTTCCCGCGACTCCGCGGCTACTGTCACATTTCCCCGTTCCGTATATTTCAGCGAATTGCCGATCAGGTTCACGAAAATTTGCTTCAGACGGTTTTCGTCCGTGAACAGATAGAAGGTTCCTGGCCACACTTGATTGACCAACTGCACCTGATCGTTTCTGCGCAAATATTTCAGCGCCTCGATCGTAGCCTGCACCGTCCCACTGACATCGAAGAGCCGATTATGAATCATTAAGCTTCCGCGCTGCAAGCTCTGAAAATCGATAATATCGTTCACAAGCGTGGACAGACGGTTCGCCTGGGCAATGATGAAGCCCATATTGTCCCGCTGTCGCATCGCCAGCTCTTCGCCGCTTTGTTCGATGACCACCTGTGCCATGTTGATCATGCCGTGCAGCGGCGTCTTGAACTCATGGGACGTACGGATCAGAAATTCGTCCTTCTGACGATCATACTCGATCAGTTGCCCGGCCAGTTTCTCGCTGCGCAGATACGCTTCGCGAAATCGATCGGACATGAGAAACGATTGCGACAGAATGAGCAGCAGCGGCGTGACGATCATATAGTACGGGTTGTCGAGCGCCAGTTGATACCGTGTCTGAGCATAGGCCCAGCTAATAATAAGGAAGAACACGCCCATTAAAATAGAGTACACCTGAACCCCTCGATGTCGATGGCGGAATATCCAGAAGAATATAAAAGCGAAAACGACGATTTGCAAAACGAGTCCCAACCCACGCGTGTTCACTAAATATTCGTTTGGCGTCGCCACCAGCAAGATCAGGTAGAGGCAAGAGCACCAGCACAGCCACTTTATTCCCCGATTTTCGCTTTTATTCAGATATCGGTAAACATAAAGTCCGAAAAACAGGATAGAGCAGTAAGGCAGTATAAATATCAGTCTCTGCAGCAACAGGAAGGAGATAGACGGGAATAACGTCGCCATCAGAATTTCATTATCGCTGCTGAGAAACAACCCCGAAACAAAACAGAACATGCTAAAATATACGAGGTAAGGCTCCTTCCGCCATTGCCTGAACATGCCTGCGAAATAAACCCCGAATACAAGCATGACTGTAATCACGATCATATCCGCCAAACGAGCATTATCGCGTCTGGCAGACACATCGGCAGTTAAGCCGAATTCCGGCGCTTGCACCAATCCGCCTTCCACATAGCGATAACTGGCCACCTGGATGAGGACGTCGATGATTCCCGTATCCGCTTTCATCGTGCCGAAAAACGGCAGGTTGCTCGGTACGAATCGATCCGCCGACAAAGCTGGTTGCCCCGTGCCTCCCAGATCCGATTCCCCCATATAGATATGGCTCGACATGCGAATTTTTTTGCCCCGCAGGCTGTACAAATCCGGCTCGCTCACCTGAATACGCAGACGATATGTACCTGCGCCGTAGCCGCCAGCATAGTCCTTCCAGCTTCCGGGAACCTGAATGAGACGGCGTTCCGCTTCTATTTGCGGTTCATTTTCGCGAAAATCTTGCGGAGTTAACAGCTTATTCTCGTAAAATTCCCATTCGCCCCTCAGCGGCAAAATTCCTTGCTTCGCAAAATTCCATTGCCTTGCGTCCAGTTGTCCTTCTCGGGCCTCAGGGTATTGGAATGCAGGCTGCACCCATTCATAGATGAATAACGATACAACGACGATAAACACGCCTATCAGGCCGATCAGGGTCGTCAATTGTTTTCTCATTGTTACCGCTTCCTGCCCCATTTTCATATTCGCATCCATTATCTCCTTCTTCACATTATACAGAATCCGCTGTGACAAAAAAGTTGCAAACAAAAAACCGTTAAGGAGTCGCTCCCTAACGGTCTCATGATTGTTATTTGTTAATCAACTCCGACTTCTGCAGCAGTCTCTGCATCATCGTCGCCACTTCGGCCCGCGTGATATAAGCTTTCGGCGCAAGCAGGTTGTCCGCTCTGCCCGAGACCAGACAACGCTTACGCTCTCCGCCACACCGCTGACAGCCCAACCGGCCACTTGATCGGCATCCTTGAATGCTTGCAGCCGCTCCTCCGCGTTCTGGCCGGATGCTCCCGCTTGCAGCCCCGTCAACGCGATCGCCTTGGACAGCATCCGCATCGCCTGCTCTCGTGTAATGCTCTCGTTCGGACGGAAGGTGCCGTCTTCGTACCCGTTCAGCAAGCCATACGCATAAGCCGTACCAACCGCTCCGCTATACCAGTCCGCCGCCTTCACATCGCTGAACTTCCCTGCGGTGTTATTCGGCTTCAAGCCCAGCCCCCGGATCAGAATCGCCGCGAACTCCGCGCGGGTAATGTTGAGGTCCGGACTGAACAAGTCTTCGCCAGTTCCGTTCACGACCATTCGCGACCCCATATCGTTGATTGCGGCCTTGGCCCAATGCTTCGCTGCATCCTTGAACTCCACTGGATGCCAAACCACCGAATAGGCGCTGTTGGTCAAGCTACTGATCTGCGCGTAATATTTGCCGTCCTTGACGATGATTTTCGTCGGCACATGGCGCACCGTACCATCCGGATCGATCACCACTCCGGTCGTGATCCGGTTCGATTGGTCTTGAGCGCACCAATTAATGGGTAACCCGCTGCTACGTAACTATTCGATAACCCGTGAACAAGTAAACCAGGAATCGACCAGCACGTAACCGCCGTGAGACGGAAACGGCAAAGACGCCACTATGTCGCAGACTCGGTCGATTTTCGTATAGATGGTGCCATCGGGATGAGTCTTCGTTTTGTCGTAGAGCTCAATCGGCCCGCACAGCCCACGACGGTCGCTTGAGCCTGATGGCCCCACACGGCCTTGCCGAGCAGATGCGAATGTTGAAAACCGGCGAGTTCCATCGGAGCCACAGCCAGTGACGAAGGCTTGGTCTTCTCGGCAATCGTAGCATCATGGATGACGAATATCGGCTCCGCCGTCCGTTCGGAAGTGTCCATGACCTGGCAAAGCGATTCTGTTTTTACGTTAGTTTGGAGCATCCCTTCGTCCCATTTGCTTCAGCCAGAAAATGGCAGATCATCGTCCGGTGGCAATCGCTGTATTCCGCCAGGTCCACCACTTTGCCGCGAAATCCTTTCGCGGTGGCGGCCGTTATATACGTCCTGATATGTGCCAAGACCAGCTTGGAATAATAAAGCAGCAGTCGGTGCTGCAACAAATAGTTACGCAGCGAGGCATGATCGGGCACGATGGCGGTATGAGACATAGCAAGTTCTCCTACGTGTAAAAATGCGTTGTGGTGATATTTTTTACCAAAAGGAGACCGCTTTGTCTCTATTCTTTTTGGTTTTGCAGATTATTGGCAGCGAATTTGCTCATTTATAAATATCTACTTACCTACAGTTATTTTAATCTCGGCGTTTTTATTAGCTTTTACGCCGCTGTGGGGCTGTTGATCAACGACGATGTTTACATTGTCAATGCCAGATGGGGATTCAATTATTTCTGGCATCTGAAAACCTGCTGTTTGAATTGTTTTGACAGCCATTTCAAGATGGAGGCCTTTTACATCTGGTATTAATATTTCATTTTCTTTGTCCAATCTTAAAATACCAATTATTAACAGACCAATAATGAGAACAAGCAAAAGAACCCATACTCTGAGTTTAATTCTGATTTCATTCAACAAAAATGATTTCATTAAGTCATCTCCTAAAAAATGAATTTAATGTTGTTAAAAACCAATTTAAATAGTATCATTCCCTTTTAAAGAAAAATTTTCAATTAAAGGGGGTGACATACTATATAGACACATGAAAGGAAAAAATGTTGCACTTCCAAAAAAATTTTAGGAGATGAGACTCATGTCTATTAAAAGAGTTAAATTTGGTCTATTGTTGATGCTTGCTTTAACTTTAGTCATGCCTTCTATATCAAATGCAGAAAGTAACGTTCAAGTTATAACCGAAAAGAAAATTTCAGATACAGTAAAAAAAGCTGTAAAATCGCATGGAGCTGTTACGGAACCTCTGATCCTAGAGACTGATTTCGTCGATCCAGTAGATGGGGCTAAAATCTCTATTTATGTTGTACCAGAAACGCAGAATCAGTTGGCAAGAAATGGGGATGTATCTATTTTTGCTACAACTCCATTATCTTCACACACAATTACACAAGGAACGAAAATGATATATTCAAGACCAGATGGGCAACCATGGACTGTCGATACTGCTACTGTCGTGCGCTTGTCTTTTTGGATTCAGGGTAGTAGTTCAAACGCTATTGGATCCACAAGCATGAAATTTGGACATCAGAACAGTTCGGGAACTGAGCTTGGGACTAAATCGGATACGGGCGTATGGAAGCCAAGTCCTTTATACTATAGGTATTACACTTATTCTGAAAGAGCAGGCGCAACACAGATCAGATTTTTCATACAGAATCTCTCTGCGGCTGATGTGACTATTTCTGGTGAAGTTAATTTCTAACATGCTTATTTTGAAGTAATCTATTTAGTAACGCATCGAATGAACACCTACCACCTGTTTAGCTGCCCTCTTGAGTTTTTATCTAATTACTCAAAACAAGCGAGGCCAGTTAAGCGCCTCGCTTGTTCTACTAAGAGGTATAAAAATGATAAAGCTCGTGTTTCCTAACGAGTCCGCAATTCTGGGTACTAGAGCAGGTATCTGCCTCTCCAATATGGTCGGTTATTTGTCAACCTTATGGGCGGCTCTTGGACCGACTGATTGCTGCTCTTTTATGACGGCACAGACGCTAACTCCCCGCCCCGCGATACCGCTTCACGCCGTAGTTCCAGAACGAAATGCCAATCGTCAGGAAGACGAGGCCGACGACCGGCGTCAGCCACGGCATCCACCATTCCTCCAAGCGCCCGAGGAAAAATGAAGCCGGGTACACGCCCACGAATGCGAACGGGAGCAGCCACGTCAGCAGAAACTTGATTGTTTTATTGTAGATTTCCACCGGGTAACGCCCGTAGTTCTGGATGTTGTAGATGAGCGGCCCGATGCCGGTCGGCGCGTCCGAATAGAACGAGATCGCCGCCATCGCCGTATAGATGCCCATATAGATGAAGCAAGAGCCGAGCACCATGACGATCAGTACGAGCGGATCGTACCAGTGGAATGGCAGGCCAAGCGTCGTCCACGACGAAATCAGAATCGCGAGGCCGACGAGCCCCCCGAACAGTGCGGGCGGGTCCATATTTTCCAGCATCACCTGCACGAGAGAATGCGCCGGACGGGTGAGCACCCGATCCATCTCCCCTTTGACGATGTACCGCTCGCTGAAGTTCCAGGCGCTGAAGAACGTCGAGAATAGCCCCGAAGCCAGCATAAAGTACCCGTAGACGAACACGACCTCCGCCTCGCTCCAGCCGCCAAGAGACGGCGTATGCATGAACACGATGAAGATAAAGACGAGGTTTAGCCCGTTAAACAGCAGGTCCGACAGCACCTCGATCCAGAAATCGGCGCGGTAGCTCAGCTTCGTCTTCAAATAATTGGCCAGATAATCCCGATACAAGCCCAATGTAAACGCGAATCGGTTCATTTTCTCAACCCCCTTGCACGAACAGACGTCGCCGCGCCGCGCGCCATACGAGCATAATCGGTACGATCAGCACGACCGTCCAAGCGACCTGCACGAGCAGCGCATTCCACACGTCCGCCCCCTGAATACGTCCTGTAAACACCGAGCCCGGCAAATACGTAATCGCCTGAAACGGCAACCAGTTCATAATCGAAATCGCCCAGCCCGGGAAAAAAGCGATCGGAACGACGACGCCGGACAGCAGATCGACCATAATTCTTTTCATCGACATAATCCCTTGATTGTTCTCGAAGAAGAACGCGCCCAGCCCCGTCAGCAGGTTCAACTGCGTATTGATCAGAAAGCTGAACCAGATCATGACGAAGAAAACGATCCACTGCACCGGATCGGTCGGCAGCTCCAGCGGAAAAATAAACGAAACGACGATCATCCCCGGGATCATGAACAGCAGCAAGCGGAACAGCCCTTCGCCGAAGCCCTGCATCATTTTCACGAGCAAATAAGAATATGGCCGAATAATCTGGATCGCCACGCTGCCGTCGACGATCTCATTCGAAATTTCCCGGTCCAGGTTGTTAAAATAAAACGCCCGCGCCATCCACGACACAGCCACATAAGTGGACATCTGGATAACCGTGAACCCCTGCAGCGTCTCCGCCTCGCCAAAAATCGCCTTCCACAGAAAATAATACGCCCCGATGTTGATCGCGTAGATCACGATGCCGCTGTAATAGTTGACCCGGTAAGCGAGCATCATCAGAAACCGGATGCGGACGAAGTCCAAGTACATACTCATCATCGCGCCGCTCCCGCCTCCGTCTTCTCGTTCTCGCGGTCCCCGGCTCCCGTCTCCCCTTCGCTCAGGGCGGACAAATCGCGCGGCGCTTCGGCGCTGCCCGACTGATAAATCTCGCGCACAATCTCATCCGTATTCGTCTCGAAAATTTTAATGTCGCTAATATCGAGCCGGCCCACGACGCGCGACAACACCTCGGACACGTTCATCTCGCGCGGAATCCACACCTTGGCAGTCAGGTCGTTGTCCAGCGACCAGCGCACATCCAGCTCTCCAGTCAAGGCCGACACCCTGGCCAGCGTCACCGGATCGGTGAACTGGAACTGCACCTCGCGCCCTTTGCCCCAACGCGCCTTCAGCTCCTCCAGCCCGCCGTCGTAGATAATGCGCCCGTCGTCCAGCATAATGACGCGCGAGCACAGCGCCTCGATGTCCTGCAGATCATGCGTCGTCAGCAGAATCGTCGTCCCTTGCTCGCGGTTCAGCCGTTTCAGAAACTCGCGGATTTCAGTCTTCACGACAATATCCAAGCCGATCGTCGGCTCGTCCAAAAACAAAATCGAAGGATTGTGCAGCAGCGCCGCCACCAGCTCGCAGCGCATCCGTTGACCCAGGCTCAGCTTGCGCACCGGGCGGTTTAGCAGCTCCTGCAATTGTAGGGTTTCCACCAGCTCGTCCAGCCTTTTGCGGAAATCCGTCTCGTCGACCCGGTATACTTTTCTGAGCAGTCGAAAAGATTCGATGACTCCGATATCCCACCACAACTGGCTGCGCTGCCCGAACACGACGCCGATGCCCTGTACGAACTTCTCGCGCTCTTTATAAGGAACGAAGCCGTTGACGAGCAGCTTGCCGGAGGTCGGCACGAGAATGCCGGTCAGCATTTTGATCGTGGTCGACTTGCCTGCGCCGTTCTCCCCTATGTAGCCGCATATTTCGCCTTGAGGAATTTGAAAGCTGATATCCTTGACCGCGGCTACCTCAGTATGCTCCCGTTTGAACAAATCCTGGAGCGCTCCCTTGAGACCTTCGCGGTTTTTCTGAACCTTGAACTGCTTGCGCAGCTGATGCACGTCTATAGCTAACATGATGAACCTCCTGATATCAAGTCGAGTTCATTAAAGGTTTTTTACATGAACTTGCGTATTCTGGGGCCGAAACTTTATAATTTTAACATACTGTCAACTGAGAGGACTATCGGAATGAAGAAAAAGTGGAAGATCACCTTGTTCTCGATATTGGGATTGGCTTTTATTTTTTTGTGTGCGGTAGGCTGGTGGGCATGGGCAAGCGTTAAAGAAATCGATAAGGCACAGAAGCCGAAAGAGGAATCGCGGTTTCGTCAGTTTGAGGAAAAGCCGGAGTACAAGCCGCCGGAGTGGGAAGGCTCGGAACGGGTCAACGTGCTGCTCATGGGCGGCGACGACAGAGGATTGAGAGAAGGGGAGGTTCCCCGGTCGGACACGATGCTGGTCGCTTCCTTCGATCCCGTATCGAAGAAGATTCACCTATTCTCGGTGCTGCGCGACACCCGCGTGGAAATTCCCGGTTATAAGGACAATCGAGCCAACACGGCTCTTTCCCTCGGCGGCCCGGAGCTGGCGATGAAGACGATCGGCAACCTGATGGGACTGGATATTCAGTATTATGTTTATGCCGATTTTCAAGGATTCATCAAGCTGGTGGATGCGCTTGGCGGCGTCGACTTCTATGTGGAAAAGGATATGAAATGGACCGACAATGCGGACGGCAACCGGTACGACATCAACCTGAAGAAGGGGCAGCAGCATCTCGACGGAGATAAGGCGCTGCAATACGTGCGTTTCCGGCACGACAAGCTGTCCGACTTCAGCCGCACCGAGCGCCAGCGCCAGTTCCTGAAAGCCGTAGCGCTCAAGCTGATGGACGGCTGGAACTTGATCAAGCTCCCGGATATTTTGAGCGAGGTCGTTCCGTTCATCGAGACGAACATGTCCTCCAACGATATGCTGAAGCTCGGCACACTGGGCTACAATTCGCATCAGGCCGGCTCCGCGCAAATCCCTCCGATGGACCTTGTCTTCGACGAAAACGTGAACGGGTCGGCGATGCTGGGCGTACGAAATCGCGACAAGCTGAAGGAATACGTACAGGAAGTACTGAGCACGGACGATACGGCAGTCGAGGAAACTCCGGGAGCCAGCCCTTCCGCTAGCTCGGCGGCCGCACAATAATAAAGTGAAATGCCGCCGTCCTCCGGGATGGCGGTATGATGTTTATATCAGCCGTATGGGGCAGGCAGTAACGACACGGATAAGCGGAGGTTAGAAGAAAATGAATCAGAGAGTACGTTCGGAGCAGCTGTACGAGGAAGCTCAGCGCCACATTGTCGGAGGAGTGAACAGCCCCTCCCGTTCCTTCAAGGCGGTCGGCGGCGGTGCGCCGGTGTTTATGGAACGCGCGGAGAGCGCTTATTTCTGGGATGTCGACGGCAACCGGTACATCGACTATTTGGCCGCGTTCGGGCCGATCATTACGGGACATGCGCATCCGAGGGTCACCGAGGCGATCGTCCGGGCGGCGCAGAACGGCACGCTCTACGGCACGGCGACGGAGCATGAAATTCGGCTCGCGGCGGCGCTGAAGGAAGCGATCCCTTCGATGGATAAGGTGCGGTTCGTCAACTCTGGCACGGAGGCGGTTATGACGACGATTCGCGTCGCCCGGGCGTTCACCGGCCGCAACAAAATCATCAAGTTCGCCGGCTGCTACCATGGCCATGCCGACCTGGTGCTCGTCGCCGCGGGCTCCGGCCCGTCGACGCTCGGCATTCCCGACAGCGCGGGCATCCCGCCCAGCATCGCCAGCGAGGTCATTACCGTGCCGTTTAACGAGCTGGACGGACTGCGCACGGCGCTGGAGCATTGGGGCGACCAGGTTGCTGCGGTCATGGTCGAGCCGATCGTCGGCAATTTCGGCATGGTGATGCCGAAGCCCGGCTTCCTGGAAGGGCTGTGCAAGCTGGCGCGGGACGCGGGCGCCCTCGTCATCTACGACGAGGTGATCAGCGCGTTCCGCTTCCACTACGGCTCGGCCCAGACATTCTCGGCGTTCGCGGATCAGGAAGCGATCCGGCCGGATCTAACCGCCCTCGGCAAAATCATCGGCGGTGGCCTTCCTATCGGAGCTTACGGCGGCCGAGCCGACTTGATGGAGATGATCGCGCCGCTCGGCCCCGCTTATCAGGCGGGCACGATGGCCGGCAATCCGGCGTCGGTGCTCGCCGGACTGGCCTGCCTGGAGGTGCTGCGCGAGCCGGGCGTCTACGCTAGCATGGAAGCGCAAGCCGCTCGGTTGTGCGACGGCCTGCAAGCCTCTGCAGACCGGCATGGCGTGCCGCTGACGATCAACCGGATCGCCGGCTCGTTCTCCACTCACTTCTGCGCCGGACCGGTCGCCAACTACGAGGAAGCGCAGCTCTCCGACGGAGAGCAGTTCGGCCGCTTCTTCCGCCTCATGCTGGAGCGCGGCGTCTACCTCGCCCCGTCCAAGTACGAAGCATGGTTCCTTACGACGGCTCACACCGATGCCGACATTGACGCGACCTTGTCTGCGGCGGAGGAGTCTTTCGCTGAGATGGGGCGCGATTCGATCTGAGTCCAAGCTTACAGAAGCCTTCCTTCAAATCGGGAACGGCTTCTTTTTTCTGTACGGCCACAAAATCCCCCCTCCGTCAATACCGCAACATTTACCGCTCGCGTGCGTCACTTATACATACCTTCCCATTTCGATGGAATAGGCTATCGGAATATTCCTATACGGCGGGCAGGCGATATTCTAGAATCGGACAAGCTAAGGAGAACTTATTACAATGAAAATGCAAATCAAAAAGCAATTGACGAAGATCACTCTCGGTTCCATGCTGCTGTCGATCCCTTTTTCCGCCGCATCCGTGTATGGGCAAGATGTCGTTGCGGAACGAAACACCGTCCTGTTGAAGTCCGGTAGCGCAAGCTTCCAATTCAACGGTCAGCTCGCAACAGCCGTTCGGCCGGTTACCTACAAACAAGGCTCGAACTTTATTCCTCTTAGAACCTTTGCCAAATTGTATGACTACACGATCTCTTACGACGCATCAACCCGGGAGACGGTTATCTCTAAGACGGGCACGGAGATCCGTTTTACAGTGGGCACGGACCGTTATACCTGGAATGGAGAAGAGCGGTTTGCGGCCGGCAAGCTGTTCGAGCTGAAAGGCAACATCATGGTGCCGATTCGTACCTGGTCGGAAATTACCGGAAGCCGTTTTGAAGCGAACGGAGACTCGTACTCTCTTTCCTGGGAAGGAGAAGTAAAAGATGTGCCTCCGGTCGCGAAATTTTCCACGAACAAAACCGTCTACAAAATGGGAGAGCCGATCGAATATTCCGATGAAAGCTACGATGAGCACGGCAAAATCGTCAAGACGGAATGGGAGGGAATGAACCGCGCCTTTTTCCGTCCCGGCGTTGTGGAGGTGACTTTGAAGGTAACCAACAGTTACGGCTTGACCGATTCCTTTACGCAGGAGATCCGGATTACGGAGGAATCCATGTATACCGAGGAGGAATTCAATCGTCTGTTCACATCCCCGGGCGACAAAATTTCAATTGTCGGCTCCTCCGTGCTCCGAATGGCGCAAGTGCCGTATACGATTGAATCCCAACCGATGCAGTTGATTCGCAGCAACAGCCCGGAATATTTCCTCGAAGAGGGAATCGCGTACCAGGACAGCATCTCGGGCAAGTTCCGCATTAATATCCATAACGGCAACCGCTCGGGCAAAACGCTGACGATCTACCTGATTGCCACCAATCGCCAGAGCTATCCGGTTACCTATAACATCGAAGCATTCGGCAAGGCCGGGCCGGCCGACTACGTCTCCACAAGCGGCAAAAACGCCGTCGCCCGCTTCCTTGAAGATACGGCTCACGGCAAACCGCGCGATAAAGTCGTATTGCAGCCCGGCGAATCCGTCATCGTACTGCCCGATGTCAGCGATACGCCGCTAAAGCCGAACCTGATTATGACCTCCTACACGGAAATCCAGACCAGCGACGAGCTTCAATTCACCGTTGCCGCGGTGGATGCGGAGGCGCATCCGGGGCAAAACATCTTCGAGATTCTCCCTGAGCTGAAGCAGCTTGACCGCGACGGTCGCCATGTCCGGGGAACGTTTCAGGACGCCGATCGTTCGCTGATTATTAACGAGGCGCTCGGCTACAAGGAGCAGCGGATTTCGATCGGCGACCTTGACGACAGCTTCCTTCAGGGCGAGGATAAGGTGCTGGGCATCCCCGAAACGAATAAAGGCAATACCGGCGTGCGCTACAATGTACGGGTAAAGGTGGCGCCTCATACGCTGATCGGACTCAACGCGCGGGGCGGTCACTATGCGGGGGCGCTGCTCGTCAATGACCGGGTGGTGCAAGCGGTTGAGAAGAGCATTTTGAAGAACCCGGACGAACTGGGCATCCTGTATCGTACCGGCGATAAGGAAGAGACGGTCGAGCTGACGCTGGTCGTGGCATCCGGCAGCAATCTTCCGATTAACCTGGTGTTTATTCCAATGCCTAAAACCGCTCAATAAGTTGTTGCGTTGCTCAAGGGCCTCCGACGATTCGGGGGCCCTTAAGCGTCTTTCCCTTCCCCCCCCCCTCCCTCTGTTCCCGACTTCAAGGATTTCCTCAATTAAGATTTATTTAAGAACCTGTAAGATTCCTTTAATAACCTGTCCACCATTTTTTAAGCAGTCGTACGCCAATCCATTAAGATTTCATCTATATAATCCTCCTCATATAGTAAGGAGGAGATTCGTAATATGTTTTTACGCAAAAGATCTTGGGCATCCGTAGTTTCATTGGTAATACTGGTTTCTATCATCCTCGTTGCCTGCAACAAGGAAGTACCCACACAGGCAGTAGGAACGTCGGCTAAGCCAAAAACTGAAGCGGTAACGGAAAAAAAGACGGAGACGGTAGCGGAAAAAGGGAAGGTTTACTATAAGGATCGGGTCGCCGTATTGATGTATCACGATCTCACCGAAGGCAAGACGACGAAAAAGGCGTTATCGGCGGACGTTTTTAAGAAACAGATGGAGCTATTGAAGACGAACGGCTTCCGGGTCATCGGCATGAAGGAGTATTCGGACTTCATTCTTAATGGGGGAAAAGTGCCTGACAATGCGGTACTGATTACCTTTGACGACGGATATGAAAGCTTCTACAAGCTGGCGTATCCGGTACTGAAGGAATACGGTTATCCGGCGACCGCCTTCCCTATCGTCAGGTTTATCGACGAGAGGATCGGAGCGCCCAAGATGACCTGGGATCAAATGCGCGAGATGCAGAAGAACGGCATGACCTTCTACTCTCATACTTATGATTCGCATGTGTATATCGACATAGACGAAAGAGGCAAATCGAAGCCCGCACTAACGGCACGAAAGTATCTGATCGATAAAAAACGTCAGGAGACGAAGGAGGAGGCCAGGCGACGGATTATCGACGATCTGAAAAAAGCGGAGGAACGCTTGAAGGAAGAACTCGGCAACACCGACAGCATCCTCTGTTTCCCTTATGGCGCTCATAACGACTTGGTAATGGATGCATTGAAGTCGCTTGACATCCAAATTTCCTTCACGGTCAAGAAGGGAGTCAATTCCCGCTCCGATGCCAAAGGCTTCAGAATCAATGCTGCCAAAGTAGGAATGGATCCGGAGACGACGATCGGACAACTAAAAGAAATTAAAGCTTATACGGGATGAGTTACCCCAGGGAGAGAAGCCTACATAACGGAAGAGGATGCCCCTGGATAAGGACATCCTCTTCCGTTTGGCATTCCCTTACGCCTGAAACTGCTCCTCCATCTGCTCCGCCGTCCCATTCGGAAAACCGTCCCGGAAAGTCGACCAATTCATCGCCAGCTCCTCGTCCGTCAGCAAGCATTCGTCCAGCTCGGCAGTAAGCTGTCCCCGGTTCATCTCGATGCCGATAAACACGAGCTTATTGATCCGATCTCCGTACAACGGATGCCAATGCTCGGCCACCTTGGGCTCGTCTCTGAGAATCGCGTCACGCTGGGCGTTTGGCAAAGCCGCCACCCAGTAGCCCGCAGGGCCGAATTGAATCGAAGGCCCCGCTTGGCTGAAGCTTTGCGCCATTAGACTGCGCGTAGCCAACCAGACGATCCCCTTGGCGCGTACGACCTCGGCCGGCCAATCGCTCATCCAGGCCATAAGACGCTCCGGATGGAAGGGGCGAGCTCGCTCGTAAACGAATGAAGCGATACCGTACTCTTCCGTTTCCGGGACATGGTGTTCCTTCTCCATTTCCTGAATCCATCCCGCCGACCGGCTGGCCGTCTCAAAATCGAACAGCCCCGTATTCAAAATAGCCGACGGCTCAATCCGCCCATACTCGGACCGAATCAGCTTGGCTCGCGGCTGTAAAGCTTTGAGCACCTTTTCCAGCTCGTCAAGCTCCTGCGCCTCCACTCTGTCGCATTTATTGAGAATAAGCGCATCGCAAAACTCGATCTGGTCGATGAGCAGGTCGACAACCTCGCGCGTATCGTTTTCCCCGACCTCCTGCTTGCGATCCATCAGCGAATCCCCTGAGCCGAAATCCTTCCAGAACCGATAAGCGTCCACCACCGTTACCATGCAATCGAGCCGGCAAAACTTCGTCAAGTCGATACCAAGCTCCTCGTCGATATACGAGAAGGTCTGAGCGACAGGGACCGGCTCGCCGATTCCCGTCGATTCGATCAGAATGTAATCGAAACGATCTTCCTTCGCCAGCCGCTCCACCTCGTGCAGCAAATCCTCACGCAGCGTGCAGCAGATGCAGCCGTTGGACATCTCCACCAGCTTCTCCTCCGTACTCGACAATCCGCCCCCATCCTTGATCAGGTCGGCGTCGATGTTCACTTCTCCCAGATCATTCACGATAACGGCAACCCTTAAGCCTTCCCGATTGTTCAGCACATGGTTCAGAATCGTCGTTTTCCCCGCACCTAAATACCCGCTCAGCACTGTTACCGGCAATTTGTCTTTGCTCATTGTCGCATCTCCTTGTCCTTCAATTGGATTCCGTTCAATGTTTTAATTCTTCAGCGACTTGGCCAGAGCGGCGAGGTTGTTCGACATAATCCCGAGATAGTCCAGTCCTGCCGCGATATCCTCCTCAGTCAAGCCTTCAAGCGGATTCAGCACATCCGTCGCAGCCCCGATCTCATCCGCAATCGCCTGGGCGACCTTCGGATCGACCAACGTCTCGAAGAAAATCGCCGTCACTCCGTGCTCTTTCGCCAACTCCACCACCTTCGCCATCTGCTCGGGAGACGGCTCTTGCTCCGGCGACAATCCCGAGATCGGAATCTGCGTCAGCCCATACGCCTTCGCCAAATATCCGAATGCCGCGTGCTGCGTCACAAACTCCTTCCTTGTCGCGCCGCTGAGCTCATCCTTGAATTTCCGGTCGAGCTCTTGAAGCTTGGCTATGTAAGCCTCCGCGTTCTCCCGGTATTTGTCCTTATGCTCAGGGTCGGCCTGCTCCAGCGCCGCCTGGATGTTGCGCACCTGCTGCTGGGCAAGCGTCGGGTCCAGCCATACGTGCGGGTCCAATTCGTGGCTGTGCTCGTGTTCATCCTCATGACTATGCTCGTGCCCATGATCGTGCGTTCCTTCGATCAAATCGATTCCTTCTATCGCCTTCACGTCGATTCGTTTGTCGTTCTTGACGCTTTCCAGCGTCTTCTCCGCCCAGCCCTCCACGATACCGTTGTAGACGAAGACGTCCGCCTCTTGAATCGACGCCGCATCCTTAGGAGTCGGCTCCCAATCGTGCGGCTCGGTTCCGGACGGGATCAAGCTAACGACATCCGCATACTCCCCGGCCACTTGTCTGGCAAACTCGGCCATCGGATAGAAAGAAGCGACAATTTGCAATTCATTTGGGTCCGACGAACCGCTGCTTGCCGTCGCTTCACTGGCCGTCGTTCCGCTCGCTTGGCTCCCGCTCGCCGAGTTATTTTCCTTCGATTGTCCACATCCCGAGACCAACAGTGCAGCCATCGCGATTCCAGCCATACCTTTATACCAACTTTTCATTCCGTGAAATCCTCCTTGATCTTCCTCGTAAAACTGATATTTTAATCGCAGCCTTCTTTAGCGCAATTCCGGCGCCCAGAATAACAAGCAACGTCAACGCTATCGTTCCTCCCGGGGGCGTGCTCAGCTCGTACGAAGCGGTTAGCCCCGTGAATACTCCGCCTACGCCGACCAGCATCGCCAGCCCAACTGCCGCGTTAAAGCTCGGCGCAACTCGAATCGCCAGAGCGGCGGGAAGCACAATCAGCGACGATACGAGCAACACGCCAACGATCGGCATCGCCGCGGCGACGATCATTCCGGTCATCGTACTGAACAGGAGCGATACGAGACGGACCGGAATGCCTCTCACCTGCGCCGTCTCTTCATCGAAGGCCATTAAGTAGAGCGCCTTCCGGCAAAGGTAGAAAAATGCGCCGCCCACGATCGCAACCGCCGCAATTAAGCCGATCTCCGTCTGCCGGACGGCCACGACCGATCCGAACAAGTACGAGCTGAAGCTTCTCCCCACACCGGGATTCAGCGACATCAGCACGACCGCCGTAGACAACCCGCCGATCATAATGATCGCGACGGACACATCGGAATACGACCGATACGACCGACGAACATTTTCCGCCACAATCGCCCCGATCACCGCAACCACAAAGCCAGCCAGCGCCGGACTGCCCCGCGCCAACGCCCCCGCAGTCACCCCCGCCAACGACACATGCGACAGCATATCCGCCATCAGCGCCTGCCCCCTTAGCATCAGATAGACGCCAAGTACCGACGCAATCATTGCGATCGCCCCACCGGCCAGAAACGCCCTCTGCATGAAGTCGTAGTGAAGCATAGCGTTCTCACCCCTTTTACAAATCGTAATCATTACGATATTAGGCGAAAAAGAAACCGGGATAATCCCGGTCAACTTTCGCCCGTCACCTTAATCGTAATAATTACTATTAAAGGTTAGCAAGATGCTGTTTTTTTGTCAACCCTCCTTATTTAGATAAACTTGCTTTTTTTGTCGTTGCACTGTATCCGACTTTTGCACCGAAAAATTCCCCAGCCTTACGTACCTCAACAAAAGATTTTCCGTCTTTGACAAAGCCTTGAACAGTCTCACTTGTATTTGTTTTTGTATCAATCAAATCAATTTCAATTGGGGAATATCCAGACTCCATTTTTACACCATCTTCCTTTTTAGGTTCTTCCGATTTCTTGTTCAAATAAACAAGTAAAGCATGATGAACAACACGCTCATTTGCCCCAGTGTTGAGTTTCTGGTTAAGTCCACCTGTTTGATCTACTAAGATTGTGGAACCACCACCATCAAAGTTCAAAGCATTCTTGCAGCCTTTAGATTGAGCAAACAGAGCCATCTCTTCTAGAGTTAACCCTTGATCACTCGTCGTTCTTCCATCGCCGATAAACAACCACAGATCGCCTTTTGCGTCGATTCCGATAAAAGTTCTTTGACATCGAGATTTGCCAATATCATCTTGAACTTCTTGTTCAACACGGTATTTTTCGTAAACTAAAGCACCGTTCTGGACTAGCAACGGCGCTCCTTGAACAAGTAGATCTTGTTTGTCATTCTTATTTAGTTGGCCGATAGCTGGCTTGCCGTTTACAACATCAAACTCATGCCATTTAAGTGTTTTTCCTGTTGCAATTGAAATAGCTTTATCATGATCCTTACTATCTCCCAGAGGAAGATTATTATAAAAATATGGTGCATTGAATCCATAATCTGCTCCATGCTTTTTGACAAGCTCACTAACCTTTTTTCCTTTCTCATGAACAAAGCGATACTCCACTTTTCCAGTTTGAAACTTTATGATTCTTACGTCAGTCGCTTTAGTTTTATAATCTCCATCGCAACGAATTAATTTTCCGTTTGAAGCAAATATTCGCTCTTTGTAGATCTTATTGTAGTCATAATTCATCGTTGAATCTTCTCTCTCCAATATTTTACCATTATATTTAATAATCTCTGGTACAAAGTATTTCTGTGCACTAAGTACAGTATTTCCTCCAAAGAAAGCAGTACCTGGGCATGTTTTCGCAGCTGACCCCTGAAGCCTTTCGCCTGTTTTTAAATCATAAACCTTACTCCCACTTGCACTCCACCAGTGATGATATACAACATGTTCTGTATCAATTGGTAGCTTGAATCTCTCACATAGAATCGCATTGAGAAAAAAGATAATGTCCTTCTGTGCTTCAGTCATTTTGTCTCCACCGATATCAAAATTTCCTAGATGTTCAATGCAGATTCCATTGCTGTTCGCACCAGTAATACCTGCTGGAGCAATATTCAAAGTACGATCAAGAGAAACACCAATGCTTCCATCTGGAAAGGTCGTGAATTGTTGAGCAGTCGCTGAAAACTTCCTGTCATTGATATGAAAGTTCCTCATACCCTCAAGTTTCTCAAAATGATTAGATCCATTGAAGTGAGCATAACTAGGAGATGCAGTATGATGATTTTGTATTAATAATATTTTCCGTGACACATTCTGTTCAAACAACCACTCTCGAAATTCAATTTTGGAATCAAACAGTAAAAACTTCCCTTTTGACTTCATCTTTTTTCTCCTTTCTGATAAAATAAAAAAAGGACGGTATCATCCATTCCCCCCAAAGGTTTGAATGTTATACCGTCTCTTTATTTTTTTCTTTACCCTCGGTTTCTTCGCTTTTCACTTGTAGAACCGTAATGACTTTCCGCAGAATACCAGGAACCTTGATCCCAATACGTCCATAGTTCTCTAAAATAGACACAAGTTCATTGGCAAGCCAAAAATAGATCACTCCACTCATTACATAGTTAGTTCCTAGAGCCATATCGATTCTGTGTGCCATAAACACCATCAATAGAATTAACCCTTTCTTGAACAAACCCCAAAAGCCAATTGTGCTCTTTAATCCTTTTCTTTAAGACTTGCAGCACAGCCAGTTATGTAGTCAACCGCAAAAAAGACAAATAAAAGCTCCAAATTACCACTCCATCCACCAAAAGCATAGGCAATAATAGCCCCAAAAAATCCTGATAGAGTATAGAGCCATGTCCAATCCCTGTTTGCTAAAAACTTAAATGAAAAATCGTACATTCTATGCACCAACCTTTTTTAAAATAAAAAAGAGAGCGAGAATTTCCACCCGCTCTCTTTTAAACTATTTCTCATTGTCGAACCTAATATTTTTAATTAGACAATATACGTCCATTTATATTAGTTTGCTTGAAGTCATAACACGATTTAATCCTGTTCCTACCCCTGAACCTACAGCTACAAATCTTCCATTACCATAACAAACAGAACTCCAATCTCCCGAGTCACTCCCCCTCAATGTCCAATCTGTTCCATTCGGAGAAGTCATGACTAGATTTCCTATAGACAAATTCGTCGCTACTGCTACAAACATACCATCGCCATAACATACGCTTTTCCAAGAATTATTGTTGCCCGTGGGATGTGTCCTTCTCGTCCACGTAATCCCGTCCGGGGAGGTCATAACCTTGTCCGACGGAGATGACCCGGCTACAGCGACAAACAGCCCCTTACCGTAACACACAGATTGCAATGAAGAACCCGTGGATGATCTATTTGTCCAAGTAATGCCATCCGGCGAGGTCATGAGTCGATTGTTTATTCCAGCGCTATCGACAGCGACAAACAGCCCGTTACCGTAACACACAGATTGCCACTGTCCATCCTGCGCAGCGCTCGTCCGGGAGTTCCACGTAATGCCGTCCGGCGAGGTCATCACCCTATTGCCTGAGCCGTTGCTGGAAACAGCGACAAAGAGTCCGTTTCCGTAGCATACAGATTGCCAGTTGTTTGTTGTTGCTGCTGTTCTGGCTGTCCACGTAATCCCGTCGGGGGAGGTCGCTACGCGCTGCGTTCCGCTGTTTGCAACAGCAACAAACAAACCATTTCCGTAACAGACGGAAGTCCAAGTGTTATCAGCGGCAGAGGTTCTCGATATCCAATTTATACCATCTAGAGAAGTCATAACCCTATTACCTGATTCTCCATATCCTACAGCAACAAACAAACCATTTCCGTAACAGACGGAAGTCCAACTGTTATTAGAAACAGCAGGAACTCTTAAAGTCCAATCAACTCCAGCAATAGCATAATTCTTCTTCCATACGCCATCAACATTCACATAACTTTCATCAGCCCTCTTCCACACCCCATCAACGTTAGCATACATTTCCTCTGTATTCTTCCAAACCCCATCAATATTCACACTATTCATACAAACCCTCCTTACGAATACCTAATCCAAATGTCGCCATTGCCACCACCACTAGGTGCTGATGTTGATATAGTGATATTGCGAACTTGTTTGGTAGTGTATGAAGTATTGTTTTGAGCAGTAGCGACACCAGTAAAAGTCCCTCCTGCTATCGGCATTTGTTTAACGTTATCAACATTTCCAAGACCAACATCAGACCTATTTAGAGTTACAATTCCCGTTTTTCCTGCCACAGTTTTCACAGGCGATAGAGATTCTATAGCTTGTTTTGTTCGCAATGGTGTCATGTTTTTATCATTAATTATTCCCTGCTCTGCCTCTTCTTCACTTGCTTTATCTGTATTGTGAAATCCTGATGTTAGAATAGTATGATATTGCGTTACTGCTACAAACATTCCATTCCCATAGCAAACAGATTTATAATTATTGTTCAAAGGTCTTATAATCCAGTCAACTACATTTGATGATATTGCAACTCTTTCATCCCTAGTCATTCCAACAAAAAAGCCATTGCCATAGGTTATAGTTTCAAATCCCAATTCAATTGTATGTGATGTCCAATTATTGCTATTTGTAGGATTTGCGGAGGTTGCAACACGAGTGTTGAAATCTTTACTTTCAACAACTACAAACATTCCATTCCCATAAACAATATTTCTCCAATTTCCGTTAGTACCTGTTGGTCCGGAATACCAATTAATACCATTTGTTGAAGTTATAATTCCATTAGAGGTTGCTACAACAAACATCCCATTTCCATAACAGACGGATTTTAAGAAGTAATTATTCGAAGGAATAGATCGCTCTGTCCAATTGAGTCCATCTGGAGAGGTCAAAATACCCCAACCTCCTACTCCTCTCTCTGCGATTGCTACATACATTCCATTTCCATAGCAGACAGATTGGATTAAATAAGCCCCTATAGGAAATGAGCCGCTCCAAAGTATTCCATCATAGGAAATTGAGATTATCCCTTCATTTTCAGATGATAAACCCGTCGCTACGAATGTGCCATTTCCATAGCAAATGGAGTACCAAGTGTTACCATGATCGATATTATTCAAAGTCCAATTGACTCCATCTAGCGAAGCCATACTATAACCTTCATAACTAAGTGCGACGAATTTACCATCCCCATAACATATTGAACTCCATCCATAATTATATGGATTACTCTTCTCAGTCCAGTTGGCTATAGGAATTAATTTTTGAGTATCATTTACTTTCGTGTCTACCTCACTAATACCCTCCTGCACGTTCACTGCGGACATACCAGCAGGAGGTGTAAACATTACATCGGAAGCTATAGGTGTTGGAGCAAGGGATGCAATAGCCTGTTTTGTTCTTTCAGGAGTCATGAACTTGTCATTTACAGTTCCTGCCTCCGCTTCTACTTTAGAAGCTGTAGCAAAATTGTCAACATTGCCTAATCCAACATCGCTCTTACTATAATCACCAGGAGCCGCAACGATATTGCCTGTACGACCAAATACAGTTGCGACAGAACCATCATTCCCGAAATCAGGGACGTTCCCACTTACCAACAGATTGGTTACATTGTCGAAGTTAAAAGGAGTCTCGCCTGTAAATCCTCCGACCATGTTGTTATCTTGGATGGTTACATGCTTAACATTTTTGATGTTGACAGCATATCGTGGAACTCTCCCATCAAAACTTACAAGATGATTTCCTGAGATGAGTAGCCCTTCACCATTTAAAGTTGCTTTTCCTTCCATATGGATAAGGTCATAGGTATTATTTGTTTCACGAGACGAAGTTCTAATAATATTACCTACGAAACTAATATTCTTAAATGCATCTTCAAAATTTAGTTCTGGTGAGTACAATGCATGTTTTCCTGCGTTCTCCAAGATGTTATCAGCGAATACGATTGTGTTTCCACCTTCTAAATACACGTTGTACTCAGGACTACCATTGAAGTGATTATTTATTATCCGAAGTGGGCCACCTTGGATAAGCATATTGCAATAGTCTGAACCTACATTATTACCTTCGCACCAGGAATCTGTGCTACGCCAACTCCATTTGATACCAATATAGGCATCCTCGATTTGATTATTTTTAATTTTATTTAGATAACCTAATCCATCATATATGCTTGCGTCATCATTCATCCGCATTGCAATTTTAGAACAGTTCTTAATACGTACATACTCAATAACTGATGTATCAAAATGTCCGTTAATGCCTGAACCGCCAGTGCTAAATGCATTATTTTGCTTGTTACAATCAATTAGAAGGTGACGAATATTACTCTCATAAGCAAGTCCTTCTGTTTGGATCGCATCAATATCTGTATTGTCCGCAATTTTTAGCTTTGTTCTCCAACCGACTCCGTATAAGTTGATATGTTGTTTGGTGACAATCGGAACATCTAGAAGATAATCACCAGCTGGGATGAAAACATTAAAGATTGTATTGTTATAAGCAAATGTGATTGCATCATTAATCGCTTGTGAACTAGAAGTATTTCCAGTTGGATCAGCACCATAATCTAGCACGTTTACTTCTGTTCGTGTACCAATAGCATTCCATGTCGCTTTCTCTTCATCTGTTACGAATCTGTTATCAGAATCTTGTACAATCATTGATGCTGGATGGTTTTCAGGGTGAACATAATTATTCGCCCCTTCTTCAATTCCATCTAACTTGGTTTTATCTTCAGCAGAAATAAATCCAGCAGCAGATTGTGATGCAAGAGCATGTACATCTCCACCAGAACCTATATGACTTGAAGACACAGCATCAGTAATACCATAACCTGCTAAAGTCGTAGGCTTACCACTCAGATTCTCCCAAGAAACATCCTCGATGATGGGAAGTTGTTCAGACAGAACTTTTCCGTCACTGCCGAGTCCAGCATAACCTCCTGGTTGATTTCTATTAGCTGAATTCTCAGGTGTAAAACCCAAAGCGTCCTGCTTACCGCTCCATTCGGCTTTAAGCACAGGGGAAATCGAAAGATCAGCGTTTGTGGTTGGATTGATAACGACAAGATCGTTGCTTGTTGACAGCACTTCCGATAAGCTGCCTGCACCATCTACGCCACGACGAGCAAACAAGTCCCAGTACATGGTATTGGTTGGTGCATGGCCTGTGGATTCCAAAATGTTGATATAGGAGGAGCCGTTAAACTCTACGATGTCCCTTGGCATATAGGTTGTAGTTGCTTGATAAGCTCCGCGCCATTTTACATCGTCACCTTTATCACCCTTATCCCCTTTGTCCCCCTTGTCGCCTTTTTCCCCTTGGATTCCTTGCTCTCCTTGTTCGCCTTGCTCTCCCTTTTCACCTTTCTCGCCTTGGATACCTTGTATTCCCTGTTCCCCTTGAAGACCGGTATCCCCTTTGTCGCCTTTATCGCCCTTATCTCCTCTTTCACCTGTAGGACCCTGGATTCCCTGCTCTCCTTGGATGCCAGTATCTCCTCTATCGCCCTTATCTCCCTGATCGCCTTTTTCTCCGGTTAGGCCTTGGATTCCTTGCTCACCTTGGTCGCCTTTGTCTCCCTTTTGGCCTTGGTCTCCTTTTGGTCCCTGCTCCCCTGTATTTCCTTTCTCGCCTTGAATCCCTTGTTCCCCCGTGTCTCCCTTCTCCCCCTTCTCCCCCTGTATTCCTTGGACTCCTTGCTGTGCAAGCAAGCTCCAGTAGGTGGGCTCCAGATCGGGCTTTTTGTTTATGGAATTTTGCAGTGCAATATAGGATGAACCAATAAAATAAACCTGATTATTAGCTTCATAGGATGCGGCAGGATTATATTCTCCCTTGAACGACCATGAATTTTTATGAGCTTCGCGGGCCAATTCATTTGCCTGTCTGATAATCTCGGCTTGCTGGATGAAGCTATTTGTTTCGTTGGCATCTTGAATAGCTTCATTAGCAGTTTGGATGGCAGTGTGTGCATCGTCCAGAGCTTGATCGATTTCCTCCAAATGACCAATCGCCGCTTCACCCTTCTCAATAACGTCCTCTAGAGTTTCAACGACGTCGTCGCCATTTCTTTTTGTCCAGATCCGTTTGCTGCTCACAAAATGATTCCCGCGACCAACATACCCAATCGTTACCGTTTTCCCCTCTTGTTCAGGCGCAAAAGTAACGATACCCTCGTTATAATCCACAATAAAGCCTGTTGACGGCAAGCCGGTCTCCGGCATTTCCTTACATTCGAAATATCCGGTAATCGTTACACCGTTAAGACGAACTGGAATTTCAGTAAGGACAATGTGGTTATTGTTTACTTTTCCGGCCTCGATAATTGGAATGTAAGGATCCTCAGACGTACCGGCTCTGTACTTGGTAATCGTGCTCAAATCATAATCAAATGATGGCATTGTAAACCCTCCTTAGGATAATAAAAAAAGAACTCTGCTGGAGTCCTCATCAAAGTTTTATTGAATTGCGTTAAAACAAGCGACCAGATCGTTGAAATCCTTGGCTGTGATTGTATCCCCAGCTTCTTTCGGACCAGGTAATCCCGAACTGTTCATAGATGCAATTGCATTTCGAACTTGAGTGAATTGCGCTGCTTTAGGCTGCTGTCCCTTCTCTGCTGAATTATAACTAAATGGCCCTAATCCTTTATAAGTGCGAAGCTCCAGAACTTTCGCAATTAACTTGTTCCATTCCTCTGCTGTAGCGTAGAAGCCAAGATTCGGATTTTTCACCTTACCGAGTATCCGGTCAAATGGAGGACTTAAACTGCAACCTGCATATGTCCATTCAAAGGGTTCGGGCCGGTCAAATTGCACGGTATTCGACAAACTAATGCCGTATAAAGAGGTGTTGTTCACATCGAGCCTTGACCGCGCTCTAAAATAGTATTGCTGTATCCCACTGTTAATCGCCCACGATACACTTCCGCCACTCATGTTTGTGGTCTTCGAGTCTACCAGTGTGTTATTCACTCTAAAATATCGATCAACAATTAAAACAGAAAAGCCCCCGCTTACCTCAGAGAACGTAAAAGTTGCTGTTCCGTTCGCATAATTACCCAATAACTTTGGGGTTTTAGGATTTGTCGTCGCGATGTTAGTACCAGAGTATCCCCCCCATGCCGTACCATTATTTTTACTGGCTCTAACACGAAAGTCGTATTGCAGCCCCCATTGACCAAGATTAAGAGTCGTCGATGTTGCAGTGATAGTCCTCGATTGCCATACCTGATTCACTGTTGGTTTGAACTCAAGTTGATACTGATTCGCACCGGGTACTGAACCCCATTGGATTACAAAACCTCCGTCAATTCGATCAGCAACTGTCGGTGCAGTTGGTATCGCAGTCAATGTCGTAGCCGGGCCAGCAGTGAAATCACTTCGACGGTTTCCGGCATGATCAAAAGCTTGAGTTCCTACTGTATACAATGTGCCTGCGGACAGACCGGATATCGTTGCTTGGCCGCTTGCCCCGTAAATCGTCGTATGGTAAATGGATGGGGTCGATGTTTCTCCTAATTGATAGTAGACTCTATATCCCGCAACTCCCGATCCCGTATCCGTAGCGCCCTCAGCAAATATTGTAATACTTGTTTCTGTTATCGCCGTGATCGTGAACAGACCATTAGAACCAGGCGGTGTAGTATCAGTCGGCGATGGCATTGTCACCGTGCTAGAACCAACATTGGTATAACTTCCGCTGGCATTCCGGACGATTCCAAACAATGTATACGTTTTTCCTCCCGAGAAAGCATTACCACCGCTTGTCGTTACCGATGGAGTAGAATTGCTGCTTCCAGAACCGGTAGTAGTTTGCGTACTCAATATTACCGGAGGTGCAGTCGTAGTATTAGGCGCAGGCAATGTTGACAAGTAGGCGGCCTGATAATATTGCGAACGCCACGGATTGCTTAAAGCCGAGATTGACCATGTGACCTCTTTATCGTTGGCAGGCGTACAGTTAAAAATGGCCACTAAACGCTCCTCCTTTTAAATTGAATTGAGTCCTTCATGCTGTTTTTCATATTTTACGTTCTCATCTATAATAAAAATCATCAGCCTTAATTGAGGAGATGATTGGAATGAAACAAACGTCAAAATATGCAATTGTATTCTTGGCAGGCGCTATCTTCGCAACTGCCGGTTCCGCTTATGGTACCGAAGCGATCAAGACTATTAGCGCAAAGCTCCGCCCCGATATTAAAGTTTCGGTCAACGGCAAGCAGCTAGATGCATCTGCAATCTCTTACAACAACACAACCTACCTTCCATTAAGAAAAACTGCCGAGGCTGTCGGTGGGAAGATCGAGTTGGACGGCAAGAATATTAATATTATTTCTGAGATAAAATCTTCAGATAAAGATAACACTAACGAAAGTAGTGCTACCGAATCTTCTGTGTATCCGATTGAAGAAAAATTATTGTATGAGTCAACCGAAGTTTTCCAGCATATATTGAAGTTGGGCAGACCTACATACACTTCAAGAGTTATAGATGGAGAGGTCACCTTTATTTATAATGACCAAAAGTTTCCCGCTGTAGAAAACTCCGATTATTACTATGATAAGAAGAATGACAAGTGGTTTTATTCAGAAGAACTACTTTTAAAATTCCTTAGTAGTTCTGACCTCGATGGTTTGCACCACTATAAGGTAAAAGTGTCAACTAGTACTGTTAGCCCCATTTAGCAACTACGTTATTCCCTGCCCAGTTCCTCCAGCTGGATAGATATACCTGTTATCGATGCAACTCTCTCTGGAGATGGCAGGGAATAAATATCTTGTCAAGTGTTAACCAAACCGCTGCTGTTGCTGATGCTCAAATCCGTACCGACCAGAATTTGTCCGACCAATCTCTCGGCAAAGACGACGTTCGCATTAATCGTCGTCGACTAGGTATTGCCTCTATTGTGGCTGATCGCCAGCAGCCCCTTCTGCAAAATCAGAATGTCGTTTGCCGTGTTCGGATCACTGACAATAACGCCTTTATGATCGATTGTTACTGTATTGTCCACGGAAGCTTGAATACTTCTGGCCGTCGCATCCCATACGCCATTCAGAATCCGCTGAGCTTCGGATTGTTAAGCGACCATGAATCTCACCCCTAACTTTGCTAGAATAGAGTTCTTTAGGCTGGTTTCCATATTTTACGTTCTCATCTATAATAAAAATCATCAGTCTTTATTGAGGAGATGATTAGAATGAAACAAACGTCAAAATATGCAATTGTATTCTTAGCAGGCGCAATCTTCGCAACTGCTGGTTCTGCTTATGGAGCCGAAGCGGTCAAAACTATAAGTGCGAAACTTCGCCCCGATATTAAAGTTTCGGTCAATGGCAAGCAGCTTGATGCTTCTGCAATCTCTTACAACAACACAACCTACCTTCCATTAAGAAAAGCTGCCGAAGCTGTCGGTGGGAAGATTGAGTTGAGCGGCAAGGATATTAATATTGTCACTCAAATGCCAAGTGATATTGGAAACAATAAGGAAACTCCCGAAAACAAATATGAAATAGAAGACAAAGTTTTGCTCGAGTGGACAGATGTCTACTTCTCGTTAACTAAAAAGAACAACTATTCAATGACGAGTGGTGTTGTAAATGGAAGATCCCAAGTTTACTATAATGATCTAATATTTGTTGTACAACGAAACATCGACTATTATTACGATCCAGAACATGATAAAACGTATTACCCTAAAGATTTCTTTCTACAGTTCTTATCAGAATCAGACTTATCTAATATCCCTGTTTATAAAGTAAACGTACAAAATAATCGTGTTAGCCCCATTTAGCCACTACACTATCATTAACCCATCGTTGAGTAGCAAGTTCGTAGCCATTATATCTAACCTTCCCGGTGGATAGGAACTCAATTCCCCCTTCCCCTGCCTGTAAACTAATACGATAATTCGCAACGACGTATAAAGCATCACTACCAATATACATTCCAGAGATACTTGACATTGCCTGAATCAGCCCTTGCTGTATACCACCACTAAAAAACTCAATAGCTGGTTCGGTATAATTTGACGATAATCTCAAGTAATTATTAGCGTTATAATAAACGCTTATCATATCATAACTTGAGGATAGCTCTACTCGGGGAAACATTCCAGGCTGGCTAGTCTGAATCGTCGTCCCCGTAATCGTCCCACCATTAATAACTGGTGCCTGAATAAATGCCCCGGCTGTCAAAGCATTAGCGGTAATATTGCCGCTAATGTTGGCACCAGTAGCTGTAATAACCCCTGCACTGTTAACATTGAAGTTGCCCCAGCCGAGAGAGCCGCCTGTTAGGTTAACGTTGGTAGCGGTTATTCTTCCGTTCAACTCCACCCGAAAAGGAGCATTAGCGAAAGCCGACGCCCCAACCCACAATCCTGTATTGCCGTCGGCTTTGACTACGGCACCGCCGCTACCTATGCTAAGAACACCGCCAAACAAGGCATTGCCGTTGCTGTCCAGAGAGATTTGATCCGACCACACCGGAGCGCCAGACGTTCCGGTGTTTTTCTGCACCTTAAGTCCGTCGTTTGGATTGATCAACACCTTGGATTTGATCGTAGAGTTGACCACGCTCAGACTCATATCCGTCACCGTCATGCCGTTGGCATTGATGTTAACCGAGCCGCTGCTGTTGCTGATGCTCAAATCCGTACCGACCAGAATTTGTCCGACCAATCTCTCGGCAAAGACGCCGTTCGTGTTAATCGCCGTCGACCAGGTGTTGCCTCCGTTGCGACTGATTGCCAGCAGCCCCTTCTGCAAAATCAAAATGTCGTCTGGCGTGTTTGGATCGCTGACGATAACGCCTTTGCGATCGATCGTTACCGTATTGTCCACAGAGGCTTGAATGCTTCTGGCCGTTGCATCCCATACACCGTTTAGAATCCGCTGAGCTTCGGACGCCTCCTCGGACGCTTGATTCCACAATCCGCTATTGCTAATCACGTTCTGTGAAGCCGTTCGCGAATTGTACAGTTCTCTGAGAAACCGCTCCTCATCGCTCAGCAGCTCTCTAACATTGCTAATCACAACGCCGATATCGCCGGATTCAAAATCGTAGTTGAGTTCAATGATTTTGGCCTGCACATTTAACCCGATACCGGCATTTCGGATTGTCAGCACGTCCCCAAGTCGAAGCTTGTCCCATTTGTCCTGTTCCTCAACGACCTCCAACAGGTTAACCATTCTGATTTCCACAACAAGCTTAGGCTGCTTGACCTTATCAAACTCTTTCACCAGCACCTCATACAGCTGCTCCGGCTTGGTAATGTTGGAGTTCTCGTAAGTCCCCTCGATAATATACGGGTTCAATTCCTCAAGCTGTCCGACTGTAAAATTGGCGTTTAAGGACAACGCCTGCTGGAGCGCAGAAATCTGAGCCTCCACATTGTCCATTCCGGTCTCGACGCTGGTAATTTCGCTGTTTTTGACCGTAATCTGCGAATTCTTGGCGTTCTTCTGAGCGACTAGAGCGCTTGTACTTTGTTTGTTATAATTAGCCACAGCAATCTGATCCTCGATAATCGACAGCTCATTTTTCAAATCATACAATTCATTGGTACGATCCGTTAAAGTAGCCTGTAAGGCTTGCAACGAGGTAAGATGAGTCTGGTAGATCCCTCTCTTCGACTCCAACAGCTCCCGATAATCCAGTAGGGCATGACATAAGCTATCGCTCATATAATCGCTGTGCGCCAGCACATTTCTTTGATCATCCCTGGAAAAAGGGTACATGAAGTAGGAGACATCCAGCAAATAGTTGCTTCCCGTCACGTTTACGCTTTGAATTCCGATTCCGTCAGCGCCGAAACCTTTGAACAACGTGAAAAACTCGTCTGTGCTTTCGCTCTTGGTCGCACTCTTGAGCAGGCTGCCGTACGCGACCTCCAGCCCTTTGTTCATCCCGTATTCGTCAAATTGAACCAGATTAATCGTTCGCTGCTCGGAATCGAAAGTAACCAGCGCGCCGAACGTTGCTGCGACATCGAACACGACGTCAAGCGCATTGGAGTCCGACACCGACAGGGAGCGGTACATGGTATCGAAGTCCGCATCGACTACTCCAAGCTTCCACAGGCTCGACTCCAATATCACAGACAAAATTTGCGTCACATTCTTGCTGGTGGCTTCGTATTTTCGCACATTTTTGTCGGCAAGCTCGTACGCAAGCCCGTAGCATTGAATGTCCTTTCGATCCGTGTCCTCCATAATGTCAGAGGGAGCTTTGATCATAAACCATTCCGCTTCGGTTCCGTAAACGTATTTAATTAGATAGCGGTTTTTCGTTTTCTTGATATTCGGATTGTCCAACTGTTTGTTCATGCGAGCAATTCGATACGGCAGCGAAAAGTTCAACGTCGGAACGTTGCCAAGCTTCGTATTCAGCTTAATGTTGTAGGCTTCGGGAAGCTCGCCGACTATAGTTCTGTTCGGAGTCGCCACATATAATCGCGGGCGCTCCGGCTCTGTGTATTCGTTCGCATTCAGGATCATCGTCTGTCGCCTCCTTTACTGAAGTCTCTTAAACTGATATACGAACTTTAATCTGCAGCTTCCTTGAACGAGCAGCTTGTTATCGAAAATAGAAAGAATCAAATAATCTCCTCTTAACTTGTCGTAGCGATAAGTAAGCGGAAGATCTGTCTTGATGAGACGATTCTCGCAATCAATATCCACCGTCTCCTTGTCGACCAATTGCACCAAAGTCATTTCCGCATTGCCGTTAGACTGATTCCGAATCGTGACATCGCCACCGCCTACTTTGTAGATAGAGACGATTGGCTTGCATTCCGCATCTCCGATATTTTCAAGCTCTATAATTGTTCCGCCAACAGGATTATTAGAAAGATCAAATACCTGCTCATAGACAGGCGTATAGGCGTAAGCATCGCAGCACTCAAAATTCAGCCGAACATAGCCCTGCTTCAAAGAATTGTGAATCAGTTCGGGGCTGTCTACACACAGACAGTAGTAGATTTTGTCCGGCTCATCCGCAAACACCAGCGGCGCATAATATTTCGGAGACAGCAGCCATCTTGCCACTTCCCTAAGCTTTTCCTCGTTCTCCCATCCGGTTCTCCAGGCGAATGTTACCGTAAACTTCAGTTCCTCCAGTTCAATTTCCTGAAAATACCCCCGATCCCTTCCCCTGACCCGCTGCTTGCGGATCGATCTCCCGGCGGCAAAAGGCTCGCTTAACATACCGGATTCCATATTGACGTTAACGATGCCAAAGTCGTCCGACCTTTGCCCGTTAAAGGTAAAATAAATGCTTGATCGTATAGCCACTGTCGATTCACCTCCCTAGATCCGATTGCCTCTCTGAGATTGTGTCTTGATATGCTTAAACAGCGCCTTGGCTCCGGCTTCTCCGCCTTCCAGACGCTCGATTCGAATATCATATTCATAATGATTGGTGACAGAGCCGGAAGCACCCGTTCCCGACAACGCAAAGCTCGGACCGGCATTCATTCGCTGTGCTACGCTGGAAATCATCTGCTGGACGAACGCTCCCGGGTTCTTAATGACCGCTTCTCCTTTACGGAGCACAGACAACACCTCATCGGATTTCAACACACCCTGCCACCATTTGGCCGTGGTCGTTCCTTCGACTCCGACTTCTCCTCCTTCGTGGTAGATCTGAAGGTTTTTTAACTGTTCGTAGCTCTTATCCGGAAAGTTCCATAAATCCCTCAGCTCGTTATTCCGTCTGTGAAGCTTCTTCCATCTAGCATCGGTATTTTTCAATGCTTCCGCTTCTCGCTTATTGTCCAAATACTCTTTCCAGTCCAGATTTCTGACGGCTTTTGTCGCTTCAGCTCCGTTACCGGTACTACCGTTCGGCGATGTCGAAGAAGGAGTTGGATTGTTTAAATTAGGTATTCCCATAATCGTATTCGCAAGATTTTGGAATCTTTGCGTATCCTCTAGCTTTTCGACGAGATTACGATCGATGCTTTTCCCGATGGCATCCATGTAAATCTGCACGCCGTTCGAGAAATTAAGCAAAGTCTCTTGCATTTTTGCGGTATTGTTTTCAAGCATCGCTTGCTTTAAGGCAGAATAATGCTGATCCGCTGCAAGATCCTGCTGCCATTTTGTATCCGCCGCATCTTTAGCAACTTTGATCTCGTCCTCTTTCTTTTTAAGCAGATCGTCATAATTTTGCTCCCGCAAGTTTCTGGTCCGATCCAACTCAAGCTTACGAATCTCTTCCGCCTTGTCGGCCAGTTCTTCCTCCAACTGCTCTCTCTTGTACTGCCCCTCAATGGAATTGTCCAAGGAAAGAACAGCGAGTTGCTTTTTCAGTTCAGCTTCTTCCTTTTGTAGCTTGGAACGATTGCCGTTAAAATCCTCTTCTTCGTTTTCACGCATGAACAGCTTTTTACGTTCCTCAATGAAGCTCCTGTAATCCTCCAGTTGGTCGTCGAGAAGCTTTTGTGCTGTTTTCCCCTGCTTTGCATAGAAGTCTTCCAGAGCTGACATCGCGTCTTTCGCCGAAGATTTAACTGAATTCTCCCAAGCGGAAACCGCCTGAGCTTGTTCCACAGTATAGTTCTTGACATACTCCCGAAGCACTTCAAGCTTAGCCTGCGCCCGATGTCTCTCTTCGTCTTTCAACTCGGTCGAGAGCTTGCGTTCCAGTTCCACAATATCTTGATTGTATCTGTCGATCCCCTTCGTCAACGTATCATGAATCTGTTGGTCAAGTTCAGCCGCTTTTTTCCTTTCTTCATCTGTATCGATGTTGCCCAAGAGAGACTTCGCGTATTTGAGCTCCTCCAGCGTCTTATTAAACCCGAAGGACAGAGCTTCTGCTTGGGATTTTCCGTACTGCTCGGATTCCTGGATTAAACTCTCATCCACCTGTTTTTTTTCCTGCTTTAGATTTTCGAGGTGAACTCGACTGGCTTCCTTCTCCTGCTTGCTGCTGTTCTTGTTTTGAATGACAGCATTGGCCTTTGCAATTTCGGCGTCAATTTGGCCCCTCTCTTGCGATAACGCCTTTATGATTTCAGCAGAATACTGGGCGAGCAACTTTTTCTCGGCTTCTGTATTGATCTCGCCTAGCATTGCAATTTTATGCTGCGCTTTGTCCTGCTTTCGAGTCGACGCCGCCGTTATCTTGTCAAGCCCGATCTGGAGCGTGTCGGCTAAATCGTTAGTTGCCGCTCTCAATTGCGAAGCTGTATCTGCGATCTCACCCGCAAGCTCCAAATAACGTTCTACGAATTGTTCCAGTTCCTCTGCGGTATGGCCTAATCTGGACGCAGCTTTTCCTTTAGAGAGAGTGAGCAGCCTCTTCTCGACATCGGCGACGACTTCTCCAGCGCTGTTTACAAGCCCGGTTTTCGTCAGCTTTGTCCTTAAGCTGTCCCGCTCCTTTTCCTGTTCTTTACTAAGGTTATTCAGAGACTTCGCAAGATCCGAATATAAGGAAATTCGCTTGGCCAAACGCTTATCGTACAAGCCTCCTTGAGCAATCGCCAGTTGAATTTCATCGTTATTCTGTTCAAGCAACCGATTGTAATTTTCAACTTCCTGCTGTGCTTTGGAGAAGTTAAGACTGGGTTCGTATTTCTCCTTTGGAGCGGACGAGCTTCCTGAAGTTCCTGAGGTTCCTGAAGTTCCTGAGCTTCCTAGGGATTCACCGATGGGCTGTCTCATCAGTGCAAGAGCAGCCTCTTGCGCTTTGAGTTGCTCATCCAATTCCGCTGCCTTCTTCTTATCCTCAGGGGATTGAGCCCTACCTTCATCCAACTTCAAATTAACTCCAAAAAAACTGAACACACCATTGATTTTTGAATAAAAATCTTCATAAAGTTTTCTTTTGTTTTCCAACTCGTCTCGCATTGACTTCGTGGATTTTATCGAATCTTCCAATTCCTTGATTCTTTGAGCACGCTGCTTCTCCATCACCTGCTTGATTAACTGCCCTTTTTGAAAAGTAAGATCATTCGTCTCAGTCAAATACTTGGCCAATTCCGGATGCTGGGCGATCAATTCTGCCACTGCATCCGAGGATAGTTCTTCTCCGTTACTTAGCTTCTGATAAGTATTCTCCAGAGAAGACAGTTCCTTGATCGAATCTTTCGTAAACTTCTTAACTGCGTCAGACGACATAGCGGCTTTTGTCGACGTTGTGTCAAACATGGCAAGGATTGATTCCCTGAAAGTATTCGTAAGCGGAACCTCTATATTAAACATATCGAGCATTTCCGAGACTTGCTTTTTAGCCTCTTTCATAGCTTCGACATTCCCGTCATTTTTGGCGTTTTGAAATTCATACAGATACGAGTCGAAGTACGAAAGTCTGAGCATGTTATACATAGATTTGACTTCTGTGAATTGAGTTTCTAAGTCATTTCCATCACGGGCAATCGATTCGAGTATCCCCTCCATGAAAGCTCTTTGCGAATCCGTTACACGAGCTCCACCGCTCTCTATTTCGAGCATCTGAGCTTCTAATTCCGTCCTTAGTATATTGGTCGTCCCGGATAAGGCCGTCTTAAGGTTGCCCCTCTTAATTTCTATACCTTGGATAAGTTCATCGATGTCTCCTAACGCTTTCTCATAGATATTGTTATAAATGTAAGCATCAGTACTATTAGTTGTGGCTTCTTTCATCCCCTTGTACTTCTCTGCTTTATGTTGAAGTTTCTCGATTTCAGCTTTATCGTCGATAATAGATTTCTCAGTATTCTGAATCGTTTCCGTTCTCTCACTATCTTTAAGTTTTAACTTCAACTTATCCAGTTCATGCTGAGCAGCAATTTCTTCGTTAAGAGCATCAATTCGCATCTGAATAAGCAAACCGTTAGTCGAGAGCGCGTCCCCTTCCGCACTAATTGCGCTTGCCGATACGCCATAGGATTCGACGAGTTGCGTCTGAAGCGACAACAGTCTCTGTTTTTGTTCGATCGTTGCGTATCCGGCCTCTTGCGCAGCCTGCAAGGTGTCATACTCTCCTGCCAATTGCCGCAATTCGTCTCTTTGTTTCTGCAACGACTCGATATGATCGAAATTGATTTTTTCCGCTTCTTTGGTTTTTTCATTCGTTCCCGAAAAGGCTTTATACAGTTCGCTCAAGCCCCAGATCACGCCGCTTATAAGCGCAACTGGCCACAGCGCTTTTCCTAACATGAGGAAAGCGCTCGCTGCAACACGCACAGAAGCTGCCACGGTTCCCATCGTCAGCCGCAAAGTTGAATACATGGATATAAGCGAAGCTACTGCCGGTCCCATTTTCTCTAGTACATCCGTTTTAAACAACGCAATTGTACTCAACGCAGCCATTACCTCAACGGTTTGCTTAAGATTGCCGACGACTTCCTCGCCGACATTCGCGCCTGCGACTGCTTCGGCAGCTTTGGCATTGGCGTTAACCGTTAAAGATTGAATTTGCTGTAAGGTTTCGCCCAGCTTGAGCCATTCACGAGACGCCGATATTGCGGCCGCTCTCGCTGCCTCCCCCAACGCAATCATATCGGATACTGCGACCGATGCCTGAACTGAAATAGCCTGTAGTCCTTTGTCGATTTGCTTGAGTTGATTTAGCACCTGAACAAGCTTGTTATCCAATTTGATATTAATCGTTAATGCCTTCATTCCTGGATGCTTCTCCAGCTTTTTCAATGCTTGAGCAAGCTCCTTTTCCGCTGCTTTCTGATCAATCGCCACAGACAACGTTGCCCTCAAATCATTCCCATTTGCCAACTTAAACTCTCCTCCCTCTGTTAGGCTCGGTTAATTCATTCATTCTGATAAATTCCCTCGAACAGCCTGCATACCGCTTCATACTCCAGCGCAGCTTGGCCCGACCAAGCCACCGGACATTCGTCGACGCATTCCTTCAATACGAGCAGCATTTCCCGATTCGTTTCGTTCTCTTCCACAACGAACTCCTCCAGCAACAGTTCCTGCAGATCGCTGCGAAAGGCCTCGGGATCGAGGATGTCCGCCTGTCCGCTGCCATTCTCGTCTCGATCCACGACAACGATGTCGCCGTTCTCATCCAATCGCGCATGCTCCTTGATCAGATCCATTCTGAATTTCTCGAATTTCGCCTGATGCTCTCCCAAAATCTCAATCAAACGAACCCTCATGCGCGACTTTTTGCCGGCCAGCGTCAGATGCTCCAGCAGCCATTTCGAATAAAACTCGATTTCTCCGTATTTAATCTTCATTGTCCGCTCTCCTTGCCCTTTTCGTTAGGCCAGGTTTCAAGCTGAGCCTGCATATTTCGATTTACCTCCTGAATGGCCGCATTCAGCTTGTCCAACTCCTGCTGGGGGAACTCGTTCAAGATTTGTTCCATAACGCCCAGGTCAAGCAGCTTCTCGCCGACACCGATCATCTGTCCCAAATCTTCAGGAATGATGCTGCCAAGCGTGGTGAAGTGCTTAAGCAGCAGCATGTAGTACACGAATACCATCGCTCCGCTGCCGAGCTTCTTTCCGCCTTCCTTCATCGCGTTCAGTATATCCATATAGTCCAGCACCAGCTTCTGGATCGACGTCTTCCTGAACCGTTGATAGATTTCCGTATAGTCCCCCGTGCTCAGTTCTACCCGCTTAAGCGAGCCAAACTCCTTGCTATGCTTGCGATTAATGCCGGCCACAGTCAGTTTCGTTTGTTTTGCTGCCATATTCGTAACCTCTCCCGTTCGTTATTGGATATTATTTTAAAGCCCACAATATCGAATCATGAGCTTTAAGATAATATAAAGGGGCTGTCCCGTAAGCCAAGCAAGTTGTTGTGAGAGATAATCGAAGATAAAAGTGCACGGTATATGTACCTCCCTCCGATGCTATACGCTCCTGAAATCTGATTAGGCAAACCCGTTACAAGGTCATTTCAGGAGCGTATGAGGCAGTCTCCGGGAGGTACATACACCTTCTTCCTCTATCGATCATCTCTAGTAACTCTACTTATGGGACAGCCCTTTATATCAGCTACTTATTAAATCACTTCATCCTGATCGTAGATCAGCATGCTCCACAGATCGTTGGACACGGGGTCCTTAAGGGCCTCAAGATTAAGGTCAAGTACCGCAGGGTCGCCCTCAACGGCAAGATTCAGGTTAAATGCATCCTCGAACTTGGCGTTCGGAATCGTAATTTGCGCAGCGAAATCCTTCTTCGTAAACTCGTCGCGCACGAGGCAGTCGAGAACGACTTTGAAGGTGCCTCCGAAGGCATCAGACGTAACCTTCAGTTTCTTGGCGGAAGCGTCGGAGGTTGCGCTGTAATAGACCGACAGTACTTTGCCGTCCGTGAAATCACCGGCGTAGAAGGTCAAGTTTTTCCCAGCGATCGAATATTCACCCGTTGCCGGAGTACCGCTCGCCAAGGCAACCTCGTCGCCCAAAGTGCCGTCCGCGTTCAACTCAAATACGCCGATCGGCGTGCCGGCTGGGGTTTTATCCAGAACCGCCGCATTGGAGGCGACTTTAACATTTTCGATGACGTGAATCGGAGCAGCGCCCTCGGACAGTACGTTACCGGTCAGCATGGCCAAAGCTTTATTGTCGAAAATCGCATCCTGAAGCTTGATTTTGGACTCCCGGTTGCCCGAGAAGCCGACCAGCTTCGGATTGCCGAAGCCGCCGCGCGAGTATACGGTTTCTCCGGTCGTTTCGAGCCCGGATGTTTTCAACGTGCGAAGCGTCGTCACTGGTTTGCCAGTAACAAGGTTATAAAAAGTTGCGATGCCTGCATCGCGAATTGCCCAACGGTTAGGTGTTGCCATAGTTCATCAATCTCCTCAAGGTTTGTATTTTTTGCTCCAATGGATATTGGATAAGTTGATTTTCTGGCCATCCACATGGCCGGAGTAAATGCCTTGCAAAGTAAATAAGTAATAATCCACCTGTTCGAGCCTGTTCAGCGCATCGTAAAATTGGAAAATCGTCAAGTCGAAAACATTAAAAATGCTTACGCCGCTCGACTTCCAAGCGACTCCCGAAATTTTGCTGGCCAGGTCGAAGATTTGCTCTTTGCGGCTTAAAATCTCCTGTTTGCCCTTCTGCAGCTTCTCAATGAGCGCTTTGGCTTTGGCGTTCCCTGGGCTGAACTGCTCGCGCTGGAACTGGATGTTATGGGAATACATAATCAGACTTTGAAAATAGTCAAAGCTGCCGTCATCCAGCCGCATATCCGTATCGTCCCGAAAATAAATAAGAGCCCCGTCGGGGCTTTCCCGCAGCGTTGGCTCCATTCCGAAAAACAATTCCAATCCCTGCTTCGCCTTGCTCCAGAACGCTTCATTCAACATGCAATTAAGCGCAAAAAGCTCGAAGTTGGTCACTCGGCTGGCCGCCAGCTCCTCCAACGAAGCTTTATTGACCAGCAACACTGAGATCAATGCATCGTACTTCCTACTTCCAATGTTCGCGATCGTTCGCAGCGTGGGAACGCTGAACGACAGTTGGTTGCCCAAATCTACGGACAGCCCTGCGAGCAGCTTTAACTCAATGTCATGATCCATTCTCATTCACCGCAATCCATTAGCCGAAGTCGACAGGTCGATACTTCAGGGAAACTCCGTAATGACTTTCATTCAAGCTAATCTCGTTCATCCCGGCAAATTGCAGACGACCGATTCCGATGCTTCTTTCCCGACTTAGCATTTCATCGATTTCCGCAGCGATATGATCGGTTCGCAGCAGCTCATAGTCGGTCCGCTGCAATCCCTTATGCGCCAGCACCTCGATCGTGAGAAAACCGGCTCGTATAACCGAGCTTCCAACTCCGTTAAAATCATTCAGCGAAATCGTAATCCACGCTCTGGCCTCGTTCTCGTTACCAGATTCAACCGGCTTGTACGGATACAGATAAATACGATCGTGCAAAAGTTGCTCAGGATTCGCCATTTCCGGCTGATCCAAATAATCGCTGTCCGAATAAAACAAACCTTTGCAAATGTTCGAATTGCCGATCAGCCTCTGAGCAACGATCGTTTTATACGCTGCCAATTCCCCTAATCTGGACATCTAACCCTCCTTTCCTAGTTGCCCGGTCAACATGATCCGCTAAGCGAATCGCCAGCCTGCTGTTGCCCCTCGGGTTCCTTGATTGGTTGTTTCAACTATAGGTGGCAATCGTACGACAAATACAAAAAAGAGGATGTCCCATAAGCAGAGTTGCTTCAGATGATCGATAAATAAAAAAGGTGTATATACCTTCCGGAGACTGCCTCATACGCTCCTGAAATCACCTTATCACAGGTTTATCCATTCGGATTTCAGAAGCGTATAGCATCGGAGGGAGGTATATACACCTTGCACCTTTATTATCGATTATCTATCACAGCAACTTGACATGCTTACGAGACAGCCCCGCGAGAGGACAACAAAGCGATCTTAGCCGCGCCGTATGCGGCATTGCGAGTGGGCTTGATGGTCTCAATCGGAAAGCTGCTTGCGGAGACCTGTTGGACAAAACGTTCGTATACGGCATCGATCCGGGAGAAGACGCCGCCGCTGCACACAAGAGGGATCGGCTGAACATCGAACCGAAGCTTGCCGAGAACCGTTAGCGCCATTAACGCAAGCTCGTCCGCCGCTTCGGTCAGAATGTGCGCCGCCTTCTGATCACCCGCCAGATAGGCCTCGTTCACGATCCGAGCCAGCGCTGCGATATGCTGCTTTCCTGCCTGACGATAGACGAAGGAGATAAACTGCTCCGGGCTCTCAATGCCGATCGCCTCCATCAGCCGAGGCAGCAGCTCTGTCGGCGGCTCGCGGCCGTCGAAGCTTCGCATGGCGGCCGCGACGGCGCGGGAGGCAATCGCGTAGCCGCTTCCCTCGTCGCCGATGAGATGGCCCCAGCCTCCGGCGCGACAGACGCGGCCGTCCCGATCCCGCCCGAACGCCAGCGATCCCGTTCCGGCAATGACAACGACGCCTTCCCGCCCTTCGCATCCGGCAGCCAGCGCATTCTCGGCATCGTTGGTTACCTCGATGATACCGCGAAGACCAAGCTCTCTGAGCATGCCTTCAATGATTGCCCGCTCATCGCTCCTGGCGGCTCCCGCCGCGCCAAGGCAGAGCGCCCGGCAATTCGCCAGCGGCAATCCGGAACGGTCCGCCGCCCGGAAGAGCAGCTCATTTAGCTCCGCCTGCACAGCTTCTTTGCCGGTCGCATTGAGATTAAGAGGTCCGCCGTCCAGCTCCACAATGAAATTGCCGTCGCAGTCCATCATATGAAGCAGACTCTTCGTTCCGCCGCCGTCGATTCCAATGACATACTCCATCGGCATTATTCCCGGGAAGCCGTTCGCACGACTTCGATCGCGCGCTTGACGAATCCCGAAGCTTCTCCAAGGGCCGCTCTGGCAGCCTCGCAGTCGCGCCCCGTCTCCAGCATCACGATTGCCGTTTTGACGTGATTGTCGGTTGCCTTCATGGCAAGGCTCGCCTCCTCGTAACCGGCTCCTGTCGCTTCCATGACAATTCGAAGCGATCTTTCTCTCAGCTTTTGATTGCTCGCGTGCAGATCCATCATCAAGTTCTGATAGACTTTGCCAAGCCGAATCATCGCGGTCGTCGATATCATGTTCAGGATCAGCTTTTGCGCGGTTGCGGCTTTCAGACGGGTCGATCCGGTCAGAATCTCGGGTCCGACTTCAACCTCGATTGCATGATCGGCGTATGAACTGACGAGCGAATCCTTATTGCAGGCTACCGAAATGGTCGTTGCGCCCGCTTGCCGCGCATATTGAAGCGCGCCCTTGACGTATGGCGTGCGGCCGCTGGCCGTCAAACCGACCACGACATCGTTCGCGGTCAGAACGATCCGATTCAGATCGCTCACGGCGAGCTCCTCGTTATCCTCTGCCCCTTCTACAGCTTTAATGAACGCTCCTTCTCCACCGGCGATTAGTCCGATCACGGTATTGAAGTCCACTCCGAAGGTCGGAGGACATTCGGAGGCGTCCAGCACGCCGATGCGCCCGCTCGTGCCCGCTCCGACATAGACGAGCCTTCCCTGCTTCTCCATAGAAGAGACGATAGCCGCAATCGCCCGCTCAATAGCCGGAAGCTCCTTTTTCACCGCCAGTGCGACGGTCTGATCCTCTTCATTCATAATTTCTATAATTTCTTTTATGCTTAACTCGCTCAGATCGCGCGTTCGCGCGTTTCTCTGTTCTGTAACGAGACGCTCTAGTCTTTCCATAACAGTATGTCCTCCTATAAATCAGTCCGTTCTCGTATTGCGCTTCGATATCGCTACGGCTTTTCTCGTTTTCTCCAGCATGTTGACATTCTCTTCGTAATCCACCTGAGCGACGCCGACATACAAAATGTCGATGACGTTTAATTGCGTGATCCGCGAGGCCATCGCCCCGCTTCGAATGCTTTTTTCCATCGAGCTTGTAAACAGCCGGATGTCCGCAAGATCGGAAATCGGGTTGCTTCCGAACTTGGTTAGAGAGATTACGCAGGCTCCGTTTTCCTTGGCGATGCCGAGCGAACGAATCACGTCCTCCGTCTGGCCGGAGTAGGAGATGCCGAATGCCACATCCCCTTCCTGCAGTAGGGCCGCGTAGGTCGCTTGCGTATTAAAATCGAAGGCTGCCGTGCACCAGCGGGCAATCCGCGTCAGCTTCTGCATGAAATCCTCCGCGATCACAGCCGACGCTCCTACTCCGAAAATGCAGATTTTTCGCGCCTTTCCCAGCTTCTCGATCGCCTTCTCGACCTCTTCGACAGACAGCACCGACAACGTGTCCTGAATCGACTGCATATTGTTATGGGAGATGGAGTCGATCAAGGTTGACACCATTCCGTTCAGTTGGATTTCCTGATAGGCGTCTGTTTCCATCGCCGTGCGGGACGTCTGGGCCAGATCGGCGACGATTCGCATTTTCAGCTCCTGGTAGCCCTTGAATCGGAGCGAGCGCGAAAGCCGGACGATCGTCGCTTCGCTGACGCCTGTCGTTTGCGCCAGCTTCTGAACGGACATCTTTACGGTTAGCTCCGGATTGTCCAGAATGTATTCCGCAACGATTCTTTCCTGCGGCTTAAGCTGCGTCAGCGCCGCTTTAATCGAGATAAGTGCCCCGTGCATCATAGAAACCCCACCTTAAATTGTCAGTCTGGACTAACCGTTATTTCACCGCTCCTGCCGTAAGACCGTCCATAAATTGGCGGGAAGCAAAGGCGAATATCAGGATCATCGGCAAGGACGATAGCGTCAGTCCCGCGAACAGGACGCTCCAGTCGGTCGTAAACTCCCCGAACAATTGCTGCATCGCAAGCGGAATAGTCTTCTTCCCTTCTGTCTGAATAAAAATCATCGGGAAGAAAAATTCGTTCCACACTCCGATAAAGTTAATAATCGTCACGGTGCCTATGGCCGGCTTCATCAGCGGAACGAGAATTTTCATCAGCAGTCCCGCATTGGTGCATCCGTCGATCTTGGCCGCCTCCTCCAGCTCCTTAGGCAAGGTGCGGAAGAAGCCCGCCAAAATCAGTACGGCCATCGGCAATCCCGAGCCGACATGAATCAGAATGACGGACCAGGGCGAATCGACCAGGTTCAGATCCTGAATCAGCAGAAACAGCGGAACCAGACCGAGCTTGATCGGCAGCATCATCCCGATGAGAAAATAGAAGAACAGCAAACCGTTCCATTTAAATTGAAATCTTGCAATATAGTAAGACACCATTACGCTGAACACAATGACCAGCAGCAAGCTCATAATGCTGATGTACGCGCTGTTGAACACGTATTTGGCGTAATCCAGCTCCAGGAACAGCTTCTCGTAGGAGACAAACGTCAGCTTGCTCGGCAGTTCCAGCGGCTTCGTCAAAATTTCGATATTGGGCTTAAGCGACGAAATCAGCATCAGCGCCAGCGGAAAGAGCGAAAGGAGCGCATATCCGATTGCGGCCGTGTATAACAGGCTTCGCCTCATCATTTTCATGCTCATGGATTCCTTGGCTCCTTTCGTTAAGTCTGTTCCCGCTTATTGACATAGCGCATAAACAGAGCGGATATCGTCGCGATAATGACAAACATGACCACCGCAAGCGCGGAGCCGATTCCCAGGGAGCCTGCGTCTCCGCCACTGGTTCCGAATGCCGTACGGTAGAAGAAGACGGCCAGCAAATCTGTCGAATAATACGGCTCGCCCATAGAACCCTGCATGGCGAACACGAGCTCAAACGCCTCGAATGACTGAATAAAGGTCATGACAATGACGATCACAAGCGGCTGGAACATCATCGGCAGCACGACGGAACGGATTAGCTTAAGACCCGTTGCTCCGTCCAGCTTCGCCGCTTCCAGCACCTCGACGGAGATCGATTGCAATCCCGCCAGAAGAATCAACATGTAGAAGCCGATGGCAAACCAGGAGTTGATCAGCGCAATGGCCGTGAGCGCCGTATCCGGATTGCCCAGCCAGGCAGTCGCCCAAGAGTCCAGCCCGACCGCGCGCAGAGTGGCATTCAGAACGCCGATGTTCGGGTTCAGAATCAGCTTCCAGAGGAAGCCGACGACGATAATCGATAATAGACGCGGCAGGAAGTAGGCAACCTTGAAGAAAGAGACGCCTTTTATCTTTTTGTATATCACGTAGGCCAAGGCAAACGCAATCGTATTCTGCACGAGCATCTCGATCACGAAGTAATACACGTTGTGCGACAAGGCATTCCAGAACATCGTGTTGTACGGCTCTTCCATAAACAGCCGCTTGTAGTTCTCGAACTGGTTAAACCCTCCCATCACCAGTCCCTTCCATTCGAACAGACTGTAAGTGAAGGCTGCCAGAATCGGATATACGATAAAAATCGTATAAATCGCGACGGCAGGAAGCGGAAACAAATGAACAAGCCATTTTTTGCGCATTCCGCCGCGAATGTCCAGGCTATCGTTATTCGCCTTTCCCATAGGCTTTATCCACCTCGCATTTGCATAAATCCGATAACGAACGGCCGCGGTTCGCGATCTCTTTCCCGAATGATCCCGTCCAAACCGCGGCCGTCAATGTTGCGGAATTGATAATTTCGTTTACTTGTTAAACCAGGTATCCACGCTCTTCTGTACTTCAGCCGCAACCTGCTCCGGAGTCAGCTTGCCCAGATACATCGCTTGCAAGGAATTTTCCAATGTCGATTTTGTCGTAGGATTCCCGTTGTTCAGCGCTGTGACGGCCAAGTACGGAGTCGCATTCGTGCCGGAAAGCTGTGCGATCTCATTGACCAGCGCGTTGTCCGTAGACGTTCCCGGGATCGGAGACGGAGACTTCGTGTGATCGAGAATCAGGTTGCCGTACGCTTCGGTCGTCATGAACTCCAACACTTTGCGGGCAGCCTCTTTGTTTTTGGCCGATTTGTTCAGAGCGAACGAGCCGTCAACCCAAGTCGATACCGAACCTTTGCCGCCGGCTTCGACTGGAGGAACGGGGAATACGCCGATTTGCAGATCCGGATTCAGTCCGAGAATGGACGCGATCTCGAAGTGACCGTTAATGACCATGCCGGTTTGTCCGGTAGCGAACAAGGTGCGGATATCCTCCATGCCAAGTCCTTCGAAGTTGGCCGGGAAGTACGGCTGCAAATCCTTCATCGCTTGAATCGAACGAATATATTCCGGGCTGTCCAGCTTCGCTTCGCCGGCCAGGAACTTATCGACGAACTCCGTGCCGCCGTAGAACTGCGGACCGACTGCTCCGTGCATGAGCGACAGCACCCAGCCTTCCTTGGAGCCGAAGGCAAGAGGCGTAACGCTTGCCGCTTTCAGCTTCTCGGCGGTTTGAATGAATTCATCCCAGGTTTGCGGCACCTGCAGACCGTTCTTCTCGAAAATTTCCTTGTTGTACAAAATTTGCGTAGAGCTCAGCATGTAAGGCACGCCATATTGCTTGCCGTCGGAGCCCTGAGCAGCAGCAAGCTGAGCCGGCGTGAACTTGTCTAGCCCCGTCAGTCCGTCGATCGGGTCGAGATAGCCTGCATCGGCAACGGCTTTGCCGCCTGCGTAAGGGCGAAGGTGAATGATGTCGGCAGCCGTTCCCGTGTTCAAGTTCAGGTTAAGCGTCGTATTATATTCGGTCGCCTTGACCGGCTGATAGTCGATCACAATTTCCGGAGACGTCTTGTTCAGTTCCTCCTGCAACTTCTTGTAAAATTGCTGCTCGCTGGATTCTGCGCGCCATGACGTTACCGTTACGGTTACCTTGTCGCCGCCGGCAGGAGCGCTCGCCGAGCCTGAAGGGGCGGGAGAGGCGCTGCCTCCGCTATTGCCGCCGTTGTTTTCCTTGCCGCCGCCGCAAGCGGCCAAAACCATAGACAGAATCAAAATCAGCATCGCCGTGGATTGAACTTTCATTTTCATTCGAAAATCCTCCTGTCAATTCGATTGGTTTGGATTAGGCTACTTCTCAGCCTGCTCGACCAGCGAGCGAACGGCTGCATCGTGCACAGACTGTCTAAGCGCGGTAATGTTATGCTGTCTTCCGTAATGAACGCGATTCGTCAGAAGCACGACGGCTAACTGGCAGCCTGGGTCTACATAAAGACTCGTTCCGGTAAATCCGGTATGGCCGAAAGCTCCCGAGGTCATCCAAGCTCCCGATACATCCGCAGTATCTCCCTTAAGCACCCAGCCGAGCCCTCTTCGGGACGAGTCCGCCCCGCCGGTTTGAAGCCTGATCGCTTCCTTCGCCAGCGATTCCGGCAGCAGGGAAGCTTCGCCGCTCCCGATGTTCAGCCATAGCTGCGCGTATTTGAGCAAATCTCCAGCCGTGGAGAACAGACCGGCATGACCGCTCACGCCTCCCAAAGCACGGGCATTCTCGTCATGAACGATTCCGCGCCAGTAGCCTCCGAGCTCCTCCGACCATTCCGTAGCCGCAATATCGTCCAGCTTGGCCGGATCGGGACAGAATCCGGTGTTCGACATTCCCAGAGGTGCGAACAGGTAACGCCTGGCTGCTTCGTCCAGGGGCATACCATACAAGCGAGAGGCGATCGCGCCAAGGATGATAAAGCCCAAATCGCTGTATACCGCCGTTTCCGAAGGCTTCTCTATCGAAAGCTCGCTCCCGATAAAGGTCAATATGCGTTCCAAACTCCAAGGTGAACTGTGAAAATCGTGTATAGCCGGCAAGCCGGACGTGTGAGCAAGCAATTGACGAATCGTGATTCGCGCGGCTCTGCCGCCGCGCAGCTCCGGCACATACACGGACGCTTCGTCGTCCAGACGGAGCCGCCCTTGGCCTCCCAATTGCAGGATAAGCGGCAGCGTTGCCGCAACCTTCGTCAGAGAAGCGCAATCGTAGAGCGTGTTCGGACCGGTCGGACGCTCCTGCAGCCCGGTTGCCGCAGCTCCGGCCGCATAGCGGATCAGATTGCTGCGATAATGGATGGCGACGGATGCGCCGGGGATAATTCTCTCTTTAATCGCCTCGACAATCGGTCTCCTGATTCGAGCGCCCGCTTCCTCGGATAGCGTCCAGCCGGAGCCTGCTTCCACAGACCAGTACTCGTTCATGTCCGGCAGCTCCTCTCCGTCGCAAGGCTCTGCTCAAGCCTAGTCTTCATATAACAAGTATTCCTTGCAAGCCTCTTTCCAATCGCGGGACTGCTGTCTCCATGAGGCCGCAATGTCCTTCAGCGCCTCCGGCTCCGCAATCCGAAGGCGAACCTCGTCGCTTCCGCTGAGAATATCGATAAAGGTTTTGCCGTCCTCGCTCCCGCGCCATTCGAATTCGTTCGGATGCATCGCGACGATATGATGGAGCAGCGTCAGCCCGCTCTCGACGGAATGAAAGCTTCCCTTATCCGTTACGTAAGTGTATACGCCCTTACAAAGCTCGCCTGCATGCTTCTGGAATGTAGGTGTAAAAGTGACCGGATGATAGCGGACTCCCGGCTGCTCCAACGCATTCATCGTATCGCAGAGCCGGCGATGATCCAGCCAAGGCGCACCGACAAGCTCGAAAGGCCGTGTCGTGCCCCTTCCTTCCGAGAGGTTCGTTCCCTCGAACAAGCAATTGCCTCCGTAAATCCGCACCGTGTCGATGGTCGGCATATTCGGGGATGGCATAATCCACGGCAGCCCCGTAGCGGTGTACTCCATCGAACGCCGCCAGCCTTGCAGAGGAATCACTTCCAGCTCGCACTTTTTCTCGGCTTGGGCGTTGACTAGGCGGGCAAACTCGCCGATCGTCATTCCGCTAAGGATCGGCATCTTCCACGCTCCGACCATCGAATGAAAGTCATCGTGCAGCAGCCCGCCTTCAACCCGGTGTCCGCCGAGCGGGTTCGGCCTATCCAGCACGATGAGCCGGACGCCATGCTCCGCACATGCCGACATAACGTATACAAGCGTACTCAGGTAAGTGTAGAAACGAACTCCCAAATCTTGAATATCGAAGACGACGGCATCTAGTCCCTGCAAGCTTTGGGCGGTCGGAACGCGGTTTTCTCCGTACAGGCTGTACACAGGAAGGCCATATTCCTCGTCTATGTGATCCTCGAACTTCACACCCGCCTGCAGCTCGTTGCGCAAACCGTGCTCGCAAGCGAAGAAAGCGCTTAATTTAGCACCCTCAATACGTGCGCACACCTCGATCGTCGAACGAAACTCGGAATCAATCCCCGTCGGATTTGTCAGAAGCGCAAAGTTGCACCCCTTCAAACATCCGCTTAGTTGCCCAACCTGATCGGCGCCGACCTTAACGCCGTTCCCCATACTGTCCCCCCCTTTGTTAGTTAGCCTTTCCGTCTGTCTATCCTGATTGGTCCCTGCGAGAACAGTATAATGTTTACGAAATATAATTTCAACAATAAAATATAATTCATGAAATATTTTTTCTAAACTTCATAAAATCGCTCTGCCTGAAGTTATCAAGTTTTCCCGAAAAAGCGCCATCTTATTTCCATTATTCGAAGACTTCTTTCCAAGCGTAAGCTTAGAGAGACATGCACAAAAAAACCGCAAAAGGTCCAATGACTTGTTGGACCTTTTGCGGTTTATCGAAGCCAAGCCCGGTAAAGCGAAACAGCTTTCGCTCAGGCTTGCCCGTCCTTTTTGGTTTTGTCCTCGGCGCTAACGTCGACTTTGTCATACCTGCCGTCGACCTCGCGAGCGATGCTGCGGTAGGCGATCGTCTCTTCGACGATCGGATCGACGTTCGCCTGGATACGAATTTCCCACTTGGGAGGCAGTCGCTTGGCCGCTCTGGCGCCCGCTTCTTCCTCGTCCGTCTCGGCGGCAGGCTCCTCGCTCAGTTGACGGGCCAGCAGTTCCTCGGCTTCGTCTCGCTCCATTTTCGTTCGCCCCCCTTCGTCCCTAGGATGGTCGAAAACAACTTTTCTCATGTGTCACTTATAAGTTACACATCCGCCGCTTTCAACTCTCGGCTCAGCTCGTCATGAATCCGACCGTTGGTCGCCAGTACGTTGCGAACGGCAAGCTGATACGGTTCGCCGTCGAAATCGGACATACGACCGCCCGCTTCCTCGACGAGCAGCGATCCCGCCGCGATATCCCATGCGCTCAGGTTATGCTCCCAGAATCCGGACAGGCGGCCCGCAGCCACGTAGGCGAGATGCAGAGCAGCCGAGCCCGCCACGCGAAGATTGCGCACCTTCGGCGCGATCGCCTGAATATCTCTCAGATTGGCCGGCAGCGCCTCCCGAGGGTCCGCCGGAAAACCGGTCGCGACCAAGCTTTGGCTAAGCGTCGCTTCCTGCGACACGTCCATTTTTTTCCCATGTACGTATGCGCCCTTCCCTCTTTCCGCAACGAACAGCTCGTCTCGCGAAGGGTCGTATACGACTCCGACGATCACCTGACCGCGATGGGCCAGCGCAATCGAAACCGAGAAGAACGGAAAACCGTGCACATAGTTTGTCGTCCCGTCCACCGGATCGACGATCCACAAATACTCGGCGTCCCTGACCGCTTCCAGCGCCTTGGCAGAGGCTAACGGTCCCGGCTCCACGCCCTCTTCTCCCAAAAACGCATGGTTCGGAAAATGGGTGCCGATCAGGTTGCGAATCATTCTCTCCGCGCCCTTGTCCACTTCCGTGACCAGGTCCTGCGCGGAATATTTCGTATCCAGTTGTGTGATATTGCCGCTCTTGCTTTTAATCCACTCCCCGGCTTTGGCCGCGCAATTGACGGCTACCGCGGTGAAGCTCTTGCCGCCGATGACGCTTTCCGGTTGATTGGCGCTCATGATTTCATCCCTCTAATCTTCGAAATCGGTTGCAAGGACCAGGTTGTCCTTCTTCTAATCATATACGAAAACGACGTTGAGCGGTTGCGACGTTTGCTTACGAACCGCCTTATTTTTCGCCCGACTTTTGACGTTTCCGCTTATCGTTTCCGGTTTGACCCTATTTTATCTGAAAAAAGAGCCTTCCCGCACATTCGCGAGAAAAGCTCCCCTCCCGTCTCGACCTCTATCAGCCTACAATATTATAGCCGTTGTCAACATGAATCACTTCGCCAGTAACTCCCCGAGCCAATTGGCTCATCAAGAACATCGCAGTGTCGCCGACTTCGGCGGCTTCCGTGTTGCGACGCAGCGGCGCCTTCTCTTCGACATGCTTCAGAATCGTGTTGAAGCCTGCGATTCCTTTGGCCGCAAGCGTGCGGATCGGGCCGGCGGAAATGGCGTTCACGCGAATGTTGCTTGGTCCGAGATCGCTGGCGAGATAGCGCACCGATGCTTCCAGAGCGGCTTTGGCGACACCCATGACATTGTAGTTTTGCAGCGTGCGCTCCGCGCCCAGGTAGGTCAGCGTAACGATGCTGCCGCCTTCGGTCATAAGCGGATATAGTCTTTGCGCGACAGCGGTCAGCGAGTACACGCTGACATCGTGAGCAAGGGCAAAGCCCCCGCGTGATGTGTTAACGTACAAACCGTCCAGCTCCTCCGCCTTCGCGAAAGCGATACAGTGCGCCAAGCCGTGGACGACGCCAACCTCTTCCTTCAAGCGCGCGGCCAAACCTTCGATCTCCTCGTCGGAGGACACGTTGCATTGCAGCGTCAGCGAGCCTTCAATTGTGTTCGACAGCTTTTTGACCCGTTCTTCTACCCGCTCGTTCTCGTATGTAAAAATCAGTCTGGCACCTTGAGATGCAAGCGCTTGCGCTATGGCCCAGGCAATGCTCCGCTCGTTGGCGACGCCCATAACCACAATATTTTTCCCCTCTAACAAACCGTTCATACGCGGAAATCCCCCTCTTCGCAAGTAAGGACGCCCCTCGTCCTCACATGGCCGGACAAGCATCCTTCGTTTTCAACGTACCTTATTTCCCCAATGATTGCAACAGCGAAAATACAGAGATCGGAAAGCCTTCGCGCCCGCTCAGCCTCCGACCTCCACCGTTCCCCCGTCGACTACCCGAATCGGATGTCCTTCCCCTTCCAGCATACGAAAATGCTCCATCAGCCGGAACAGCGCATCATCCTTTTTCTTCGCCTCGATCATCACGTCCAGAGCAGGCGTCGTTGCCGCTATCCGGTACAAAAAATCCAGCAACGGCCCCGGTTCGACGTAATCGGCATGGCCGCGAGGGTCCGAATCGCTTTTGGGACTTGAGACGTGAATTTTCGGCTGCAGCTTCAGCTCGGAGTCGGCAGCATGAACGACATTCCACTCGAGCCTGTCCCAAGTTTGCATAATTCTCGGCCACAGCTTCTCCGCCGTCTCGCTTCCCCGGTTCACCGCATCATGATGTATGTCGAGCACCATCGGGACGCCGACCTCTTCTGCAATAGCCAGCGTTTCGGGAGCCGTGAACGTTTTATCATCGTTTTCCAGGGTAATGCGCTTCGCAATTCTCGGCTCAAGAAAGCTGAATTGCTCGACGAATCTTTTTCCCGCCACCCTCTTGTCTCCGTAGCTGCCCCCGACGTGAATGTTGTTCAGCGCCCGCCCGTCCAGCCTCATCGCTTCAAGCATCCGGACGTGATGGTCGAGATCGTTCACCGACTTCTCGAACACATCCTTGCGCGGCGTATTAATCACTGTAAAATGATCCGGGTGAAAGGACACCCGCATCCCTTGCTTGCGCACAAAATCCCCGACCTCTGCGAACGACGCCGCAAGGACGGGGTACGGATTCCAGTCTCGCAGCTCCTCGTGGGTAGCCAGCGGGATCAGCTTAGAGGTCATCCGGTAAACATGGACGCCCATATAACGATTATGCTTGAGCAGACGCAGCGTATTGCGCAAATTTCCCTCCGCCAGCTTCTCGAGTCTGCGCAGTCCCGCCTCCCGATCCGCAAGCTTGGAGAAGTTCGCCATCGTCATCGTTCGAGAGGGCGAAGCATTTTCCAGTTGTACAGACATTGCCACATAACCGAAACGGACCAGCATGCTCGTTCACCCCCGGATTTGCTTGAGGGTTCTAGGATTGCTCTCCGAAGAACATTTCATGTGCGAGCGCCGTCTGAACTCTGGCTTCTTCCTCGGTCAAGCGGCGAACTAGCTCCATCTCCACCTGAGTAATCTCCTCGCCCTGGAAGTTGATCTCCGCAATCGACACTAAAATGCGCACGATGGCTACCGCCTGATTATCGGGCGTATAAGCGATCACCTTCTGACCTGTCGGATAGACGCGAAACTGCTTTTTGACCATTTTGCCGCGGCCGTACTCCAACAGTTCGTATAACTCCTGCTCGGATTTAAATTTGCATACCGAATTGAATTCCGATTGAAAACCCATGATGGCATTCCTCCTGTCTCGATAGCGCGCCGATACCCCTTACGGTTACGCGCCTTTCCTGCCCATTATTATACCCTTCAGAAGGAATGCGGGAAAGCGAACATGGCGAAAAGAGCTATTCGGGAGTTACTACTTGTGCAGATGCTGGAGTTTTGGGGGTTCAGCTTCGATGGCGGTTTCGGTTTTCGGTTACAGCTTCAGTTTCGCTTCGATGGCGGTTTCGGTTCATTTCAGGTTCGATTGCGGTTGCGGATTCAGTTACAGCTGCGGGTTCAACGTCGAGCCAAATTTCCGTTTGCCGCATCCGTCCCGTAACGGATTAATTGGCAGCCTGCTTGTGGACAAGCTGCGTCCAGCCTTCCGAATTATTCACTTGTGCATAACCCCAAACGCTATTCACAGGCTTCTCCACAGAAAATGTTTGTTTATTCACAATATTCAGTCTGTTTTCCACAGGAAAGTCCGAGTTCTCCACATTTTATGTATATATCTCGGTGAATTTTATATGTTTAACCAAGTTTTCCACATGTGTATAATGAAAGATTTCCACTTGCTCCGTCCCCTCACCTGCGCCCTTTGCCTGACATAACATCTGATAATAATTTCTGCCGCATTTCAAATTGAAAGTGACAATTCATCCCATCTTGGCTAAAATGTATTTATACGCGTGTGAAGCACACCGCTCTAATCCTTTTTGGATTGGGGCGGTTATTTTTTTGACGGGGAGCGGATGAACGTGGATCAACGATTCGAAGCAGAATACAACGCATGGCTGGCCAAGCATATTAGCGAAAGCCGTGGAGAAAGACTGCGCAGGCTTAAGTATCGGCACGGCTTCGGTGAAAAGCTTCTACTCCAGCAAGCATGGTGGCCTGTCGTCGAAAGCTTGGAGTTTCTCTATCCCGAATACGAGCTTATCACACCCGATGGACAATATTATTATCCGGATTTTGTCTACATTCGCCCGCCCCAGCCTACATGCCTCGAAGCGGATAGCTTCAGCTCTCATGCACGAGACGCTGATCGCGATACCTTTGCACGGGGATTGGATAGACAAAACGAAATTGAATTTGCAAACTGTCACATTTTACGCTTCTCCATCGACAAACTCAAAGAAGATCCGCTATCCTGCCAACAGCATATCCGACGAATGCTGGAACAATGGTATGAGGAGGAACAACCGGATTTGCTCGCTCTCCCCCTCTATCAACGAGAAATCGTCCGTCTAGCCATCCGCACCATCTCCCCGATCACGGTTGCCATGGTTTGTGAATGCCTAGGGAAAAATCGCAAATTTGTATACAAACAAATTGATGAACTTGTAAAAACAAATTGGCTAGAGCCTGCCAGCGGTGCACAGCGGGTCAGAAGCTACAAGTTAGTTAGTCGAGGGTTTGAGCGTTGATTACACTTTAGTTGTTTTTCCATGGTTTTTTCGCCACGCCACGCCTCGCCAGAGGCCGAGTCGGCACTTTAAGTCCGCGGGGCGGTCTTATTCGCCATCGCCAGTCGCCTTGCCGGCACTTTAAGTCCGCGGGGCGGCCTTATTCGCTGCACCAGTCGCCTTGCCGGCACTTTAAGTCCGCGGGGCGGCCTTATTCGCTGCACCAGTCGCCTTGCCGGCACTTTAAGTCCGCGGGGCGGTCTTATTCGCTGCACCTGAGGCCGAGCCGCCACTTTAAGTCCCCGGGGCGGTCTTATTTGCCATCGCCAGTCGCCGCAGCCGCACCTTCGTGCTTATTCCCCACACGCCAACAACAAAGGCAGCGAACAAAATCCGTTCGCTGCCTCACGAATTTACTCTCCGCCGCCGTAGTCGATGGACTGCCGTTCCTCGAAACGCTCCAGCGCCAGCCGGATCAGCGTGTCGAGTAGCTCGCGGTAAGAGACGCCCGACTCCTTCCACATCAGCGGGTACATGCTGTATGGAGTAAAGCCCGGCATCGTGTTCACCTCGTTGATGAACAGCTCGCCGTCGCTGCGCCGCAAGAAAAAGTCGGCGCGGCACAGGCCGGAGCCGTCGATCGAGCGAAACGCCCGCACCGCCATGCTGCGTACCGCATCCGCCGTCTCCTGCGGAATTTCCGCCGGAATAACCATCATCGATTTGCCATCGATATATTTCGCTTTATAATCGTAGAATTCGTTCGAGCTGACGATCTCGCCCGGAACGGAAGCACGCGGGTCATCGTTGCCCAGCACGCTCACCTCGATCTCGCGCGCGTCGACGAACTCCTCGACGATTACCTTGCGATCGAATCGCAGCGCTTCCTCGATCGCCGCGACCAATTCTTCGCGATTGCGAGCTTTAGAAACCCCGACGCTGGACCCTAGGTTTGCCGGCTTCACAAAGGAAGGATAGCCCAACTCCTCTACGTTGGCCAGCACCGTCTCCCGATCTTTCTTCCATTGATGTCGAATAAAATGACGATAGCCTACCTGCGGCAAACCTGCCTGCGCAAACATCGTCTTCATCGCCACCTTGTCCATCCCGACAGAGGAAGCCAGGACTCCCGCTCCCACATACGGCAAGCCCGCCATCTCAAACATTCCCTGGATTGTGCCGTCCTCGCCGAAAGTCCCGTGCAGCAGCGGCAGCATGACGTCGATCGCTTTGCCGTCGCTGGCCGGAGCGCCCTCTGTCAACACCTTCTCGGACATCCCCTGCAAAACAGGCAGCAACGCGAGCTTTCCGCCCGCCTCTTCGTTCCCCGGCTCCGTATCCGTCGAGAATTGCAATTCCGCAACGGCGTTCGGAGGAGCGCTGAGCAGAGGACCCGATCTCCACTGGCCTTTAGGCGTAATATAGAAAGGGATTAGTTCGTACTTGTCGTAGTCGAACGCCTTTAATACGGCAAGGGCGGTCTGCAGCGATACCTGGTGCTCGCCCGAACGCCCTCCGTACACGAGTCCGACGCGTATTTTGTTTCCCATAGCTTCAAATCCCTCCGGCTTATCGGCGTTTGTCGCCCGTGCCGACCCTCTTTCTCCGAAAGAAGCGAGGACGACCGCTCTCTCGCGCAAACCCTGCTTTTCTGTTCGTCAACCTATCCGCAACTTTGCTGCTAGTCAACCCCGAACTATGCTACTCATCAAAACTCATCCGCAATATGATAAAAATAATAGCGGGTTCTCTCCGACCATGCATACGAATCCTTGTAGTCCCAGTAGCGGTGGCGGCTGCTTACCGTGTTCGCGTTCACAAGCGGCATGCCGTCCGGCGTAAACGCGGTAACGATCGTATTGTGACCGACCCGTCCGCTTCCATCCCAGTCGTAGCAGATTACGTCGCCGAGCTTGAGCTGCCGCGGATCGTAAACGGCTTCCGCCCTAAGGCCCAGCGCGCGCGGAACCGCCAAATATTGCTGCAGGCCGGCAGCGACCGCCCAACTGAAGCTCCACACTTCTTCCTTGCCGGAATAACCTTTATACCACCAGCCCGAAGACCTTCTCCCAGTATAATTCATCGGCGCGCCCCCTGCAAAGAGACACTGGGAGACATAATTCGTACAGTTGACCTCGAAGTTCTCGTAAGCGGGATTCGGCTCATTCCACCATCTCTCGGCGTAGGCGACCGCTTCTTCCCGCAAATAGGGAGTGCCTCTGCCTATCCCCCCGTATCCCCAACCGTCGTCCCCTGTTGCATACGCCGCCGCATATATCTTAGAGGACTTTGATCCATAAACCGCATTCGGATTCAAGTACGGCACAGAAGGCGCAGCGGCTTTCTTCTCCCCGTCCCATGGATCGTGAACTTCATCCAGTTCCTCCGTCGCCAGCTCTCCCGGCCGTTCGCCGGGAAGCGGCCTCACCGTCGTCAGCCGCCAGATTTTGCCCTCCCTGACAAAACGAAGCCTTTCCCTCTCCACTCGCTCCTCCGACCACACCTGATTCCGCTGCTCCATCAAGCGCACGAGATGGATCGACAGATCGGCCGCAACCTCGCCGCGCGCCGACTGATAGCGCTCGATTTTCACCCTCATTTCGCTGCGGGCTGTCCGTATCGCCCACCTCGCGTCCCTGCGCGCCGCAAGCTGCGCCCTCTCATTCAGCCGCTCCCGATGCTCCCTGTCCGGAATCTCCCCCAGCTTGCGGAGATCCGTGCCAAGGGATGCCGCATTGATCGCGTTGACGTACTCGAACAGCGCCTGCTTCCAATCTATATCCTCGCCGGGCATGGAGACCACCTCCGATTCCGTTTCTCGACAAGCCGTCGTCAGATTGCGCCACTTCATCCTATGCCGGAAAACCCCATTCCATGCGTCAGCATTACCCGCGCCCGATTGCGGCATTCTATAGAAGTTCGAGGTGAAACGTTCGGCAAGATGTCAGCCCTGGCAAGAACGAATATAGTTTACCCGGTTTTCCCTCAGCAAGCACGCGAGCAGAGATCATGAATGCCCTTATTCAGGTTTTCTTTCCTCTATAAGACGCTTCAAGATGGACTGAAATGACTTTACGGAGCCGCTTTGACAAGGTATACTGAATGCATAGAGTATTTTTGAAATCGCGTTTCACAGAATGAAACTCATTCTCAATTAGACGACGATTGCGCAAAAATACGAACTGATCTACAGATTCGAATCAAGGAGGTTATACACTTGTCTAAAATCCCTTATCAAGTGCAAGCCCAGCTGGAGTCTTCCGGAAAATCCTATCGTTACTTCAGCCTGCCGGCTCTGGAACAGCAAGGCGCAGGCCCGGTCTCCAAGCTTCCATTCTCCATCAAGGTGCTGCTCGAAGCGGCGGTTCGTCAATTCGACGGTCGCGGCATCACGGAAGAGCACGTCAAGCAATTGGCTACTTGGAGCGAAGGTCGAGAGGACAAGGAAATTCCTTTTATCCCGGCGCGTATCGTTCTGCAAGACTTCACCGGCGTTCCCGTCGTCGTCGACTTGGCGGCTATGCGCGAAACCGTTAAACTAGCCGGCGGCGATCCGAAGCAGATCAACCCGCTCGTTCCCGTCGATCTCGTTATCGACCACTCCGTCATGGTTGACGCATTCGGCAGCCCGGACGCTCTGCAATACAACATGGACGTCGAGTTCGAGCGCAACGAAGAGCGTTATCGCTTCCTGCGTTGGGCCCAAACGGCGTTCGATAACTTCCGCGCCGTTCCTCCGGCGACGGGTATCGTTCACCAAGTTAACCTGGAGTATCTGGCCTCCGTTGCCGCTACAAAAACAAAAGACGGCGTAACCGACGTTTACCCGGATTCCCTCGTTGGAACCGATTCCCATACGACGATGATCAACGGTCTTGGCGTCGTGGGCTGGGGCGTGGGCGGTATCGAAGCCGAAGCAGGCATGCTCGGCCAGCCGCTTTACTTCGTTATGCCTGAAGTTATCGGATTTAAACTGACCGGCAAACTGGCGGAAGGCGCTACGGCGACTGACCTTGCCTTGACCGTTACGCAAATTCTTCGTAAAAAAGGCGTTGTCGGCAAGTTCGTCGAGTTCTTTGGCTCGGGCCTGTCCAACATCAGCCTTGCCGACCGTGCGACGGTAGCGAACATGGCTCCGGAATACGGCGCAACGATCGGTTTCTTCCCGGTCGACAGCGAGACGTTGAACTACATGAGATTGACAGGACGCGAAGAAGATCAAATCGCGCTCGTGGAAAGCTACTACAAAGCGCAAGACATGTTCCGCACGGACGAAACTCCGGACCCTGTATTCACAGACGTAATCGAGCTTGACCTGTCCACCATCGTGCCTAGCTTGGCTGGACCTAAGCGTCCGCAAGACCGCGTAGAGCTGACGGCGATGAAGCAATCGTTCAACGAAAGCATTCGCACGCCGATCGACAAAGGCGGCTTCGGCTTGAGCGACGCTCAAATCGAGCAGTCGACCGAAGTAAAGCACCCAAGCGGCGAGACGAGCAAGCTCAGCACGGGCGCAGTCGTAATTGCTGCGATCACCAGCTGTACGAACACGTCCAACCCAAGCGTTATGATCGGCGCCGGTCTCGTTGCTAAGAAAGCAGTCGAGCGCGGGCTGACGAAGCCGGGTTACGTAAAGACATCCTTGACTCCTGGCTCCCTTGTCGTTACCGACTACCTGAAAAACGCCGGCCTGCTGCCCTACCTCGAGAAGCTCGGCTTCTACGTTGCGGGCTACGGCTGCGCAACCTGTATCGGCAACTCCGGTCCGCTTCCGGACGAAGTGAGCGCCGCAATCGCCGATAACGATCTTACGGTCGCGGCCGTTCTGTCCGGTAACCGTAACTTCGAAGGCCGCGTACACGCACAGGTCAAAGCAAACTACCTGGCTTCTCCTCCGCTTGTCGTCGCTTACGCGCTCGCCGGCAACGTCAACGTTGATCTGACGTCGGAGCCGATCGGCTACGACGTCAACAACAAGCCGGTGTACCTGAAGGACATCTGGCCGACAAACGAAGAAATTCAGCAAGCGGTCGCCGCTTCGCTTAACCCGGATATGTTCCGCGCCAAATACAAAAACGTGTTCACGCAGAACGAGCAGTGGAACCAAATTCCGGTTCCGCAAGGCGAACTGTACGAGTGGGACGAGAAGTCCACTTATATTGCGAATCCTCCGTTCTTCAAGGATCTCGCTCCGCAACCGGGCGATATTCAGGATATCAAAGCCGCTCGCGTAATGGCGCTGATGGGCGATTCCGTTACGACGGACCACATCTCGCCGGCCGGCAACATCAAAGCAGACAGCCCTGCGGGCAAATACTTGCTCGAGCATGGCGTCGAGAGAAAAGACTTCAACTCGTACGGCTCCCGTCGCGGTCACCATGAAGTGATGATGAGAGGCACGTTCGCTAACATCCGCATTCGGAACCAAGTGGCTCCGGGCACGGAAGGCGGCGTGACAACGTACCTGCCTACGGACGAAGTGATGTCCATCTACGACGCTTCGATGAAGTACCAGGACAGCGGTACGAACCTGGTCGTCATCGCCGGCAAAGAATACGGAACCGGAAGCTCCCGCGACTGGGCGGCTAAAGGAACGTTCCTGCTCGGCGTCAAAGCCGTTATCGCCGAAAGCTTCGAGCGGATTCACCGCTCCAATCTCGTCGGCATGGGCGTTCTCCCGCTGCAGTTCCCTGCCGGTCAAAGCTGGAAGACGCTCGGCATTACCGGACGCGAGACGTTCGACATCGCCGGCTTGAGCAACGACGTTACTCCTGGCCAGACGGTCTCCGTTACGGCGACGCGCGAAGACGGAACGACGTTCTCGTTCGACGCAATCGTTCGTCTGGATTCGATGGTCGACGTTGACTACTACCGCAACAGCGGCATTCTGCAAACGGTATTGCGCCAGATGATGGCTCAATAAGCTCGATAGCATGAACAAGAGGTGCGGGGAGACAATCCCCGCCTTTTTTTGGGATTTGCTCGGAAAACATTCAAATTTGCCCTTTTCGTTTTTTGTTTCCCTCGCCCGTCATAAGTTATAATAGGAACAACGTACAGATTAACAACAACGATAATGATGATGGAGGCGACCCCGGTTTTGGACACCTACAAGCGACAATCATGGATACGGAAATACCGGACAGCCCTCATTCTTTTGGCCGTCTTTTTTTTAGTTGTCTTCTCCTACATAAAGACGTGGCCCTACATGCTTTACGGTCCCGGATCGGCCGATCCGCTGCAGCCGCGCGTAGACACGGGTCACAAGCTCGAAGAGAAAGGCGCCTTTCTGTTCACCACTGTCGCCACTTATTCGAAGCCGCGTGTTTACGACCTGATTTACGCTTGGTTAAATCCCGAAATGGATATTGAAAAATTGGAGGTCGCTACCGGGGGCGCCACCAACCTGACCGCTTACCGCAACTTGATGTCTTATATGCGCGACAGCTCCGAAGCGAACGCTTTGCTGGCCGCTTATACGGCGATGAACAGGGAGCTCGACGTCAAGCCGCAGGGCGTTATTGTCATGTCGCTGCTGCCGCAATCGGAAGCTCGGGACAACGGCTTGCAGGAAGGCGATATCATTACGCAAGTCGACGATAAACCCATCGCGACGGCCAAGGAGCTTTCCGAATACTTAACGGCTAAGAAAGTCGGAGACAAAGTCAAGGTCGGCGGCTCAAGAGGCAAAGATACGTTCGAGGCCACCGTTCCCCTGGTTGCCATGTCGCCCGATAATCGCACGGGGATCGGATTCGTGAACGAAACGGTCCTGAAGGTGACCCCGCCGGATCAGGTCCAATTCGACTTCGCGGATACCGGCGGTCCTTCCGCGGGACTCATGATGACGCTGGAGATCGTCGCCCAACTGACCGGCGAGGATTTGACTCGAGGATATCGCATCGCCGGGACGGGAACGATCAGCGCGGACGGCACGGTCGGCCTGATCGGAGGAATTAATTACAAGCTGATGGCGGCGAACAAGGAGGAGGCCGACTATTTCCTCGTCCCCTTCAATGCGAAGAACGACTCGAACTGGACGTTGGCCCAGAAGACGGTTGACAAGCTGAAGCTAAAACCCAAGCTCGTTAAAATATCAACGCTGCAGGAAGCGGTCGATTTTCTAAAAAAACTGGAGCCGAAAGCCGATAAATAAAGATCAGCTTATCATTGAAAGATTGAAAGGCGGTAATGTATGAAAATTTGGCGAAAATGGCTTCTGGGCTGTACGCTGGCGCTGTTCGCTTTCTCCGGGCTAGGGTTGCCGCACCTCCCTTCCGCGGCAGCCGCCGGCGAGCGCGCGAGCGCTGCCTTCGAGTCGATTAGTCTCGCAGAGCTAGAGGACGGGACGAAGCTATACGAGAAAATAGCGCCGTTCATCACGGAGCAAATCCAATTGTTGGCGGAGGATGCGGTGGCGATTACGGCTAGCAGCATCTATGAAGTAGATTTGGGCAATTATCCTAAAGGCTTTACGCGGCAATTCATTTCCTTTATTCATAATTATGAATGGATCGAGCTTGTGCTTGTGGCCTCTAACGAGGATGCATCAAGCCTTAAACTGCTGGATCGGGCGGCAACCAGCGAAAGCGGCGATATGTTCCTGAACACGGCCAAGCTGGATTATTCCACTGAGGGCAATATGGTTTATGTATGGAGTCAAGCGCCTTTTTCGGCGTTCGAGTCTTGGATCGAGCTCGAATGGGCGGGAGACAGCTTCTACGTCGTCAATCACGAGTACGCCGATCCGACGGAAAGCTATTACGAGGAGAAAGCCGCCCTGCTCAAGGCAAAGGATATAGAAGGCTTGATCGCGCAGACCGAGTTCGACTTTCCCCAATATCCTTGGGCGTATGAAGCCACCTACACGCTAGCTGCGCCAACGCTGAAGCTGGCCCACCAGAAAGCGATGCAGCAGCACAAAGCGAAAAACACCGCTAACGCAATCCGATATCTTGAATACGGATTGACACAATACGGCGACGCCTTTGGCATCTTGGATTACGGAGATGGCAAACTTGCCAAAGAAACGATCGTCGGCTCCGCCGACTCCGATTATGTTAAGTCGCGGTTGACGCTTGGCGCCTATGTCGGCATTCTGAACGATTACGGCTACTTCCTGTCCCTGACCGGGAACAACAAAAAAGCGAAGCTGGTATTGGCCAACGTCGTCAAGCTTGTCCCTTCCCGCACTGTCGCCTATCTCAATCTGGCCGACGTCGAATGGGCGCTGGGACAGAAATCTGCGGCCAAGTCCCACTACAAGATTTACTGGAAGCAGCTCGGCGCCAAAGCTTCCTCCGTCGCACCTAAGCGCGTGCAGGAGCGAATCAACGCCAAATAACGCCTAAGAAAAGAAAAGGACCTCGACTTCCACTGCCAAGCGCTAATGGGGTCGAGGTCCTTTTTGGCATGCCATACGCAAGTCTGCTATCCAAGTATCGTCCCCATACGATGCGCTGCTTCGATGATCGCGGGAGCGAACTCGCGCATCCGATCCGGCGTCAGCCGGTTAGACGGTCCTGAGACGGATAATGCCGCAACGAGTTTCCCCGACCGGCTGAAGATCGGCGCAGCCGCGGCGGCCGCTCCCGGCTCGCGTTCCTCGAAGCTGGTCGCGTACCCGGCGGCGGCAATATCGTCCAGCTGCTTTGCGATCGATTCGCGCTCCAACTGCGCGGGCCATGCCGGATCGGACATTACCGCGTCCCTCACACCGGGATCGGCGAAGGCGAGCAGCACTTTGCTGGACGCGCCTACGGACAGCGGAAGTCTCGCTCCTACCGTCGCGACTCTGCGTATCGCCTGCGTGCTCTGCACTGCCTGTATTCTCACTCTCTCCGTCCGGTCCCGGACGTATAAACTGATCGTCTCGTTCAGCTGATCCCGCAGCCGCTCCATCTCCGGAAGCAGCATGACCGAGGGATCGTCCGAGCGCGACAGATGCGCGGACAATTCGAGTATGCTGAGCCCCAGACGGTATTTGTCCGTCGAAGGATCTCGCGTCACGAATCCTTTATCCTCAAGCGTCGCCAGCAAACGGTGGATGGTGCTCTTATGGAGGCCCACCTTGTTCGCAATTTCAGTTAGCCCCCATTCATGGCCCGAAGCGAAACAAAGCAGAATGTCCAGCGCTCTCTCCACGGCGCGAACCGTCTTTTTCTCCTCTTCCATGGTCAGTATCCCCTTTGCAACCGTTTCACTCTATGAAACCCTGTTACAACCACTATAACGCAAACTTGCAATTCCGTAAATATTGGAAGCGCTTTATTACAATTTGATTACGTAGTATTTACAACTCACCTCCGGTCATTGACGCTTGCTGCAGCTTTTTCTACGATAAAAATAAGAAGAATCTCAGAAACGCGAAAAAGCGAGGCGATCCCCATGACCTCATTGTCTACGCCATTTCCATACGCGGGATCGGATACGGTTGTTATTCCTGCTTCCGTACCGTCTTATCGTCGCGCCGCCTCATTCAGACTGAGCCGTATCGCGCTTAATGCCTTTATCGCCTTCTCCTGCTTGTTAGCAGGGCTGTTTATCGCATTCCATGCCTATGCCGCTTATTTGTTCTCCTATCCGCCGATCGTGTCGATCGGCTCAAATCCGATGCTTGCCAAAAATCTCGCCTATTCCAATGTCGTGTTTCCAAGCGCGGACGGCGTTACTCTGGTCGAAGGCTGGTGGATTCCCGCGTCCGACAGCCGCAGAACGGTCGTGCTGAGCCATGGCTACGGAACGAACCGGGAGGAGCCTTGGGTTCCGATGTACGATCTCGCCAGCTTTCTCAACGGCATGCACTATAACGTTCTAATGTTCGACTACGGCTATGCCAGCTCGCTGCATCCGTTGCCTGCGACCGGCGGACTCTCCGAGTCCCGGCAGCTGGCCGGGGCTCTGCAGTACGCCCGATCCCAAGGCAGCGACGAACTGATCGTCTGGGGCTTCTCTATGGGAGCCGGAACGGCGCTCCAAGCCGCTCTGCAAGACGAACAGGTCGATGCCATGATTCTGGACAGCACCTTTCTTCCCGACGAGCATACCCTTTACGCCAACATTAATCAGTATGTCCAGCTTCCGCAATATCCGACGATTCCTTTGCTGCGCCTGTTTCTTCCGCTGATGGGCGGGGTGAATCTGGACGAAGTTCCCTCGGCCCAGGCGCAAACGACGGCCTATCCTTTTCCGATTCTTATGATTCATGGCACAGCCGACGACAAAGCCCCCGTCTATATTGCAGAGAACGTCGCTCAGGCGCAGACGAACGACTTGTCGCAGCTGTGGGTCGTTCCTGGAGCGATACACGAAATGATCTACCGCACACATACGGAGGAATACGTCTCCCGAACCGCCGCATTCCTCGAAAGCGTTCACAAGAAGGTATGATTCGGAAGTCTCCCGCACACGTAGGGTACGACGCTTGCATTCACGTTGAAGATCGCAACTTTAGATTGCATTCTCCTGCCGATCCCTTTTTCTACCGAACAGAAAATAATGCCCTTCACCGCCAATTTTCGGCCCTTAACGATCCTAAAAAGCCCCCGAACCGTACCGGGTCCGAGGGCTTTCTTGGCTTATAGCTTTCTTACAAACTCCAGTCGAGCTTCACTTCTCCACCTGAGCGGGAAGATTCATAGATCGCGTCAATGATCAAGTTGCTTCGCAGGCCCGTCTCTGCGGAAGTCCATGGCTGCTTGCCCGTTCTTACGCAATCCAGAAAATGACGGCTGAGGCGGACGCGTGCTCCTTCATCGTCCGCAGGCGCGGCGAGCGGCGCCTCGATCGCCTGGTCGAACCGTTCGGTCAGAAACTTGCCCTCGTTCCCGCGAAGCGCGACGCCTCCCTCGGAGCCCATCAGATGCAGAAACGGAGCGCTGTCGGTATCCATATGAACCGCCCAGCTGACTTCCAGCGTCAACGAAGTGCCGTCCTCCATTTTGATAATCGCCGTCGCCAAATCCTCGACGTCGTACGTACCGTTCCAATTCGGCTTGCCCCAGGTTCCGATGCCCTTTTTCTTTGGACCGAATTCCGCGTAGGTGGAGCCGTATACCGATACCGGCTTCGGCTCGCCCATCAAGAAAAACGCCAGATCCAGCATATGCACGCCGATATCGATCAGCGGGCCGCCCCCGGACTGATTGTGCTGCGTAAACCACGTTCCCCAGCCCGGAATGCCCTTGCGGCGGTACCAGCCTGTCTTCGCCGTATAGACGCGGCCAAGCTCTCCCCGTTCCACCTGCTCCTTCACCTTCAGAGAAAGAGGCTCCCAACGCATCTGATGCGCCACCATAACCGTCTTGCCGGTGCGCTGCTGCGCCCGAACGATGTCCTTCGCCGCAGCGGAGTCCAGACCCATCGGCTTCTCTACGAGCACATGCTTACCGCTTTCCAATGCCAGAATCGTCAGCGGCGCGTGAGCCTGGTTCGGAACGGCGACGATCACCGCATCGACGTCCTCTCTGCGAATGAGCTCCTCCGGCGAAGGAGAAACGACAGGAATGTTGTACTCCCGAGCCCGTTGTTCCGCAAGAGGCAAATAGGCGTCCGTTATTGCGACGAACTCGCACTCCGCGCCAAGCTTGCCAAACTCCTGCAAGTGAACGTTGCCGATATTGCCTGCACCGATTAGGCCGATGCGAATTTTGGATGAACCTGCCATGTTGTTGTATTCCTCCAATAGAATTAACGTAGTCAAAGCTTATTTTCATCTTATACGAAATGCCGCACTCGCAGACAGCACCATTTTGGCTTTCTTCTTATGGTCTTTTGTCCGAAGCCAAAAAGCGACCAGGCTTTATCTCGCCAGGTCGCTTCCCGTTATCTCTTTTCTTGGATTTTGAATACGGCTTAACTTCACCCTGTGCGGGCAAGCGCTAGTCCTCGTTGTCGTAATTCGAAAAATAGAGCGGAGCCACTTCAGCCCCCAAAGGAATAAAGGCGTTGACCACCGTGGCGTCGAATTGGGTTCCGGCGTTCCTTCGCAGTTCCTCCATCGCTTCCTCCAACCTCTTGCGGCGGCGATAAGGCCGCGGCGACATCATCGTATCGAAGGCGTCGACGACCGAACAGATTCTTGCGAATAGCGGAATTTGCTCTCCCGCCAATCCGCAAGGATAGCCTTTGCCGTCCCATCTCTCGTGGTGGTGCAGCACCAAGCGAACCAGATCGGCATCCCGCTCTCCCCTATCCTTCAGAATGTCCGTTCCGTACTCCGGATGGCGTTTGATCACAGCCCACTGCTCCTCCGTCAACGGCTTGACGGAATCCAGAATGGCGGTCGGAACGAGCAGTTTGCCGAGATCGTGGATGAAGCAGCCTCTGAGCAGCTTCTGTGCGCTTGCCGAATCCATCCCCATCGCCGAAGCTACCTTCTCGCTCAGCAGGGCGACTCGAACGCAGTGATGGTATGTGTCCTCGTGCTTGTGCCGCAACAGCTTCATCATCTCCGAAATATCGGAGGTATGATCGAAATGATGGGGGAAATCTCCTACTGCTCTCAAGGCTCCTATCACCTTTTTGCACCTGCCCCGATTCAATGTTCGCCAGGTCTAGCCGATATATTGGACGTTACCCACTATGTCGATGTCGGACAATTTCTGTTATACGACATTC